>JACKQG010000705.1_pt1 | contig 47602 bp, 45 predicted proteins | sample 8237621 | NCBI WGS metagenome assembly JACKQG01 (sample SAMN15677084, study PRJNA649215) | marine metagenome | biome: marine; feature: Black Sea; material: saline water; isolation source: suspended particulate matter (SPM) from the Black Sea western gyre | collected 2013-06-09/2013-06-10 | depth... | reverse complement strand
CTGTCCGAATTCCCGGGACCACCTCTCTCCACCCCATCCCCTACACCACCAATCACAGCGCTCCTGGCCTAAGTGACACAGCCACCTTCGTACAGAAGGCGCCTCGCCATATAGTGGGATAATCAGCAGGTAGCGACAGCGCTGGCCGCCGGGGCGATGTTTGTTGAAAAACGATTGGTTTCCGAGGTGCAGCGGCCGCCCCCTTAAGGCACGGTCTTCACCCCTTGCTCAGTCAGCGGCTACTGAACCCTGCTCGCGATCTTCCCGGTCGCTGGAACCGTGCTTGATTTCAACAGTATGCCCTTCCTGCTCGAGTTCCGTTTTGACCATTTCCGCATACTCGATTGAAACCCCTTCCTTTAACACGCATGGCAAGACGAGATAATTGCCGCGATAGGACCACTTCTTGGGCGCCCATTGGAATTGATCACGCGAACCGGTCAACTTCTTAACAGAACGCGCAAGGCTATAGCTCTCTCTTTCCAGATACCCAGGAGAGTCTGGCTGCGCCTCTAAAACGACATTGAATTCACCCCGACGAAAAGCCCTCCACCCATCCTCACCCTTAATCCATAAGATGCGGCCACTTGCACGTCGCAGCCACTCGGAGCCTTTGGGCGCTCCATGGTAAAACCAGAAAATAAAGTGCCATGCCTCTGCAGCAAAATGGCCGACAACAAGCATAACCCCCCAAATTACCCACATCCCGACCCAGCAGCACAGTGCGAAGAGCAAAATGGAAAAAAAAGTATTCCACGGCACGTCCAGCGGGTTTGGAATAGCGTCCTGCAAGGCATCAAGTTCCCTCGCCAAGGCATCAAAAAACCTCCTGAGCGTGTCGCGCGGCGTCTCCGCATCAGCTTCAACCAGTAGCAGGGGGAAATTAAATCGCACAGGGAGTACTCACGTTCACTGACAAAAGAATACCTCTCGTTACTACTGTTTCCGAATCTCTCCCTTAAGACCCTTTCTGATCGTTTACGGCAGCGCTGAGTAGCGGGTTACCAGCAGTACGAGAACTGAATCACTCCCGTAGGATAATTGCAGCACTATTGTGGGCCAACTTTAGCGCTCCCCGCGCTGAACGATACTTCGCGCGGGAACGGTAATATACAAGGCAGAACGTCTGATTGAGGCCACCGCGGTGGGTCAGGCAGCAGGGTGTATTCAGACGTTATTCTAAGAGTCCACTCCAAAAGCCGATCCAGGCTTGAGCCGCCCAGCACCCAGCCAACCGGGGTACCCCCCTTCCCCGCACGACATCGCCCCCCTCAAAACCAGATACTTACGCACAGCCCCGCCAGCCGCTGCCAGGTGGTACCAAACTGGTACCAACGCGCCTGGAAGCGTGTTCTGCAAAGGGTGAAAAAGGGCCGCAAGGCCGCGGAAAGACTGGAGCTGACGGGCGGAGTTGAACCGCCGACCTGCTGATTACGAATCAGCTGCTCTACCAACTGAGCTACGTCAGCCTGTCGCGATGAACGGCCCCGGAGGCTAACTCGCTCCGGGGTGCATGTCTATTGAGGATATCACGAACCGCGGCAATCGGTTTCGTAACAAACGGGCAAAACAACCAGGCGTTGCCACGGCGTGATTGAGCCCGAGAAAAAGGCGGCCGCCGACCCCGGAGATAGCCAGGGCCGGCGACCGGACAGCGGCGTCTTAATGGGCTGACGCCGGCTGTACTGACCCCCACCCGGTCCATTCACCGGGGTACGCCCGAAAACGTAAGGTCAAGGCATAGTCGTCGTGGTGGTCGTGGTCGAGGCCCCGAGCGCCACGCAGTCGGCCAGGCAACTGGCAAACGGCGCCGAGCAGAGATCATTGGCGTCAAACCAATCGTTGGTGCAATCAGCGTGACAGCTCACGTTGGACCCTGAGCCGCAAGCCTTCCGGCACTGCTTGAACGCTTTCTTGGCGTCCTTGAAGCAAGGATTGGCAACATCACCGCAGGCTCGCACGCAGGCCGGGTCGTTACCGTCACAAACGTTTCGGCATGTTCCGCGATCACTCTTGCACGCTACCTGGGCGTCCTTGCGAAGGGAGTCGGCGGCTTTCTTGCAGGTCTTCCGATCATCCTTGCAGGCGGTGTGACAATCCCCCTCTGCGTTGCCGCAACCCGAACGACACAAGTTCCGCGCGTCGTCACAAGCGTCGCGGCAGATGTCCGGGGTGGGGTCAGTGCTGCAGGCCTCCTTACAGGTATCCCTCGTGGTTTCGCAGGTATCGCGACAGGTGTCTTCAGCCGTGTCACAACCGTCCCTGCAGATCTCGCGCGTGTCCTTGCAGCCGTCGCGCGTGACGTCGCGCAACTCCTTGGCTTGCTTATCGCACGACTTGCGCGAAAAGTTGCAGGCCTTGGAACAGATCGAAGACTCTTTTGAAGCCTCGGCGTCACCGGCCACAAAACCGTCAGCAAAAAGAAAAGCGGGCAGCAAAAGCGCGGCCAGCAACAACGTTCGGGGTTTAGAAACCTGCATCCCTTTCCTCCTGCCCGGCAGCTGCCGGGCTGAAAAGGCGAGTCGTTACCCCGAAGCAACATCGCCGAATAGTAATGGACACAGGATAACCCCGGCACTCGGGGCCAGTCAAGGGCTCCAACGCGGTCGGGATAAAAAAAACAGGCCGATTTCAGCCCGGTCTATAGAGCAGTACTATTTGTAAAACTCTTCAATAATGCAGGCGGTAAACAGGGCCCCTCACAGCAAGAGGGGGGTGTCAGTCAGCGGCCACGGCTTCGTGTACTTCCAGGCCCTTGATGCCCGAGCGCTCGGAAGTCTTGCCCTTGATGCTCGCGCGCGAGCCGGCCAGTTTCTTTACGGCGTCGAAGGCCGACTCCTTGCCGTGGCGCGGGTAGAGCAGGTACACGCTGCCGTCGTCGGTGAGCAGGCCCAGCGGCATGCCGTGCTCGGCACAGGTCTGGGCGCAGCGCTTGTGCTGCGGACCCTTGGCGTTCTTGGGTATGTAGCAGGCGAGGTCCAGCACCTCGCCCAGCAGGGCGTCCTCGGCCCAGGCCTGGCCGCCGCCGTAAAGACCGCCGCCAGGGATGGCCAGCAGCGCAGCAAACACAAGCGCAGAAACAAACAGTGAAACTCTCATCTATAGTCCTCCAGTGAGTGCACCATTCTAGTTGAACGCCGCGGCTACTCCCAATAAAGGTAAGCCATGCAAAACCCGTCTTCCTCGCACCGCCCCTGGCTTACCCTGTTGTTGATGCTGGTGGCCGCGGGCTGCGCCGGCGAGGGCGCGGGCGGCTCGGCCACTTCGGGCGGCGCGTCGCTAGCTGATATACAGCAACAGATCTTCACCCCCAGCTGTGCGCAGTTCGGCTGCCACGACGCGGTGATACAGCAGGCGGGGCTCAACCTGTCGAGCGTCCCTGCTTCTCACGCCGGCCTGGTCAACACGGCTTCCACGCTCTGCGCCGGTCGCACCCTGGTCGTTGCCAATGACTCGGACGCGAGCTACCTCATGGACAAGGTGGGTGCATCGACCGATCGCTGTGGCGCGCAGATGCCCGACATAGGCGGCCTGCCCTCACTCACCGACGAACAGCTCGAACAGATTCGCTCGTGGATAGAGGCAGGAGCCCATCCACCCCTCTCGACTACCACTACCAGCTTGACCACTTCGACCACGCTCTTCTAATATTCACCCACGGGAGTAAAAGAACATGCTCGCATCCACGCGCAACACCACGAGGCTCGCCTCGACACTGCTGGTCTTAACAGCACTGCTCGCACAGTCGACGCCGGCCCGGGCCGAACCCTACATGGCCTTGCGCGGTGGTTACTCCTGCGCCGACTGCCACGTCAACCGAACCGGCGGTGGCATGCGCACGCTCACCGCCGAGATGCACGCCGTCGACATCCTCAATCTGCCTAACGACGGCCAGGGCCTGCTGCCCGCGCACGACGACTGGTTTTCGCCAAACATCAACGACTACTTCTCGGTGGGCGCCGACCTGCGCATGGTCGACCGGCTGCTGTTCCAGGACGACCCTGACCTGAACGGCGAAGTCGAAAACAACACCGCCTTCCGCGACCTGGAGAGCAATGACATCGACATCGAGCAGGCCACGCTCTATGCCGAGCTGCGCCTGGTGCCCGGCGTGCTGTCGGCCTACATAGACGAGCGCGTGGCGCCCGGTGGAGCCGACAACCGCGAGGCCTTCCTGCTGGCCGACGGCATCATGCCCGGCGACGGCTACTTGAAAGACGCTTACCTCAAGGCCGGCAAGTTCTTCCCGGCCTGGGGCCTCAAGCTGCAGGACGACACCGCCTTTGTGAACTCGACCTCGGGCTTCAACTTTGACCGCTCGGTCACCGGCGTAGAGCTGGGCCGCGGTGGCGAGGGCCTGAACTGGGCCGTGTCGGTCTCAGAGGGCAACGAGGACAACGACAGCGACCAGCTGCTGACCGCCAACGCCTTCTACCTGTGGACCGACCTCGAGGGGCCAGTGGCCAACGCCATGCTGGGCGGCTCGGCTTCGCACGATTCACCGGGCAACCTGGAAGCCAATACCTTCGCGCTTTACACGGGGCTGTCGCGGGGCGCGCTCGCGCTGCTGGCCCAGGCCAACATCACCGACACCGAGCAGGACAACGGATCGGGAATTGAAGACGTGCAGGCCTGGGCGGGTTACGTTGAGGCCAACTACCTGTTGTGCGACTGGATGAACGCCAAGCTGGCTTTCGACTTCTACGACCCCAGCGACAACATCGCCGAGGACACGCGCAACCGCGTCAGCGTGGGCGTGGAGCCCTTCATCGATCGTTTCCTGCAACTTCGGGCGTTCTACCGGGTGTACAACGGGCCCGAGGATCAGCCGCAGCACAACCGCGACGAGCTAACGCTCGAAATGCACCTTTTCTTTTAGGGAGGTGGCCACAACCAGGTTACCACCCGGGCGGGGAGACCCGTCCATTGATGACCGGTGACGCACGACCGAAGAAGGGGGATACGCACCTTTTTCCCGACACGCTACGCGTGCCCGAAAAAAGAGAGCGCATCCCTTCAGGGAACCGGCATTTCGCGCCAGCGGTCCGACGCGAGCCAGGCGACGAGCTCTACCAGCGCGTCGATTTCCTCGTCTTCGAGAAAGTCCCGGTAGCTCGGCATCTTGAGCGCCTGGGTCTCCAACACGCGGCGGGCGAGCGGGTTGTCGAGAAGGCGGCTGACCGCACCATCGCTTATCCACTGTCGAAGCTCTTCGTTGTCGGCCACCAGCTCGGCGTAGTCCTCGCCGAAAAAGCCAGGTACGTAGCCCTTGAGCGAGCCCGGGTTTTGCACACCGCCGGTGCCCATGGGGCCGTGGCAGGAAAAACATCCCAGGCGGTGGGCCAGCTCGAGCCCGTCGGCCACGCGCGCCGTGCGTTGTTTTTCTTCGTCGGGTGCCGACGCCGGCGCGTCGGGAAACTGCAGGCCGGATATGGCACCGAGCCAGGCGATCAACTGATCGAGCTCGCCGTTGGCGAGAAACGGCTCGTAGGCGGGCATGACCACCGCGCGGGCACTGCCCTGCCCCGCGGTAAAGCCCGAGCGGTCGTTCGGCGACTCGTCGTCCAGGCGGCGGCCGTACAGTATCCACTCGCGCAGGTGTTCGGGCTCATCGGCCCACATCATCATCTCGCCACCCGACAGGGCCGGCACGACGCCGTTATCGCTGCCCGGGTTGTCGAAACCGCCACCCCCGGCCGCGCCGTGGCAGGCCGGACAGCCCATGCGCAGGGCCACCCGGGCCCCCAGCTCAGCCGTGTCCTCGTGGGGCGGAAACAGCATGCTCTTCACCGCTGGTCCGAACACCCAGACCTGCTCCGCGAGCAGCGCCAGGACTACGACGTAGAAGAAAATTTTCCTGGTCGTCGTCAGCATCGGGTGAATGAGTTACGCGGGTCGAACGGCACCCCCCCGAAGGGGGCGTCGGCAGAATATGACTAGACATAACCCATGTGCACGGGTTATACGATAGCGAGCTGCCGGTTCCCCGCAGCCACTTACAAGCCATGACCAATACAGTTCGATCCACGGCTCTTGCAGCCGCTTTCTCTCTTATTGCAGCCAGCCTGCTGATTGTGGGTTTACCCCTGCAGGCCCCCGCAGCGGGCTGCGGCGACCCGGCCCCGCCGCCCAACGGCGACGGCAACGTCACCGGCGCCGACGCGCTTTACTGCCTGCAGATGGCTGTCGGCAGTCAGCCCGTGGACCTCACCACCTGCGATGCTGACAACGGCGGCACGGCCTCGGCTTCGGACGCGCTGCGCATCCTGCAAAGCGCCGTAGGCCAGCCCGTGCCCCTGACCTGCCCTGGCCCGCCCACCACCACTACCACCAGTACGACTGTCACGACCAGCTCCACGACCACCACCCTGGGAGCACCCGCACTAACCTGGACCGAGATAGCCGCCGTCTTCCAGGCGCCGATTCTGACAGGTGGCTGCGCATCCTCCCTTGGCTGTCACGCCGTGAGTACGGTGCCCGCCTGCCCGTCCTGCTGCCTGGGAAAACTGGCGACCCTCGGTGGTTGCGTGCTGATGACCCACGCCGACATGGTGGGTATAGCCAGCTCAGAGCATTCGGGCCTCAATATTGTAGAACCGGGCGACGCGGACGCGAGCTGGTTGATGGACAAGCTGGACGCCATGCCCTGGGTAACCGCCACACCTGCTGACTGCACGTTGTCGGGCTTGGATGTCTCCCAGCGCTGCAGCGACGACCCTACCCTGCTGTGCACGAGCAACGGCAACTGCGTATCCGGAACCTGCGAAACCTGGTGCGGCACCGCCATGCCAGTGGCGCTCGTACCCACCCTGACCCAGGAATTCCGCGACGGCGTGCGTTCCTGGATCAACTCGGGCGCGCCCGACAACTAGGGAAAGAGACACCTACCGTTCTGCGAAGAAGCGGGATACGCACCTTTTTTTTCGCCACGCTCCGCGTGCCGGAAAAAAAGCCAAGCCGAAGAAACGGGATACGCACCTTTTTTTTCGCCACGCTCCGCGTGCCGGAAAAAAAGAGAGCGCATCCCTGCTAGTACGGGCAGGGATCCGGGCCGGGCTGAGCGTCGTAGTACAGGCCCGGCATGAAGCACATCTCGTCCTCGGCCAGGAAACCGAAGTCGATGTTGCAATCACGACAGTAGCCGAAAGTGCCCACGCCGCAGTCGGTGTCGGTTATGCAGACCTTGTCGTTGAGGAACGCGCACTGCCCCGGTCCGTCGCCCGAATCCGACAGGGTACGGCAGCGCCTGTTCACGTCGACCAGCACCCCGTTGTCCCACTCGCACTGGAACCACAACTTGGCGCCGGGCGCGAGATAGTACCTGGGCGAGGGCTCCAGTACCACCGGGTGATCCCAGTCGGTACTGTGGTAGATCAGGTCACCGGCGTCGGCCCAGCTTGACGGTTGACTGGTCCAGATCTTGAACCCGGTGTTGCGACGGTGCGAGTGCGAACCCAGGGAGTAGTAACACTGGCCTACGCCCGTGTTATTGGTGTAGCTCGTGAGGTTGCCGGTACCCTTGGTACCCGGGGGTACCTGGAATCCAGTATCACCCGGGAATATGTCTTCTCCCTCCACCACCGTCGGAGTCGTAGAACCGTAAAAGTTGACCCACACCTCGGGATAGATGGGCACGTTAAACGGGTTGGTGTAGTGAGGGTTGAAGCCAAACACCTTGCCAGGCTCCATGGTGTAGCTCACGTTGGCGGGCAACTGCAGCTCGGTCGACGCGTCCTGGAAGCCAATGCGAAAGCTTAGCGGCACGCCGAACTCCGACTGCTTCTTAGCACAAAGAGAATCGCCCGGATCAAACGAAGTCGCGTAGCCCGACGCCGAGTTGGTGGGTTCCCACAAGATAATGTGGTGGGTGCCCGAGTTGGCGTGAAGCTCCACGCGATCGATGTACCAGGTGTCGGTCACGCCGGAGGGCATCTCTATCCACTGGCAGCCTTCAAACTCGGTACCCGGCTCTACTGTGAAACCAGCGGGTGCCGGCATGTGCACCTGGAAGCCCTCTCCGGGAGCAGGCGCCGCGGGGGGATCCAGCGGCGTCCATATATCCTCGGGCTCGCCACAGCTGGCGCCGGCTACCCAGCCGTCGCGCGGCGCGCCGGCCTCTATCCAGGTCTGCAGCAGGTCGAGCTTGCCGGTTGAATAAACATCAGAGCCAGGAGGCATGTTGCCGCCCAGGCAAGCGGCCAGCTGGCCACCGTCGGTACACAGCTGGTCAAGCTCGCTGGCCGTCTTGAGCAATTTTTCGTAGAGCAGGCTGGATGACAGCGCCGTGCCGAGGTTAGTGTCACCGGGCATGATTCTCGCCATGCCGAGCGCCGAAGCGCCGGACGCTGTTGCGGCCTCGATAACCAGTTCGTCGTAGAGCGCGTCGAGCCCACCTGCCTGGTCGGGGTCGAGGTTCAGTCCGGCAGCGGCAGCAGGACCGGTGTGGCACACGCCGGTAAACGCGCAGCCCTGCTTGAAAACAATGTCGCTTATGTGCTCAAAGGTGCCGGCGGCCTCGCACTCGATACAGCGCAATTTGAGCTTGTCCTTGTCCTTGATGGGTTTGTTCTTCAGGCCACCGGGCTCGGTGGTCACCTTGACCTTGACCTTTTTGCGGCCTTTCTTCTCCGACAACGGGGTGGTTATGCCCACCTGGGCAGCCGTGCAGGTAAAGCAGTTGCCGCCACCCGCGCCCGGGTTGTCGCAGGCAACGCCGGTAGAACCCAGCAACAGGTCCACCTCGTCCTGCAGCGCCTGCATGTCGGCGTCGTATTTTTTGTGGCCGAGCGGTTTGTTCTTTATTTCAACTCCGCCCACGGGCACGCCCGCGGGCAGGCACAAGGCGGTTTCCTCGTCGTCGGCCAGGCACAACCCGACGCTGAAAGTACAGCTTCCGTCGATGGCGCCGTCAGTGTCGCAGGAAAGGTCACCGTCAATACAGGCGAGCTCCTTGGCCTTCTTCGGAGAGGCCGGGTAGTTGAGCTCAAGGCCCGTCTGGAACTTGGACACGCAGTCGGTCTTGTAGCTGCCGCCGCCGTCTATCAGTCCGTCGTTGCTGGGATCGTCGTGGGCCCAGGCCGCGCCGCTGGTGAGCGCGAGCCAGGCAAAAAGAAAGGGCAGCAGCGCGGCGAATACTAAAGTCTTGCGATCGTTGACCACTTAAGTCCTCCAGGAGCTTGTTCGTGGTCCTCACTGCGGGCGGCAGCAGGGACTCGATGCCCATTAAACAGTGGTTTGCCCAGTCATTGCAAGGCCTTTTCTGCGTTGCCCGCAGTTCGGGGCCGCTTTGCACAAGGGGCGCACAGGCGGGTGAGCTGCGGCCTGCTCGCGCCCACCCCCCCGACCGGGGGGTTAGGCTGTAAGCGCTGCGGCCGCGTCCGCCTCAGGGCAGCAGGGCAAAGCTCATCACGCCGCCGGTGCCGCCGAATACGCCGTAGCCAACGTACACAGTGCCGTCGACGATCGACGGCCCGGACGCCACGCTGTCAAAAGCGGGCAGCGTATTCAGGCGCAGCCCTGTGTCGGTATCGTAAACGTAGAGTTCGGCTGCCTGCTGGGTGCCGGCGAGCAACAAGCCGTTGGCCAGCCCCACGTGTCCCCAGCTCGCGCCTATGTCGTCTGACCAGGCCACGCTGCCGTCCTGGGCGCTGAAGGCGTACAGGTGATCGTTCGAAGAGGGCCAGTTCACGGTCTGGAACAGCGTTGCAAACAAGCGCCCATCGGCAAAGCCCATGGCGCCGTTGAACAGGCCGAATGCAGCAAACTCCGGCGCCGGGGCCAATTCGTTTGACCACAGCAGCACGCCGGTATCACGGTCCACGGCGTACAGTGTGCCGTCCTTGCCCCCGGCTATGACCAGCGGCTGTGTGCCCCCCAGGCCGTCGTCTACCTCGGCAAGGATCGGTCCGTTAAGGAAACCGTAGTCGTGAAAAAACGGACCGTCGTCGAATTGCTCGATCGACTGCGTGCGGTGTATCCAGTTGACAGCGCCGTCAGCGGCGTTCAAGGAAAATATGGCGTCAGAGTTGCCTATAGACGGGGCGGTATAACAGCCCACCGAGGCCATGTAGATGGTCTCGCCGTCGGCGCTCACCGCCACGCCGGCGGTCACTCCTCCGCCTACGCCGGCCACGCAGCTCGGGCAGTCGGCGTCAACCGTACAGGCTACCGACGAGGCCCTCTCGCAGGTACCCTCGGCCACGTCGCAGGTACTACCCGCCTGCACGCTGCAGTCGGCGTCGACCGTGCACTCTTCGGAGGTGTCGGCAAAACAGATCGCCGCCGGTACGGTGGCGTAGCGCCACAGCTCTGCGCCGGTGTCGAGGTCAAAGGCGTACATGTGTCCCTGCGTGCAGGGCTGGTCCCCGTGCGACGAACGGCCCACGAACACGCGGTTGTTTGCCACCACCGGCGAGCCCCAGACGTGGGCAGCCTCGGTCACCGGGTCGCCCACGTTGGCTGTCCACAGCGGCTTGCCCTTCTTTGCGGCGAGGCAATGAACGTTGGCCATGCTGTCGCCCACCACCGCGCGCCCGTCCGCGGTAAGCGTTACCGAACTCTGGACTCCGAGCACCCCGGCAGAGCCGGTGTCGTAGTCCCACTTCACCTTCCCGGTCTTGCGGCTCAGCCCGTAGACCTTCCCGTTCCACGAACTGGCAAACACCAGCTTGCTGTCGACCGTGGGCGTAGACGTCACTCCCTTGCTGCCGCTTGCACCGGCCACGGCGAAGGTCCAGCCCGCCTCGATGGCGTGTGCGTTGACCGGGTTGAGAGTGGTCTCGAGGCTGCTCGCCCTGTCGTTGCGGCGGCTGTAACCGTGGGTGGGCCAGCCGTGCGGGATACACGAAAGCTTGAGCTTGTTTTTATCCTTGCCCGCCGGCCCGGTGGCGGTCGCCTTGACAACCTTCTTGCTGCGCTTGAGCACGCCGCCCTTCTTGACCTTGAGTGGCAACACGATCTGCTCGCCGTCGGTGCACACGTTGGCAACGGCAGGCAGCAGCGCGTTCACAGAATCCTGCAACGATTGCAGCCCGGGCAGGCTGCCGGTGCCGGCAACCTTGACCTCGCTTATGTCGGCTACCACGCAGGACGGAAGCGCCGGATCGTCATTGCGCAGGCAGAGATCAACGTCGAAGGTGCAGGCGCCGTCTGCCTCGCCGTCCAGATCGCAACCGGGGTCGCCGTCAAAGCAACGAATTTCCTTGGCAGGTCGCGGCTTGGCCGGGTCGAAGAACGGGTAGTTGAGCTTCACGCCCGCCGCCGCGTACTCACCGTAGCAGTCGGTCACTGGATCATTGCCGCCGGTGAGCTCACAACTCGGCGGGCAATCAGCCAGCGCAAACGAACACGAAAAAAACAGCGCCAGTGCAAGCTGGACAAAAAGTCTCATGGGCTTCCTCCAAGCGGCCATACGACCACGTCGGCCAGGCTATTGTCAAGAGGAAAAGCCCGTGGTCACCGTTCAGTGGCTAGTAGTAGTCGTCCTCGAAGGAAGCCAGTTCGGCCTGTTCTTTCATCCAGGCGGCAAAAGACTCGGCCGTGTCTATGGTCATGTAGCCCTTCATGCGGTAGTGGCCCAGGCCACAGAGCTGGGCACAGCCCACCTCGAAGGAACCGGTCTCGGTGGCCTCAAACCACAGGGGCACGGTCATGCCCGGTATGGCGTCCTGCTTGACGCGCATCACGGGAAGGGAGAACGAGTGGATGACGTCCTTGGAGCTCAGGTACAACAGCACCTTTTCGCCTACGGGAAAATGAAACTGGTTGATGGTGGTAATGTCGTCGGCAGCAGCCGGATCCTTGCTGTCCAGCCCCAGCGGGTTACCGCCGTCCACCAGCTCCACGTCGGTGCGGCCGAACCTGCCGTCAGGCCCGGGGTAGTGAAAGTTCCAGGCGAACTGTTCGCCGACCGCGCGCACGACAAGGCCCACCTCGTCTTCGGCCGGGGGTTCCGATTTCTGCTCTGCCCAGGTCGGGATCGACAGGCCCACGAGCAGTATGACCTCGATCACGGCTACGCCGATCTCCATGTAGGTGGACAGGTGGGACGTCACCCCGCTGGGGTCGGCCTTGTGGCCCGGCCTCGCGCGGAACTTTACCAACGCGATTGCCATGAAAACGCCCCAGCCCACGAACAAGACCAGCATGAACCAGTGCAGGAAGTTTATGATGAAATCGATCTGGTGACCGTGCGTCGATACGTCCGGCGGCAACCACCACCCATACATTACGTTTTCCATATCTTTACTCCGCCCTTCTCAGAGCCCTATTCCCTGGTGATCAGCAGCAGTCACGCGCCGCGAGCGTGCCACCCAGTAAACAAACATCGAAGCGAAAGCGGCCAGCACCGAGCCGATCACCCCCATGAGAAAAAGTATCGCCGAGTTCATTCCCTGGGCCTGCGGCGACTCCGGGTCACCGAAACACACCGAGCAGGCCACGGCCGGCAGAGCCCCGGCCAGCAACAGCGCGAGAGCGCCCGGCAGGGCCAACCCAACGCGTACAGTAAGGCTACGACGACGGCGCGGTTTCTTCACAGGTAGCTGATCCCCCGCAACTTACGCAGCACGTAGCCGCCATAAACGACCAGCAGCGCGGCGAAACCGAAAGAAGCGATCGACAGCAGCAGGGCCGTCGCCTGCCCCGTGTCGCCGTACACCGACGCCCGGCCCCAACCGATCCAGCTGAACAGGAGGATGGAAACCGACACGAAAAAAACGTGGAAGGCCTTCAGTGACACCGAGTCAGTGGCCCCCGCCGTGATCGTCGTGGGCGCTTTCTCCGTGTGCACCGGCACCGGCACCGGTGCTGCTCCAGACCGAGTCGGACCTGATCAGCCCCGAGTGCCACTCGGTGGGTATCGACAGGCACATGGCAAAAAAGATCACCGACAACGCCAGCAAAGCGTAGATGATCTTCTTTTCATCGAGCAGGTGCATGAAGAAAAGCGCCACCAGGGCTCCCTTGGTGCAGGCCACCAGCAGTGCCACGGCTATGGCCATGGGCGTTGACAGGTCGAGATAGGACACCGCCACGGTGACTACCGTGAGGGCGGCCAGTACCGCGAACACCACGACGTAGGTTCTTACGTGGGCCTGAATGTCTTCGGCATGTGCTGACATCATCGTCTCCTGAAAGTTGTCGTCTACAGCAGGTACAGTACGGGAAAGAGGAAGATCCAGACCAGGTCAACAAAGTGCCAGTACAGTCCGGCTGCCTCGACACGGCCGGTAAACTGCTCGGGGTCTGTTTTCCACATGCGGGCGCCGGGGCCCAGCAGGTAGCCGTTGACCACGATGCCACCGAGAATATGAATGGCGTGCAGCCCGGTGATCGTAAAGTAGATGGCCAGGAAGGTACTGCTGGCCGGCGAAAGCCCGTGGTCAAACTTGGCCGTGTACTCAAAGTACTTGACGATCAGGAAGATGAAGGCGCACGCGATGGTGATGCCCATGTAGACCTTGTACTTGGCAAAGTCGTTCATCTTCAGCGAAGCCCACGACATGACCACCGTCACCGACGACGCGATAAGCACCAGGGTGTTGAAGGTCGCCATGGGCACGTTGAGTATCGTGGAGCCTGCCGGCCACTCCACCGCGGCTACGCGCAGCAGGATGTACGACGAAAACAGGGCACCGAACAGCATGACTTCCGATGCCAGGAACAACCACAAGCCCAACTTGGCGTTGGCTAAGCCCGTTTCCGGGTGAACTTCAACGACGTGAGGAATTTCCATCGATTATCTCCTTCCTCGCTCAGGCCTTGCCCGCGGTCATCTTGGCGTCGGCTACATCCTGTGGCGTGAAGTCGGCTTCTACACCCGGCTGGCTGTACTCGTAGGGTCCGCGGTAAACGGTGGGCGTCACCGGAAAGTTACCGTGAGGTGGCGGCGTGGGCGTGGCCCACTCAAGCGTGGTGGCCTGCCACGGGTTGTCGTCCTCGACCTTGGGTCCCGCAAAAATACTGCGGAAGAAGTTGACGATGAAGAACAGCTGGGCGAGCCCCAGCAGCCACGCGCTCACCGACGATATGATGGTCAGGTCCTGCACCGCGGCGCCGTGGGCGTAGAAGGTCTGGTCGTACAAGCGGCGCGACACGCCGGCCATGCCCTGCCAGAACATCGGCATGAACACACCGTTGATGAACACCAACGACGTCCAGAAGTGCAGCTTGCCCAGGGTCTGGTTCATCTGCCGGCCGGTGATCTTTGGAAACCAATGGTACACGCCGGCAAACAGGGCAAAGATCGTCCCCGGCGCCACCACGTAGTGAAAGTGGCCGATCACGTAGTAGGTGTCGTGCAGGTGGATGTCAGGCGTGGCCAGTCCCAGCGGCAGGCCGGTGAGCCCGCCTATGCCGAACATGGGCAGGAAGGCCAAGGCAAACAGCATCGGCACCGTGAAGCGTATGGCTCCACCCCACAACGAAATGACCATCGCGGTGAGGATGACCACCGACGGAATCGAAATGATCATGGTCGTGGTCTGAAAGAAATTACTCATGGTGGTGCCCATGCCGGTCATGTACATGTGGTGAGCCCACACGATGAAGGACATGAAGCCCAGGAAGATCATCGAGTACACGAGCGAGCGGTATCCCCACGGGGGCTTGCGGGTGTTGGTGGCGATGACCTCGGCCACTATACCCAGCGCCGGCAGGATGAGCACGTAGACCTCGGGGTGGGCCAGGAACCAGAACAGGTGCTGCCAGAGCAGCGGGCTGCCACCGCCACTGACGGCCAGCACTTCGCCGCCAACCACCAGCCCCGAGGGCAGGAAGAAGCTCGACCCGAACACCCTGTCCATCAGCTGCAGGGTGCCCGCGGCCTGCAGGGCCGGAAAGGCCAGCAGCAGCAGGAACGAGGTGACAAGCTGCGACCACACGAAGATCGGCAGGCGGAACATCGACATGCCCGGGGCGCGCAGGTGCAGGATAGTCACGATGAAGTTGACCGAACCCAGCAGCGACGAGGCGATGAGAAAGATCATTCCCACGACCCACCAGGTCTGCCCCTCCGAGGCCAGGTTGGACAGCGGCGGGTAGGAGGTCCAGCCCGACTGGGCCGCTCCGCCGGGAACGAAAAAGCTGGCGAGCATTACCGCGCCACCGATAAAATAGACCCAGTAGCTGGCCATGTTCAGCTTGGGAAACGCCATATCGGGCGCGCCGATCTGCAGCGGCATGACGTAGTTGCCAAAGGCGCCTACGGCCAGCGGAACCACGCCCAGGAACACCATTATGGTTCCGTGCATGGCGCCCAGCTGGTTGTAAAACTCCGGCAGCATGACGCCGCCCGGCGCGGTGGCGTCGCTGAAAAGCGAACCGATCAGGGGGATGGGCTCGCCCGGGTAGGCCAGCTGCCACCTCATCAGCATCATCAGGCAGAACCCGAAAAACAGGAATAGCAGCGCAGTAACGCCGTATTGCATGCCGATGACCTTGTGGTCGGTCGAAAAAACGTATTTTCGTACCCAGCTCAATTCTTCGTGATGTTCATCAGACATGAGTCGCGGCTCCGCCGTGGCAAACTGGTCAGTTGTCTGTAAATGGACACCAATGGAAGCCCGTCGGCACACGATGCGCCCACGAGGCATTCCCCCTTTTTCGGTGTCCGGAAAGAGTTCCCGTCTGTATCCTTGTTACGGAAAAGTGACCCGCTTGTCAACATCACCAGCAAGCAAAGGTGATGTTCGAAATAAGCAGGTGTTACTCCGGGACCCGGGTCGGGTCGCCTGCGGGCACAACGGCATCGAGGTTCACTTCGACGGCACCAACGAAGGTCCTGCTTCTCGCGGCCAGCAGGCGGCGAGGCTTGTCGCGCGACACCCATAGTATTGTTTCGCGGTGTTTGCCGTCCTCCTCGGGGTCGGTGAGCTCGTGGGTATACACAGACAGCCTCCAGGCCGGCACCGATACACCGGCGGCCAACGTGTCTTCCTTCGCGTCCACACTCACGGTCACCAGGTAGCGGCTGGTTCCCGTAAAGGTGTCCACGTAGAACTCGTCGCCCAGCACGTAGTCGAGATTGAGCACAAGGAACACGGTGGACAGGAGATCGAAGGTGTTACCACCGGCAAAGCGGTACTCCCTGGTCTTGTCGTTCTTGCGACGGATGGAGTGCACGTTACGGTCGGCGTCAAAGCGGATATGCGTGAACTTGTCTTTGCGCCTTTCGGTTTCGTCGATGATGAACTCGCGCGGCGAGAAAGGGCGCACCGCTACCACTCCGCGAGCGTCGAGCCTGTACTTCCACAGCAGGTCGATAACACTGTTGGTCGTGCCCAGCACGCGGACGGTCAGGTGCTGCCGCTGGTCGCCGTCGCTTACATCGTCGCCGGGATCATCGGAGCCGGCCGGCTCCCTGCCCGCCTCAATAGAAAGCCTGCCCACGGGAATACCCGACCAGCTGAAGTGATATTCCCAGCGCTCGTCAGGCCACTCCACGTCGGCGGGCAACTGGTAAACCGGGGTGCTTACCTGCACCTCGCCGGGCTCGATGGCCTCGGCCACGGCCCCGTGCGGGGCAAGGCAGAGCAGTGCCAGGCCGGTGAGGCTTGAACACAAAGCCCGCCGCACCCGCGCTGCCCCGCGGACTGCCCGGCGGGTACCCCGGCTTGCACTTACCCGGTAGTCGCGACAGTTTTCCTGTTGGTAAGTCGGCATGAAAGAGTCCAGAACCAGCTCAGCGATCCCCCCGGGCATGATCGTCCTTGGCATGATCCTCCTTGCCGCGATCATAGCACTGCCCGCCGTACCGGGCCTCATGGTAGAGCAGGCCGAGGCCCAATCATACGCGCACCGCGTGAGAGATCGATACAACCGCATCAGCCGTGGTGCCAACGCCGCCGAGTGGGCCAAGCGGCTTTCCGATGAAGACGTGGCCATCAGGCTGGAGGCCGTCGAGTCGCTCGGCCAGGTCGACGACATGGAAGAAAGCCTCGGCCCGCTGCTCGACGCCTTGGCCGACAGCGACCAGCGCGTGCGCGTGAAGGCGGTCAACTATCTTGGCGTGCGGCGCCAGCACGCGGCCGTTCCCGTGCTGATGCAGAAGCTGTTCCTGTCCGAAGTCGAGGCAGACGAGCGCACCCAGGTGCTCATCGCCCTTGGCCGCATAGCCGACCCGAGGGCGAGCAAACAGCTGCTCAATTGTGCCAAGGCCGCCACTTCCGACACCGTCAGGTCAGCCGCCCTCTACGCGCTGGGCGAATCGGGCACCCCCCAAGTGACAGAAGCGCTGAACAGGTTTTCGGAAACCAGCAGTGACCAGCAGGTGAAACAACTTGCCGCTGATGCTATTCAGAAGATCGAGGCGCGCGCCGCCGTTGTTCCCAACCGCCAGCCAACGCTGCTGGAGCTTGAGCGACGAATGGCACCGCCGCGGTAAGTTCCGCTAAGGCGGAGCCGCCGTGTGGCGTTTGTGAACCACGCCGGAGTGGTGAAACTGGTAGACGCGCCGGACTCAAAATCCGGTGGGGGAAACCTCGTGTCGGTTCGAGTCCGACCTCCGGCACATTAGCCTCGCGATACAGGGATAACAGGAGACAATACAAGATGGCAGACATCACCGAAGTAACAGACGCCAATTTTCAACAGGAAGTACTCGACTCGTCGGTGCCCGTACTGGTGGACTTCTGGGCACCCTGGTGCGCGCCCTGCAGGGCCATAGCCCCGGTGCTCGAAGAGCTGGCCGGCGAATACGACGGCCGCGCCCGGGTGGTCAAGGTAAATGTTGACGACAACCAGCAGGTAGCAGCCAACTACGGGGTTCGCAGCATTCCCAACCTTATAGTGTTCAAACAGGGACAGGTGGCCGAGCAGATCGTGGGCGCGGCAGCCAAGCCCAAACTGGCCGAGGCCCTCGACCTGGCAATTTCCTAACGAACGGGGATTGCCTTCAGCAACGTGGTCTACTAGCCTGATCACGTGCTCGACTTCATGCGTAGAAATGCGCGGTCCTGGTTCATCAAGATCGCGCTCGGAATTATCTGTCTCGTCTTCGTCTTTTTCATGGGCGGGGGCGGACAGATTGGTGGCGGCCCGGCTGCGGTGGCGGTGGTCGACTCCACCGAAATATCGATAGCCGACTTCCAGAGGGCCCAGCTCAACAACCAGGCCTACTACCGGGACCTGTACGGCGACTCGCTCAGTCCCGAGATGCTCGACGCGCTCGACATCCCCTCGGCCTCGCTGAGCCGACTGGTCGACACCACCTTGATGTCGCAGGAAGCACACCGCCTGAACCTGCTCATACCCGACGAGACCGTGCGGCGCGAGATTCGCGGCATAGACGTGTTCCAGCGCAACGGTGATTTTTCGCCCGCCCAGTACCGCAGCGTACTCCAGAGGCAGGGGCTGTCGCCCTCGGCCTTCGAGGCCTCGATGCGAGAAGAGATGCTGGTCAACCAGCTGCGCGACGTCGTGGCCCAGGGCGTGATGGTCACAGAAGAGGACGCGTGGGAAGAATTTCAGCTGGGTGCCTCCGAGATCAGTCTTTCTTTCGTTCAGCTCAAGTCGTCGAACTTTGAGGACGCGGTGGAAGTAAGCGAAGAAGACATCGAGCTGTTCTTCGAAGAACAAGGAGAGCAGTGGCGGCGCGCCGAGAGCGCGGGGGTCAACTACCTGGCCTACTCGCCCGAGTCCTTCCAGGGCAGCGCGGGCGTGAGCGAAGAAGAAATCGAGGAGTACTACCTGCTCAACGTCGACACCGAGTTCACCACCGAGGAACAGGTCGGCGCGCGTCACATCCTCAAGCGCGTGGCCGCGGACGCTTCGGAAGACGACAAGGCCGCCACCAGGACGGCCATGGAAGCGGTAGCCACTAAGCTCGCAGACGGCGCCGATTTCGAAGAACTGGCTAAAACAGAATCTGACGATTCGACCGCCAGCGACGGTGGTGACCTGGGCATGTTCGGCCGTCGGAAGATGGTTAAACCCTTCGAAGACGCGGCCTTCGCTCTTGCCGAAGGCGAGGTCAGCGGTATCACCGAGACCCGCTTCGGCCTCCACCTGATCAAGGTTTACAAAAGGCAGGCGCCGCAGGAGCGCAAGCTCGAAGACTCGCGCGACGAGATCCGCGACAAGCTCGCAGCAAAAAAATCCACGGACATCGCCTTCGACAAAGCAGCCGAGGCCAGCGTGGCAATGGTTGACGGCGCCTCGATGGAAGAGATGGCCCAGGCTGACGGGCTGACGATCAAGAGCACTCCCCTGCTCGATCGCGATCAACAGGTTGTGCCGGGAGTGGGACGCGCGCCTTCGTTCATAGAGGCCGCACTTGCCCTTGGATCAAAAACCGAGGTCAGCGACCCAGTCAAGGCCGGCAACACCTGGTACGTCCTCCAGCTGGCCGACCAGCAGGCGAGCTACGTTCCCGAGCTAGCCGACGTGCGCGAAGAAGTAGAGGCCGAGTTCCGCAAGCGCGGGGCGTCACGACTGGCGCGCGAGAGTGCCGACGAGTTGCTCGCCAGCGCCCGGGAATCGAACCTGGCCGACGCAGCGAAAGAAGCCGGCCTCGAAGTCGGCGAGGCCGGGCCTGTGCGACGCGACAATAATTTTATCAAGGGCATCGGCGCGCTGCCGGCCGTGGCCGAGGCGACCTTCCGCACCACTACAGACGGAGAGCTTCTGCCGCGCAGCTTTGTTCACCGGGGCGACGCCTACGTGCTCGCGCGCGGTGAGCTCAGCGAAGCTTCGCGAGAAGACTTTGACGAGGTCAAGGAGGAGCGCCTGGCCGAACTCGAACGGGGTCGCAGCCTCGAAGCCTACACGGCCTTCGTCAACTACCTGAAGGAAAGGGCTAATATCACCTACAACCCGGACCTCGTGGCCAGCGTCCGACCCTGACCGCTATCCCGGCCTGGGCGTCAGCCTGACAGCAGCCGCCACGCGTCTGCCACGCCCTTGCACCTGAGCAGCTCGAGGTCGTCGAGGTCGTCGAGGCGATCGCTGTTGGCCGCCGGCACCACGGCGCGCTTGAAACCCAGCCGCGCCGCCTCTTTCACCCGCGCGTGCAGGCGTGAAACCGCCCTCACCTCGCCCGTCAGCCCCACCTCGCCCAACACCACGGTAGCCGCGGGCAGGGTCACGTCGAGCAGGCTCGAGGCCAGCGACGCCATGACCGCAAGATCGACTCCCGGGTCATCGAGGCGCACGCCACCCGCAGTGTTCACAAAGATATCGTGGCTGGCCATCGACAGCCCAAGGCGTTTTTCCATCACGGCTGCCAGCATGGCCACGCGGTTGTGATCGACCCCGAGCGTGGTCCGGCGCACGCTGCCCACTGAGCCCGGCGACACCAGCGCCTGTATCTCCACGAGCACCGGCCGGCTGCCTTCCATGCACGAGCTGATCGAGGAACCGCTCACGCCTTCCCTGGCGCCACCCGACAACAACAGCGAGGGGTTGGGCACCTCGCGCAGACCGTCGGCTGCCATCTCGAAGACACCGATCTCGTTTGCCGCGCCAAAACGATTCTTCACCGCGCGCAGTATACGAAACGCGTGGTTACTGTCGCCTTCAAAATACAGCACCGTGTCGACCATGTGCTCGAGCACGCGTGGGCCGGCTATGGTGCCCTCCCTGGTTACATGGCCGATGAAGATCACCGCGCATTCCAACTCGCGCGCAGCCGCCACAACCTGCGCGCAGGTCTCCCGCAACTGCGACACCGAGCCGGGGGCCGACTCGACCTCGCCCGAGTACAGGGTCTGGATCGAATCTATTACCGCCACCGCCGGTCGCTTCTTGCGCATTACCTCGATGACCGCGGCCGCGTCGGTCTCGGGCAGCACGAGCAGCTTGTCCGACCCGGCACGCGCCAGCCTGTCGGCGCGCAGGCGCACCTGCGCGGGAGCTTCCTCGCCGGCCACGTACAACACGCAAGCTCCCTTGGCCGAAAGCGCCGAGGCAAGCTGCAGGGCCAGCGTCGATTTTCCTATGCCAGGATCACCGCCCAACAGCACCGCGCTGGCGGGCACCAGTCCACCACCCAGCACGCGGTCGATCTCGCCGCTGCCCGAAACCAGTCGTCCCTCGATGCCCGGCCCTGCCACCTCGCCCAGCAGCACGGTGGACTCGGCGGCGGCTGCGGCCGATTTTACGGTGGCCTTGCCGCGGCTGGTCGCCGGCTGCAGCTCTTCGACCATGGAGTTCCACTCGCCGCAGCCCGGGCAGCGGCCCAGCCAGCGCGAAGCCGACTGCCCGCAATCCTGGCAGGTGTAAACGCTGCGTTTTCGACTGCTTCTGCCTGCCATGACCTTTGCCCTCGTCGGAGGCGGCCCCGGTTGCCCGCCGCCTGCGCTTCTCAACGAGTTTCCCCTGTAAACCACCGGCAACACGGGATTGCCAAGGCTGATAGTTGTAAACCAACCATCGTAGGCAAGGTTGACAACAAGGCGGCCAGTGAACAGGATTGCTCGGCCCGGGCAGCGGTATCCTCAAGTGAGCGAACATACAGAAGAAACACCCTCCGCGGCCGAAGACCGCGACCAGCTGGCGCCGCGCGCCGGGCTCGACCACGCGCTCGCCGGCGAGCTGGCCGAGCTGCGCGACCGCGACCTCCTGCGCGGGCTGCGAGAGGTGGAGTCGGCCCAACTGCCGCGGGTAACTCTGGACGGCCGCGAGCTGCTGCTGTTCTGCTCGAACAACTATCTCGGCCTGGCCTGTCACCCCGAAGTGGTAGAGGCGGCGCGCCTGGCCACCGCGCGCTGGGGAGCGAGCTCGGTCTCATCACGCCTGGTGTCGGGCCACATGACCGTGCACGCCGAGCTCGAGGACAAGATCGCTCGCTGGAAGAACCAGGAGGCGGCACTGGTGTTCTCCACCGGCTACCAGGCCAACATCGGCGTGATCAGCTCTCTCACCGGGCCAGGCGACCTGATCGTGAGCGACGAGCTCAACCACGCCAGCATCATTGATGGCGCGCGCTTGTCAAAAGCGGCAACCGTCGTCTACCGCCACAACGACATCGAGGACCTCGAGCGCGTGCTGTGCGAGAACCGCGGCGCCGGCCGGGTGTTGGTCGTCACCGAGTCGGTGTTCTCGATGGACGGCGACCTCGCGCCGCTCGCCGACATAAGCAAGGCCTGCAGGCGTCACGGCGCCTGGTTGATGGTCGACGAGGCGCACGGCGCGGGCGTGTTCGGCGAGCGCGGAGCCGGGCTGGTGCAGCAGCTGGGACTGGAAAGGCAGGTGCAGGTGCACATGGGCACCATGGGTAAGGCGCTCGGTAGTTTTGGCGCCTACGTCACGGGCAGCCGCACGCTGATTGACCTGCTGGTTAACAAGGCCCGCTCGATTATTTTTACGACGGCACTGCCGCCCTCGGCCGCAGCGGCCGCGCTGGCGGCGATCCAGGTCGTAGAAAGAGAACCGCAGCGAGCGGCCGGATTGCTGGCGCGGGCCACGTCCCTGGCGCTGGCGCTCAGGGAGGCCGGCCTCGAGGTGCCCAACGCGGACTCGCAGATCATACCTGTGCTGCTGGGCGACGCGGCGCGGGCCGTTGCCACCGCCGACAAGCTGAGGGCCAAGGGCTTCTACGTGGCCGCCATACGCCCGCCGACCGTAGCCCGGGGCACGTCGCGGCTCAGGGTGAGCCTGATGGCGACGCACACGAGCCAGGAAATAAACGCACTGCGCGACGCGATCATCGATTGCGCACTCGATGATTCTGCCGACACGAACACCGCTGCAAACAACGGAGCCCGAGCATGACAGAACCCGCCACCGCAACCGTTGGCCCGCGTGACCTCGCGGCAGACGACCACCGTTACCTGTGGCACCCCTTCACCCAGGCAGAGGAGTGGAACTCACACGACCCGCTGATCGTTGAGCGCGCCGAGGGTTTTCACCTCGTGGACACCGACGGCCGCCGCTACCTCGACGGCGTGTCGTCGATCTGGTGCAACGTGCACGGCCACGGCCACCCGCGCATAACGGCAGCGATGAAAGAGCAGCTCGACCGCGTGGCGCACTCCACCATGCTCGGCCTGTCACACGTGCCGGCCATAGAGCTGGCGCGACGCCTGGTCGAGATAACCCCCGAGGCGCTCACGCGCGTGTTCTATTCCGACTCGGGCTCCACGGCCGTGGAGGTAGCCCTGCGCACCGCCTTCCAGTACTGGCGACAGCGGGGACAGCAACAGCGAAACCGTTTTGTCACCCTGGCCGAAGCCTACCACGGCGACACCATGGGCTCGGTGAGCCTCGGGTTCTCCGAGCCGTTTCACCGTGGCTACGGGGCCATCACCTTCGAAGTATTCAAGTTCAACCCACCGTGGATGTGCGAGCCCATTAACGAGGGATCAGGCGAGCAAGCAGTAGTGGCCGGAATTGAAACCCCGGCGCTCGAGGCAGCCGGCACAGCGAGCCTCGCCCAGCTCGAAAAACTGCTGGCCGAAAAAGGCGAGTCGATCGCCGCCGTCGTCATCGAACCGTTGGTGCAGGGCGCGGCAGGCATATGGCCGCAGCCACCGTCGTTTGTGCGCGGTGTGCGCGAGCTCTGCGATCGCTACGGCACCCTGATGGTCTGCGACGAGGTGGCCACCGGCTTTGGTCGCACGGGCAGCATGTTCGCGGTCGAGCAGGCCGGAGTGTGCCCCGACATCATGTGCCTGGCCAAGGGTCTCACCGCCGGTTACCTGCCGCTGGCCGTAACCCTTGCCACCGAGCAGGTGTTCGATGCCTTCCGCGGTCGCTACTCGGACTACAAGGCGCTGTTTCACGGCCACACCTACGGCGGCAACCCACTGGGCTGCGCCACCGCGCTGGCCAACCTCGACGTGTTCGACGAAGAAAACACGGTCGAGGCCGGGGCCGCGCGCGGCCGCTTGATGGGCGAGCTGCTGGCCGAGCACGTTGCGCCGCTGGCCCACACGTCTGCCCTGCGCAGGGTGGGCACAATGGCCGCCTTCGAAATACTGAAGGACCCCGACAGCGGCCTTCGCTTTGCTACCGACGAGCGTCGCGCCTACCGCGCAGTGCTCGAGGCACGCAAGCGCGGCGTCATCATAAGGCCGCTGGGCGACACCATGGTACTCATGCCGCCGCCGGCCCTGCCCGAGACGCTCATGCGTGAACTCGTGACCGCCACCGCCGAATCGGTGGCCGCTGCGACGGCCGGCTGACGCGCGACCATGGGCTGCCTTTTTGTGACCGGCACCGACACGGGCGTAGGCAAAACGATTTTCTCGCTAGCCCTGCTGGCCGCCCTGCGCGCGCGCGGCGTCGACGCCGTGGCCTTCAAACCCGTCGAAACAGGTTGCTCGTCTGTGCCCGGCTCCAGCGACGAGCTGGTCGGAGACGACTGCAGGGCACTGGGCCGCGTCACCGGGCAGTCGCCCGACCAGGTGGCGGGTCGTTTGTACAGCCTGCCCGCAGCGCCGATGGTGGCCGCCGCCGAGCGGGGCGAAACAGTGGACGTTGACTCGCTGGCAGCCGATGTGCACGCCCTGGCCGACGAGCACGAGCTGGTACTGGTCGAAGGGGCCGGTGGACTGCTGGTACCACTGGCGCCCTCGTTGACCTGGATTGATTTCCTCGCCCGCGCGCCCATGCCCGTGGTCTGCGTGGTGGCGTCACGGCTGGGCTGCATCAACCACGCGCTGCTCACCATGTCGGCGCTGGAATCCGCGGGTGCGGAGCTGGCCGGTTACGTCATGAACCAGCTGGCCGACGATGACTCGCCGGGTGGCAACGGCCAGGCGATTGCCGACTTCGGTCACCTGGCGGGCAACCCCCCCTGCCTGGGCACGCTGACGGCGCTTGCGCCCGAAGAAATATCAAACAGCGGCCAACTGGCACGCCTGGGCGAGGCGGGGCTTGATATCGACGCCCTGCTGGCCGCTGCTCACTCCCCCGTTCAGGGGGGCTGAATCTGCCCGCAGGGCTTTATCCCTTGACATGCCCCGGCAAGGGGCCTTACTTTCGAGGAGCAAGAAAGAACCAGGTTTGCAGCCATGAGGGGTTCAGGGAGGACACCTATGAAAGGCTACCGCACAAATCCGACACTTCGTAACCGCACAACAACCGCGACCACAGCGTTCATCGTAGCAGCCCTGCTGTTGCTGCCGCTGTCGGCTGCGCATGCAGCCACGAAAAGCAGGGTCGGCAGCCTGGGCAGCGTAAGCATCTCGAACGTGGTGTCCCACACCCAGAGCGGCGACAACAACGCTGGCGCTGTGGGCAGCTCCACGGGCAAGATCCCCGGGGTGGGAAAGGCAAGGGTCTCCACCAGTTCGTCCTGGGATTGGGGCACTTTCTCGAGTTCGCACCCCTGCGCACTGGTTAACACCGACTCCCACGCTTTCAGCACCGGCCTGCTCGGTCCCTTCACCACCGATTCTACCGTGACCATCGAGCGCCTGAGAAAAGGCCTGCCCGACCCGGGTAACAAGATAGACGCCGTTATCAAGGGCGGCTCGATCTGCGAAGTCGAGGTCAACGTGGCCCAGGCCTGCACCACCAACGAGGGAGTGGTCAACTTTGAAATCACCGGCGGCACGGGCAAGTTCGCGACCGCCAGCGGCACGGGGATGCTGCACACGATGATCAACAGCTGCGGTTCCGCACCGCTGCTGACGCTCAGCGAAATCGTGATGCAGCTCAATCGCTGACGGCAGAGCCGGGCAGGCTGGCGAGCACCGCGCGCCTTATCTCCTCGAAGGCAAGGCCCTGCTGCAAAGCAATGCGCGCGAGGTCGTCGAACTCGGGTTCGGCCGTTTCGCTGCCGTCGGGGCGCACAATGAACTTGACCGCCACCGGGCCGAACTCGGTGTCCATCAATTCCACTCGCCGCGGCAGTACCACTCGGCCCATGGCCCGAAAACGAAGCCCCGCGGTGGAGCTGTGGGTGAGCAGCAGGTGGGCCAGCTCGTGCACCGTGCCTACGTCGGCCAGCACTTCGAGCCGGTTTCCCAGGCGCCCTTTCTTCATGCCCACCGGCACCACGCTGACGTCTCGCGCGCCGGCCCCGCGCAGGCGCTCGGCCACAAAGGCAATGGCCTCGGCCGTCATGTCGTCAACATCGGCCACGATGGCAATAACCTGCTCGTCGTCGTGAGCTTCACAGTGGCCCAGTAGAATACGCAGAACGTTGGGCCGATCGTCCATCTGGCGGCTGCCCGCACCACTGCCGCAAGCCTCGAGCGTGAACACCGGGCGCGCGGGGACCGCCAACGCGCTGAGGATGGCCGCGCCGGTTGGCGTCACGGTTTCACCCTGGCCATCGCCCGCCACGAGCTCGAAACCGGCGAGCAGTTCGACCACCGCCGGCACCGGCACCGGCAGCGTGCCGTGCTCGCAAACCACGGTACCACTGCCAGCGGGAAGCGGACCGCAGAAGCACCGCTCTATCCCCAGCCGGTCGAGGCACCAGGCCACGCCCGCTATATCAACAATAGAGTCCACAGCACCGACCTCGTGAAAATGAACTTCATCGGGCGTGCTGCCGTGCACCCGGGCTTCGGCCGCGGCCAGTTTCTCGAATATGCTGAGCGCGATCCCGGCCGCGGCGGCCGGGAAACCCCGCGCCGGAGCCTCTTCGAGCAAGCTGCGTATGCTCGACCAGTCGCGCCGGACTGTAACCCCCTCGTCTACGATCACCTCGAGCCGCCGCGCGCGTAGCCCGTCGACACTGGTCTCGCTGCTCTCCAGCCTCCAGCCGTCCACCCCCAGGCAGGCGAGCCCGTCCTCAAGCCGCTGGGAGTCGAACCCTCCGCTTGCGCCAAGATCGAGCAGCGCGGCCAGGGTCATGTCGCCACTTATGCCCGATGGAGCATCAAACCACCCTATTTTCATTGCCTTCCTGTCATCGTCTCTCTGCCACACAACAGCCCGCAGCGCCCCGCGCTGCGACTCCCGGGGCCGCCTTTACTAGGCCCAACCGCGGTGCTAGGGTTTCATGTTTAGTCTGCCCGTAAGGGGCAGCAGAGGGAACCCACGAATGGGAGAGCTCAACAAGGAACAGCTCATAATGTTCGAGCGGCAGCTCGAGCACCAGAAGCAGCAGCTTCTGGAAGAAGTCGGCCGCACGGTCCACGAGATGACCGACAAGGATGAGAGCTACGCTGACCCCGGTGACCGCGCAGCCTGGGAGAGCGAGTCGGGCCGCGACCTGCGCATTCGCGACCGCGAGCGCAAGCTCCTCGGCAAAATAGACGAGGCACTCGCGCGCATAAGCGACGGCACTTTCGGCGAATGCGAGGAATGCGGCGAGATGATCCCGGTGGGCCGCCTGCGAGCCCGGGCTGTTACAACGCTCTGCATAGGCTGCAAGGAAATCCAGGAACGAAAAGAAAACAAGCCGAACCACCCCACCTGAGGGTGGTGTCAATTGGGAACCGCCGCCAGGCTACCAGGAATCGGCGGACAGAACGGTTACGGAATAAGGGGCAGTAGCTCAGCTGGGAGAGCACCACGTTCGCAACGTGGGGGTCGAGGGTTCAAATCCCTTCTGCTCCACCATTCAGTCATGGTCGAAACCACACGGCGTTGGTGCATGAATCGGAAGTGCGGCCACGTTTCCCGCGCCTGGGCTCCTGGATCATGATCCAAGGATGACGAAACGGTCGAAGGTCCACCCGAACTACAAAACTCGCTACCGCATCACCAACTGGCCATCCTACGATCGAGGCCTGGTGAGGCGTGGAAGCCTGACCGTATGGTTCTCACCCGAGGCGATTAAAGCCTGGACGCCTGAGAAAAACGGCCGCCGCGGTGGCCAACGTCGGTACTCAGATGTTGCGGTCCAGACTGCCCTTTATCTCCGGTTGCTCCTGGGTCTGCCCTGGCGACAAACAGAAGGTCTCCTGCGATCGCTTATGGAGTTGGTTGGTCTCGACCTTGAGGTTCCCGATCATACCACGCTCTCCAGACGCTCTCAGGACCTCGCTTCCGATCTTCCCCGTGCTCCAACCTCGCGGTCGATCCATCTCATCGTCGATGCTTCAGGACTCAAAGTATTCGGTCAAGGTGAATGGGCAGCTGCAAAGTACGGATGTCGGCGCATGGGATGGCGGAAACTACACCTGGCCGTAGACGAAGAGGGACGCATTGTGGCTGCAGAACTCACGGACAATGACGTGGCCGACGCTACCGTCTTCCCGACCTTGCTTGACATGACCGAAGGGAAGATCGACCGCGTCACTGCTGATGGTGCGTACGACCGACGGGAAGTTTACGACGCGGCCGGCAGAAGAGGTGCCTATGTCGTCGTCCCGCCTCAACGCGGCGCTGTAATATCACGTGATCCCGTCCTACGAACTAGAAACCGGCACATAAAGCGTAGGGATCGAGTTGGCCGAGCGCAGTGGCGACGCGAAAAAGGGCAACACCGGCAGGCTCGAGCGGAAAACACATTCTATCGTTACAAGCGAAACTTCGGACCAGCCCTTCGGGCCCGCCATCCAATGGCTCAACAGAATGAGATGTTGGCCGCATGTAACTTGCTGAATTGGATGTCCGAGCTCTCGATGCCAAGTTCGGAGAAGCTCACTACGTGACAAACCGAATCTCAGGGGGGCATTCGGGCTGACTTCGATTCATGCACCAACGCCCCCACTACGCCCTAAGCCGCTTCTATCTCTACCCGGTATTTCAACCCGGCCGCATCGAGTTCGCTCTGGATCGCCAGCCGCACCAGTACCGGCTCCGGGTAGCCAAGAACACGAGCCCACCTCGCCGCACGCTCTGGGCTGACTGTCTTGCGGCCTTTCTCTACATCACACAGGTGCGATTTCGAAACACCGAGTTTTTCTGCACATGCTTCCTGCGACAGTTCGTCGCAGGCCCGAATCGACTTGATAGCCCGCGCAAAGCTAAGCGGCCCACCCGAGAGCTTCTCCAGGAGTTTCATTGTCTCGCTTTTCTTTTCCTTCGGCTTGCGCATGAGACCTCCTTTAGTAACGATGCTTGCTAACTTCATCGATTGACACGAATTCGATCGTGCTTCGCTTGATCTCGTATATAGCTCGATAGCTTAGACTCAGCCGAATCGAACGCTGCCCAGATCGCTTACCCTTCAGGGCTTCATCGTGGTAGCCGCGAACGCTACGAACCGCTTCTACTCCGTCTAACTCCACCGCCGCAACCCAGATCATGAGATTGTCCACAATGTGATTGGGCACCCTGCGAAGCTGCTTTTCAGCCCGCCTCGTGATCTCGACCCGGCGGACCATTAACGGTGATAGTACATCCGATAGGTGAACTTATCAAATTTAATCCTCCTCAGCCTCGCACCCATCCCTGTCAAGGATTCCCTGATAATTCCCTGTTCCCCTTATGCTCCGTGTGGCCCGTCCATACGGAAGTTCCTGTATTCACCGGCGTTTTGCCACCCAAAGCCAGGCCTACGGCCGGCCTATTCGCAAATTTTCCCTGTATTTTCCCGGTTATCAGGGAACCAACGCCCGAGATATGAGAGACAGATTCGCTCCCGACTTCATCCACCACCATTTCTATTTTTTCGAACTTCCCTCGCCCACGGGCCCGAGCGAAAGTTGAGCGCGATGCACCATGACACGACCAAGCTGACCGTCTACGGCTCGGCGATCTCCTACTACACGGGCAAGTTAGAGGGATACCTCCGCTACAAAGAGATCCCCTATCACCTTGTGCCCTTCTCGCCGAAGGTTTCTCGCCGCCTCCAGCATTCGTATTCTCCCTAGAGGAACCCGATAGAATTGTAGGCGGTGTAGCTGTCGCCGTCGGGGTCGGTGGCGGCGGTGGCCGGCAACAAGGCTCCGCCGGGCACAAGCTGGGCCGCCGGCACGTTGAGCCAGTTTTCCATCACGGTGCCGAACACGTCGCGAAAGTCGTAGGTCATGCGCAGGTCGTCCTCGTTCTCTACGCCGGGGTTGTCCAGCTGCGGGTAGACCCCGTACTGGCCGCCGATGGTTGAGCCGCCCGCCACGAAAACCGGCGCCGAAGTGGCGTGATCGGTGCCCGCGCTGCCCGCGCCGTAGGCGTTCTGGCGAATGGTACGACCGAACTCGGACCAGACCACGATGAGAACCTTGTCGATGAGACTGCTCTCGAGGTAACCCGTGTATCCCGACGGCATGGTGACCACCGAGGCCATGTCCTGGTAAAATCCCACCAGCGACTCGGACACCTTTTTGAGCAGGTAGGAGTGGAAGAACCCGTTCTCCTGGCTCGCGTGGGTGTCGAACCCGCCGGTCTGCACGTGGAAGAAGCGCGCGCCCACGTCCGAGCGAATGGTGGCCGCCACGTGCCTCAGGTCACGGGCCAGGCCGCCACCGTAGGCCACCTCGGGGTTAACGTCGCTGTTCAGCGCCGAGGCGTACACCAGGTCGTTGTTCCTGTTGTACTTGCCCGAGCTCGACAACATCAAGGCCTCCACCTTGCCGGCATTGGCCAGGCCGTTGCCCGGCAGGTAGTACTCTTCCATCTTGTTGATCGTGGCCGCGCCGGTATTGCCCATGGAGGCCAGCTCCGGGTAAAGCGCAGGGTCGGCCAGGCCGCTGGCGGTGTACAGGTCGAACACCGTATCCTTCTTGAGCGACTTCTCGCCCGTAGCTGGAAAATCGAGTTCCGAAAGCTTCTTGATGGCCAGCACGCTGGTATCGGTGGGCGAGAAAGCCGGGTTGACCGACGACCCCATGTTGAGGCAAGGCACGTCGGTGCCAATGAAACCCGCCCAGTCGAGGTAGCTGCCAAACCAGCCGCCGTTGCCCGTACCGATCGGGTCGAGGTTGTACCAGATGTCCTCGCTGCGAAAGTGAGAGTGGTTGGCAAAGGGGTAGTGCACGCCGTTGATCACCGCGAGGTCGCCCTGCTGGTAGAGGCCCTCCATGGCGCCCATCACCGGGTGAAACGCGTAGTTGTTGCCGTCGTCGTTGACGCCGATATCGAGCACGTCGGACACGCTGAAGCCCTCGCCCGCCCAAGGCGTGAGACCGGCCTGGGTGTCGGGCAGGGCCAGGGTCGGACGAAACTGGGTGTAGTTGCTGCGCTGGCTGCCACCGAGCGGGTACACGGTGTTGAGGCCGTCATTGCCGCCGTTGAGCTGTACAAAAACCACTATCGCGTCGCCCGGGCCGGCCGCGTAGCTGACGCCTGTGCCCGGCAATACGCGCGACCACGGCAGCGCCGCAGCGGCAGCCGCAGCAGCACTGCGCTTGATGAACTGTCTCCTTGTAAACGGTGCCATCGCTGTTTCTCCTCACCCGACCTGGTATTCGGCCGTCTGCAGCAGCAGCGAGAGTACGCCGCGTACCTTGGTGTTCACGTCATCGGTATCGTCGGTCGAAAGATCCAGCGTTGCCTGCGCGCCGCTGTCGGTAAGGTAGTCGATCAGCGAGTCGCGCTGCCCCGTGGTGAACGCCAGCGGGCCCGAGTCGAGCCCGAGCTCGTACGTCAGCGCGTCGAGCACCACCCCGGGGTCGGCCGCCGGGTCTTTCCACGGAAGCGTCTTTATACGCTTGAGCTTCAAGCGCGCCGGCCCCCTGCTGGCCGAGGCCAGGTAGCGTGCAAAATTGAAACGCTGCAGCAAGGTGCCACTGTTGATCCAACCCAGGCCGCTCGGCCAGCCGGCCACGTTGGGCGGAAAAAAGAGGTCCATTCCCATCTCGCCCATGAGCCCGCCCATCTCGTCGGGCGAATCGCCGATCTCCCGGCCGTTGCCCTTGGCGTTGAGAGAACGCATGGCACCGATGACAAAATCCACGGGGCTTTTCACGCGGCGTGTGCGCGCACGATCGCTGTAGAACTCGTCGCTGGTCCAGATGGCCTTGAGCAAGGGCTTGATCTCAAAATCCGAGTTGGCAAATTCCGCAGCGAAACCGGCCAGCAGGGTCTTCAGGCTCGGCCCGGGTGGGGGGTAGGCATAAAAATTCCAAAGCCGGCTGGCAAGGAACATCGCCACCTGGTTGTTGCCGGCGTCGTCGGTGCGCGAGAAAATGAGCTCCAGCACGTCGTCGGAGGTGCCGGCAACCTCCTCGCCTATCTTGAAGTCATTGCTCACCTGCCCGAAGATCACCATCGGGTCGGGCAGATCATCGCCGTCGTCGTCGTACTGGCCGCCGTCCCAGTGGTTGGAATTGAACACGCCCTTGTAAGTACCGTCGATCTTGTCGACCTTCGTCCAACCGGTGAGCGCACGCGCCATGCCGTGCACGTCGTCCTCGGTGTAAGTGGGCTTCTGGGTGTCGGGGCTGCCGTCATCGGCAAGCTCGAATACCCCGAGCGTAAACAACTCCATCAACTCGCGCCCGAAGTTCTCGTTGGCGCTGACGTGCACGCCGTCATCGCTGGCCTTGTTCTTGATGCCATCGAGGTAGTACATGTTGGCGGGGTCGCGATTGAACTCGCGCACGAGAAACCTGAAGTTGCCCCCGGCGTTGAGCCTGAACAGCCGCTGCTGGTACGACAGCCAACCGAAATGATTGAGCGGGCCGCCGCCGCTTACCAGGTGCGTGTGCCAGAACAGGACGAGCTTTTCGAGGCAGGCCTTATCAGGCTTGCGCTGCCTGGCCATCTGCTTGGTCCACCATCGTTGTATCTTGAGCTTATCATCACTGCTGTTGTCCTTTACCGGGGGAGGTTTTCTCTTGCTGGGCTTGAACGACAGCAGGTCGTCCACCGCGTCGTCGATCGACACGTGTCGATCAAAGAACTTGTCTATCTCCGCCGAGGGGGCTCCGAAAGTAGCCCTCCTGAGAAGATGGGCCGCGTTGTCCCTGGTCCATGCTACCGCCATCGTCGTTCTCCTTTCAGCCTGCCCGCACGCGCCGTCCCGCGTGCCATTGTCGAGCACTGCTTCACCACGTACCCTCTACCCAACCCGCCTGTGGCGCGGGTCCCAGCACTCCGTCGCCCAGTACCCACAGGCGTATGATCTCCTGCAACTCGCCGTCGATCATGCCCTTGCCCAGCGGCATGCCAATCCCGTAGCCGGCCGCGAGGTCGTGCGTGACCTTGAGATAAAGAAAACTCGCGTCGGGGTCGCCGGCCGTCACCCTGAGCAAACCGGCAATGGCTGCCGCGGTGTTGGTGGGCGCAACTCCCACCAGCTGCGAGTATGCCGCGTTGGGCAACAGTGTCAGGCCGCCTGCATTGCTTTCTGAATCATGGCAGGCCGACACCGCGCACGACGCGGCGAAAACCTGGGTGGCTATGCGATCAAAGGTGCCGTCGTAGAGATCGAGCGGCTCGTAGATCTTGTCGCCCTCGGGCAGGCACTTGAACTTGACCCGATCGCGATCGCGCCGGGTGCCAGCGGCGGTGCTGCCCTCTGCCGAAAGCTTGAGCTTCTTGCGTCCCGCGCGCATGCGGTCCGAACTGTTGGGGCCACGCAAGGGCACGTTGATGCTGCTGGTGAGCGTGCACTCATCGACGATGTCGTTGCCCGGAAAAGCGAGCAGGTCTACTCTCGATTGCAGGGCCTGGAAATCTACGTCGAACCTGGGATCACCGTCGTCGATCGCGTGGTCGATTTCTACTTCGTCTACCTGCACGGGGCTGCACTGCGACAGCGCGCTGGAATTGAGACACACCGACAGCTCAAACTCGCAACGACCGTTGCGCAGGCCGTCGGCGTCGCAGGACAGGTCGCCGTCGTAGCACTTCGCGCCGCGGGGGGTCTTGGGCGGAGCGGGGTGGTTGGCTCCGGGCGCATCGAGCACGACCATGCAGTCGGTCTTCTTGCTGCCACCGCCTGCCACGGTGGCCGACCAGGCAAAGGCCGGCAGCAACAGCAGCGCGATCAATACCTGGACTGTTAGAAAGGAATGTTTTGCCTGCAGATAGATAGCGAAAGCCCCTCCCACGAAACATCACACGCCAACAACCCCTCGGTCAAGTTCTTTTTTTACCCCCCCCCGGTCGGGGGGGGGGTAAATTGCAACTTTTCTGCCACCCGGCCCGCGTCACCCCGCGGCTATGTCTTCGCCGCCGTCTACACCCAGCACGTTGCCCGTCAGCCAGGTGCCGCCGGGCTGCATGAGCAGGCTCACCAACTCGGCTATGTCACCGGGCTCGGTCAGGCGGCCGCCGGGGTTCACCGAGCGGGCGTGCTCCTTGAGATCGGCGGCGCCGGGAATGTGGGCCAGCGCCGGGGTGTCGGTGACGCCAGCGCGTATGGCGTTGACTGCCACTCCGCGCGGCCCGAGCTCGAGCGCGAGCTGGCGAACGTAAGCTTCCAGCGCGGCCTTGGCGGCCGACACCATGCCGTAGGAAGGAGCCGCACGGGTGCTGCCCGCCGAGGTCATGGCCATCACCCGTGATCCTTCACCCAGCAGGCGCCGCCAGGCCAGCTCCTGCGTCCACGCAACCAGCGAGCTTGCCATCACGTTGAGGGTCATGGCCATCTGCGAGTCGCGTGCCGAAGCGCTCGCGTCCTCGCCCACCAGCGGCGCGAGTGACCCGAAGGCCAGCGAGTGAAACAACAGCGACACCCCGTCGGCGCCCGCCAGGGGCTCGAGCTGGTCGAGCACCAGGGTCATCTTATCGCGGTCGACAGCGTTAACGTTAAAAAAAAGCGAATCCACGCCGGCTTCTTCCACCGCCTCGCGGGCACGGTCGGCCAGGGCCATGGTCGAACGGCGGTCGAGGTGAACACCGCATATATTGTAGCCCTCGGCGGCCAGCCGGGCCGAAACCGCCGAGCCGAATCCACTCGACGCCCCCAGCACTACCGCCCACTTACCTGCCCCTGTTGCTGACCTGCCCTCTTGATCCATGGTGAGCAAAGATAATGGCCGCTCGCCCCGTGGGCAAACCCCGGCTTGGACCCGGACCCGGCTTTTGTTAGCCTTGGCATGCCGATACGAACGGTACCGCCTCAAAGGAGGGCTAGATGTCAGAAGAAAATGGAACAGCCGAACAGGAACTACAGGAAGCCATGTGGCTCTGGATGCAGCGGCTGGTATTAGCCCTGGCCCTTCTGGGTGCAGGCTATTTTGCAGCCTGGTACCAGGCCAAGGATTACACCGAGATAAAGGCGGGGCTCGGAGAAGCCAACGACACTATCGTTGACCTCAAGAACGAGCGCGAGACGCTCTCTACCCGCATAGCCCGCGAGTTGCGAGACAAGGAAGTCTGTCGCAAAGAACTCAGGGCTCTCAAGAGCAAGTAAGGGAAGGCCTCCCGCTCCCCGCTGTCAGTCCTGCAGCAGCGGTACGAAATTTCTCACGGCGCCAAGCAGGGCCTGGGCGTCCTGGCTTTCGGCGCCGAGTTCGAGCGAAAGATCGAACAGCCCTCGCACGCGCGCGTTGTCGCGATCGCCCTCGGGCAACGACAGGGCCTGGGCAAGTTCATTGAGCATCGGCTCGAGCTCAAGCTTGACCCCGGTGGGCATGTCGTCGTCTATCGCAACTAGTAGTATGCAACGGTCGATAAGCCTCGCCACCATTTCTTCGTCTGACATCACACGCTTCGTCACGATTTTTTCCAGCTCCCCTGTTGCCGCTCAGTCTTCTTCGCCCGACAGCTGACGCTTCCAGTCCAGCATTTTCGCCGCCGCGCCCGCGGCCTCGGCCTCCTCGATACGACCCGCCCTCTGGTAAAACATCGACAGGTTGGTCTGCGCCAGTATGTCGGTGGGGTCGAGTTCAACCAGGCGCAGCGCCACGTTGATGGCGTCATCCATCTCGCCGCGCTCCATGTACACCATGGCCTTTCCAAGCAGTGCGTCGCGGTAGTAAGGGTCTACTTCGAGACAAGCCTCGAAGCAGGCCATGGCCTCGTCATAGCGACGCTCGCCGTGCAGGTCACAGCCGTCGTAAAACAGTTGCTCGATATCCTTGTCGTCGCCCCGGCTTGCCACTACGCCAGTGAGAGTAGTATCTGTACCACTAGTTGCAAGGCCCGCCAGCCGAACCACCCGCCACGCCGTGATACAATCGGCTGCGAGTGGCCCGTAGTAGGCCGGTTTACAGAGAAACCGCCGGTGCAGAAAAAAATCGAACACTTCATTTCCGCCGACATTCACGGCGATAAGTGCAGCTTCGAGAAACTCGCCCTCGAGTTGTTCGGCTACCAGTACGAGCGCGTGCCGCTGTACCGACAGTTCTGCGACACGAGACAGGCCAGTCCCTCTTCGGTAAGCGAGTGGCAACAGGTGCCCGCCCTGCCTGCCGACGCGTTCAAGCAACAGCTCGTCACACACGGCGAAGAGGCCCACGTTTTTCTAAGCAGCGGAACGAGCGAGGGCCTGGACAAGCGCAGCCGCCACCAGTTGACCACGCTGTCAACCTACCGCTTATCGGCCATGACTTTTTTCAACGAGATGGTGCTACCCGACGAACCCGGATCGATGAGCGTGCTGCTGGCCGGACCGGGCGTAGCCAGCCATCCTCACTCCTCGCTGGGCAGGATGTTTTCCTGGGTCTACGAGGAGACGGCCAACGCCGATTCGGAAGTGGTCTTCGACGGTGATGGCGAGCTCGACAGCACCGCTGCGCTCGAGTGGCTCAGGCGCATGTCTGCCGACAACAGGCCGGTGCTGCTGCTCGCGGTGAGCTCGGCGCTCACCGCGCTGCTCGCCCGCATGCGCGAAGAAAAGCTGTTCTGCCGCCTGCCTGGCGGCAGCCGCGTAGTAGACACCGGCGGGCGAAAAGGTGCCGCGCCGACTTACTCCGCAGCAGGTATGCGCAAGGCCTGTTGGCGCTACCTGCACGTTCCGGGTTACATGTGTGTAAATGAGTACGGCATGACCGAGATGCTCTCCCAGTATTACGACGATGCGCTGGTCAGCCGGCACCGCGGACGTATAGACCAGAGGATCAAGACCGGGCCGCGATGGTGCCGCCACGTGGTGGTAAGTCCCACCACCCTGCAGCCGGTGGCCGACGGCGAGGTCGGCCTGCTCAGGCATACCGATCTTGCCAACTGGGAATCGGTGAGCGCGCTGCAGACCCTGGACCTCGCGCGCAGGGTCGGTGACGGTTTCCGGCTTGTCGGCCGCGCCAGCGACGCGCAGCTGCGCGGCTGCTCACAACTGTTGACGATGGTGGAAAGCTGAAACCATGGAACGCCAGCAAGTAGAATCATCGCAGACCGAGTCGCCAGAACGGCTGCTGCGCCAGCAACTTGCCGAGGCCGAGGATGCACGCAAGACGGCGCTGGCCACGCTTGACAACTCCGAGATCGTGGCGGTGCTCGCCGAGGCCGCCGTGGCCTGGAGCGAGGAGAATTCCGAGATCCGTCGTGACGCCGCGGCTTTTCTTGCCGAGCACTGCCATATGTCAGCCACCATGCTCGAACAGGGACTGGGCTCTGTTTTCTCGGCCATCACGACAAGCTCCATGGAGAACCTTCTCCGGCGCGAATGCCCCGACGCGGCGGCGCTTGAGCACACCACCACGAACAAGGCCGGCGAGTCGGTGAGACTGCGCGGCCCAGCCCTGGTGTTTCACTCCCTGGCCGGCAACGTCCCCGGCATGGGCGTACCGGCAATCGTGTGCGCGCTGCTGGCGCGATCCTGCTGCCTGCTACGCGACAGCCCGCGACAACCTATCATCAGCGGCGCCTTCGCCGACACCCTGGCCGCCATACACCCGGTGCTCGGCTCCATGGTGGTGGCCACCGAGTGGGACGCGGGCGACCGACGCATGGAGTCCACTGCCATGCGCGTGGCCTCACGGGTGGAACTCTACGGCAGCGACGAAACCGTGGACCGCATAGCCTCGCGCTACGGCGGCAGGTCAATAGTAGAACACGGCAGCAGGGTATCGTTGGGGCTGGTGCCGGCCGAGGCTGACACCGACCAGTGGGCGCGCGGGATCGCGCAGGACATGGCCATGTACGAAGGCCTGGGCTGCCTGAGCATGTCGCTGCTGCTGGTCGAAGGACCCGCCGACCGCGCCGCGCGCATGGCCCACAAGCTGGGCATAGAACTGTCGCGCCTGCAGCGCTTGTGGCCGCGTGGGCCCCAGGACCTGGATCTCGAGACCTCGAGGCGCGCATTCATAGGACGGGCCGAACTGTCGTCGGCCGGCAACCACGACGAGCTGCTGATCAGGGGTCGTGACGACGGCTGGGTCGTACACGTTGACCCGCGCGCCAAGCTTGACCCCGGCTGCGGGCTGCGAGTTGTAAAGATAGTGCCGGTACACGACCGCGAGGCTACTCTCGACCTGCTCGAAAGCTCGAGGGTGCCGATCGCCGGCGTGGCCCTCGCCATGAACTCGGACAGCCGCAACTGGAAAGAAGCCGTCAACAACATCTACTCCTGCGACGCCACCCTGGTGTGCGCGCCCGGTCAGCTGCAAACCCCGCCGCTCGGCTGGAGGCAGGACGGTCACCAACGACTCGGAGACCTGCTGGACTGGTACAGGGACGAGCAGGCGTGACGCCCCGGGCCGTTTTTCCCGGCTTCTCAAGCAGCCTCGCGTTGACCTCTGACTTCCCGGTGGGAGTGGTGGTTGACCGCGCACGCGGTTGCTTGATCTACGATCCCGGGGGCAAGGAGTACCTCGACCTGCTGTCGGGCATGGGCGTGGCGGCTCTCGGGCACGCCCACCCACGCGTGGCCGAAGCCGTCAGCGCCCAGGCCGCGCGCCACCTGCACGTCATGGTCTACGGCGAGTACGTCATCGAATCGCAGCTGCGCCTGGCCGCGCGCCTGGCCGGCCTGCTGCCCGCCGGCCTCGACAAGGTCTACTTTACCAACTCGGGTACCGAGGCCGTAGAAGGCGCTATAAAGATGGTGCGCAAGGCCACGGGGCGAAACGGCATGTTGTCGTTTCGCGGCGCGTTTCATGGCGACACCACCGGCGCCGTGTCGCTCGGCGGCAACCCCTTGTACCGTGATCCCTTCGTGCCGCTGCTGCCCCATTGCGGCCAGCTCGAATTCAACGACACGGGCTCGCTCAAGGCCATCAACGAATCCACCGCCGCGGTGTTCGTCGAACCGGTGCAGTCCGAGGCCGGAGTGATACTGCCCGAGCCGGGATTCCTGGCTGAACTCGCAGCGAGCTGCCGCGCCGCGGGCGCCCTGCTGGTGTTCGACGAGGTCATCACCGGCCTGGGCCGCACGGGCACGCTGTTTGCGCTCGAGCGCGAAGGCGTGGTGCCCGACGTGCTGCTACTGGCCAAGGCCGTTGGCGGCGGGCTTCCGCTCGGGGCCTTCATCGCATCCGAACAACTGATGGCTATTCTTTCGCAGGACCCACCGCTGGGCCACGTGACCACCTTTGGTGGCCACCCGCTCAGTTGTGCGGCCGGCCTTGCCACGCTCGAGGTCATCGTCGAAGACCACTTACCCGCGCGCGCCGCCAAGCTGGGCGACTACTTTGCCGATGCCTTGACGGCCGCCATGCGGGGAGACGGGCTGCACGAAGTGCGCCACGCCGGCCTGCTGCTGGGCCTGGAAATGGACAGCCCCCCACTGGCCGAGGCCTTCGTGGCCGAGTGCCTGGAGGAGCGGCTCCTCACGGGCCGAACCCTGCACGACGACGGCCTCATCAGGCTCGCGCCACCACTGATCATAAGCGAAGCCGAGCTCGACGACGCGGTGCTGCGCATGCAGCGCGCGCTTTCGCGCGCCCGTTCACGGCCCAGCGCCTGACAACAGGAGCCACCCAGCCGCGGCCGGGGGCGACCCTAGGAGCTCGACTGCTCCATGAGGAAGGCGTGTATGAAACCGTCGATGTCGCCGTCGAGCACGGCGGCCGTGTTGCCGACCTCGACCCCGGTGCGCGTGTCTTTCACCATCTGGTAAGGCGCCAGCACGTAGGAGCGAATCTGGTTACCGAAGGCCACGTCTTTCTTGGTGGTGCCCACGTCGCTCAGGCGCTCAGCCTGCAGCGCCTTCTCGTGCTCGTACAGGCGCGCGCGAAGGATCTTCATGGCCGTGGCGCGGTTCTTGTGTTGCGAGCGCTCGTTCTGACACTGCACCACGATGTTGGTCGGAAGGTGGGTGAGCCTTACGGCCGAGTCGGTCTTGTTGATGTGCTGGCCACCGGCACCGCTGGCGCGGTAGGTGTCGACCCGAAGGTCTTCATCGCGGATATCGATCTCTATGTCGTCGTCGAGTTCCGGGAAGACGTGTATCGAGGCAAACGAGGTGTGGCGACGAGCGTTGTTGTCGAAGGGTGATATGCGCACCAGGCGGTGCACGCCCCCCTCGGCGCTCATGTAACCGTAAGCGTACTCGCCCTCGATGGTAATGGTCGCGGTCTTCAGTCCCGCGCCCTCCCCCGGGGTATACTCCATGATGGTGGCCGTAAAACCACGACGCTCGGCCCACCTGAGGTACATGCGCAACAGCATGTCACCCCAGTCCTGCGATTCGGTTCCGCCGGCACCGGGGTGGATGGAGATTATGGCGTTGTTGATGTCGTACTCGCCCGACAACATGCGCTGCATTTCCATCTCGTCGACCCGCACTTCGAGCGGGTCGAGTTGGCCGAGCAGCTCCGACAGCGCGTCGGCGTCACCTTCGCTGGCCATCTCTACGTAAACGTCGAGATCGGCCACCTGGGCTTCAAGATCTTCGAAGGATTTGATTTTCAACTCCGCCGCAGAGCGCTCGCGCAGAATATTGCCGGCGCGCTCGCGATCGTCCCATAGCGAGGAGTCCTGGCTCTGCTCGTCGAGCTCGGCGAACCTTGCTTTCAGCCCGGGGAGGTCAAAGGTACCTCCCGAGGGCCGAGCTTCGCTCGCGTATGGAGTTAACCCTCTGGAGTATTTCGGCGTCCAGGCTCATGGCCGGTCACAATTCCACGCCCGACCTTCGCAGGCAACAGTAGCCGAACAGGGCCGCCAACCAGGCCGCGCAGAGGTAGACAAAAAGGTCGCCCAGGCGCGAGTACGGAGAGCGGTAGTCGCCCAGCTGGACGCGATGATTGACCACCGCCTGCTCAAACAGTTGGCTGGGCGAGTGTATGCGACCACTTATGTCGACCGCGGCCGACACGCCGGTATTGGTAGCGCGCACTACCGGCACGCGGTTTTCCACCGCGCGCAGCGCCACCATGCGCAGGTGCTGCCAGGGCGCCGAACTGCGCCCGTACCAGGCGTCGTTGCTGAGATTGACGAGAAGCTCAGCACCATCGTTTACGAAGCGCCTTACCAGGGCCGGAAAGATACCCTCGTAGCAGATCAGCGCCGCCACGCGCACCGGGCTGCCTTCGGCCAACGGCTCTTCGCCGCCGGCCTGGCCCGCGGGTAGTTGCCTGGGCGGACCCTCGAAGATCACGTAGCTGTCACCGCGGCCGAAGCTGCCCACCGCTTGCACGATCTTGTCCACCACCGCGTCCAGGCCCCAGGGCACGTACTCGCCGAAGGGTACCAGCTGCATCTTGTCGTAGGGCCCCTGCAAGCCACCGCCAGGCTCCAGCATCCAGGCCCGGTTCCAGGCCCTGAGCGGCCCGCCGTCGCGCGACTCGTAACCCGGCGCACCCGTGAGCAGCCAGGTGCCGGTGGAGCCGGTGAGCTCATGCAGGGCCGCGGCGCGCGAATCAACACGAATGAAAAACGGCAGCGCCGACTCGGGCCAGGCCAGCAGGCGGGCACCATCACCCGCCGAGCGCCGACTGAGATCAATATAGCGCTCAAGGATGCGGTCCTGCCAGTCGTCGTCCCACTTGTGGCCCTGGGCGACATTGCCCTGCACCAGGCCCACGTCGAGTTCGCCTTTGACATCGAGCCTGGACAGCGAATCGAGACGCCAGGCGCCGTAGCCCGCGTTGACCAGGAACAGCAACAGCGCCGCGACCAACCAGGCGCGCGCGCGCCGGGGCCCCTCGGCCATGGCCTCGGCCAGCACCGATGCCGTGAACACCAGCAGCCCCGACACCAGCCAGACCCCACCGAGATCGGCCGACTGCACCAGCGACAGCACCGGCTGCTGGGTGTAGCCGAGCACGGCCCAGGGAAACGCGGCCGGAAAAAACGTGCGGCTCCACTCCAGCACCACCCACAATGGCGCGGCCAGGGCCGGTCGCAGCAGGGCGCGGCTCGCCAGCGCCCGCGACCCCGCCAGGGCCTCGAGCCCGGCAGCAAACGCGGCCGTGAAACACGCACACCCGCCCGCCATGGCAAAGACAACCAGGGCGCCCGACAGCTGCCCCAGCCGGGTGTAGTTGCTCACCGTGGGCGACAGCCAGTAGAGCGCGGGCACGAAGAAACACAGGCCGGCGAGCCAGCCGAGGCGAGCCGCGGCAGCCGGTCGCAGGCCCCTCACCGCCAGCATCAAGGGAGCAAAGGCCACCCAGGCCAGTGGCCACAGGTCCAGCGAAGGAAACGACGCGGCCAGCGCCAGTCCGCTGACCAGGGCCAGTGCGCGTCGCCTGAAAATGCTCACCGGCTGTCACCCGCGCAGGGGCAGCCGCCGCTGCGCAGCAGGGCGGCCAGGCGTAGTTCTTCGGTGAGCATGCGCTCGGCCTCGGGCACTGCGCCTTCGTGGTCGTAGCCGAGCAGGTGCAACAGGCCGTGCAACAACAAGCGGGTAACTTCTTCGATAGGCGTCCAGCCGCCCTCCCCCGCCTGCCTGAGGGCGGTGTCGAGTGAAATTACCACGTCGCCCAGCGGTCGCTCGGCACCGGCGGCCGCAGCAGGCGACGCAGCTGCCGTGTCATCCTGGCAGTCGTCTTCCTGGGCGACTTCTTCCTGGGCGAAAGAGAGCACGTCGGTGCTTCGGTCCAGGTCACGCCAGCGACTGTTGAGCTCGCGCATGCGCCGGTCGTCTACCAGCGACACCGACAACACGCCGTCGGCTGGAGCCTGGTCGGTGGCCTGCAGTTCTTCGAGCAGGATCGCCGCCGCGCGCTCCAGCGAAGCCGCCAGGCCCGGGTCGGCCGCGCCGGCATCGAGCTCAAGCGTCATCGTCTGCCGATGTGGTGGCCGTTCCGGCCGCGCTGGCCTCGTAAGCGGTGATGATCTCGCGCACCAGCGGGTGGCGAACCACATCGTCCTGGTCGAAGTACACGAACTCCAAGCCCTCTGTACCCTCGAGCACGCGCCTGGCGTCGACCAGGCCCGATACCTGGCCCGCGGCAAGGTCGATCTGCGTTACGTCGCCGGTGATCACGGCCTGCGACGAAAACCCAAGCCTGGTGAGCAGCATTTTCATCTGCTCGGGGGTGGTGTTCTGGGCCTCGTCGAGTATGACGAAGCTGTCGTTCAGCGTTCGTCCGCGCATGAAGGCCAGCGGTGCCACCTCCACCGTGCCCCGCTCCATGTACTCGGCCGCCCGCTCGGGGCCCACCATGTCATAGAGCGCGTCGTACAGCGGCCTGAGGTAGGGGTTTATCTTTTCGGCGAGGTCACCCGGCAGGTAGCCGAGTTTTTCGCCCGCCTCGACGGCCGGCCGCGTGAGAATGATGCGATTTACCTTGCCCGACAGCAGCGTTGCCACCGCCATGGCCATGGCCAGATATGTCTTGCCGGTGCCGGCCGGGCCGATGGCAAACACGAGATCGCTGGCGCGCATGGCATCGGCGTAAGCCTTCTGGTTGCGCGACCGCGGCGCCACGCTGCGCCCACGATCACCGCCCAACACGGTGTCGAGAAACTCTTTGGCCAGCGACGCGTTCTCGTCGTTGCTCAGCACTTCGACAGCGCGCTTGACGTCGGCCGGCTCAAGGGTGAAGCCCTTGCCGACGAGATCGTAGAGCTTGCCGAGCACGTGGCCGGCGAGCTCGGTGTCGTGCTCTTCGCCGGTTATCTCTATGCCACCGGCGGTCATGGACAGGCGCACGCCGAGTGCTTTCTCGAGCGCGAGTGCGTTGTTGTCGTGGCTGCCGAACAACTCGTGCAGGCGCCGCGTGTCGGCGAAGCCGAATTCAGCCGACGAGCTCGTTGGCTTTCTCCAGGAGTTTGTCGAGGCCGCCGGGGTCCTTGCCGCCGGCCTGCGCAAAGTCGGGCTTGCCGCCACCGCGACCGTCGACGAGCGGGGCCAGCTCCTTGATAAGATTACCGGCGTGCACGCGTTCGGCCAGCGCACCCGAGGTCGCCGCCACCACCGCCACGCCCGAACCGGTGTCGCCCGCCAACACCACCACCACCGAGTCCAGCCCGGCGCGCAGTCGGTCGGCCATCTCGCGCAAGCCGGCGGCGTCCAAGCCGTCGGCGCGGGCCACCACGGCGTGGCCGCCGGCTACCTCGCGCGCCGCGGCGCGCGCGTTTTCGACAGCGTCACCAGAGCGGGCGCGACTCTGCTCCGACAGCCGGCCTTCGAGCTCGCCCTTGGCCTCGAGCAATTTTTCCAGCTTGCCCACCACTTCGTCGACGCCACCGCGCAACAGCCCTGCCACGGTGGAGAGCAACTCGTCGCGGGTCTGCAGCGCGCCCAGGGCGCCTGCGCCGCTGACCGCCTCAACGCGTCTTACTCCCGCCGCCACGCCCGACTCGCCCGCCAGCCTCAGCAATCCAATGTCTCCCGTGCGAGCCACGTGGGTGCCGCCGCAAAGCTCGACCGAGTAGTCACCCATGCGAACCACGCGCACGAGGTCTCCGTACTTCTCGCCAAAGAAGGCCAGCGCACCGGTGGCCAGGGCATCGTCGTAGGACATCTCGGCGACCGTCACCTCGAGGTTGTCGCGGATTGCGTCGTTTACTTCTCTTTCGATCGCGGCCAGCAGCTCGGCAGCAACCGGCCCGTCGTGCTTGAAATCAAATCTTAGCCTCGCCGCGTCGACCAGGGAGCCGGCCTGGTGGGTATCGTCACCGAGGTGATGACGCAGGGCCGCGTGCAGGAGGTGAGTCACCGAGTGGTTAAGGCGTATGGCCTGCCGTCGCTCTTCGTCCACGCCCAGGCTAACCGTGTCGCCCAGCGACAGCTCGCCCTCGACCACGCGCGCCACGTGTACCGAAACGTCGGTGGCCCCCTTGCGGGTATCGAGAACTTCGAGCGTCGTGCCGGCGGAGGTGCTCATGAAACCGGTGTCGCCAACCTGTCCGCCGCTCTCGGCGTAAAACGGGGTCACGGCGGTCACGACTTCGACTTCGTCGCCGGCCGTCGCCCTCCCTACAGGCGCGCCGGCCTTGCCCAACGCTATAACCTCGGACTCGGCCTGCAACTGCCAGCTGCCCTCGAAACTGCTGCCGCCCTTCTCGCGGGCCAGCGCGACCATGCGGGTGAGGTCGACCTCGGCGGCACCCTGGCGACGCGCAGCACGTGCACGCTCGCGCTGCTGCTCGAGCGCGGCCTTGAAGCCGTCCACGTCAACCTCGATGCCGCGCGACCTGAGGATGTCCTGGGTCATGTCGAGCGGAAACCCGTAGGTATCGTAGAGACGGAAGGCCGTCTCGCCGTCCAGGCGCAGCGAGGAGCCACCGGCCGAAAGTTGTCCCGCCGCCTCGTCGAGATGAGCCAGGCCGCGATCCAGGGTCAGCGAAAAGCGAAGTTCTTCTTCTTCCACCCCGGCAACGATGGCCTCGCGGCGGTCATTGAGCTCGGGGTAGGCAGCGCCCATGCCTTCGATGACCGATTCGCAGACCCGGGCAAAAAAAGTGCCCTCGAGCTCCAGGCTGCGACCATGCCGGGCGGCCCTTCTCAGCAGCCGCCTCAGCACGTATCCCCGGCCCTCGTTGGAGGGCTCGATGCCGTCGGCGAGCATGAACGAAACCGCGCGCGCGTGGTCGGCCAGCACGCGCATGGAAACGTCGTGCTCAAGATCCTTGCCGTAGTCGAGACCCGACATCTGCTCGGCCCGCGCTACCAGGCCACGCAACAGCGTGCCGTCGTAGTTGTTGTCCACGTTCTCCAGCACCGCGGCCACGCGCTCAAGGCCCATACCGGTGTCAACGTGGCGCATGGGCAGATCGTGCAGCTGGCCGGTGTCGTCGCGGTTGTACTGGATGAAGACCAGGTTCCACAGCTCGATGTAGCGAGCACAACCCGCGTTGACCTCGCACTTGTGGCCCGGGACCTGCTGCATGTCGCAAGCACCTTCGCCACGGTCTATGTGGATCTCCGAGCAGGGCCCGCAGGGGCCGGTCTCGCCCATCTCCCAGAAGTTGTCTTTCTCATCAAAGCGCTGCACCCGATCGGACGGCAGCCCCGAAATCTTTTTCCAGAGCTTCTCGGCCTCAGCGTCGTCGCGGTAAACGGTGGCGTAGAGCTTGTCGGCGGGCAGACCCCAGGTGCCAACGAGTAACTCCCAGGCCCACTCAATGGCCTCGGCCTTGTAGTAGTCGCCGAACGACCAGTTGCCGAGCATCTCAAAAAGAGTGTGGTGGTAAGTATCGCGCCCGACTTCTTCAAGGTCGTTGTGCTTGCCCGAGATACGCAGGCATTTCTGACTGTCAACGACGCGAGGGGCCGGCGCCTCGGTGTTGCCGAGAAAGATGTCCTTGAAGGGCACCATGCCGGCGTTGGTGAACATCAGCGTGGGATCGGCGCGCGGAACCAGCGGCGCACTGGGCACCACCAGGTGACCCCTGGACTCAAAGAACTCGAGAAAACTCGATCGAACTTCGTCCCCGCGCATGTCGTTTTGTTACAGGTATTGCGCGGGCTTGTCACCCGTGGGGGTCAACAGGATCCTCTAACTGTTCGGCCAGCAACGGCTCGACCAGCCGGGCCACGAGATCCTCGTCAAAACCCCGCCTGGCCAGGTAGCGCGCGGCCGCCACTCCATCAGCGGCAGCAGGGTCAGCGGCAACAGGGTCAGCGGCAACGCCGCCGCTACGGTCGCGGCTTGCGAGAAAAGACTCGAGCAGACGCCGGGCAAGCTCCTCCTGGCCCTCGTCGTCGACCAGCCGGCCAACCACCGAAAGCGCGAGTTCCTGCTCGATGCCCCGGCTGCGCAGCTCCGCGACCAAGCGCTCGCGACCCCAGCCCCTTCGCTGGTAGCGAAGCTTGACGTAATCTTCGGCCCAGGCCCGGTCGTCGAGCAGTCCGAGCTGCTCCATGCGCTCTAACGCATGGGCAACATCGGGGGGCTCATGTCGACGCCCCAACGCCTGCGCCAGCGTCGCCCGGCTTTTTGCCGAGCGCGCCAGCAGGTCAAGCGCCTGCTTTACTGCCGGTACGGTACTTTCAGCTACGGCATCATCCGTTGCAGCATCTTCCAACGCAGCCACCAGCCCCTGGCCCGGTTTACTCGGCGACGGCCTGCTCCGCGGGAGATGCTTTCGCTTCCTCGGCTACCGGCTCGGCCGCGTCGCCGCCTACGGGTTCTTTACCATCGGCACCGCCCTCAAGCACCGTCAGCTCGGGCGTACCCGAATCTGCCAGGCCAAGCTCGCTGCGCAGGCCCAACTCTATGGCGTTGGAGATGTCGGGATTCTCGCGAAGGAACTCGCAGACGTTCTCGCGGCCCTGGCCGATACGGTCTTCGCCGTAGGAGTACCAGGACCCGCTCTTCTCAACGAGGCCGAACTCAACACCAAGGTCGAGTATTTCGCCCTGGCGGTTGACGCCCTGGCCGTAGAGTATGTCAAACTCGGCCTCACGAAAGGGCGGCGCGATCTTGTTCTTGACCACCCTCACCCTGGTACGGTTGCCCACCGACTGCTCACCCTGCTTGATGGCGCCGATGCGGCGTATGTCGAGCCTGACCGAGGAGTAGAACTTGAGCGCGTTGCCACCGGTGGTGGTCTCGGGGCTGCCGAACATTACGCCGATCTTCATGCGGATCTGGTTGATAAAAATCAGGATGGTGTTTGAACGGGCGATGGTTCCAGTGAGCTTGCGCAG
>JACKQG010000245.1_pt6 | contig 47654 bp, 39 predicted proteins | sample 8237621 | NCBI WGS metagenome assembly JACKQG01 (sample SAMN15677084, study PRJNA649215) | marine metagenome | biome: marine; feature: Black Sea; material: saline water; isolation source: suspended particulate matter (SPM) from the Black Sea western gyre | collected 2013-06-09/2013-06-10 | depth... | reverse complement strand
CTAGATGATTCACTTACACTTAAGGCTTCTGTTGCATTCTAAATTCGTTTAGATTGAACGGTTGACTTAGGAATAAGTTAATATTCGAAAAACCCAGGGCTTGCTCTGGGTTTTTTTATGTTTAAATAAAAATAAACTCAGAGAAAATAGATAAACTATATCTATTCAAATATCTAAATAAGTTATGTTTTTTCATCTTAAAAATCGTGCTCTTCTGAGGGTCTCTGGCTCAGACGCTGAAACCTTCCTCCAGGGCCAGCTCAGCAATGATATTAGTAAGCTCGACGCATTAAGTGTGCAGCTGAATGCCTATTGCCAGCATCAGGGGAAGATCCTAGCGTTGTTCTGGGTAACAAAAAATGAGGATAGTTTCTTGCTGTCATTTCCATCAGACTTGCTCGAGGTAATAAAGCCAAGGCTGCAGATGTTTGTCATAATGTCTGATGTTGTTATTGAGGACGTAACGAAAGAGCATATCCAGATTGGCTCTATTGATGAGACTCATCAAAAGGCATTGGTTATTAATGATAAATTATCACTAATAATTACTGATAAAAAAGACATCAATCAATTTAATATCGAGCCAATAGGGCATTGGGGTATGGCATGTATTGATTCGGCCCTCCCTGAAATCTTTCTAATGACTAGTGAAAAATTGGTACCGCAGATGCTCAACTTGGATATCGATGAGTTTGGCGTTAATTTTTCAAAGGGCTGCTATCCAGGACAGGAGGTGGTTGCGAGGCTTCATTACCTGGGCTCAGCAAAGCGCCGTCTTTTTGCCTTTGAGTTAGGCTCTGAATTAAATGTTGGTGATTCTCTTTACTGCGCCTCTTCAAAGTCTGCAAAAGCTAGAGGTGCTCGTTATAAATCAAGCGGAATAGTTATATTTAGGATAAAATATAATTCGAAATTTTATTGCTTAGCTACCCTAGAGGTAGAGCTTAAAGATGAAGCAGTAACTCTTAATAATGAACAAGGCCCACTTCTAAAAAGAATACAAAAATGAATAAAATATTACTGATAATACTTGGTTTAATTCCAAGCCTAACTCTCGCCTCAACGGACGCTGTAAATCTTGATCTAACGAGTCACTGGGCTGGCTATCTTGCCGTAACGCTATTTGTTATTGCTTATGCCTTCGTGATGCTTGAGGAGTTCACACACTTTCGTAAGTCAAAGCCAGTTATTTTGGTTGCTGGATTAATATGGGGAATTATAGGCTGGGTGTATGCCTCCAATGGAATACCGCACGCCGCAGAGGCAGCCCTAAGGCATAATTTTTTGGAGTACGCCGAGCTATTCCTTTTTCTATTAGTAGCAATGACTTATATTGAGGCGATGCGTGAACGCTTTGTTTTCGAGAAATTGAAGGTCTATCTTATATCAAAAGGGTTCAGTTATAGGCAGCTATTCTGGCTGACAGGATTTATAGCGTTCTTTATGTCGCCTATTGCTGATAATCTTACTACAGCTCTTGTCATGGGCGCAGTGGTGTTGGCAGTTGGCGCTGGGAATGCAAAGTTTATTTCGGTGGCGTTTGTGAATATCGTTGTTGCTGCTAATGCTGGCGGCGCGTTTAGTCCGTTTGGCGATATTACGACGCTCATGGTCTGGCAGAAAGGCCTGGTTGACTTCCAGCAGTTCTTTGTCTTATTCTTTCCATCTCTGGTTAATTTTCTTATACCCGCTGTGATCATGCACTTTGCAATTAAAAATGAGAAGCCAGAGGTTGTAGATGAAGTGGTTGTTATTAAGGATGGCGGCATTGTGATCACCTTTATGTTTTTGTTGACGATTGCAACAGCGGTAAGTTTTCATAATTTCCTGCATCTCCCACCTGCGATGGGAATGATGACAGGACTTGGATACCTTATGGTAGTGGGCTACTTTGTTAAGGTTAGGCATAACTCGAATGACCCAATTTCAGAGAGGTTTGATGTATTTAGAAAGGTCTCTAGGGCAGAGTGGGATACGCTACTGTTCTTTTTTGGCGTTATTGTAAGTGTTGGTGGTTTAGGCTTTATGGGTTACCTAGCATTAGTTTCTGAGGCGATGTATGTTCAGTTGGGCGCTACCTACGCGAATGTTTTAGTAGGCATCCTTTCTGCCATCGTTGATAACATTCCAGTAATGTTTGCAGTCTTAACGATGACGCCCGACATGTCTCTGGGTCAGTGGCTCTTGGTAACGCTCACTGCAGGCGTTGGAGGAAGTATGCTTTCTATCGGATCGGCGGCGGGTGTTGCGTTGATGGGGCAATCACAAGGACACTATACGTTCGTCTCACACCTTAAGTGGATATGGGCTATTGCTCTAGGCTATGTGGCAAGTATTTTCATGCACTTATGGATCAACGCAGCCCTCTTTGATGTCCCAATCTAGCCTCTTTATTGATATAGGTAACTCTGCTGTTAAGTGGCGTACATGTGACTCTGAGGTTTTTACTGAGGGCGTAGATCTTTTTTCATTAGAGTTATTGCCCAAAGTGGACTCAGTTTGGGTGAGCACCGTTGCGCATCCAAATATCGTGCAAGCCATAAAAACTCAATTTTCTAACGTTAAGTTAGTAGAGCCGTTAAAGCAATATGGAGGATTAACCCTGTCCTATGATGATCCATCTAAGCTTGGTGTGGATCGGTTTCTTGCGATGCTGGCGGCTCTTGAGCGCTACCCAAATTCACCCTTACTAGTAATTGACGCTGGAAGCGCAGTTACCTTTGACGTTATTGACGCTAAAGGAATGCACCAAGGCGGACTAATAATGCCTGGTCTTAAGGCATTAAGAGAAAGCTTTGCTAAGTTTTCAACAAATGATTTATCGATAAACACTGCTGAGCTGAAAAATAGTACTGAGGGGGCGTGGCAAAGCGGGACTCATGCAATGCTTGTGTCAGCTGTTAATTCTCAAATACATAATTTTGAATTAAAATACCCAGGCGGCGTTATAACTATCTGTGGCGGCATTGTCAAAGAGATAATTAAAGAGCTTCCTGTATCGGTTAAATCCTTTGATAATTTGGTTTTGGATGGCCTGGAAAGCTATAGCCAATCTATGGGATAATTGAGACATTAACATTTAAGCCTTCTATTAAGCACTATGAAAGATCATCGAGTATTATCTGGAATGCGGCCCACAGGCCAATTACACCTTGGCCACTATCATGGGGTCCTAAAAAATTGGATCCAACTTCAAAATGAGTATGACTCTTACTACTTTGTTGCTGATTGGCATGCCTTTACAACGCACTATTCTGACAGGATTAATCTAGAAGAAAATGTTTCGGATATGGTTGTTGACTGGCTGGCAACTGGTCTTAATCCTAATACTTCTACAATTTTTGTTCAATCTAAAGTGCCCGAGCATGCAGAGCTTCATTTACTGCTCTCAATGACAACCCCTCTTAGCTGGTTAGAAAGGGTGCCATCTTATAAAGACCAGCAAGAAAAACTTAAGACTAAGGATCTATCGACCTATGGTTTTTTGGGCTATCCTCTATTACAAAGTGCCGACATATTAATTTATAAAGCTGGCCTGGTTCCGGTTGGTGAAGATCAGGTCGCGCACGTTGAATTTACCCGAGAAGTTGCAAGACGCTTTAATTTCATTTATGGTCGCGAAGCTGATTTTGAAGAGAAAGCCGAGGCCGCTGTGACTAAGATGGGTAAAAAACAATCAAAACTCTATAGAGCATTAAGAAAGTCTTATCAAGAGACGGGTGATGATGAGTCTTTGGTTAAGGCAAAAGCTTTACTTGGTGAGCAGCAAAATATTACTCTTGGTGATAGAGAAAGGCTTTTAGGATATGCAGAAGGCTTAGGGAAGATAATTTTAACCGAGCCTGAGGCACTTTTAACCAAAGCATCTAAAATGCCTGGCCTGGATGGACAGAAGATGTCAAAATCTTATAATAATATGATTTCCTTGAGAGAGGAGCCTGAAGCCGTCAAGCAAAAAATTAATAGAATGCCGACAGACCCTGCTCGCGTTAAATTAACTGACCCGGGCGATCCAAAAAAATGCCCAGTATCGCAGTTACATCAAATATATTCATCAGTTGATACCCTCAAGTGGGTAAATGAAGGATGCACAAAAGCTAAAATAGGCTGCATTGAATGTAAGATGCCTGTGATAGAGGCAATTAACGCTGAGTTAGAGCCTATCCAAGAGAATATAGCGAAGTATCAATCCAATCCAAACCTTATACAAGAAATCATCTTTGAGGGCTCAGAGAGTGCAAGGGCAGTTGCGCGAAGCACAATGGAAGAGGTTCGAGATGCGATGGGCATAACCTACTAAAAAGAGATAAAACTAAATGTCTGAAAGACTACAAAAACTTATTGCCAATGCTGGCTATGGATCAAGACGCTGGGCGGAAAGGCTTATAGAGCAGGGTAGAATCTCTGTCAATAACAAAGAAGCGACGCTTGGCGATAAGGCAACAATCGCCGACAAGGTAACAATTGATGGAAGGTTGATAGACCTAAAGCGTTACTCAGAAGAAGAGACTAAGGTGTTGATGCTCAACAAGCAAGCAGGCGTTATTTGTTCAAACAAAGATGAAGAGGGCCGTAAAAGTGTATTTGACTTCCTGCCCGAAAATACGCGTTGGGTTATGGTGGGTCGACTAGACCTTAATACATCTGGGTTATTACTATTTACTAATAATGGAGATCTAGCAAACAAGCTAATGCATCCGAGCTCTGAAATAGATAGGGAATATGCAGTGCGCGTCTTAGGAAGGGTAAGTGACGAGGACATAAAACAATTAATCAGCGGAATAGAGCTTGATGATGGGTTTGCTAAATTTCACAAAGTAACCCTTGGTGGTGGCGATGGTGCAAATCGATGGTATCACGTCGTTGTAAGGGAAGGCAGGAAAAGGGAAGTCAGAAGGCTTTGGGAGGCCTTAGATTTTAAAGTTTCAAGGCTTATTAGAACAAGATTTAGTGACATTCGGATGCCAGATAACTTGCGCGCAAATCAATCTGAACTTCTCAAACCCAAACAAGTCCAAGCGTTACTTAATGCAGTTAAATTGAAAGGCTAATTTAATGTTTTTTTATACGCTTTAATTTACTTTTCAAAAGCATTATCAATCTTGTTAAACCATATGTGTCAAGTATAATGGCGTTTTTATATAGAAAAAATTAACGCCTTAATGTCTGACTATAAAAACACCTTAAATTTACCTGCAACTGATTTTCCGATGAAAGCCAATTTAGCAAATCGCGAAGGTGGTTTCCTAAAAACATGGCAGGATCAGGATTTATACCAACAAATTCGTCACAAGTTTAAAGGCAAGCCATTATTTGTGCTTCATGACGGCCCACCCTATGCGAATGGAGATATTCATATTGGTCACGCAGTAAATAAAGTGCTAAAAGATGTTATTGTCAAAAGCAAAACCTTGTCAGGTTTTGACGCTCCGTACGTTCCAGGTTGGGATTGTCATGGACTCCCTATTGAGCACATGGTGGAAAAAAAGAAGGGAAAGGTTGGTCATAAAATAAATGCTGATGAGTTTCGAGCTGCATGTAGGGTCTATGCAGATCAACAGATTGAAAAACAAAAGGTTGATTTTAAGCGTTTAGGGATTCTTGGAGACTGGGACAACCCATATCTAACTAAGAACTTTAAGTATGAGGCTGATATTGTCCGCTCACTTGGGAAAATTGTTAAAAATGGACACATTGCTAAGGGTTTTAAGCCAGTACATTGGTGCACAGAATGCTCTTCAGCGCTTGCAGAAGCTGAGGTTGAGTATAAAGACAAAGGTTCTGATACGGTAGATGTGGCTTTTAAGGTTGTCGGTGATTTTTTTGATCTAGATAAGCCTATTTCTATGGTTATTTGGACAACAACGCCTTGGACTTTACCTGCAAATGAAGCGGTTGCTCTTAATCCTGAGTTGGACTATGTTTTAGTTGATGTAGGGGAGCAATACTTTATTCTTGCTGAAGATTTACTTGAGTCTGCTCTTGAAAGGTTTGGCCTAAAGTCAAAGAATAAGATAGATAAAGTTTATAAAGGCTCTGACCTTGAAGGCATAATGCTTCAACACCCATTCTATGATAAGCAGGTGCCAATTATCTTAGGTGAACATGTAACAACAGAGGCTGGTACTGGTGCAGTTCACACGGCTCCTGCGCATGGCCAAGATGATTACATAGTCGGCCTTAAATATAACTTACCCGTAGAGTGCCCTGTTGATGGCAGGGGCGTTTTCATAGAGGCAACTGAAGGCGTTGCTGGAGAGTTTATCTTTAAAGCTAACAGCACTATTATTTCCCTACTTAAAAATAAAGGCACTTTAGTCAAACATGAACCCATTACGCACTCTTATCCTCATTGCTGGAGACATAAGACGCCTGTAATATTTCGTGCGACACCTCAGTGGTTTGTCTCAATGACTCAAAAGAAATTAAGAGATAAAGTCAATGAAGAGATTCTAAATGTTAAATGGATCCCTGATTGGGGTCAGAAACGTATTGAATTAATGGTTGGAAATAGACCTGACTGGTGCATTTCACGCCAAAGGTATTGGGGAACTCCAATTACTTTATTTGTTAATAAAAATTCTGGAGAGTTACATCCTGAGACAGAATCACTATTTGAAGTTGTCGCTAAAAAAATTGAACTTGAGGGTATAGAGGCCTGGTTTAAACTTAAAGTTGAAGATATTTTAGGTGATGAAGCGTCTGATTACGAAAAAACTACCGATACATTGGACGTTTGGTTTGACTCTGGTGTGAGTCATTATGCAGTATTGAAGGCAAGTGATTATTTAAGTGATGTCGCTGATATGTATCTAGAGGGCTCTGATCAGCATCGAGGATGGTTTCAATCATCTCTGTTAACTTCATGCGCAATTAATGGCAGGGCGCCTTATAAGCAGGTTCTTACTCATGGCTTTACTGTGGATCAAAATGGTCATAAAATGAGTAAATCGGTTGGTAATGTAGTTCCCCCTCAAAAAGTTGTTAACTCGCTTGGCGCAGATATTTTAAGACTCTGGATTGGAAGTACTGATTATTCTGGTGAAATGACGGTGTCTGATGAGATTCTTAATAGAAGTGCTGATAGTTATCGCAGGATTCGAAATACAATGCGCTTTATGTTGGCAAACATGGAAGGCTTTGATCCAAGTAAAGATCTTGTAGATATAGATCATATGCTCGTTTTAGATAAGTGGATTGTTTCTAAGACTGCTGAATTACAAAAAAATGTTATTAGTGAATATGATGAGTACAATTTTCACTTTGCAATGAAGGCAATATTAAATTTTTGTACCAATGATCTAGGCGGTTTTTATTTAGATATTATTAAAGATAGACAATATACTACTCAATCTGATTCTTTAGCGAGACGCTCTGCTCAGAGTGCACTATTTCATATTTCCCATGCCATGGTTCGTTGGTTAGCTCCTATCTTGACGTTTACCGCCGAAGAGATATGGCAATTTTTACCAGGCGCTTCAAACGAAAGTATTTTTTTACAGACCTGGTATGAAGGGCTGGAAGCTAAATTCAATAATCATTCAATTGATGTTTCTAGAGACATCAATGCCCATCTAAGAAAAGAACTTGAAGAGATGAGGCGCGCTAAAACTATTGGTTCATCACTCGATGCTGAGGTTGATATTTACTGTGAAGATGAAAATTATCAGGCTCTGTTAGAACTAAAAGATGAATTAAGGTTTTTGTTTATTACTTCAGATGCAAAAGTTCATCAGCTGAAGGATAAGCCAGCAAATGCTATAAATATTGATAATTCACTGGCAATCATAGTTAGAAAAAGTGAGTATGAAAAATGCGTTCGATGTTGGCATCATAGGCCTGAAATAGGTCAAAATAAATTGCATAAAGACCTATGTAGTCGCTGCATAGAAAATGTTACAGGTGACGGAGAAACTAGGATATTTGCTTAATGACGAATGATCAAACAATTCTAAATGTAGAGCTTGGCGATAAGTCATATCCAATCTATATTGGATGTGACCTATTGTCTCAAAAATCTTTTTTTGAAGACCATATAAGCGGTCAACAAGTTATGGTCGTCTCTAACACAACGGTTGCCCCATTGTATTTAGATAGAGTGACTAAGTCATTAGATAACTTTACTGTTAAGGTTGTTATATTGCCTGATGGCGAGCAATATAAAACACTTGAAACTACAAATCTTATATTTGATGCACTTCTACAAGCAAAGTTTGATCGGAGTGCGACTTTGATTGCTCTTGGCGGCGGCGTGGTTGGTGATATAACCGGTTTTGCTGCAGCGTCATACCAGCGTGGTATTAATTTTATCCAGGTTCCAACGACTCTTCTGTCTCAAGTAGATTCTAGTGTAGGCGGTAAAACGGGTGTTAATCATGAGTTAGGTAAAAATATGATTGGTGCATTCTATCAGCCGCAAGCAGTTATCATTGATGTTGACACCCTAAGTACATTGAATGATCGTGAATACTCAGCAGGAATGGCTGAGGTTATAAAATATGGATTACTGGGTAATATTGATTTTTTATCGCATCTTGAAGCCAATATGGATTCAATTATGAAGCGTGATAATAGTTTGATTATTGATTTAATTTATCGCTCGTGTAAAGATAAGTCGATCATCGTTTCTCAGGATGAATTTGAGCGCGGCAAGAGAGCGTTATTAAATTTTGGGCATACTTTTGGGCACGCTATAGAGAATACTTTTGGATATGGGGTTTACTTGCATGGGGAGGCTGTTTCTATTGGCATGTGTATGGCTTCAATGCTATCGCAGTTTGAAGGAGAATTGTCCCAAACTGACTTTGAGCGAATTCAGAGTATTCTTAGTAAGGCTAATTTACCAATTAGCATAAACAAGGGAGTTAAGAGTGAAAGCTTAATTCAGGCAATGTCAGTCGATAAAAAGGCAGTTGATGGTAGTTTGCGTCTTGTGCTTTTAAATAGTGTAGGAAGCTCTTTTGTTACTGGATCGTATTCACAAGAAAACTTTCAAAAAGTTATATCAAATTTTTGTTATTAAATATTAATTAAACATGTCATTAGATAAAAAACAAGTTAAAGAGATTGCCTATTTAGCGAGACTAAGTATTGAAGATGAAGAGTTAGAGCAAAGTACGTCAGAATTAAATAATATACTTAGCTTGATGGATGATCTTAATGAAATAGATACTGGCGATGTTGAGCCTATGGCGCATCCACTGCATATGTCTCAGCGCTTAAGAGATGATGAAGTGACTGAAGAAAACTTAGCTGAAGAGTTTCAAGCAATTGCCCCCAAAACAGGTAAGAGTCACTTTCTTGTTCCAACGGTAATTGAATAATGATGCATAATCTATCTGTTGCTGGTCTAATCAAGGGACTTAAAAATAAAGATTTTTCATCTGTAGAGTTGACCCAACATTATCTAAATCGAATTAATAAATCTAAGCTTAATGCATTTATCTCAGTGACTGAAGATCTTGCACTCGCACAGGCAAATGCAGCAGACTTGAAAATAGCCAAAGGAGACAATACTCTTTTGACCGGAATTCCATATGCGCATAAAGATATTTTTTGCACCAAGGGCGTCAAAACCTCTGCAGGCTCTAAGATGCTTGATTCATTTATTTCTCCATACGACGCAACACTGAGTCATAAATTTAATTCAGAAAATATGGTAATGCTTGGAAAGACCAATATGGATGAGTTTGCTATGGGGTCGTCAAATGAAAATTCCTATTATGGGCCAGTAAAAAATCCTTGGAACTTAAAGAAAATCCCAGGAGGCTCTTCTGGAGGTTCTGCTGCTGCTGTTGCATCTCGTATTGCCCCATTTGCAACTGGAACTGATACTGGTGGAAGTATTCGCCAGCCTGCGAGCTTGTGCGGCATTACTGGGCTCAAGCCAACGTATGGAAGAATTTCTAGATACGGGATGATTGCTTATGCCTCGAGTCTTGATCAAGCTGGCCCAATGACCCAGACAGCTGAAGACGCAGCAATCGTTTTAAATGCTATGGCGGGCTTTGATAATAAAGATTCTACCAGCGCTCCTAAAGAGACCCCTGATTACACTAAGCAATTAACAAACTCTTTGGATGGATTAAAGATTGGACTTCCTAAAGAATTTTTTTCCAGCGGCCTAGATGAAGGGACTGAAAAAGTTGTTATGAATGCAATCAAAGAATATGAATTGATGGGCGCAAAGATTCAAGAGGTCTCACTTCCTAATTCAATGCATGCAATTCCAACTTACTATATTGTGGCCCCTTGCGAATGCTCTTCTAATTTATCTAGATTTGATGGAGTAAGGTATGGGTATCGATGTGAAGATCCTAAAGATTTGGATGATTTATATTTAAGGTCTCGCTCAGAAGGCTTTGGTAAGGAAGTTAAAAGACGAATTATGATTGGCGCTTATGCACTCTCTGCTGGTTATTATGATGCATATTATCTAAAAGCTCAAAAAGTTCGACAACTAATTAGTGAGGACTTTAAAAAAGCTTTTCAAAGTGTTGATGTCATAATGGGACCAGTTTCCCCAACACCTGCTTTTGACTTAGGCTCTGTTAAAGATCCTGTCTCGATGTATTTAGCGGATATTTATACTCTCTCAGTCAACTTAGCAGGACTCCCTGGAATGAGCATTCCTGCAGGTTTCTCAAAAGAACTACCAGTAGGTCTTCAGTTGATAGGTAATCACTGGTCTGAAGAGCTGTTGCTTAATACTGCCCATCAGTTTCAATTGAAAACTGATTGGCATACTTCCTCACCAATTGAGTTATAGGGGAGAGTTGATTATGACCTGGGAAACTGTAATTGGACTGGAAATACATACGCAATTAAAAACAAAATCAAAGATCTTTTCTGGCGCTTCTACTGAGTTTGGTGCAAAAGCAAATACCCAGGCTTGCGCTGTTGATCTAGGCTTCCCTGGTGTCTTGCCTGTTTTAAATAAAGAGGCAGTTCGAATGGCGCTTAGATTTGGCTTGGCAGTTAATGCAACTATTAATAAGCACTCTATTTTTGCGCGAAAAAATTATTTTTATCCAGATCTCCCAAAAGGCTACCAAATTTCACAGTTTGAAATTCCAATTGTTGGAAATGGAGCAATTGATATCCCACTAGACAATGGTGAAATGAAGATGGTAGGGATTACCCGCGCACATTTAGAAGAAGATGCTGGGAAATCAATCCATGATTTATATGATGATTACACAGCAATTGACCTAAATCGAGCTGGAACACCATTATTAGAAATAGTATCTGAACCTGATATGAGTAATGCTAAAGAAGCAGTTGCATATGCCAAAAAAATTCATACATTGGTTCAATATATTGATATTTGTGATGGAAATATGCAGGAAGGATCATTTAGGTGCGACGCTAATGTTTCTGTTAGAAGGGTGGGTGAGGGCTTAGGTACTAGAGCTGAAATAAAAAACATTAACTCATTTAAATTTTTAGAAAAAGCTATTAATCTCGAGGTTGAAAGACAAATAGATATTTTAGAAGATGGAGGCTCTGTAGCGCAAGAAACTAGACTTTATGATTCAATTAAAAATGAAACACGGTCGATGCGCTCAAAAGAAGAGGCCAATGATTACAGATATTTTCCTGACCCCGATTTGCTACCTGTTGTGATTGATGATGAGCTTCTTAAAGAAATTAAAGATCGGCTGCCTGAACTTCCTTCTGAAAAGAAGGCTAGGTTTATAGACAATTTTGGGCTGAGTGAATATGATGCTGAGAACCTAACCTCGCAAAAGGCAATGGCTGATTACTATGAAATTATCATTGATAAGGGCGCTGATGTTAAGCTTTCAGCTAACTGGGTTATGGGCGAGCTTTCAGCCTCCCTAAATAAAAATCAAATTGATATTCAGGATTCACCAATATCAGCTCCTGAGCTTTTTAATCTAATCTCAAGAATTACTGATAATACTATATCAGGGAAAATAGCTAAGGATGTCTTTAGGCTCATGTGGGATGAAAAAAGAAGTGTAGATGAAATAATTAAAGACCAAGACTTAGAACAAATGACAGATGTTGGCGCTTTAGAGTTAGTCATTGATGAAATCATTGCAAAAAATCTTAATCAAGTCGAGCAATTTAAAAATGGAAACACTAAGCTTTTAGGTTTTTTTGTTGGCCAAGTCATGAAGGCTACTCAGGGGAAAGCAAATCCAAAACAAGTTAATCAAATTTTAAATGATAGGCTCTCTTAAATACTTAACTTTAGGCGATGATTACTTTGCTCAAGTTGAAACTAAAAAGCTTGAGAATAGTAAATTAGTTCATGTAAATCAGAGCCTTAAAAAAGATCTTAACTTAGACATGAGTGATGAAAATCTTTTAACTATCTGCTCAGGCGAGAAAAAATTGGGTGATGTAAATCCTATTTCTACAGTTTATGCAGGCCATCAGTTTGGCTACTTTGTGCCGCAGCTTGGAGATGGACGCTCATGCCTTATTGGTGAAATTAGTAACTATGAGGTTTCTCTAAAAGGAGCAGGAACCTCCCCCTTTTCTCGAGGAGCTGATGGACGCGCTGTTCTTAGGTCAAGTATTCGTGAGTATTTATGTTCTATAGCCATGGAGGCTTTAAATATCCCAACCACGAAAGCTCTAGCTCTTGTTGCAAGTGATACCGGCGTTTACCGAGAGCACCTAGAAAATGCATCAATTGTGACTCGTGTTGCAGAAAGCCATATTCGTTTTGGTCACTTTGAATTCTTTGCAGCAAGAGGTCAAACAGCAAACGTAAAAAAATTAGCTGATTTTGTTATTAAGCATCACCTGCCTCATGTTGATCAAGACAATTATTTAGAATTATTCAAAGAGGTAGTTAGGTCAACTGCATTAATGATTGCGCGATGGCAGGCTCAAGGATTTGCACATGGCGTAATGAATACGGATAATATGTCAATCCTAGGCTTGACTATTGATTATGGTCCATTCAGCTTCATGGAGACTTATAATCCTGGATTTATCTGTAATCATTCTGATACGCATGGCCGCTATTCTTTTGAAAAACAGCCATCAGTTGCATTATGGAACTTGCACCGCTTGGCTGATGCACTCAAGTCTCTTGTTAATGAGGCTCAGTTAAAAGAAGCTATTGCAGAATATGAGCCGTCATTAGTTAAAGAATACTCTTCATTGATGAGAAGGAAATTTGGATTACTGGAGGCTAGTGATCAAGACAACTCATTAATTAATGAGTTTTTAGACTTGCTTTATACTAATAAAAAAGATTACCACCGCTCTATGAGACAACTTTCAAGTGAGAGTGAGCATACATTGGGGAGTAATTTTGATTCTTGGTTTGAACGTTATAAGGCTAGAATTAAAAAAGAGACTTCAAAGATGAATCAAAGGGTAACAATGATGCACAAGGTTAATCCTAAATATGTTTTAAGAAATTATTTAGCTGAAGTTGCAATTCGAAAAGCTGAAGATTTAAATGAATACGATGAAATTGAAACTCTTTTCCAATTACTCAAAAAACCATTTGACAGCCATGATGGATATGAATCTTACGATAGTGAGCCCCCTAAATGGGCTCAAAACTTAGAGCTTAGTTGCTCATCCTAGCAATAACAAAGCAAACTGAAACCAGCTTAAGAGCAATCCCACGACTGGAAGAACTAAGTAATTAAAGCCACCAATAAACATAAGCCCAAGTAATATAAATAATCCATATTGTTCAAGTTGATTATATTGATAGGCAAGACGATTTGGAAGAAGGGCGCTGATTACTCTAGATCCATCAAGTGGAGGTATTGGTAGAAGATTAAAAACAGCTAAAACACAATTTACCATTATTCCGATGCGGCCCATTTCTATTAAAACAGCAATATTCATATTAATTGCTAGAATCATAATCAACAGCCAGCACACAGCCATAAATAAATTTGCTCCTGGGCCCGCCAAAGCAACCCAGATCATTCCAGATTTTCCAGAGCGCAAGGCATTAAAATTAATGGGAACTGGCTTAGCCCAACCAAAGATAAATCCAGATGAAGATATTAATAAAAGCAACGGAATGGCGATTGTGCCAACTGGATCGATATGTTTTACTGGGTTAAGGGTAACTCTCCCCATCATTCTTGCAGTATGATCGCCTAATTTACTTGCTACCCAGCCATGAGCAGCCTCATGAAGGGTGATTGCAAAAAGTAGAGGAATAATATAAATTAATAAAGTTTGAAAATCAGGCATTAGGTAAAATTGAATTATTTATTGATATGAAAACCATTTTATATGAAAAGCAGTGATTTTTTAATCTCAACAGTCAAAGAAGCGCCTAATGATGCTCAAATCATATCTCATCAATTAATGATAAGGGCTGGTTTGATTTCTAAGTTAGCGTCGGGACTGTATTCGTATCTCCCAATGGGTTTAAGAATAATCCAAAAGGTAGAAAAAATAATACGTGAGGAGATGAATAAATCTAAAGCATTGGAAGTATTAATGCCAGTTGCACAGCCTGCAGAAATATGGAAAGAATCAAAAAGATGGGAAGAGTATGGCCCTGAGTTGCTTCGATTTAAAGATAGGCATGATAGAGATTTCTGCTTGGGCCCAACTCATGAAGAGGTTATTACTAATATTGCCAAACAATACCTTAGAAGCTATAAGCAACTTCCAATAAATTTGTATCAAATACAGACTAAGTTTAGAGATGAAATTCGTCCTCGTTTTGGGGTAATGCGCTCGAGAGAGTTTATTATGAAGGACGCTTATTCGTTTCATATTGATGAGCAATCACTGAAGGAGACTTATCAATTAATGCACCAGACTTACTGTAATATTTTTGATAGAATTGGTTTTGACTATAGGCCTGTTTTAGCAGATTCAGGAACTATTGGAGGTGACAGTTCTCATGAATTTCATGTACTTGCAGAATCTGGAGAGGATGCAATTTGTTTTTCTGATGACTCAGATTATGCTGCAAATATTGAGAGAGCAGAAACACTGCCTCAGCAAAAGCCAAAGACTGCTGAGCAAGCAATAGAGAAAGTTGAAACGCCAGGCGTTAAAACTATTACTGACGTTTGTAATTTGCTAAAAGTTGAGCCAACTAGTGCTATTAAAACATTAATTGTTGAAGGAAATGATAATAATCTAGTTGCACTGGTTTTACGAGGTGATCATGAGTTAAATGAAGTTAAGGCTTCAAAGATTGATGGAGTTAAACAACCTCTTCAAATGGCAGAAGAAGCAGTGGTTAAGAAGCAATTAGGTTGTTCTTTCGGTTCAATTGGTGTGGTTAATCTTGAAATTCCAGTTATTGTTGACTTTGCGGCCGCAGCTTTGTCAGACTTTATTTGCGGCGCTAATGAAGATGATAAGCACTTTATCGGGGTCAACTGGGGGAGAGACACTAAAAAAATTATTGCAAGTGATTTACGTATTGTTGTCTCGGGTGATCCTTCACCAGATGGTAAAGGTAGTCTTGAAATAAAAAGAGGAATTGAGGTAGGGCATATTTTTCAATTAGGTACTAAGTATTCAGATTCAATGAATGCCAATGTTATTGGAGAAGATGGAAGAGCAGTTAATATGAATATGGGCTGTTATGGTATTGGTGTTACAAGAATTATTGCAGCAAGTATTGAACAGAACCATGATGATAGGGGGATTATTTTTCCAGAGGCTATTGCTCCATTCCAGCTTGTTATTGTTCCAATTAATTACAACAAGTCATCACGAGTTAAGGCTTTGGCAGATCAGCTTTATATGGACTGTCTAGAGCAAAATATTGAAGTGTTGCTTGATGACCGAAAAGAGCGTCCTGGAATAATGTTTGCAGATTCTGAGCTTATTGGAATACCACATCGACTGGTCATTAGTGACACCCATGCTGATAATGGGAAAATTGAATATAAATCAAGAAAAATGCCCGATAAAGTTGAAGTGGATTTTAAGGAAGTAGTAAGCTATATTCTTGATAAGCTTGATTGATGGCATTTTTTCAATACCTTCTTCCCCAGCATCTTTTATCAAGGCTGATGTATCGATTTGCCAGAATAGAAAATTCTTGGCTTAAAAATAATTTTACGCGCTGGTTTATTAAACAATATCAAGTCAATCTCTCAGAAGCTGAAATTGAAAACATCGAGGATTTTATTTCCTTTAATGATTTTTTTACACGTGCAATTAAGCCAAGCTTAAGACCAATATCTGAATCAGATATTATCTCCCCTGTTGATGGTGTTGTTTCTCAGTCAGGTAAAATTTATAATTCCAAAATTGTCCAAGCCAAAGGTCGTAAATATAGCATTTCAGCATTAATTGCTGATAAGCCATTTAAAGAAATACAAAATGGTAGTTTTGCAACAATATATTTATCACCTAAAGATTATCATCGTATTCATATGCCATGTGATGGCGCTTTGATTTCGATGAAATATGTACCAGGTGACCTTTTTTCAGTTAACCAGAATACCGTAGATAATATTGATGGAGTTTTTGCTCGAAATGAACGTTTAGTTTGTTTATTCGAAACTGATTTTGGCAGTATGGTTTTTGTATTAGTTGGCGCAATTTTTGTAGGATCGATGCAAACTTCTTGGGAGGGTTTAATCACCCCGCCTTATTCTAAAGCAGTTAAAAACTATGATTATAAAGATCGTCAGATTAAGCTGTCAAAAGGTGATGAATTGGGCCGTTTTAACATGGGCTCTACAGTTATTATGTTGATGCCAGATGGCTCCCCTGAACTTAGTCTTGAAGTTGGACTGGCCCTTAAAATGGGCCAATCACTATTGGATTAATTACTCAGTTTCTAACTTAGTCATAGTTTTAATTTGTCCTTCAAACTCTCTTAAGCGCTTATGGACGCTAGCAAGCTCAATAATTGTAGGCCATGCTTTAAATAGGTATTGAAGAGAGCCTTCTACCCTTCCAAATGCTCTAATTATTTGCTGCATTACTCCTAGTGTCATAACTCCAGCAACTATAGCAGGGGCTAAAATAACATATGCAACTAATACATTTGCTTGAAGATAGGCAAGCCTAACAATATTAAAATATAAGTAGTACAAGTAGTTTTTATAATTAATTTTTCGAACGCCTTCAAAAAGTTCTTCAATATCTTTTGGCCTAATGGTGCCATCATCTTCGGCAATAACTAGAATTTTACGATAGGAGGCCTCTCTTTTTTGAAGGTCATATTCAATGCCTACAAGACCTAAGATCCATGAAGCTCCAATCATTAGAAGCGTTCCCCCTACAGCCCAAATAAGAGCACCAGTTACTAGACCATATTCCCAATCACCAAACCACATAATTGGAATACCAACTGCTAATCCCATTAATAAAGGAAAGTATTCTATTAAAACCATTACAGATTCTATTAAAGCTGTTCCAAGACTCTCCATGATTCGAGAAAATCTAACAGTGTCTTCTTGAACTCTCTGAGAGGCGCCTTCAATAGTTCGCGCTTTGTCGTAAACACTATGATAGAACTCAACCATTGATGTTCTCCATCTGAATAAGAAGTGAGCTGTAAGAAACGATGTTGCAAGGCCAAGAACAATAGCTATTGCAGCAAGTTTAGCAAAACTCCACAATCCACCTGTATATTCATCCATAGTAATCGCATTTGGAGCCCCAAGAGCTTTTTGAATCATGTCATAAAATTCACCAAACCATTCATTTATCATGACATCAATTTGAACTGTTATCCATAATGAGCTGAGGATAATTGCAGAGCCAAGATAAGCCCATAGAAACCATTTTTTTTCAGTAAAAAATTTAAACATTATTTTTCCTTTTTGATTTGGAGATAGTTATTTGTTGGTAATGATAATACCTAGTTAACTTTGGTTATTTTAACATTTTTAATGCCTTGCTTATTTACCTGAACGATTTCAATAATTAGTGAGTCAACTTTAAAAGAAACATTGTGTTGAGGGAAGCTTTGAAGTTGCTCGAGGATAAGACCATTAAGTGTTTTTGCATTGTCAAAAGGAAGGCTGACTTTAAGCTCTTCATTTAACTCGCGAATACTTATCCTAGGGTTTACAAGGTAACTTCCATCAGATTGTATATTGATTTCATCTATACTTTCGCCTTGCGATGAGGTGAATTGCCCAACAATTTCTTCCAAAATATCATCTAAAACAACCATACCTTGAACCTCTCCATATTCATCAACAACAATACCAAGTCTTCGTTTTTGAGTTTTAAAGTGTTCAAGTTGTTGAGACAGTGGGGTGCCTTCAGGAATAAAATAAGGCTCTCTTAATATCTCTTTAATTTTAGCCATGTTGATTTCATCTCTGGCGTATATATTCACAACATCCCTCATATGAATAGTTCCTATAATATTATTTTCAGAGCCATCAAAAATTAACAAGCGTGTATGTTGGATTCTTTTCAATTGCTCAAATAATTCCTCTTCATTATTAATATCTGCACTTACAAGTTCGTGGTGAGGAATCATAATGTCATCAACTTTAACTTTTTCAAGATCAATAATATTAAGAAGCATATTTTGGTAGTTCTTGGATAATACTGATTTTGAATCAACAACAGCCATCCTGAGTTCTTCAGAATTGAGAATATCTTTACTAACGTTCTTCAGTCCAAACAGATTTAGAATAGATCTTGATATAAGAGATATTAGATATATTAGCGGCTTAAAAATTTTAATTAAAAGATCAAGAAGCCAGGAGGCAGGCAAAGCAATTTTTTCAGGGTTTTTTGCTGCAAATGTTTTTGGTGTATTTTCAGCAAAAATTAAAATAACTAATGTTAAAGCTAAAGAGGCAATAATCACTGACCCCTCTCCCCAGAGCTTAAGAGCAAGAAGAGTTGCTATACTTGCCGCAAGTATATTGACAAAGTTATTTCCTAGAAGGATTCCACCAATTAAGTAATCAATATTTTTTAGAAGCCTTTCTACTCTTTGTGCCTGAAGATTATTTTTTGAGCTCAAGGTTTTTAGGCGATAGCGATTTAATGCCATCATCGAAGTTTCGGAGGCAGAAAAAAAAGCCGAAGCTAGAAGAAGTACAAACAGTAAAACACTAAGCCAAAAAGTGGAAAGTGATTCCAATTAGTCACCCAAAATAATCAATCAAAGTTTATTTTAACCTTAAATTAGTCAAAAGTCTCTGAACAACTTGTTTGAGAGATTTATGACTGGTTTTTGAACGCAGCTAGACCAGGATATTTAGCATCATCACCAAGCTCCTCTTCAATTCGAAGGAGTCGGTTATATTTAGCTAATCTGTCAGATCTAGACAAAGACCCTGTTTTAATTTGACCACAATTTGTTGCAACTGAAAGATCTGCAATGGTGGTGTCTTCTGTTTCGCCGCTTCTATGAGACATAACACATGTATACCCAGCATCTAGAGCCATCTTCATTGCATCAAAGGTTTCAGTCAGAGTTCCAATCTGGTTAACTTTTATTAGAATAGAGTTTGCTATATTATTTTTAATACCTTTCGCAAGGATCTTACTATTTGTTACAAATAAATCATCACCAACAAGTTGAACAGAATTGGATAATTTTTGAGTAAGCATGTCCCAGCCCTCCCAATCATTCTCATCCATACCATCTTCGATCGAAATAATTGGGTACTTCTCAACCCATGATGCAAGATAATCTGTAAATTCAGAGTTAGTAAGTTTTAAGCCTTCTGAGGTCAAATTATAAGTTCCATTATTGTAGAATTCTGAGCTCGCTGCGTCTATCCCAATAAATATATCTTTTCCAGGCGTATAGCCGGCATTATTAATCGCTTCAATAATAACTTCTAATGCTTCTTCATTTGATTTTAGATCTGGAGCAAATCCACCTTCATCACCAACTGCAGTATTTAATGCTTTTTGTTCAAGTACTGCTTTTAAATGATGAAATACTTCAGTGCCATATCGTAATGCTTCTTTAAAACTAGGAGCACCCGCAGGAATTATCATAAACTCTTGAATATCAACACTATTATTGGCATGCTCACCACCATTAATAATATTCATCATTGGGACAGGCATTTGAAAAGTTTCTGAAAAGTCAAATGAACGAAATAATGATAGGTTTTTATCTAGCGCATTTGCATGAGCACAGGCTAAAGAAACAGCTAGTATTGAGTTTGCACCTAGCCTAGATTTTGTATCAGTGCCATCCATATCAATCATTTTATGATCAATAGCTTTTTGATTAGATACATCCATGCCTTCAAGGGCGTCACTAATCTCAGTATTAATAAAATTAACAGCCTTTAATACGCCTTTACCCAGATAGCGGCTTTTATCGCCATCTCTTAGCTCTAAAGCCTCTCGTTGGCCCGTAGAGGCTCCTGATGGAACAATAGCCCTTCCAAGGATACCATTAGTTAAAATAACATCAGCTTCTACCGTAGGGTTGCCCCTAGAATCCAATACTTCACGTGCAATAATTTTTTTAATCATCTTTAAAAAAGTTTTTTAAGTTAGAGAAAAAAGAAATTTTATACTTGAGTAATTAATACTATGTTACAAATTGTTTCAAGTTTACTCAAAGAATGACTTCATTTTGCCAAAAAATGAATTTGACTCTGGGTGATGCTTTGCTTCACAAGAGTCTGAAAAGTCTTTTAATAATTTTTTCTGTTTAGAGTTTAGATTAATGGGAGTTTCAATTTTCACTTGGCAGAGTAAATCGCCAGATCCATTATGCCTCATAGCAGGCATACCCTTGCCGCGTAGTCTAAATAATTTAGAGGATTGCGTTCCTGCAGGGACTTTAATTTTGAGTTTGCCTTGTAGTGTTGGGACCTCTATTGAGCCTCCAAGCGCGGATGTTGCAAAATCAATAGGGACTTCACAATATAAATCATTACCATCACGCTCAAAAATTGAATGCTCTTTAATATGAATTTGAACGTAAAGATCTCCATGCGGTCCACCGCGTAATCCAGCTTCACCTTCACCGCTCAATCGAATTCGGTTTCCTGTATCTACTCCAGCAGGAATTTTAACTGAAAGTGTTTTTTGGCTTCTTACAACTCCCTGACCACGACATGTGTTGCAGGGAGATTCAATTTTTTCACCTGAACCATTGCACTGATTACAAGGCCTTTGGACAGCAAAAAAACCTTGCTGCATAGTTGTTTGCCCTGTGCCGCGACAATTTACACAAGTTTTTACAGAGGTACCAGGTTTGGCTCCACTGCCAGAGCAAGGCTCACACGTATCATTTTTTGGAACTCGAATTTTTACTGTATCACTTTCTGCGGCTTGTTTTAAATCTATTTCTAGGTCATAGCGAAGGTCAGAGCCTCTATTATCAGGTTTTGAGTTGCCTCCACCAAAAATATCACCAAAAATATCACCGAAGCCACCAGCAGATCCACCAAACGGATTTCCACCACCAAAGCCATTACCCCCTTGCTGAACCCCTGCGTGACCGAATTGATCATAGGCCGATCTTTTTTGAGGATCTGAGATTACATCGTATGCTTTACGAACTTCTTTAAATTTTTTCTCAGAATTTTCTTTATCATCAGCATTTCTATCTGGATGATATTTCATTGCAAGACGCTTATAGGCTTTTTTAATTTTGGCCTCGTCTGAACCTTTGTCAACGCCTAAAATTTCGTAATAATCTCTTTCTGCCATGGGTCCCTTATATTATTAAACCTCCCATGCACAGGACAAGGGAGGTTTTATTCTTATTGCGCTTATTATATTACTTACTTTTCTTCATTAACCTCTTCAAAGTCAGCATCGACAACATCATCATTTCCTTCAGATTTGTCAGATTCACCACCGTCTGCTGTAGCTTTTTCTTGAGCTTTTTGAGCTAAGACTTGCGCTTTTTCACTTAGATTTTGAACCTGAGTATCAATTGCTTCTTTGTCGTCACCTTTGATGCTTTCTTCAAGCTCACTAAGCGCTGTTTCAATTGCACTTTTTTCATCATCAGAAATTTCATCTTTTAACTCTTCTAGAGATTGTTTTGTAGAGTGCACCAAAGAATCAGCCATATTCCTTGATGTTACAAGTTCATGGAATTTTTGATCTTCTTCAGCGTGTGCTTCAGCATCCTTAATCATTTTTTCAACCTCTTCATCAGAAAGACCACTTGATGATTTGATTGTTATAGATTGTTCTTTTCCAGTATTCTTATCTTTAGCAGATACATTCAAGATACCATCAGAGTCAAGATCAAGTGAAACTTCAATCTGAGGCTGACCTTTAGGTGCATTTGGAATGCCTTCAAGATTAAACTGACCGAGTGATTTGTTTGCACTAGCAACATCCCTTTCACCCTGAAGAACATGAACTGTTACTGCTGATTGATTGTCTGCAGCGGTTGAGAAGACTTGAGATTGGTTGGTTGGAATTGTTGTATTCTTCTCAATCAACTTAGTCATTACGCCGCCCATCGTTTCAATACCTAGCGATAGAGGGGTTACATCAAGAAGTAAGACGTCTTTAACATCTCCACCTAAAACACCAGCTTGAATGGCTGCGCCCATAGCAACAGCTTCATCAGGATTTAAATCTTTCTTTGGCTCTTTACCAAAAAAATCTTTTACCATCTCTTGAACTTTAGGCATTCTAGTCTGACCACCAACAAGGATAACTTCATCTACGTCACCACTCGATAGTCCAGCATCTTTAAGTGCTAATTTGCAGGGATCTATTGATCGCTTTAATAAATCCGCAACTAGAGATTCTAGCTTTGACCTTGTCATTTTGATGTTAAGATGTTTTGGACCAGAGGCGTCCGCAGTTATGTATGGCAAACTTACTTCAGTTTGCTCTGATGAAGATAGCTCAATCTTTGCCTTCTCAGCAGCTTCTTTAAGTCTTTGCAGCGCCATCGCATCTTTGGACAGATCTAAGCCCTGCTCTTTTTTAAACTCTTCTACTAAATAGTTAATTATTCTATGGTCAAAATCTTCACCACCTAAGAATGTATCACCATTCGTTGAAAGAACTTCAAAGTGCTTTTCACCATCAATATCCTCCATCTCAATGATAGAAACATCAAATGTTCCACCACCTAAGTCATAAACTGCAACTTTTTTATCACCCGTAGATTTATCAACGCCATAAGCCAATGCAGCAGCAGTGGGCTCGTTAATAATTCTTTTAACAGTTAGTCCTGCAATTTTTCCAGCATCCTTAGTTGCTTGACGCTGAGAGTCATTAAAGTAGGCTGGGACAGTAATTACTGCTTCGGTAACTTCTGAGCCTAAATAGTCTTCAGCCGTTTGTTTCATTTTTTGAATTACGCGAGCGGATATCTCTGGAGCCGCCATTTTTTTACCTTTGACTTCAACCCAGGCGTCACCATTTTTAGCTTTGATGATTTTATAAGGAACAAGATCAATATCTTTTTGAACCGCTTCCTCATCAAATCGTCGACCAATTAACCTTTTGATAGCATATAACGTATTTTCTGGGTTGGTAACAGCTTGCCTTTTAGCGGGCTGTCCTACTAAGATCTCATCTGAGTCTTTAGGGTAAGCAATAATAGAGGGTGTAGTACGATTTCCTTCTGAGTTTTCAATTATCTTAGCAACACCACCATCCATCACAGAGACACATGAGTTTGTAGTTCCTAAATCAATTCCAATTATTTTTGACATTTCATATACTCCTTGTATTTTTATATAAACCCTATTTAGGGGTTTAAAATATTATTTCAAGGTATTAATGAAATTATTTTTGAAGTGTGTTAAGGAGTATTGTTTTGACTTGGGCTGGGACAAATGGGCTAATATCACCCCCAAGAGATAAAATTTCACGGACCAAAGAAGACGAAATATTAGCAAATTCTTCAGAGGGGGTCATAAATAAAGTTTCAATGTCTGAGTTAAGGCGTTTGTTCATTCCGCTAAGTTGAAACTCATATTCAAAATCTGATACAGCCCTAAGGCCCCTAATTATTATTTGAGCATCATGATCTCTTGCAAAGTCAACTAGAAGGGAGTTAAAGCTTAAGACTCTGGTGTTACTTAAAGATTCTATTGAGCTTTCAACTGCATCAACCCTCTGATCAATTGATAAAAAACAAGATTTATTGGCATTTTGAGTAATTGCAATAATTACTTCATCAAAAATTTTTGATGCACGCTTAATGAGATCAACGTGTCCATTCGTAATCGGATCAAAAGAGCCGGGATATATTGCAATTTTTTTCATATTACCTCTAAGCTTATCAGACAATAGTGAACATTGCCTGATTTTTTCTGTTTTCTGATTCTACAATTATATTCAAGGTGATTTTCTAAGAGTTTAGGTGTTATTTCGTACTCAGACTCAATATAAATCTGGCTTTCATAATGTAAGTAATTTTTTTGAGATAAGAGCTCAAGAATCACTGGTATTAAATTTTGCTTAAATGGAGGGTCTAAAAAAACTAAATCGAAGGGCTTGTTATTTTTTTTATCAAGAAAGATAGCTGAATCAGTATTATTAAGTTGATATTGAGAGTTACTAAGGAGTTTAAAATTTAATTCAAGGTTTTTAAAAACCTTTCTATTTTTTTCAATCAAACAGACTTTTTTGGCTCCTCTAGATATTGCCTCCAGGCTAAGAGCCCCACTTCCAGCAAATAGATCAATAATTGTCTTATCAGCAATATCAAATTGGAGCCAATTAAAAAGGGTTTCCCTTGTTTTGCCAAGAGTAGGGCGAAGACCTTCAGCGTCAGGAAAGTTAAATTTCCTTCCTTTAAGATTTCCTGCAATTATTTTAAAAGTATTGTCTTTGATAGGGTTAAAGTAATTAAATGGTAAGTTAAGATTTCAGATGAGATTTTAGTTTTACTATTTTTGATCTCCATCCACTGTTAATAGAGAGCCCTTTATCACCTCTGATGAATTTAACAAGATTTTTTGAAGAGCAAATAAGTTCAGGGGCAATGTCATATTTAATTGAAATTTTTTTAATATATTCCTGTGCTTGGGTTTTTTTTAGTTTCTCATCAGCAGATAACGGTTTTTGAGTTACAAGAGGGGCATGAAAGTTTGTTGAAATCTGGTTAGTGCTTAGAAATTTTTCAAAAAGCTTTTTAGAGTCTGAAGAAAGTTTGTTTTTACCAGTGGCATAATCTATTAATCGTTCATCAGACATTATCCATTTGCGAGGTTTATTTTCTTTCTTTGCAGTATCCTCTCGCCACATTACTAGGTTTATTGCCTGTTTTTGAGAATCAGAGTCAATTTTTGAAATTCCAATAGTTTTGTTTATAATTTGCTTGAAATTAGTCTCATAAAGATTTTTATCCAATAAAAAGCCTGTCTCCTCCCATAGCCACTGCAGTTTTTCACTTTTAATTAACTCAGCTTTAAGAATTGCGTAATGAGGAAGAAGGTACTTTACATCATCAAGTGCGTACTGCAATACATCCTCAGGAAGGGGTCTGGTTTTCCAGTCGAACCGCGTATGTTTTTTTTCTAGATGAACACTTTGCAGCATTTCTGTTAATGCTTGGTATGACACCTGAAGCGGATAATTTAACAGTGAAGCCGCAATTTGAGTATCAAAAATTGCATGAGGCATCCGTTGGGATAGGCAATAAAGGGCTTCAATGTCTTGCCTAGCAGAGTGAATAACCCATATAGTTTTACTATCGTATAGTTTTTCAAAAAGAGGCTCTAGATTCTTTATTGCAAGCACATCTATACATTCTAAGCTAATTCCAGCTGCAATTTGAATTAGGCAAAGCTCTGGATAATACGAATCAATCCTTCTAAACTCAGTATCAATTGCAAGAAGAGATTGATGTTGAATACTTTTCAGGTATTTGTTAAGTTGTGACTCGCTTGTAATCAAAGGAATTATCTCAAATGGATTGTTGTATTTTATCAACAACTCATGCTAGTAATAATTCATTTATGAGATAATGAAAACACTTTAATATTTTATCAACAAAATTTATGTTGTTAAATCAAGCTTTTTCTTTAAAAGAAGCTCCTCGCGCCTTGTTTTGGATAGGCATCTTTTTGATTTCATTTTCTGGAATGTTTTATCTCGGTTTAAATCCTGATTTAATTGAGAAGTGGTATTTAGTTTTGGTTGGGTTTAATGTCTCAATGAGCTTAATTGCGATATATTACATTGTACTTTCCATGAGAAAGTTAAAACTTAATACGGAGCAAGAAATAATTGGATCAAAATTTACCTGGTCTTTTATAAAAATTGTTCCAGTTTTGGTGTTACTTCCAGTGCTATCGTTCTATTTATTTTCTTTCGGGTCAATAAGAGATAACCTTCAAATTGCTGAAATTCAATTTGATGAATTTAACTTAAAGGTTGGAGGCGAAGTTGATGAACTCTTCAGAAATACTAATAATGTTGCCATTAAGTATTATGAAGATAAAACACGCAATATAGGAAAGCTTGTCAATTATTTTGATGCGCCTAGGAAACCTGTTGCGCAAATGCAGTCAGTACTAGACCTTTTAGTTGATGACTTTTGGGCTTGTGAGTTAAAGCTATATGATTCTCAAATGAATCTTGCTGCAATAAGTAAAAGAGATGATTCTATATGTTTACTAGATGGCTATACAGCTTCAACTGATGAGTTTACTTTAATTGCACATTACTCTTCAGATATTAATATTGAAAGCCTCATTTCGAGGATGACTCGCTTTCGTTCTGCTGCAAAAGATGCTGAGTTATCGCTTAACTCTTCTATTATTGAAACTCGTTTTTTAATCGACTTTACGTCAACAATTTTATTATCAGTCTTAAGTGCATTGCTCATTGTTTTTCGAATGATTGATCAGTTAATGAGGCCAATGCATAACTTGTCAGTTGCTACTAGAGAAATTGCTTCTGGAAACTATGATGTAGAAATTGAGCAAAACCCTAAAAACAAGGATATGAATGACTTAATTGGACATTTCAACGAAATGAGCAAGAGAATTAAGCTATCTAGAGAGGGTCTTGATACGCATAATCTTTATTTAGAAACCATTTTAAAGTACTCTTTTGGGGTTATTGCTCTAAACCAAGATCAAAAGATACAAATTATTAATCCAGTTATTGGCAAAATACTTCAAATTCAAGATGAGACAAAATTTATTGGCCAGTCCTATGACTCAGTTATAAAAAATTATGAAAACCTAAGTCCACTTTTTTCATTTATTCAAGAAGAGATTGAGCAAGAGTCATTAGAGTGGAGTAAAGAAATTGAGCTAATACTTGATGATAGGAGCCGCCTTATTTATTGTCAGGGCGCAATCTTAGAAGTGGAAAATAAAACCCTGGGTTACGTAATTATAATTAATGATATTTCCAAGCTAAATAGAGCACAAAAGAAAGCCGCATGGGGAGAGGTTGCTGTTCGTATGGCTCATGAAATTAAGAATCCGCTTACTCCTATATTACTTTCTGCACAAAGGCTTAGAAATTTATTTTTAGAGAAGCTAGATAAGAAAGATTCTGCAATTATAAATAAAACAACGCAAACTATTATGGATCAGGTTGCCTCTATGGATTCTATGGTTAGTGCTTTTGCAAATTATGCAAATACACCTGAAATTAAAAAGACTTCATCGTCACTAAACTCTCTAATAAATAAGTCAGCATCTCTATATGATAACCATACTGGGATTAGGGTTGATCTAGATTTGAGTGGAGATTTACCTAAACTTCAGCTTGATCAAGATGCGATTTCTAGAGTGTTAATTAATTTAATTAAAAATGCAACCGAAGCTAAGAAAGAAAATAATAAACTAAGTATTAAAATTAAGTCAAGAGTTTTGAAAAAAGAGGGGATCATCCGATTAACAATTATTGATGACGGTAATGGGTTTCCTGAAGATATTATTGATAAAGTATTTGAGCCTTATATTACAACAAAAGAAAAAAGTGGGGGGCTTGGACTTGCCATAGTGCAAAATATTATTGAGCAGCATGATGGTCAGATATTTGCTAGCAACGTAAAGCCTCATGGTGCAAGAATAACCATTGAATTCAGTATAATTGATGCCCTAAGGGAGGTGAAATGAAACAAGATTCTACATTTGGAAAAATATTAATCATCGATGATGAGAGAGATAATACTGAGATTATTAAAGATATTCTTGAAGATGTGAGTTATACGACTATGCTAGCTAGAAGTGCTATTGAAGCAAAAGCAATAATAGCCGCTAACACTTTTGATTTAATACTAATGGATGTTTGGATGCCTGGGCAAGATGGTATTTCACTTCTATCAGAATGGCATTCTGCTGGATTATCAACTCCTGTAGTAATGATGTCAGGGCATGCAGAGCCAAGTGATATCGTTAGAGCTATGAAGCTTGGTGCTGTAGATTTTTTAAAAAAACCCCTCCATGACTTTTTACCGATCTTGAGAAACATTATGACTCGTAAAGAGCCGGAAAAATCAACTCAGCAAGTTAGTGGCATTGATTATTCACTTAAACTTAAAGAGGCGCGAAATATTTTTGAAAGTCAATATTTGCTTCACCACCTTTCGGTTAATGATAATAATATTGCAGTTGTTGCTGAAATTGCAGGTTTAGAGAGAACAACCTTATATAGAAAGCTTAAAGATTTAGGGATTGACAAGAAATGAAAATATTAATTCTAGGCGCTGGTCAGGTTGGCTCGACTCTTGCAAAGTATCTTTGTTCAGATATTGATAACGACATTACGATTGTTGATCAAAAAGAAGAAATGCTGACTCCTTTACAGAGGTATTTAGATATAAAAACTGTCATTGGCTATGGAGCATATCCTAGCGTTTTAGAAAAAGCTGATATCAAATCCATGGACGTAGTTATTGCCGTTATGAATTCTGATGAGCGAAATATGGTTGCTTGCAGGATGGCGCATACCCTATATAACGTAAAGACAAAGATTGCTCGAATAAGGACCAATGAATATTTGCTCAGACCTGAAATATTTTCTAATGACGCGTTACCAATTGACTTTTTAATTACGCCAGAGAACTTAATAACGGAATATATTCAGGGTATTGTTGAGCAGCCTGGAGCCTCTCAGGTATTTGACTTTGAAAATGGACTGGTGCAACTTGTCGAAACGCGCGCTTTCATTGGCACGCCGATTGTTAATAGACCGGTTAAAGAGCTGCATGAGCATATGCCTGATGTCAAAATACGCATAGTTAGCCTTTACCGAAATGAAAAAGCTATCCCTGCCAAAAGCGATACCATTATAAGAGAGGGAGACCAGGTCTACTTCCTGGCTAAAAAAGATCATATTTCTAGAGCTTTAAAAGAGTTTCGGCGTGCAGAAAATACGTATCAAAAAATCTTCATTGCTGGAGGAGGAAGTATTGGTATTAATGTGGCTAGACTTCTTGAGGAGACTCACAATATAAGGATTATTGAGCTTAGTGAAGATAGAGCTAAGTATTTAAGTGAGAAACTTAATAATACTTTAGTGCTTCAAGGTAACGCTTCTGATGAAGACCTGCTAAAAGAAGAAGGCATTGAAAATACAGATCTATTTTTAGCTTTAACGGACTCAGATGAAGTAAATGTTATTGTCTCAATTTTAGCTAAGCGTTTAGGCGCTCATAAAACTATTGCATTAGTTAAGCGTGATGTTTATGCAACGCTCGCTGAGCAAAGTGGAGATGTCGATATTATTGTTTCTCCTGACCAGATTACAGTCAGTGGAATATTATCTCATTTAAGAAAGGGTGACTGTATGAAGGTTCATTCCTTGCAGCATGGAAAAGCTGAGGCGATAGAGATAGTGGTTCATGGCAACGAAAAAACATCTGAGGTAGTTGGGGTTCAAATTAAAGATTTGCCCTTGCCTGAAGATGTAGTTGTTGGAGCTATTGTAAGAAATGATGAATTATTAATGGGCTCAAAAAAACTCGTTATAGAAGAAGGAGACCACGTTTTAATGGTATTAATGGATGTTGGTAAAATTCATGAAGTTGAGGCTTTATTCCTTGAGAATGATTAGTAGTTACTTCCAATTAAATACTAAAAAGGTATGGGCTAAATGCAGTTAAGTATTGTTGCAAAAACTTTAGGCCTTCTTTTAATGGTTTTCAGTTTAGCGCAGGTACCTCCAGTATTAGTAGACTTGATATACTCTGAAGGCGAGTATCTAACTTTTGTATTTTCATTTATCCTGACAGTGTTTGGAGGCCTTGTATTATGGTGGCCATTTAGAGCAATAAAGAAAAGCTTTCGACTTAGAGAAGGCGTTTTAATAGTCGTTAGTTTTTGGATTGTTTTGTCTCTTTTTGGAATGCTTCCTTTTCTAATTACTGAATCGATTAGTAATCTTTCATTTTCTAATGCATTTTTTGAGTCAATGTCTGGCTTAACAACAACGGGCGCTACTGTTTTAAGCCAGCTTGATGAGTTGCCAAAAAGTATTCTTTTTTATAGGCAACAACTTCAGTGGCTTGGAGGCATGGGAATTATTGTTCTTGCCGTTGCAGTCCTGCCTCTATTGGGCGTTGGAGGAATGGAGCTATATCATGCAGAGTCTAGTGGTATTGCGAAAGATAGACTCACCCCAAAGTTGCGAAATACTGCGATAGCTCTTTGGAAAATTTACCTTTCGTTAACTGTTTTATGCGCACTTGCTTATTTCTTTTCAGGCATGTCTATTTTTGATGCGATTAGTCACAGTTTTTCTACGGTTGCAATTGGAGGTTTTTCAACCCATGACAGCTCTATTGGTTATTTCAACTCGATACCAATAGAAATGATTGCTATGTTTTTTATGTTTTTAGCGGGTATTAATTTTTCATTACACTTTGTGGCGTGGAATAACCGCTCACTGGTTGATTACATTAAAGATTCTGAATTTAAAACTTACGCAATGGTTTTGCTTTCTGCATCTGCCATTGTAGTAATTGCCCTTTCTCTAAATAGTGAATATGGCTCAACTTCAGAAACACTAAGGCATAGCTTATTTCAAACTATTTCAATAGCTACCACAACTGGCTTTACCTCACAAAATTACAGTAACTGGCCTGCAGCAATACCCGTTTTCCTAATAATGGTTAGTTTTATTGGTGCATGTGTTGGATCTACTGGAGGCGGAATTAAAGTGGTTCGGGTGCTTGTCATGTTTAGATTAGGAATGAAAGAAATACATAAGTTTATTCGCCCTAATGCTCAGGTTAGTATTAAACTAAATAAGGCTAGTATTAATGAAAAAGCCTTGGTTTCAGTGCTTGGCTTCTTTTCACTCTACGCTATTTCTTTTATTTTTATTATGATGTTGTTAATGTTTGCAGGTTTAGATCAGGTAACTGCATATTCTGCAACAGCAGCAACGATGAATAATCTTGGACCAGGCCTTGGAGAAGTAGCACAAAACTATGGATCCCTGGGTGAAACAGCTAAGTGGATTTTGAGTTTTTCAATGCTGATTGGAAGGCTTGAGGTTTTGACCATTATTGCCATTTTCCATAGAGCTTTTTGGAGGCATTAATAAGTTTATCAGCCCCACCAGGATGGCAGGGCTGATAGAGTATCTTTTTACAATAACGGCGCAATAACTAAACTTACAATCGCCATTACATTGATAAGAATATTCATCGCTGGACCGGAGGTATCTTTGAACGGGTCACCAACAGTATCACCTACAACAGTAGCTGCATGAGTGTCAGTACCTTTGCCGCCTAAGTTTCCTTTTTCAACATACTTCTTAGCGTTATCCCAAGCACCACCTGCATTAGCCATCATTAGGGCCATTAGAACACAGCCAAGAAGTGCACCACCAAGCATTCCGCCAAGTGCCTCAGGACCAATAAGGAATCCTACTATAACGGGGGCTGCTACTGCAATGACTCCTGGAAGAATCATTTTCTTCAGTGCTGCAGTTGTAGCAATGTCAACACATTTAGCAGTATCTGGCTCAGCCTTACCTTCTAGAAGTCCTTTTATCTCTTTAAACTGTCTTCTTACTTCCTCAATCATTTCAAAGGCAGCATCACCAACAGCAGTCATCGTAAGGGAGGCAATTAAGAATGGAATCGTACCACCAATAAATAAGCCAATTAAAACGTCTGCACTATTTAACTCAAGTATAAAGCTCATTCCCATTGCGGCGTAATTAGCACTAACCGTCTCAGTATAGGCAGTAATAATCGCAAGAGCAGCAAGAGCTGCAGCGCCGATCGCAAATCCCTTACCAATAGCTGCAGTTGTATTACCAAGCTCATCAAGAGAATCTGTAATCTTGCGAGTATCCTCTCCTAGTCCAGCCATTTCTGCAATGCCGCCTGCATTATCTGCAATTGGTCCATAAGCATCAATTGCCATAGTCATACCGACCGTTGCAAGCATTCCTATTGCAGCAATACCAACACCGTACAAGCCAACAAAAAGATTAGAGACATAAATAATTAAGCAAATCATTAATACTGGGATTACAACTGATTGCATTCCAATTGCTAGGCCTTTGATCATGACTGTTGCAGCGCCAGTTTTTCCAGACTCCGCAATATCTCTAATTGGCTTTCCAGCAGTATAGTATTCAGTAACAAGACCAATAATGATTCCGCCAAAGCTTCCCATGAGGACAGCTACCCAAATAGAGTTTGAGACATCTAAAAAATCGATTAGGAAATAAGATGTAACGATAAATAATAAAGCAGAGCCAATAGTGCCCATTCTCAGAGCGGATTCAGGTGATTTATTTGAAGATAATTTAACAAATAAAATTCCAAGAATTGAGCAAACCAGGCCAAGTGATGCAAGCGCTAAAGGAAGAGACATTAACTCAGCTCGGTTTCCACCAAGTGAAGTAAGGCCATCAATAGCAAGAGTAGAAGCAATTGCTATTGTTGCAATCATTGAGCCACAATACGACTCAAAGATATCTGAGCCCATACCGGCTATGTCACCTACGTTATCACCAACATTGTCCGCAATAACTGCAGGGTTACGAGGATCGTCTTCTGGGATCCCTGCCTCTAATTTACCAACTAAGTCAGCGCCAACATCAGCACTCTTAGTAAAGATACCGCCACCAACACGGGAGAATAGCGCAACAACTGAGGCGCCCATAGCAAAACCATGGAGAGCCTCTGAATGCTCTGCACCAAAGAAGTAGTAAAGTCCGCCTAGTCCTAATAAACCAAGAGCCGCAACTGATAAACCCATTACTGAGCCACCAAAGAAAGCAACAGTTAGGGCAGCAGAGCTTCCGCTATCATGCGCTGCTTGAGCTGTTCTTACATTAGCAATGGTTGCTGTGTTCATACCTATATAACCAGCGGTTGCAGAAGTAACAGCGCCGACAAGAAAACATAAGGCACTTAAAGGGCCAAGGAATATATAAAGCAAAACTAATAGGGCTAAAGCAAACATGCTTAGCATCTGATATTCACGCTTCATGAAAGCAATCGCACCAATATGAATTTGTTCACCAATTTTTTTAACGTCACCGCTTCCGCCATCTTGTTTACTTATCCATTGATAGATAAATACAACAATAAGTAAGCCCAAGACACCTAGTGCAGGCGCTATTAAATTTTGATCAAAATCCATTTCCTCTCCTTAAAATAAAATGAAGCGGCAATGATATCCTAAAGTGTTTAAAAATTGGAAAAAAAATACCAGTTTTGAATTGAAATGAACTAAATTAGCTATAAATTTATCTTATAAAATCAAATTTATAAATTTTTGTTGTTTGGATTCAAAATGTTTGTAATTCGATTTGCACTCCTGTCCTCTTTTTTTTACGCACTTAATGTAACCATGGTGCCGTTAATTTATACTTTTGAGATTAGCGCTTTTTTATTTTTATTTGTTCGCTTTGGCACAACTTTCTGTACTTCAATGCTTGTTACCAAAAGTCTTTTCTCATTTAATGAAATTAAACATCAAAAACTAGGCATTTGGATTCTTATTCTCTCTGTTTTATTTGGCGTTCAGTCCTGGCTTTATGTTGAAGCAGTAAAATATATGTCGGTAGGGCTTGCTAGCGTGGTGCTTTTTACTTATCCCTTAATTACATATTTAATAGTTTCACTGACAAAGCGAAGATCACTCGATTTAATAACAATACTTATGTTTATACTTGCAACTCTAGGAATTGCTGCGCTCTCTCAGAGCTCAGAAGGTTTTTACACAATGGTAATTGGGATAGTTTTAGCCTTGCTTTCAGCAATGACCTATTCTTTAATTCTAATTACAACGCCAAAAGTGAGTGATTTACAAAACTGGGAAATTGTTAAATATACTACTCTCATTCCAGCACTTACCTTTTTATACTTATTTATAAATGAAACTGGTTTTTATTGGCCGCAAAATGAAGGAATAATTCTGTCTCTCATTTCGGGAACTTTTTTTGCTACAGGAATGATGTTTTATCACATTTCCGTTCGTAAATATGGTCCTATAAGAACGGCTAATATTGGTTATACAGAGCCCCTATTGGTGTTAGTTTTCGGTTTTATGGTATATTCAGACGCAATTACCATTACGCAGGGATTAGGGGTAATCATGGTAGCAATTGCTTCAATTACTATTGAGAGGAGGCAATTGAAGCAAGAATAACCTGCCTAAGATGTAAACTATCCTATGGAAGCTAATAGTGCATTCATCTTTAACTGAGTCACAAGGCTAGTCAATTGGAATAGACAAACTTTTTTTAACTTTACTCATAACTGCCATTGAACTAAAGAGTTTCTTAAAAAATTTATTAACAACGTTAATTAATACTAAATCTACTAAATATTTTTACGGTTATGATTAAACAATACAAACACTTAGTTCATTCAACAAAACATTTTGAGAATTTAAACATTCAAGCTGACTTTGAATATAAGCATCAGCATATATTGAGTTTAGAGGGATTTGAACGAGCAAATAAAGAAATCACCACATGGGACAATTATCAGCCAACACCGCTCCATGTTTTTTCTGATATGGCCAAAGATGCAGGCGTTTCATCAATTGCATACAAGGATGAAAACTTTCGTTTCTCTCTCAAAAGCTTTAAAGCCCTTGGAGGCGCGTATGCAGTAGCCAATCTTTTAATTAAGAAACTAAAGGACATTGGAATCACCGCTAGCTCAAAGGATCTTATTGCTGGAACCTATAAACATGAAACTTCAAAAATTACTGTCTGCTGCGCAACTGATGGTAATCACGGCAGGTCAGTTGCTTGGGGAGCTCTTCATTTTGGGTGTAACTGTGAAATTTATATTCATCGAAATGTCAGTGTTGGGCGCGAAGAGGCAATTGCTAAATATGGAGCGCAAGTTAATAGAATTAAAGGGAATTATGATGATTCAGTTCGATTAGCTGCTGAAGTTGCGGATAAAAATGATTATACGGTTGTATCCGACACCTCCTATGAAGGTTATACAGATATTCCAAAAGATGTAATGCAAGGATACACAGTAATGGTGAATGAGTCTCTCAAGCAGTTGGATGAAATGCCAACACATGTTTTTTTGCAAGGAGGCGTTGGAGGATTCCCAGCAGCTGTAGTTTCCTTTATAGTTGAGAGCCTTGAGTCTCCCCCTATTTTCGTATTGGTAGAGCCAACAAATGCTGATTGCTTATTTCAGAGTGCGGTTAATGAAAAGCCAACTGCTGTCCACGGTGAACTAGATACCATAATGGCCGGCCTTGCTTGCGGAGAGGTATCTGTATTAGCATGGTCTATACTTGAGAGTTATGTGCCCCACTTTATGTCAATAACTGATGAATCAATCCCTAAAGTGATGCAGCTTCTTGCTAATCGAGATGAGCCTATTATTGCTGGAGAGTCTGCTGTTACTGGACTGGCAGGATTCCTCATAGCATGCAATGATAGTGACCTTAAAGAAAAACTGTCAATTAATGAGAATTCAAAGATTTTATTTTTTGGAACAGAGGGCGACACCGATGAAACGATGTATGAAGAATTAGTGGGCAGATCTTCATCTGAAGTTTTGAGTGGTCTTTAATTTGATGGGAGATAAAGAAATGATTATTCCAGCTAGAGGCTTTGATGTTTCTGAATATGAAAATAGGCTCAATAAAATTCAAAAACTTATGTTTGAGTCTAAGATGGATGTTATCTTATTGACTACTCAGGTTGATATTGAGTATTACACAGGCTTTAAAACTCAATTCTTTCAAAGTCCAACGAGGCCTTGGTATGTTCTGATTCCAGCCAGTGGAAAACCGCAAGCAATTATTCCTACGATAGGTGAGTCTGGAATGAGAGAAACATGGGTGGATGACATAAAGACGTGGACCTCTCCCAACCCAGAAGATGATGGAATTAGTATTCTCTTGTCTGCAATTAACTCCTTAACGAAGACTCATAAATGTCTTGGCGTCCCCAAAACCCTCGAAAGTACTCTAAGGATGCCACTGGGTGATTACGAATATTTAATAAACGCTTTAAATGATATTGAGATTAAAGATGCAAACAAAATTCTCAGAAAGGTAAGATTTGTAAAATCAGCGGCAGAAATTGCAAAAATCAAACATATCTGTCAGCTAACTTCACAAGGCTTTATAGATTTAGAAGGTTTTCTTAAGGCCGGTGAAAGCGAGCGTGAAAATTGTAAAAGATTCAAACAGCACCTCCTTTCTTTAGGAGCAGATGACACTCCATATATTGTTTCAGGCTCGGGACAAGAAGGGTATGGCTCAATTATTATGGGGCCAACGGAGAAAATCATTGAAGAGGGGGATCTTTTTATAATAGATACTGGTTCAGTTTTTGATAGTTATTTCTGTGACTTTGATAGAAATTATGCATTTGGACATATAGGTGATGCGGCTAAAAAAGCGTATAGAGTTGCCTATAACGCTACTGAGGCTGGATTTAATGCTGCTCAGGTTGGAAACACAACCTCAGATATTTTTAATGCAATGAATGACATCCTTCAAAAGGGTGGAGCTATAGGTAGCACAGTTGGTAGACTTGGCCATGGATTGGGTATGCAGTTAACGGAGTGGCCATCAAACACTTCAACTGACAATACTGTTCTTGAGCCGGGTGTTGTTTTAACTTTAGAGCCAGGAATGGCATTTCTTCCAGGTAAAGAAATGGTTCACGAAGAAAATATTGTCATTACTGAAAATGGTCCTGAATGGCTAAGTATAAGGGCTGCAGATGAGCTACCAATAATTTTATAATTACTACTATATAAATCTAGTAATAGCCTTCTAATTTATTTTTCTTATTTGCTTGCAAACAATTTTTTATTGTTTATAATAATGCGAATCATTCCTATTTGTATTCTTGTTTAGATAAAAGCAATCGGAGTGTTGATAATTTATTAATTTTTTCTATAGGAAATATGATGACTCAATTGCCAAGTTTTATTATGGGGTTTAGAGAAGGCTTAGAGGCTTTTCTTTTGATTGCAATAACTCTAAAATATATAACTAAAATTGACCAAGATCATTTGAAGATCAAAGTTATTCAGGGTAGTGCTGCGGGACTATTGATTTCGATAATTCTAGGCTTATTGCTAAGTCAATTTTCTGTATATCTTGGCGGAGTTTCAAGTCTAACCAAATTATGGGAAAGTGTTGCTAGTTTTATTGCGTTGTCACTTGTAACAGTCTTTATCGTTTGGATGATTCGTCATGGAACCAACATGAAGAAATTTATAGAAAATGAATTAAGTCAAAATATTTCTTCTAATGCTTTGTTTTGGATTGCACTGATTATCATTGCACGTGAAGGGACTGAAATTGCTATTTTTTCATTTGCAGGGCAATACCCTTATGAATTTGTTGGTCTTGGGGTTTTATTTGCTCTAATTCTTTCTATATTAATTTTCTATTCACTCGTTAATGTGAATTTATCAGTGCTATTTAAGATTACTTTAGGATATCTTATTTTGCAAGCTGGATTTTTATTAGGATACTCTCTACACGAAGGGTTTTCAGCACTCAAGGGCTACAGTATGATTGCACCCGATAATTATATTTTTACAAGGGCGTACAATCTTTCCAATACGCTATTGAGCCATAAAGACGGTATTTTTGGTATCCCTTTACATATTCTATTTGGTTGGTATTCAAAGCCAGAGTGGATACAGTTCATTGCCCAGTATATCTTTACTTTCAGCATGTTTGGATATTGGGTGTGGCACAATAAGAAAGCTTCCACTGTCTGATGACAAAAATAATCTCATTTAGTGTAATTCGTATTCCAGTAAATGAGAACAATAAGACGTTCTAAAAGCGCCATTATAAATATAGCGCATTCTATTTATCTTGCCAGTAAAATCTCTTATTAACTAATTTGAGTTATATTATTAAAAATGAACGACTCTTCACTAAATGTACAAGGGATCAATTGTTCAGCAGTTAGTGCTGGAATTAAAAAAACTAATGATCTAGATTTATCAATCATATCAATGATAGAAGGAACCTCTACAGCGGCTGTTTTTACTCAAAATGTCTTCTGTGCTGCTCCAGTTCTTGTTGCTAAAAATCATTTACAAAATTCACCCAAAGCCATGTTAATTAATAGTGGTAATGCTAATGCTGGAACTGGTAAAGAGGGAATAGTAAACACACTTAAGTCTTGTGAAATATTAGCAGATAAACTCAATATTAAAGCTGAAGAGATTATGCCATTTTCAACAGGTGTAATTGGTATGCAGCTAGATTTATCTAGCTTTGAGAGAGCGATTCCAATGGCAGTCAGCCAACTAGATTTGGAGTCAATGAAAAATGTTTCAAAAGCAATTTTGACAACAGATTTAGTTGAAAAAAATTGCACTAAAACCTTTAAATTTTCTGGAAAAGTTGTTACTCTGTGTGGGGTTGCAAAGGGCTCAGGAATGATCCGTCCTGATATGGCGACAATGCTAAGTTTTATCTTTACAGATATAGGTGCTTCTCAAGAGGCGTTACAAGAATGCTTAACTATTGCTGTAAATCAGTCTTTTAATCGTATTACAGTAGACGGCGATACTTCCACAAATGATGCTTGTACTTTAAGTGCAACAAACCAATCTGATGTTAATCTAGATGAATGCAAGGATGAATTCCAAAATACTCTCAATGAACTAACGAGAACTTTAGCTCATATGATTGTTAAAGATGGAGAGGGTGCAACTAAATTTGTAGAAGTAAAAGTTGGCGGCCTTGCATCGAATGAGGATTGTTTGGAAGTTGCGTATACAGTTGCCCACTCTCCATTAGTTAAAACAGCATTATTTGCGAGTGATGCCAATTGGGGAAGGATTTTAGCTGCAGTAGGGAGGTCTAAGGTAGAGGGGATTTCAATTGAAAATATCGATATTTATTTGAATGAGCTGCAGATTATTGCCTCTGGTGAGCCAAGCTTAGATTACTCAGAGAGTCTGGGCAGCGCTGAAATGCTAAAATCTGATATCACAATTAGGATTGATTTGGGGGATGCACCTTCTAGTGAGAGCGTATGGACAACAGACCTTTCCTATGACTATGTCAAGATTAATGCGGAATATAGAAGTTAAGATTTATAGATTTTTTTCAGCCTTCGTATTCTCAATTACAAACTGTTTAAACTTTCTTGCAATTGGGGACAACTCTGCGTCTGCATGATGAACAATATGCCACTGCCTTACAATCGGAAAGGGGTCAACATTTAGCTGCCTAATAATATTGTTTTTAAGTTGAAGATTCACAGAATGCATCGAAACAAAACCAATCCCTAATCCTGCTTGAACCGCCTCAACAATAGCTTCATTCGAGTTAATTTGAATATCTGAATTAAAGTTTAAACCAGTAAACTTTTCAATTGTTATGCGAGTGCCTGATCCAACTTCCCTCGTAAGTAAAGTTTCCTTGGCTAAATCTTTAATTGTGACTCTTTTCATATTTAACAGCTCATTCTCAGGGTGGGCGATTGCAATCAAAGGATTTTTCATAAATGCCTTAGAAATTAATGGAATATTTTTTGGAGGCTCTCCCATAATTACCAGATCAGCGTTATTATTTTTTAGGTTGTTAAGAAGCGACTGCCTATTTGTAACATCGATGTAGAACGTCATTTTAGGAAACTCTTTTTTAAACTTTGCAAGTAATGCGCTAATAAATGAATTTGCAGTTGTTGCAACTGCTATTTGAAGATGGCCAGAATCTGGACTGAGTATTTCATCCATTTCAAGTTTTGAATTTTCAAGTGTACTGATCGTTTTTACTGCAGTTTCATAAAGCTTTTTTCCAATAAATGTAGCGCTGATTTTTTTTCCATTAATATCAAATAATTTTGCTCCAATACTATCTTGAAGCTGCTGTATCTGCATATATACTGCAGGCTGAGTGATATGGAGCTCTTTACTCGCACTTGTAAAACCGCCTAATCTAATGACTGATTCATAGCTATAGAGCTGTTTTAATGTATAATTAATCATAATATAAATTGATGATTATTTAAATAAATATTATTTTACATTATTTATTTCACCTACTATAATGATTTCATTTTTATATTAATATTAAACAGGGAGTGGGACTATGGCTAAGAAAGGTTACGATGCAGGTGTAAAGGAATACCGCGATACATATTGGATGCCCGAGTATGAGCCAAAAGATACTGATATTCTAGCATGCTTTAAAATTACGCCTCAACCAGGCGTTCCCAGAGAAGAGGTTGCAGCCGCTGTTGCAGCTGAATCTTCAACAGGAACTTGGACTACGGTTTGGACTGATCTGTTAACAGATCTTGACCACTACAAGGGACGCGCCTACCGCATTGAAGACGTGCCAGGATCAGATGATGCAATTTATGCTTTTATTGCATATCCAATTGATTTATTTGAAGAGGGCTCAATCGTTAACGTTCTTACCTCTCTCGTAGGAAATGTATTCGGCTTTAAAGCATTAAGAGCTCTTAGACTTGAAGATATTCGTTTTCCGATAGCTTACGTTATGACGTGTGGAGGTCCCCCAAATGGAATCCAGGTTGAAAGAGATAAAATGAATAAATATGGCCGACCAATGTTGGGATGTACCATCAAACCCAAGCTTGGTTTATCAGCTAAAAATTATGGACGCGCATGTTACGAGGGACTGCGTGGTGGATTAGACTTTACAAAAGATGACGAGAATGTAAATTCACAGCCTTTCATGCGCTGGAGAGACCGCTTCGGTTTTGTTCAGGATGCAATTGAAAGGGCTGAAAGAGAAACAGGTGAAAGGAAAGGCCACTATTTAAATGTAACAGCCCCCACGCCTGAAGAGATGTACAAAAGAGCTGAGTATGCCAAAGAGCTAGGAACTCCGATCATTATGCATGACTTCTTTACGGCAGGCTTTACAGCAAATACCGGTCTTGCAAATTGGTGCCGCGATAACGGCTTATTGCTTCATATCCATAGAGCAATGCATGCTGTTGTAGATAGAAATCCAAATCACGGTATTCACTTCAGAGTGCTTGCTAAGTGTTTACGCCTTTCTGGAGGGGATCATATGCACTCAGGAACGGTAGTAGGGAAGCTTGAAGGTGACCGAGAATCTACTTTGGGCTGGATTGACTGTATGCGCGATAGCTTTATTAAAGAAGATCGCTCAAGAGGTATTTTCTTTGATCAGGACTTTGGGTCAATGCCAGGGATGCTACCTGTAGCTTCAGGCGGAATCCATGTCTGGCATATGCCAGCACTTGTAAATATATTTGGTGACGACTCAGTCCTCCAATTTGGCGGCGGAACACTCGGTCACCCATGGGGTAATGCGGCAGGTGCTGCTGCAAATCGAGTTGCTGTTGAAGCATGTGTTGAAGCAAGGAACGCTGGAAAAGACTTAGAAAAGGAATCTAAAGAAATTCTTACTAGTGCAGCCAAACACTCACCTGAGCTTAAGATTGCAATGGAGACATGGAAAGAGATTAAATTTGAGTTCGATACCGTTGATAAGCTGGACATAGTGCACAAGTAATGCATCAATCAATTTTTATTATAAGAAAAACTAATATAAGGAAAATATTATGAGCAAAGTTCAAGATTACCCATCACGCCTTGGTGATAACTCGAGTAGAAAGTTTGAAACATTTTCATACTTACCTGCAATGAATGATAAACAAATTCGACAACAAGTACAGTACATTGTTGATCAGGGTTACAACCCTGGTGTAGAGCATACTGAAGTTGAAAATGCTATGGAAAATTACTGGTATATGTGGAAACTTCCTTTATTTGGTGAGACAGATGTTGATACAATTCTTGCGGAATGTAAGGAGTGCCATGATGCTAATCCAGACAACCATGTGCGTCTAATTGGTTATGATAATTATGCTCAATCACAGGGCGCATCCATGGTTATTTACAGAGGCAAAGGATTTAAATAATCAAGTAAAATTAGGTAAGCTTGATTGGATAAACCCCTGTCTAAGTGCAGGGGTTTTTTTTGAAGAGGATATAAAAATGAATGAATTAGATCAATACAAAATTGCAAAAGAACCTTTTTACCAACCTCAAAATGATGAAATAGATATGTATACCGCTGCGTATATGAATCGTATGCCGGTTATGCTGAAAGGCCCTACTGGGTGCGGTAAGTCTAGGTTTGTAGAATATATGGCGTATAAATTAGGTAAGCCTTTAATTACAGTTGCTTGCAATGAAGATATGTCAGCCAGTGATTTAGTAGGAAGATTTCTTCTTGATAAGGAAGGTACAATTTGGAAAGATGGTCCTCTTGCAATGGCCGCTCGTTATGGCGGTATTTGTTATCTAGATGAGGTCGTAGAGGCCAGGCAAGATACAACTGTTGTGATACACCCTTTGACAGATTATCGCCGAACTTTACCGCTCGATAAGAAAGGCGAGTTGATTGAAGCGCACCCTGATTTCCAATTGGTTATATCTTATAACCCTGGCTATCAAAATTTAATGAAAGACCTTAAGCAATCGACTAAGCAAAGATTTTGTGGTTTTAACTTTCAATATCCAGATGAAAAAACTGAGGCACATATTATTTCTAAAGAGTCCAGCGTTGATCCAAAAATAGCATTGAAACTAGTCCAAATCGCTCAAAGAGCTAGAAATCTTGTTGGCCATGGGCTGGATGAGGGAATATCTACTCGATTATGTATCTATGCAGGACAATTAATTGCTAACAAGGTTAATGAAAAGTCTGCCTGTAAAATTGCAATGGTTAATCCTATTACCGATGACTTAGATATTGTCGATACTCTTAATGCTGCAATCGACACTTTTTTTGACTAAGGATTAGTAATGAGTGCGGTTCAACTTTCCGATTTTGAACAAAAGTTTCGAGATTCCTCTGACATTCTTCATGATGCGCTTGCAGGGAGTTTTGTTGAAGCCTCTAAGGTTATGTCACCAAATGGACTTAAAGTCTATTTAGATGGTGCTGGTGCGCTTCATGCAATGGGTAAAGGTGAAGACATGGTCATCTCTTTCTTGGAAGAGACGCCTATGGTCGTTAGGGAGGTTGGTGAGTCCATAATTGGTGAGATTGTATTTTCAATTATGAAAATGTCTTCACAAACATCCTCTTCTGTCTTGGTGCTGATGATTGCAAGCCTTCCAAACGTTGCAAGGCGGATGAGTGACTTTGATCTATTAAAAGGCTACCTTAGGTTAATGGAGCGAATGATAGCTCTAGCCCCTAGAGGTATGAGGCCAATGCTAAATAATATTGATCAGTTGACTAGTAAACTTACTCTTGGCGGCCTAAGAAGATGGGTTCTTTATGGAGCTGAATCATTCAAACGAGATTTTAAAGCCCAAATTGCCTATTTTGAATTAAGTAGTTCAGAATCAATGCAAATACTTGAGCAGGAGAGGCGAGGAACGCTATTTATTGATAATCAAAGAAAGTTGCAGTTTTATCTTAGAGCGTTTTATAACCGTGATTTTTTTCTACGACCGACTTCAGGGGACTACGAAACTAAGAAAGGTCTAAGACCTTATATTGAATATGGAGTTATGCATATTCCAGATGCTTATGATGACTATAAGCATACTTCTGGAAGAATTGTTCCTGGTATAGATTGTTATAGGGCGGTTTGTGCTCATGCCGCAGCCCATATTATGGAAACGAGAGTGGCTTTTAAAGGGGATGAATTAAATCCTTTGCAAGTTGCATGCATTTCTCTAATAGAAGACTTAAGGGTTGAGCTCAATACATTAAAAAAATTTCCAGGTATGAAGAAAACTTGGATTGCGCTTCATCCTGAAGATGAGGACTTAAAAGATTTAAATCCATTCATAGTAGATCTGGTTGATTTTTCAAGGGCCGCACTAGATCAAAAATACACAGCAAAGCAGTCATTTAACAGTGATTTTCTTAAGTTATTTATTAAAAAAATGACCAAAATGCCTGAATCATCAGCAATGAGCTATGAGGTAGGTATGAAGTATTACGAGCTACTTAAGACTGAAACAGATGTGAAAATAAGCGCTTCCGCTCTTGTATCAACGCCAATTATATATAGAGATGATAATAGATATATTTGGGAGTACGAAGAGCTTGATTGGTTGTCAGAGGGCAATGATTATGTCCCTGTTAGTCAAAGACAGATACGTAAAAATGTCAATATTATGGAGATGTATAATGAGCTTGATGTTGAAACCGCAGGTGATGATGCGCAGGAAATTTGGACTTTAGAGTCAGAATACTTTCCTGATGAGCTCGATGGCGTAAGCATTAATGAGGTTGAGGGTAAGGAGCCAGTAAGTGAGCCTTTTCATTACAATGAATGGGATTATCAGCTTCAGCTCTATCGGCCAAACTGGGCAACTCTTTATGAAAGACGTCTGAGAAAAGGGGATCCAGAGTTAATTAATAAAATTTTAAAAACTCACAAACCTATTGCTAATCAACTTAAAAATGCGATTGACCGAATGCAGCCTCAAGGCCTCGTAAAACTTAAGAAGCAACAAGAAGGAAGTGAGCTTGATCTTGATGCATGCGTAACAGCTTTAGCAGATATTAGATCTGAAATAACCCCATCTGACAGGATTTATGTAAAGAAGGTGCAACATGTTAGAGATGTCTCTGTGAACTTATTAATGGACTTATCTGAATCTACCAATGATATGGTTATTGGAAGTGACAAAACAATTTTGGAGCTAATGAAAGAGTCAACTGCTTTACTTTCATGGGCAATTGACAAGATCGGAGATAATTTAACCATTTCAGGATTTGCATCAGATTCAAGACACGATGTTCAGTACTATCGCTTCAAGCCATTTTATTATAGTTTTAATGATGAAGTAAAGGGTCGATTGGCTGGAATAAAAGGTGGCCTATCAACCAGAATGGGCGCCGCAATAAGGCACGCTGGTGGAGATTTGTTGACTCAATCTTCAGCTAAAAAAATTCTTTTGATCTTAACGGATGGAGAGCCTGCAGATATTGACGTTGATGATCCACAGCATCTTCGCATGGATGCAAAAAAAGCGGTTGAAGAGTTACGAAGTCATGGAATTGTAACGTTCTGTATTAGTTTAGATCCCCACGCTGATGAATATGTTTCGAGAATTTTTGGTAAAAATCGTTTTATGGTAATTGATAATATTCAAAAATTACCTGAAAGGCTCCCTCAATTATTTATTTCATTAACTAAATGATGGTTGCTGAAGAAGACAATAATTTAATTGATTTTGATCCAAAATATCCTTGTATTTTGCCGGATGACTGGAAAGAAAAAAATTCCCCAAGCGTATATGAGATATTAGCGACAACAAATACACTCAAAAGAATGTATGCTGACAAAGTAAAAGAGATTGAAGAGGGCATTACTAGTAATAAACTAGGAGAAGAGGCTTTAAGAAATATTGCTACAAATTATCAAACTATAAAGTCGCTCCTTTTCCAGTCACGCTAGGATGAAAAAATTATGAATCTAAGTCAGTTCAATGAAGAGATCACAAGTTTAGACAAAGATTTTTTGAAGTCAATACTAGATGGCTCTGCTTTGGTGATGGTTCAAGACCAGTCATTGGGTTTGGGGAGTTCAAATGGGGCATTTGTTATTTTTTGGATTGAAGATGAGGTGTTTTCTTCAGTTGAAGATTTAAGAAGTTATTTGGCAGAAGAGGCTGAAGATCTTCATGTGAATTATTACAAACATAGTCCTCTTAGTAAGGAGTATTTCGAAGCTAAGTTATCTAGCCTAATGGATGAGTACGGCCAGACTGTATTTGTTTCTCAGCAAGGAGGCATGCCAGAGAAAAGCCTGATTAGTTCAAATGGTGATTTATTAGTTTTAAGTGAAGAAGACTATACTTTTAAATATGGCCTATACTTAAGCCTTGAAGATAATTTAAGCCCTAAGGTTTTAGCTTCAAAGGCAAAAACGTGGCTTCAATCAGGCGCTGCATACAATGACTATATCGCCGTTAATGTTTTTCGATTCAGTTCAATTGAATAGTTATTAAGTATATATTTTCATTTTTTTCAACCAATTCTTTCTAATAAGCTGGTAAGAAAAACTAGTATAAAATTGAACGAAAATTATTATTTAGACATGACTCAGCATCAAAACTTTCTAAACTCTCTTATTCAGCGTATCCGTATGGGGCGTTCAAATAAGAAAGTATCCAGTCCTGAAAGTATTATCACGCTTTGCAATCAGTTAGTAAGTAAAAATGGAGAGGCAACATTATTTTCTCTTGCAAAAATAATTTTGGAAGATTTTAATACTCTTTCAGAAGAGCAAAAAAAGTCATTTTTTTTGCAGTTTCTTGATCAGTTTGGCGTCGATCGGCCTATTCTCAAAAAGGCTCTCATTGAATTAAATATTGATGATGAAGGCCAGCTCAGGAAACTTCATCAATTAATTGAACCTAAGAGTCATGAGCTTCTTAGAAGATTAAATCAAGTCCCAAATGGAACGTCAGTGCTTTTAAAGATGAGGGAGTCATTGTTAGAGTGCATTAAAGTCTCTCCAGAGCTTAAATCACTTGATTCTGATTTTGTTCATTTATTTAAGTCTTGGTTTAATAGGGGGTTTTTAAGACTTGAGCGCATTGATTGGTCGACAAGTGCTAGAGTGTTGGAAAAAATCATGCAGTACGAAGCTGTCCATGATATTTCAGATTGGGAGGATTTGCAAAATAGGGTGGCTGCAGATGACAGAAGGTTGTATGCTTTTTTTCACCCAGCACTTCCAGATGAGCCTCTTATTTTTATTGAGGTTGCATTGATGGACGATACGCCAAATTCAATTATGCCAATTCTTGATACAAGCGTTAAACCAATTGATCCTTTTAGCGCCACAACAGCAGTTTTTTATTCTATCTCTAATTGTCAGATGGGACTAAAGAGCGTTTCTTTCGGGAGTTTTTTGATTAAGCAAGTAGTCACTGAAATTGAGAAGGAATTCAAACAAATCAAGCATTTTGTTACTCTCTCGCCTGTTCCTGGGCTGAAGAAATGGTCTAATAAAATTAACCTATTAGAAGATAAAGATTTGCCTGAAAATATAATTAATGATATCAGCGAGTGCTGTAAAGATAATAAGCCGAACCCTTTAGTATTAAATCGACTAACCTATTATTACTTAACTCAAGTTAAACGTAAAAATGGTCAAGCTATTAATCCTGTTGCTCATTTTCATCTTGGTAATGGCGCATCTCTTTATAAAATTCATACAGATGCAAATGTTAATCAAAGTGCTCTAGATGATTCTTGGGGGGTGATGGTTAATTACCTATATGATCTAGAGTCAGTTGCTAAGAACCATGAAGACTATGCAAATCAAGAGCCGGTTGCAGTGTCACCAAAACTTACAAAATCTATTCAAAATAATAAGAAAAAAATCTTAGC
>JACKQG010000704.1_pt1 | contig 47661 bp, 40 predicted proteins | sample 8237621 | NCBI WGS metagenome assembly JACKQG01 (sample SAMN15677084, study PRJNA649215) | marine metagenome | biome: marine; feature: Black Sea; material: saline water; isolation source: suspended particulate matter (SPM) from the Black Sea western gyre | collected 2013-06-09/2013-06-10 | depth... | reverse complement strand
TCCTTACTGGGAACGGCAAGGGTAAGTCTTCTTCTGCAATGGGGATGATTTGTAGGGCTCTTGGTTATGACATGAATGTAGCTCTCGTACGTTTCTTGAAGGGTGAGCAGCAGACTGGAGAGGATCTTTTTCTTGATAGTAACCCAAATGTTGTATCTGCCCATATGGAAAGCGGCTTTACTTGGAATACTCAAGACCAAGAACTTGATAAAAAATTAGCTAATGAAACATGGTTGGAAGCTGAAAAGTTTCTAGCTGATCCAAAAATTAATCTTGTAGTTCTAGATGAAATAACCTACATGATTAATTACAAGTATCTCGATGAGAGATTAATCCTTAAGGCACTTAGTAATAGACCAGAGGGACAGCATGTTGTTATTACGGGAAGAGCAGCCAGTGACGGCATTATTGAGGCCTCTGATACTGTAAGTGAAGTCAAAGATGTTAAGCACGCTTTTAGAGCTAATATTAGAGCTCAAAAAGGCGTAGATCTATAAAAGACTAACTGTTTTCAAGTAAATACTGAATTGCTTGATATAAATACCCTACCGTTACAACCTTCATTCCTTTTATCGGTTTTTTAGGTGCATTACCTTTTGGGATTATTGCCACTTCAAAGCCCTGTTTTTGAGCTTCTGATAACCTTTCCATTGAGTTGTAGACTGGACGAACCTCACCAGTAAGGCCAACTTCTCCGAAAGCAATCCATTTACTCGGAATCACTTTATCTCTTAAACTTGAAACGATTGCAAGCATTACAACTAAATCAGAAGCTGTTTCACTAACTTTAATCCCGCCTACGACATTTATAAAAACGTCCTGATCAAATGTTGCAATGCCTGAGTGCTTATGAAGAATTGCCAGTTGGAGTGACAATCTATTTTGATCAAGTCCTACGCTGACTCTTTTTGGAGTTCCATTAGCTTGGTCGACTAACGCCTGAATCTCTACCAATAAAGGTCTTGTAGCCTCTCTTGTAACCATAACCATTGATCCAGAAGAAGGATTTTCTTGATTTGAAAGAAATATTGAAGATGGGTTACTGACTTGTTGAAGTCCCTTCTCACCCATTGCAAAGACGCTAATCTCATTGACAGCACCAAACCTATTCTTCACGGCTCTGATTATTCTATAACGACCTCCAGCATCCCCCTCAAAATATAAAACAGCGTCAACCATGTGCTCTAAGATTCTTGGGCCTGCAAGTGCGCCGCCTTTTGTAACATGACCAATCATCAAAAGTATTGTGTTAGTTTGTTTGGCGTATTGAGTAAGCTGAGCAGCACAGTCTCTTACCTGTGTGACAGATCCTGGTGCAGAATTTGAAAGGTCGGTAACCATGGTTTGAATGGAGTCAATAACAATAACCTTAGGTCTTGTGTCTTTTGAAATCTTTATTATTTTCTCTAGATGAGTTTCACCTATAAAGAGTATATCTTCCTTAATTCCTAATCGAATAGCCCTATCACTCACCTGTTCAGCTGACTCTTCACCGCTGACATACAAAGTTGTACTTGACGCATTAATAGCTGCTATTGCCTGTAAAATCAATGTTGACTTACCAATACCAGGGTCACCACCAATAAGAACTACAGAGCCATCTACTAATCCTCCACCAAGCGTACGATCAAGTTCACTGAGGCCTGTTGAGAGACGATGATTATTTTGTGACTTGATTTCAGATAGGTTTTGAACTTTAGATGAAGGAAGATCTTTAAGGCTTTCAGGTTTAGAGGAGGTTGCCTGTGATATTACTACCTCTTCAAGTGTGTTCCATTCTTTACAATCTAAGCATTGACCTGCCCACTGATGGTGAGATGATCCACATTCTCTACAAACAAATTCAATTTTAGTTTTTGCCATAAGTCGAAAGATTACTTATTCATTAACTTATCAATCTCACTCTTAAATGCTTCAATATCTTGAAACTGCCTATAAACTGATGCAAACCTTATATAGGCTACCTCATCAAGAGCCCGTAACTCTTCCATTACCCACTCTCCAAGCATTGATGAAGGAACCTCTCTGTCATTTTGAGCCATCAGTTTTCGCTGAATTTTTTGAATTGCAGTTTCAATTTTTGAAGTTTCAACGGGTCGTTTTTCGAGAGCTTTTAGCAATCCAGAACGAAGCTTGTCTTCATTAAATGATTGCCTTGATTCATCACTTTTAATGAGTCTTGGTAAATTTAAATCAACTGTTTCACGAGTAGAGTGTCTTTCCCCACAAGCGATGCACTCCCTTCTTCGGCGGACTTGGGAACCATCATCGAGCAGCCGAGTGTCTAAAACCTTGGTGTCATCGGATTGACAAAAAGGACAGCGCACAATGACTACTTATAAACTGGAAATCTAGAACAAAGTTCTTCAACTTTTGCTCTTACTTCATCGATAACAGATTGATTTTCTAAATCATCACAAATATCACAAATCCAGTTAGTAATGTCTTTGCACTCAGATTCACCAAAACCTCTTGTTGTTCCCGCAGGAGTTCCAACACGTATTCCGCTGGTTACAAAAGGTGATTGAGGATCATTTGGAACGGAGTTCATATTTACTGTAATGTGTGCTTCACCAAGCGCATTATTAACAGCTTTTCCTGTTAGTCCTTGCTCAATAAAGCTTACCAAAAAGACATGGTTGTCTGTTCCTCCTGAGACAACGTCATACCCCCTTTCAAGAAAAACGCTTGCCATAGTTCTAGCATTAATAACGACTTGTTTCTGATAGGCCTTAAATTCGTCACTCATGGCCTCTTTAAAGGCAATCGCTTTAGCAGCAATAATATGCATTAATGGACCGCCTTGAATTCCTGGGAATATAGCAGAGTTGAGTTTTTTTTCAATTTCTGGATTTGCTCTAGCAACAATTAAGCCGCCACGTGGACCTCTCAAGGTTTTATGAGTCGTTGTAGTGCATACATCAGCAAATTCAATAGGTGAAGGATAGTCACCCGTTGCTACTAAACCTGCAACATGGGCCATATCGACAAGAAGGTAAGCTCCTACCATGTCAGCGATTTCTCTAAAGCGAGCCCAATCAACAATCCTTGAGTATGCTGAAAAGCCAGCAATTACCATTTTTGGTTTATGCTCTAAGGCTAATCGCTCAACTTGGTCGTAATCAATCTCACCAGTGGACTCATCTAGGCCGTATTGAATAGCATTAAAATTTTTACCTGAAAAAGAAGGCGCAGCGCCATGCGTTAAGTGACCACCATGCGCTAGACTCATTCCCAATATAGTATCGCCTGGAACTAAAAGCGCTTGAAAGACTGCAGCATTTGCAGTTGAACCAGAATGAGGTTGAACATTTGCATAGGCAGCCCCAAAGAGTTCTTTTGCTCTACTTATAGCTAAGGTTTCTGCAACGTCAACGTGCTCACAGCCGCCGTAATATCGCTTACCAGGATAACCCTCAGCGTATTTGTTTGTCATTTGACAGCCCTGTGCAAACATGACAGCCGGTGAAGTATAGTTTTCAGATGCAATTAATTCAATATGGGCTTCTTGTCTTGCATTTTCAGAATTTATTGCATTTGCAATTTCAGGGTCAACATCATTTAATGTTAGATTTTTATCAAACATAATTGCTCCGTAAATGGAATCTTAAAGGTTTAATTTTAAACACTTTAATTGATAATATCCAAGCTAAATTATTCTTTTTTTTAAAAAGATTACAGTATGATTTTTATACAGTTTTATTATTTTTATTTAAGTTAAACTCTTGAACAAGTCATTAATATTTCTCAGTGGTAAAATTATCTTTTTTAACTATTTTTTAAACAATGAATGTGCTAGTTTTAGGTGCCGGAATTATTGGCACAACTTCTGCCTACTTTCTTGCCAAACAGGGATATAAAGTTACCGTTGTTGATCGACAAGATAGTGTTGCCATGGAAACAAGTCATGCTAATGCAGGACAGTTATCTTACGCATTTTCATCACCTTGGGCATCACCAAGCCTCCCACTGAGTTTGCTTAAGTGGAATCTTAATGGGACATCGCCCTTAGTTGTTAATCCTAAACTCAGTCTTAACACGATTAAATTTATGTATCGAACGTATAAAAATTGCAACTCTAATAGCTATGAAATTAACAAAAGTCGTATGCTTAGAATTGCAAACTATTCTCAAAAAAATTTAATCGATTTAGAGAGTGAGCTTGATATTAATTATGAGCAACGAAAACAGGGGTCGCTTCAGTTATTTTGGAGCCCTAAGGAACTTGAGAAAGCAAAGCAAGATATGGTAATCCTAAAGAAATTCAATATTCAATATGAAGTACTTGATGCTGATGGCTGCGTTGATGCTGAACCTGGACTTCAGTATATTAAAAATAAAATTTATGGCGGCCTACGATTCATCAATGATTTCACAGGAAACTGTTATTTATTTTCCAGTGAATTGTATAAAAAATGTCTAGAGATGGGCGTTAAATTCGAATTTAATACTCATATCGAGTCTATTAGCATTGCTAACAACAAAGTTTCTGCAGTTAAAACAGATCGCGGAGAATTAACCGCGGACAGTTACTCAGTATCGCTTGGCAGCTACTCACCCAGAGTTCTGTCTGATATAGGTATAGATATTCCTGTTTATCCAGTCAAGGGTTATTCCATTACCCTTCCAGTCTTGAGTGATCTCGATGCCCCTCAGTCAACGATTATGGATGACAAGAATAAAATAGGCATAACCAGACTGGGAGACTTTATAAGGGTTGCTGGAATAGCGCATTTAACAGATTACAACTCCAACCTAAGAGAAAAGGCCCTCCACTCTTTAAAAGAAGGGCTTGATAATCTTTTTCCTCATGCGGCAAAGGAGACTGATGATGTTAAGTTTTGGACAGGTTTTAGGCCCAGCACTCCTGATTCAACTCCTATCATTGGTGCAACGCCTTACTCAAATTTATATTTAAATACTGGTCATGGCACGCTGGGATGGACAATGTCTCTAGGCTCTGGCAAACTATTGGCAAACATAGTTGCAGGCAATGAGACTGAAATATCTTTAGAAGGAATTGCCATGAGTCGTTACAAGTACTCGAATAAAACAAATTTAAATTATGGCTAGAAAGTGCACTGCAGTAATAAATCTTAGCGCAATTAAGCAAAATTATCTTTACGCTAAATCCTTGTCTGCTAATTCTTATGCAATCGCAGTTGTAAAGGCTAATGCCTATGGTCATGGCGCTGTTAAAGTTGCAAAATATCTAGAAGATTGTGCTGATTTTTTTGGCGTTGCGTGCATAGAAGAAGCAATTGAATTAAGGACTGCTGGATTAAGCAAAACCCCAGTCTTACTGATGGAAGGTATTTTTGAGTTGTCAGAGCTTGCCTTAGCAATTAAAAACAACTTAATAATAACGGTTTGCAGCCCACTTCAACTTGAGTGGATTCTTAATGCCACAATAAATAAAAAGATTGATGTTTTTATTAAGCACGACTCTGGAATGGGAAGGCTTGGCTTTCAAGATGCTCAATTTAAGGAGGCTATTAGCTCTCTAGAAAAAAGTAATAACATTAACAAGATAACCCTGATGACTCATTTTTCTAGTGCTGACAACCTTGAGAGTAAGACGACTTCAGAACAAGTTATTGATTTTGAAAATGCTGTTGGAAGTCATAATTATTCATTATCTTTAGCTAACTCGGCTGCTATTTTGGCTTGGGAGTCAACTCATAAAGATTACACACGCCCAGGTATTATGCTTTATGGGTCCTCTCCATTTAAAGATACATTACAACAAAAAAAGTTAGCTCCTGTGATGACTCTATCTTCCTCATTGATCTCAATAAAAAACTTTAAAGCAGGTCAATCAATTGGCTATGGCGAGCGCTTTATTTGCAAGAAAGATACACTAATAGGTGTTGTGGCTATTGGTTATGCAGATGGCTATCCCCGAAGCGCTGCAGATGGGACCCCTGTATTTATTAATGGCTTGAGGTGCTCAGTAGCAGGAAGAGTTTCGATGGACATGATGACCATTGATTTAAGTAATGCTCTAAATCCACAAGTTGGAGACCGAGTTGAACTCTTTGGTGAAAATATTCCAGTAGATGAGCTTGCAGAATGGTGCAATACCATATCTTATGAAATATTTAGTAAAATTACCAACAGAGTTTATAAAACTTATGTCCAATAATTTTTCAATACTAATATAATGCATTTAATTCATTATTGTATTTCTTAAAAACCATGCTTTCACTTAACCAAATCAACGCATTTAATAAAGATGGATATGTAGTTGTAGAAGATTTTATTAATCAAGAGCAAAGAGAGCTTTTAATGAAGCGCGCTGAAAAACTAATTGATGATTTTCAGCCACCCTCTTCACATTCAGTGTTTACAACAGATGAGCAAGAAAGAACGAGTGATGAATATTTTTTAAGCTCTGGAGATCAAATTCGATTTTTTTTTGAAGAAAAGGCAATCGATGACAAGGGAAACTTTACCGTTCCCAAACAAAAATCTATTAATAAGATAGGCCATGCGCAGCATGAATTGGATCCTGTCTATAAAAAAGTAATTAATGAACTTAATTTGCCAGAAATTGGCCTACAGCTGGGAATCAAAAAACCTAGGAAGCTACAATCTATGCACATCTTTAAGCAGCCCAGTATTGGAGGTGAGGTTGGACTTCACCAAGACTCAACATTCTTATACACAAGCCCAATGAGTTGTATTGGATTTTGGGTAGCCCTTGAGGATGCAAATAAAGAAAATGGCTGTTTACAAGCAATTACTGGAGGACACTCAATTCCACTTAAAAAGCGCTTTAAATTGTCTTCTGGTGGAGGCACTGAGTTTGAAATTTTAGATGATAGTCCTTTTCCTGATAACAAGTTAGACATGCTTGAGGTTAAGGCTGGTACTCTAATCATCTTGCATGGTCAGCTTCCTCATTACAGTGCTGCAAACACATCAGAGCGATCTCGACAAGCGTTTAGCCTACATTTAGTTGACCAAGATTGCCACTATGCAAAAGATAACTGGCTACAATCTGAATTTTAAATTTAACGTCTAGAAATAACTTATGAATGATAGAAAAACAATTGATGTCCATAACGTTGAATTTATACCATTTGATCGTTATGGCTCTCCAGTTCCAAAAATGAGTTGGCATATCATCAGTTATGACCAAGTATCAGGACAAGGAAGCTATGTCTTAAAAATGGATCCAGGGGCACAAACTGTCCCGCATAAGCATATGGGTTTTGAGGAGTTTTTCATAGTGGAAGGAGAGCTAATTGACTCAGACGGAGTGGTCTTTAATAAAGGTGAATTTGTTTCTTTTAAACCTGGGAGTCAGCACTCTTCTTATTCTAAAAAAGGTGCCTTAATCATCGTTTTTCAAAGAGGCTTAAACATGCCCCTGAAGGAGAAGTAAATGTCAGTTGAAATCAGAAAAACACTATTACACGTTGAAAAAACTCTTATTGAAGGCAACAAAAAAGCAGACAAACCGCTTACTTTAATAGCAGCGATTGCTGTTATAAAAAACCCTTGGGTTAACCTACAAAACGGCGGTAAATATACAGAAGACCTCAAGCCAGGAATACTAGATGTTGCGCCAGAGCTTGGTGAAATATTAACCGCCATGATTATTAAGGAGGCTGGCTCAGGGGATAAAGTAGAGGGATATGGTAAGTCTGCTATAGTAGGGCTTAAGGGAGAGATTGAGCATGCTTCTGCTATTATCCATACACTTCGATTCGGTAATTATTATCGTGAAGCTGTCGGAGCCCAATCTTACTTGTCATTTTGCAATACAAGGGGTGCTGCAAACGCGCCCATCATGATTCCTTTAATGGATAAAAATGATGCCGGGCGGCGCTCGCATTACTTAACAATTCAGCTCGCTATACCTGATGCTCCGGCTGATGATGAGTTAGTCATCGCATTAGGTGCTTCAATCGGCGGCAGACCCCATCATAGAATAGGTGACCGATATCAAGACTTGAAAGACTTAGGTCATGACGTAGACAACCCTGCAAACGTATAGGCAAGGAAGCATTAGTTTTCTGAATCTGATTGAGATTCTATAGCCTCTTCTGCAATCACCTCCATTGCAACCATACTCGGTATTTGCGCCATAACTTGGAAGTCTGATTGATCCGATTCGTCAACGTCTTTATTAATAAACATCATAACAAACACTGTTAACCCAATCACCAAGTGAACTAGACTTAAGTACAATAAGAAACCAAGACTGCCAAAAAGGTTAAGAAAGTAACTCATTGAGAAAGGCCCTAAAGCTGCAAAGACACTATAAACAAAAATAATGGTTCCGCTTGCACTGACCATTTGACTTGGCTTCAAGCGGTCGTTAGTTTGCGCAACTCCAAGAGAGTATAGAGGTAAAGTACTTGCGCCTATAACTCCATTTAAGATTAAAAAAGTGGGAGTAGAAAAATCATACATACTCAAAAGAATACAAATCCCTACAACGACTGAGCAACACAACAAGATTACTTTTCTTCGATCTATTTTATCCGATAGCCAGCCAAGTGGCCACTGTGATAAGGCGCCAAAACCTATAAATAGAGTCATAAAAAGTGCGGTCTCTGAAACGCTCAAACCTGACTGAATCGCATAAATTGTTCCTACTCCAAAAAAACCAGCAGAAGCAAGCCCGGAAATACCGATTGTCGCAACACCAGAGGGGGACGCTTTCCAGAGTGCTTTAAAGCCTAAAGACTCCTGATGTTCAACATCAGGCGCTTTAATTTCAGTCAGGAGTATTGGAATAAGTGAAATTGAAAGCAATATAGAGGCAAGAAGAAATAGGTTTACACCAGCTGGGTCATCGATCACAAACAAGCCTTGGCCCATAGCCAAACCGCCCCAAACAACGACCATATGAATTGAGAATAGTTGGCCTCGGTTCTTGTTCGAAGAGATAGAGTTAAGCCATCCCTCAACAATAATCATAATTCCAGCAACACAAAAGCCTGACAAGAATCTTGATACAAACCAAACAGGCGGCTCTATAAATAATAACTGTATTAGAATTGCAGTTGAGGCGATAGAGGCGAAAGCCGCATAGGTGCGTATTTGCCCCGTTTTCTTAATTTGATCAGGAGCTATCAAAGAGCTCGCAAATGCCCCCAAAAAATAACCTGACATTACAAATCCAGTTGTTAGAATTGAAAAACCTTCATAATCTGCCCTCCAGCTACTTAAAGTTCCCTGTAAGCCATTGCCCAAACTGATAAACAATATCCCTAAGAATAGTGGCCATATAGAGCGCATAACGATAGTCAGCATAATAATTTCAATTCCATTAGAAAATAAAAAAAATCATTGATAAAAAAAGAAACAGTTTATCATGACACTTTTTACAAAAAAAATGGATTTTAATGTATTTGTGCGGGGTGTTTTCACAAATATAGTGAAAAGTTTAAATGATTGATATTACTAAAAAAATATGGACTATCTATATTCTTGAATGTGGCGATAAAACACTGTATTGTGGAATTACAAATAATTTAGAAAGACGAATGAGGCAGCACAGGGGGGAGGTCAATGGTGGAGCCAAATATACAAGGTCACGCAAACCTTTAAGGGTTGCTTATACTGAAGAGGTTTTGACAAGAAGTGAAGCCTTAAAAAGAGAGTTCATTATAAAAAAGATGACTAAACGTGATAAGGCTGAACTAGCGAACTTAATTTAAGCCTAAGTCCTGCAGGTTAGACAGGTCATTTAAAACCATTTCTGAGTGCGTCTTAGGGTCAACTGACAAATAAATCTTAGCAATTTCACCTTCTGGATTTACGATAAAAGTATTACGTTTGGCGGACTTGAAGCCTAAGAAGTTGTTTAAAGAGTTATACTTTTTTGCAACCAATCCTTCAGAGTCCGACAACAGTGAGAAAGGAAGACTATTTTTTTCAGAAAATTTCTTGTGAGATTCAACACTATCAAGACTTAATCCAAAAACGATTGACTTGCTAGCTATAATTCTTTTAACTGCATCTCTAAAGTCACATGCTTGCGTAGTGCAGCCTGGAGTGTCATCTTTTGGATAAAAATACAAAATAACCCACTTGCCCTTGTAGTCACTCAGCTGATGACTTAGACTATTTTGATCATTTAATGAAAAGTTTGGCGCCTTATCTCCAAGTTCCAGCGCCGCACTTGTCGTTAAAGAAATCGCTAACAAAAGCAGTACGGTAAATAGTTTATTAATAGTTTTAATTTTCATTTTTAAAAAAATGTTTTAGTTTAGGATGATTTTAGATTGAATGTATTTTGTAAATAAATTAGATTTGTTTATTTTTCTTAGAGTTACGTATTGCACTCTGGTACCAATTCATAGCTTTTAAGAGCTGTTTTTCATTGATATTATTTCTCTTACAATAAGATTTAGCAATATTTGCTAAGGATGGCTTTAAAGACAATTGCTTCTGTGTTTGATTCATAGTTATTCCAAGAAAAATGCTTTAGTTGACCGATAAGGAGTGACCTGTCAACTAAAGCGGGTACCTCTTATGCCAAACGGAGAGAGAATGACAAAAGTTTTGAGGTTCTTTAAAAAACTTAAAATTCGTAAACATTGCTTTTAGCTATTAGAGACTTGCATAATGATTATGTATAATCTAAGTACAAATGAAGAGATTATTGGCACTATGTTTAGTTGCAATTTAAAGGGGTTGTAATTGCAACGGCTCTAATAAACTAAAAACAATATGCACATATTAATTAATGTCTCAGGCTTTCAAATGTTTAATAGATGGAGTTTTGATGAAGACTTTATGAAGTTTCTTTCAATTTTTTTGTTTTAAACTACAATAACTTTTTTTTATTACAAATTATTATCACAAATGCAAACCATCTTAATAGTTGAGGACGACAAAACAATTGCTGAGAGTATTGCTTTTATCCTCGAGCAAGACTCTTTTAATTGCAAGTGGTTTGACAATGGTCAAGACGCGCTTGAATATATAAACAATAACGAAGTTGATCTAATTCTTCTTGACGTTGGTTTGCCTGATATGAGTGGGTTTGATGTCCTTAGAAAGGTCCGTGAAAAATACAGCATACCGGTTATTATAATTTCAGCAAGGGATGATGAGTCAGACCAGGTTCTCGGTCTTGAAGGTCTAGGGGCAAATGCTTACGTCACTAAACCATTAAGCCCAAGGCTTGTTGTTGCTCATGTTCGCGCTCAGCTAAGAACTGGAAAATCAAACACTAGTTCTGGCACCTCAAAGTTTGGTATCAATCATGCTATGCAAAGAGTTGTGTTTAATGAAATTGAGCTAACACTTACTCCTGCAGAATTTAAAATTTTATCTCACCTTGTTAAAAACCCGAACAGAGTTCACTCCAGAGAGTTCTTAATGAGCATTATTTGGGATAGACCCCATGGCTCTGACATTAAAACGATTAATACTCATATTAAATCAATTCGTAAAAGACTTCATGAGGTTGACGAAAACAGCGATTTTATTGAAACCCATAGAGGAATTGGATATAGCCTAATTGAATGAGACACTTTAAGCTAAACATTGGTACCAAACTTTTTTTTCTCTACTTCATCATAAGCTCAACTTTACTTTGGGTCTTTGCTCACAGAACCGCACTCGAATCAGCAAAATCAGTCATGGTTGAAGTTTCAAGCCTAATGAGCAGAGTAGCCTCTCAAAACAACAAAGACGGTGAAATTGATTTAGAAACCTTTGAAAGTTTGATTGTTAACTATTTACGATCTCAAAGAAACACAAGAAGTGCTGATAGCAATCAAAAACTTGAAAACCTTGCAATTTATGTTACTGACAAGGATGGTCTCCTTGTATTAGACTCTAGAGGGCTTATACTCGGTAAAAATATGAGAGCTCATAATGAAGTTGATTCAGCCCTAAGTGGCGATCAAGGCATCACCAGAGTGGTTATTGAGAGTGTCCCTGGGCCCAAAAAAGCTAAAGGAATTGTCGTTGAATACTTTTACAAGTCAAGGTTTCTTAACGCTTCAAATCCAATCTATGGAAACAACGGTGAAATCTTAGGTGCAGTAGTTGTTGTAGCGCCTTTAATGGATTTATTAGATCAAAACTATCTCTTACAATTTATCTTTTATATTTTTCTAATTTCATTAATTTTTGGTGCGTTAGGGAGCTACAGGATTTCCAGAAATATCAGGCGCATAGAAAAATATACCGCCAGTCTTTTTAGTGGTGAAGAGGTTATTGCTCCTGATCTTAATAACCAATTCAATAAACTTGCTAAAACTATTGAAAATGCACGTGCCGAGGTTGAGCTTAAGGACGATGTTGAGCAGTATATTGATACCCTGGCGCATGAACTAAGAACGCCTATAACAGGGATTCAGCTTACTGCAGAAAACTTACTCACGCCAATGAGTGACGCGCAAAGAAAAAGGTTTATTGAAAACATACTGGATTCAAATAAGCATATGGATCTTCTGGTCAATAGATTGTTAGATCTATCAAGAATTGAAAGACGGGAAACGCTTAAGGCCGTTGAGCCAGTAAACATTTTGCAGATCGTTAATAACGTTTTAAAGGCGCCTAGCCGCGCAAAAAATATCTCAGATAAAGATTTAAATATAGTTCTTGAGATTAACAACAAATCTCTAATTAAGGCTGAAAAAATTTTACTAGAGCAAGCTATTGGAAATATTGTAAATAACGCTTTAGACTTTAGTCCAAAATCAGGAACAATTACTATTAAGGTCTCTGAAACTAATACCGCCATTTCAATTATCGTTCTTGATGATGGGCCAGGAATACCTCCCCACGTTCTCAGCAAGCTATTTACCCGGTTTTTTTCTGTCTCTAGGCCAGATACAGGGGTTCGAGGAAACGGCTTAGGACTTCGATTTGTTAGAAAGATAATGCAGCTTCATGGAGGCGAGGTAACCCTTCAGAACCGCTTTATTCAGCAAGGAGCAGAGGCAAAACTGAGGTTTCCTACTAATATTAAGTAGCCTAGCTTATAGGTTTGAGCTTTCTGCTTGGTTTTTTGTTCCAAAATGCGCGTTTTTTTGCCTTATTTGGTTTTTTTTGTTCATCCCTTTGGCCGTCACTATTTTTAGCAGCACTGCCCTGAGAATCATTTTTGTTTCTACTTCTATTACGATTTCTATTTCTTCCTTGGGGCTTTTGATCGTTTAGTTTCTTTGGTTTTTTGGACCTTACTGGAAGCAGTTCGCGTGACTTTGGAAGATCATGATTTGGCACAAAATCATCAATTAACTCACGCTCTAGTTCTTTTTGGATGAGGCGCTCAATATCAAATAATTGTTTGGCTTCGTCTGCACTGACCAAAGAAATTGCTTCGCCGCCTCTTCCCGCCCTTCCAGTTCGGCCAATTCTATGAACATAGTCCTCTGGGACGCTCGGTAAGTCAAAATTAATCACGTGCGGGAGTTGGTCAATATCAATTCCACGCGCTGCAATATCAGTAGCCACAAGAACTCTCACTTTTCCAGCCTTAAAGTCAGCTAATGCACGAGTTCTAGCGCCCTGACTTTTGTTTCCATGAATTGCAGTTGCACTGATGTTTTTCTTTTCTAGGTTAGTAGCAATTCTATTAGCACCATGCTTGGTTCTACTAAATACCAGGACTTGTTGCCACTGACCCTTATTAATTAAATGGGTTAAAAGTGCAGTTTTGCTAGACTTATCTACCGGACAAATCCAGTGCTTTATTGCCTCAACTGTAGAGTTTCTGGGCGTAACTGAAATCTCAGCTGGTTCATGGACAAGACCCTTTGCAAGCCTACGGATGTCTTCAGAAAAAGTTGCTGAAAACATTAACGTTTGGCGTTTTTTTGGTAATAATTTAATAATTCTTTTAATGTCATGAATAAACCCCATGTCAAGCATACGATCAGCTTCATCCAAAACCAATATCTCTAATTCATTAAAATTGACAGCATTTTGAGAATGAAGGTCGAGTAGTCTTCCAGGAGTAGCAACTAATATGTCAACCCCTTTACGAAGCTTTTGCATTTGAGGGCCAATGCCAACGCCCCCAAAAACGACTGTTGAGCTCAACGGCAAGTTCTGACCATAAGTTTTAACACTTTCAAGGATTTGTGCAGCAAGCTCTCGAGTTGGCGTTAATATAAGAGTGCGAGTGTGATTTGATGATGCCCTTTTACCATCTGAAAGGATTTGTAATATTGGCAGCGTAAAACCTGCAGTCTTTCCTGTACCGGTCTGGGCAGCAGCCATTAAGTCTTTTCCCTCTAAAACAATAGGGATAGATTTTTCCTGAATTGGCGTAGCGTCAGAGTAGCCTTGCGCTTCAATAGCATCAAGAAGTTGTGGTAATAGTCCTAGCGTTGAAAAACTCATCTGGTAGCATCAAAAAAAATATGGGTGTATTTTACGGGCTTAGTTGAGCCATAACTTGTAATCTCAAATATGAATGGAAATGGTGAGCAAAAAAGAAGACTATGTTTTACATTGAACCTTATGCTATTTAGTTATAATAAAATTGTATTTTCTTGCTCTAGACAAAGGTAATTTATATGGTATTATTCGCCAGTTTTGTTACGAAATTTAATCAACTATGAAAATAATTATTCCTATCAAGCGAGTCCTTGATCCCTACACGCAAGCCCGAGTTAACAAGCAAACTGAGCAAGTCGATCTTACCAATGCAAAGATGGCTATGAATCCTTTTTGTGAGATTGCAGTTGAAGAGGCCTTAACTCTTAAAGAAAGTGGCGCTGCATCCGAAACTATTGCGGTTAGTATTGGTACTGATAAAACTGTAGATACACTTAGAACAGCTCTTGCAATGGGCGTTGATCGTGCAATCTTTATTAAGACTGAATCTGAACTTGATTTACAGCCGTTACATGTTGGTAAAATTTTGGCTAATATTATTAAGCGCGAAGAAGCCGAACTCATCATAATGGGTAAGCAAGCAGTTGATAATGATAATAACCAAACGGGTCAAATCCTATCAGGCCTTTTGGACTATTCTTTGGGTACTTTTATATCGCAATTCGATCTTAGCTCTGATGCCAGTAGTGTTGAAGTTAGTCGTGAAATAGATTCAGGAATTGAAACTAGAAAGCTTAACCTTCCAGCAATTGTAACGGTTGACTTAAGGCTTAATGAGCCTAGATATGCTTCACTCCCCAATATTATGAAAGCCAGATCCAAGCCCTTGGAGACAATCGAGCTAGATAGCCTTGGAATTGATACATCCCCGCGCATTAAAGTTATCAGTGTTGTGGAGTCAGGAACTAAAGATAGAGCCTCCAAGCAGATCAGTTCTGCTGAAGAGTTATTTTCAGAATTAAATCAAATGGGAGTTCTGTAATGTCAGCACTTATATTAATTGAACTCAACGGATCAGAGGTAAACGCAAGCAGCAGAGCGGCTATTACTGCAGCCTCACAGCTTTCGGATAGTATTGATGCGCTGGTTCTAACGAACGACGCGTCAAACTCAGCATCTGTATCTAAGTTAGCTGGAATCAACTCAGTCAAAATGATTGTTGATGATGCGCTTGAGAATGCCAATGTAGAGGTAGCGAGCAAGCTAATTGCAGACGCAATGAGTGGCTATAAATACCTCGTTTCAGGTTCTTCAACTTACAGTAAAAATATTTTACCGCGTGTTGGTGCCCTTCTAGATGTTCAGCCTATATCAGACGTGTGTGAAATTAAGTCAAACAATACATTTGTAAGGCCGCTATACGCTGGAAACATTATGGCGACAGTAGAATCTTCAGATGACACAATCATCATGACAGTTAGAGCAACTGCGTTTGATCATTCAGGCGACGGAGGCTCAGCTGAAGTTGAAGTATTGACATCAGCAATACCGGAGTCAAACTCAACCTTTATTTCACTCCAAGAATCCCAATCTGAGCGCCCTGAGTTAACAACAGCAGCAAGAATTGTCTCTGGTGGTCGCGGACTTGGATCCAAAGAGAATTTTGCTCTGATTGAGCAATTAGCAGATAAACTTGATGCAGCAGTTGGCGCTTCAAGAGCTGCTGTGGATGCAGGCTTTATCTCTAACGATTATCAAGTTGGTCAAACTGGAAAAGTAGTTGCGCCTCAGCTCTACTTAGCTGTAGGAATATCTGGCGCAATTCAACATCTTGCCGGCATGAAGGACTCACAGGTCATCGTTGTTATTAATAATGATCCTGATGCACCTATGTCGAGAATGGCAGATTTGGTATGGCAGACCGATCTATTTGGCGCTTTAAAAGAATTAAACGAATATCAAGTCTAGGAAGCTAGTTAATGGAAAGAGAGTCAATTGAATATGATGTAGTTGTAGTTGGTGGGGGCCCATCTGGACTAGCATCTGCTTGCAAACTCAAACAACTCAATCCTAATCTGTCGGTATGCCTACTTGAAAAAGGCGCCGAAATCGGCTCACACATTCTCTCTGGAGCAGTATTCGAGCCTAAAACCCTCTTTGATTTATTTCCTGAAGACGCCAAGGACTGTCCAACACTTAAAACCCCTGTTGCCAAAGACGACCTTTACTGGCTTACTAACAATAACAAAAGTATAAAAATACCTTCTTGGTTAATTCCAAAAAGCCTTCACAACAAAGGAAATTATATAATATCACTTGGTGAGTTATGTCAATGGATCTCTGAGAAAGCAATGGAGCTTGGCGTTGATATCTTTCCAGGCTTTCCTGCCCAAAAATACCTTACTGATGAAAGTGGAAGAGTTATTGGTATTGCAACGGGCGATATGGGAATTGACAAAGAGGGAAATCACAAAGGTACCTATACTCCTGGAATGGACATACTTGCTAAGCAGACAATTTTTGCAGAAGGCGCAAGAGGCCACCTAGGTAAGAAGTTGATAAAAGCGTTTAATCTTGACGAGGGAAAAACTCCTCAACACTTTGCTATAGGCTTCAAAGAAGTATGGGAAGTTGATAACGATAAGCATAGTCCCGGTGACGTTGTACATACTATGGGATGGCCTCTTAAAGGCGGAACGTCTGGTGGTGGATTCCTCTATCACTTCGACAACAACAGAATCGCTGTTGGCCTAATTGTTGATCTCAATTATAGCAACCCAAGTCACAGCCCTTTTCAAGAATTCCAGCAATTTAAACAGCATCCATCCATTAAGCAATATCTTGAATCTGGCAAGCGAGTTTCTTATGGCGCAAGAGCAATCACCAAAGGCGGCATTAACTCCCTTGTAAAAATGGAGTTTGATGGAGGCATGATTGTTGGCTGTGATGCTGGAACTTTGAACCCTAGTAAGATTAAAGGTAGTCACTGTGCACTCCAATCTGGAATATTAGCCGCTGAGTATATTAATAAAGTGCTTTCAGAAGAAAACTGTGATTTTGATGACTTATTTAAAAGCAGTGCCCTTTTCAAAGAGCTCTATGAATCGAGAAACTTTAGTGCCGCTATGCACAAATTTGGTTTTTATCTTGGCGCAACTTATAACTTTATTGAATCAAATATTTTTCGAAACAAACTTCCGTTCACTATTAAAGACGAGAATAGGGATTGCGATTCATTAAGCCTTAGCAAGTCTTCGCCTATAAAAGAATACCCCGCTCCAGATAACGTTTTGAGTTTTGATATTACCTCTTCTTTATTCTTGTCTGGAACGAATCATGAGGAAGACCAGCCTGTTCATTTGAAGCTTACAGATGCATCAATCCCCTTAGCTCACAATAAAAAACTCTATGATGAGCCAGCTCAGAGGTATTGCCCCGCTGGAGTCTATGAAATAATTGAAAAAGATGGTGAAGATTATTTCCAAATCAATGCGCAAAACTGTCTTCACTGCAAGACCTGCGACATTAAAGACCCTTCACAAAATATTAATTGGGTGCCTCCTGAAGGCGGTGGCGGGCCTAATTATATTGGGATGTAAGGCTAGCTACATTGATTTGCAGTAATTACCACAGTATTAACAATCTCATCAACGCTACAACCCCTAGACAAGTCATTAACTGGTTTTGCCAGCCCCTGTAGAATTGGGCCAATTGCTTTGGCTCCTGAAAATCTCTGAACCAGCTTATAGCCAATGTTTGCAGCATCAAGGTTTGGAAAAATTAAGACGTTTGCAGGTGGTGTAAATGAAGCCTCAGGATATTTAATTCTTAAGACCTCGTTATCGAGAGCAGCATCAAGCTGAATGTTTCCAATTATTTGAGCACCTGCAAGCCTAGACTTTAGAATATCAGTTGCATCTCTTACTTTATCAACCTCTGCGTGATTGGCACTTTGATTTGTTGAAAATGAAAGCATAGCCATCTTAGGTTTTTCCTCTAAAAACAATTTTGCCGTTTCATAGGCGCTTTGGGCTATTTCTACAAGCTCTTCAGAGTTGGGATTAATATTCATTGCACAATCTGAAAAAACCATATTTTCACCATACATTTTGTGATTCTGATCAAACGCCATTAGGAACAAACTCGAAACTAGTTTACTGCCTTTAGAAACGCCAATAATTCGAAGTGCATTACTAAGAACCTCCTGGCTTGGAGTTATAGCACCCGTAACAACGCCATCAACATCACCTCTATGAAGGGCAATCATTGCAAATACAGTTGGGTTTGATATCATTTCAAGAGCAACCTCTAAAGTAACACCCTTGTGCTTTCTTATTTCAAACAAGGTTTGGGCGTACTTGACCTTCAAATCTTCGTTTTCACGGTTAATTGTCTCTATACCCAGAAACTTGTCTGAATCTATGTCAAAAAGTACAATTTGAGCAATTTTTTGACTCGACAGAATGTGAGCCGCCTCTAGGACTCGAGAGTCACTAGATTCGGGTAATAAGATACGTGGAAATTTCGCTTTAGCCTTGTTGGATAGGTCTTCTAATAACGCCATTATTCTGCCTTAATTAAGTTCATCATAGTTTACCCGAAAATGCCTTAATTCAATTAAGGCTTAAACTCTAAAAACTTAATACATAATTAGGTATGACTATAGTGACTTGCGATTTTAAGACGTTGAATTTTTCCAGATGGACCTTTAGGTAGTGGCTTATCAACAAAAATTATTTGACTAGGCGTCTTATATTCTCCAAGATCTGCTGTACAAAGTGCAAGTAATTCTTCCTCATTAACAATTAAATTATCTTTCAAAAAAACACAAGCTGAAATTTCTTCACCATAGTTTTCATCTTTAATGCCAAATGTACATGCCTCCAATACGGCATTATGCTTATAAAGCGTATCATCTATCTCTCTAGGTGATATGTTTTCTCCACCTTTAATAATTAACTCTTTCTTTCTGCCAGTTATAAAAAAGAAACCATCCTCATCTTCAACACCAAGGTCACCAGTCAAAAAATAACCATCTTTATTAAAAGCCTCTGCTGTCGCCTCTTCGTTTTTAAAATACTTTAAAAGAACGTTATCGCCTTTGATCACTAGTTCACCAGTGTTTCCAAAAGCTAGGTAATTTCCAGAGTCATCTATAATTTTAACTTCATTGCCATAAGGCCTTCCTGCAGAGCCATGCTTACATTGATCCATAGGATTTGAAAGGATTTGAGCTGACGTTTCAGTGAGGCCCATTGTTTCAATAATTCTAACATTAAATACTTTTTCAAATTTTTTATGGACCTCAGGAGAAAGAGGTGCTGATGCAGACCTACCAAAGCGAAGATTTTTAAGATTCAATGAACTTATATCAAAATTATCATTAAGTAGATAATTAATAATAGTAGGAACAACACTAAACCAGGTGCATTTATATTTGTCAATAATATTCCAAAAATTAGTAACACTAAACTTGCTAACAATAACAACGCAGCTATTACTTACTAGGGCGCTTGCAATGGACACCATTTCAGCATTAATATGGTAAAGAGGCAGTACGCAAAAAGATACATCATTTTTATTAATTTCATGCGCTAAAGCGGTGTTTCTGCCTCCAGCTAAAACATTTTTGTGGGAAAGCAGAACCCCTTTCGGCACGCCAGTTGTGCCCGAGGTATAAATCAATACTGCCGGCGTATCTGATAATAAAGTCTTAGTAATTGAATTAACAATTTTATGGTTATTAATTTCTAAGTCATTCGCTTTTTCATGGCAAATAACTTGGACATTTGAGGCTTCAAGAATATCACTGAACTTATCAATATAGATCTTAGAGGCGAGTATTAGCTTGCACTCTGAGTGTTCTATTGTGTACTTAATTTGTTTAGCTCCTGCCAGCACATTTAATGGCACAATTGTTATGCCATGATACATCGCCGCAATAAAAAGAAGTGAAGATGCATAGCCATTATCAAGCATAAACCCAACTTTATCACGCGCATGAATATTGTTTTGCTGAAAAAAAATACCTAACTTCAAAATATCTTTTTTAAGCTGACCATATGAAATATGAAGGTCTAAATCTGCATCAATCAAATAGTTTTTATTTGGCGTAGTTTCTGCAAATTGATTAACCAGCTCTGTAATCGTAGATGGGGTTAATGAATATTTTTCCCAGTAACTTGAAAAGATATCATCTTCCGAGGGCTCATCAGTTTTAATGGTTTTAACTATTTTGGTTATATTTAGGTAGTGCTTATAATTTAAGTTTTCATCTGTAATATTATTGCCCCATGTTCCGCAGCCCATCGATAATGAAAATGGAAGCCCATTATCAAAGTTACCACCAGTTGCAAAACAATGCGCTTGATTTACTATAACTCTGCAAACAGGTAACTCATTTCCAAGCCTAAGAATATTGTCTTTATTTTCACTATGAATACTGCAAGAATGTCCTTTACCTTGATTGTCAAGAATGGTAGTTGCAATTTCAACGGCATGATCAAAATTTTTGGCTCTATAAACTGCCAAAACGGGTGAGAGTTTTTCCATTGAAAATGGGTAATCTTTGCCAACATTTTCTTCTTCAACCATAAGGAACTTAGAGTTCATATGTTTCTCATTAAGTCCTGCAAAAGAAGCAATTTCATTAGATTTTTTTGCAATTATATTTCGGTTTATGACGCCTTCTTTACTCCACATGTTTTTTGCAAGGACAGCTTTTTCCTTTGAATTTAACAATGAGCCACCCTCTTTTTCAAGAGATTTAATTAGTGCATCATAAATACTATCTAGAACAATAATACTGTTCTCTGAAGAGCAACTTGTTGCATTATCAAAAGTCTTTGAAGTCATAATTTTGTGAGATGCTTCATCTAAATTAGCGCTATCGTCGACTATTGCAGGAACATTACCAACTCCAACACCTAGCGTTGGGGTACCACTTTGTAATGCTCTTTGTATATTATTTTGTGATCCAGTCGCCACAATTAAATCAACAAGTTTTGATAATTCGTTCGTATCATCTTTGCTGATTGGCTCAGGTAATGATTGAACGATATTTTTAGGTGCTCCAATACGCTGAATGGCTTTTTGCATTAGCTCAACCACTCTACTACAAACCAATGCGCCTTTTGGTGATGGCGCCAATATGACTGCATTTCTACACTTAAGTGCATTAATTACTTTATTTAAAGGGGTTGCAATAGGGTTTGTTGAGGGCACAATTGCGCCAACCACACCAACTGGTCTTGCAATCTCAGTTAGGCCTTTTTTAATATCTTGGTTAATAACTCCAACCGTTTCAACACCTTTTAGATCTCTGAGGAGTCCAATAGTTTTTCGTCGATTTTTTCTCATCTTGTCTTCAACATTTCCAAGACCAGTATGTTTTACTGCCATCTCAGAAAGATTTTGATTATTTTCGGGCTGAATTACTTCCCAGGCAACCGCCAGAATTAATTCATCAATCTGCTCTTGAGAATAATCGTTAATAATTGATTGAGCTTTTCTTGCCTCAATAACAATACTTGCTATTGATGATTTTTGTTTAATAGTCATTACTTATTTATATGAATTATAAGAATTTATTGGAGAGCTTTAATAGCCCTCCAATAAAAAATATTTCAGCAAATTTTACTTTACTTGAGACCCGCTAGGAGCTCAGTAAGATAAGCCTGTCTTTCATTCCACATGGCAATAACTTCGTCTCTAGACATCACTCTTGATGGCGAGTTAGTAGACTTCATTTTTCCTTGTGTCTTCCCCTCATTAAACATTGCAGGAGTTCTACTTGCAAGGTAATCTATAACATCCTGAGGAGTTCCAGAAGGTACCATCAATCCACGGAAGTTGACACTTGAATCGTCAACATCAACACCACTTTCCATAAGCGTAGGAACGTCTGGCAAGTACTCATGTCTCGCTAGGTCAGCAACAGCTAATATCTTAAGGTCAGCTGCACTTCTTGCAGAGTCAGAAAGATTGTTAAAGCCAGCCACTGTTTCGCCTGCTTTAACCATTCTTAGAGCATCTACTCCACCCGAAGCAGGGATATAAGTTAGATTTGCACCAGATGCTTTTGCGAATTGCAAGAAGGCGATATGGTGTCCAACAAATTTTCCAGCACCACTAATGGTAACTGCCCCTGGGTTAGCTTCAGCGTGAGCAAGCAACTCTCCTACCGTGTTAAATGGACTGTCTTTACCAACAATCAATACTGCAGGATCTGCACCCCAATTTCCGATTGGCTCAAGGTTGTTAATATTGTACTTAGTATCAAATACAATGGACTGCGCTATAAAGTGCGGAACATTATACGAACCAAGCATATAGCCGTCTTTTGAAGCCTCACTTGCAAACCAATTCCAGCCTGTTCTTCCGCCAGCACCTGGCTTATTTAGGATATAGATTGGCTGGCCAATAAGGTCCGCATTTCCTGAGGCCAATGTTGCAATTCTAGCTTGGAAATCTGTCGCTCCACCAGGTCCATAAGCTACCATTACGCCAATTGGCTTTTCAGGATAATCAGCCTGAACTGGCAATAACATCATTGATGCTAAAGCTAACAAGGCCACTTTAGTTACATTAATAATTTTCATTTTTTCTCCTTTTTTATTAAAACAAACCTTCTGGTGTATGAACTTTTAAAAGAAGTGTAAACAATCCATATAGTGCAAAAGTAAACACAAATGCGACACCCAATTTTATGAGTAACACACGCCAAAAGTCTTTTGATTCCATAGGCTTGGTGTAGTACATTACAAGCGTAAAGAATACAATCATTGAGGCTAAGTAGAAGCCCAGTATTTTTAGTAGTAAGATAAATGCTGAAGCGATTGCTATGCCTGGCAATAAATCTTTAAAATTAGTTGATTTGTCAGCCTCACCCTTCTCAAACCAAAGCATTATCGTTAAAATAGCAATAGTTGCAGATATGAGTCTTGGAAAGAGATAGTTCTCTGAATCACCTAAAATAAATGATGAATAAACTAGAAAAGCACCAAAAAGTGTAACAATAACGGTTGATAGTTTGATTTGACTATTCATGCTTTAATTTTTTTAGACTTTCTACTGGAATATACTCCGTACACAATCGAAGCAATACAAAGCGAAATTAGAACAATATTGATTGTTCCTGATGTAAAGTGTTGAAAAGAGCTTCCCTTGGCATTTCCTATAAGGTTACCAAGTAGAAATTTTTCCTCTGTCATTGTTCCCAGTATTAAACCTAATACAACTGGAACTGGACTGAATCCAGCTTTGCTTCCAAAATACATTAGAGTTCCCAATATAAACATAATCAAAACATCAGAATAGTTATTTTGGATACTGTAAGTTCCAAATACAGCAAGTAATAAAATTCCAACTGCCATATAGTTATCAGGCACTTTCATAATCCATTTACTATGTCTACTAAGAAACAACCCAATAATCAACATTAGAATTTGTGCGATTATTAGTGAATCAATAAAAGTCCATATAACTTCAGGATTTTTAGTAAATATGTCGTGCCCTGGGAATATCCCATGAATTAATAATCCGCCAAGTAGAACTGCTGCAGTAGGACTTCCAGGAATACTTAATGTAAGAAGAGGAATTAAGGAAGGGCCGACCATAGAATTGTTAGCACTCTCAGCAGCAATAATTGCTTCAGGCTCGCCTTTTCCATAGTTTTCTCTGTTTGTGCTTACCTTTTTAGATTGGTCATAAGCAACAATACCTGCAATCTGACCACCTGCACCTGGAATAATTCCAATAACCGAGCCAATAATAGATCCAATTGATAAGGCTTTGAGTTTGCTAAAAACAAGTTTAAAAGATTGGGTTAAAGTTGCATCACCTGTTGCTGAAAAAACTCGGTTCTTCTTAGCGTAAAAATTCTCTAAAAGATTCCACACTTGAGGCATTGCAAATAAACCAATTAAGCCAACAACAATATGAACACCGCTCTCCAGGTGATCCGTAAAAACAAACCTTTCAACTGCATTTGTAGGGTGTTCTCCAATTGTTGCAAGCATTAATCCAAATAATCCTGATAACAAGCCTTTAATGACTGATTTTGAGTCCAGAGTTGCAATAATAGTGATACCTAGTATTGCAACCCAAAACATTTCTGTAGACATAAACTTTAATGACAATGCAGCAAGTGGTGGAGTAAAAAATATGAGAATAAAGACTCCAAAAATACCGCCAACAAATGAACTAATAAAACAGTAATGTAGGGCATTCTTAGCTTTACCATCCTGCGCCATTTTATGGCCATCCAATGCAGTTGCAATGTTTGCAGGAGCGCCAGGAACGTTTACAAGGATTGCACTAATTGCTCCTCCAGCAACAGTTGCCGTGTACATAGCGCCAAGTAATATAAGTCCGCTTTCGGGCTTCATATGAAATGTAAAAGGTATAAGAAGTGCCACAGACATTGTTGGACTTAGTCCTGGAAGTGCTCCAAGAATAATACCTGCAAAAGTCCCCCCTACGAGAAGAGCAATATGATAAATAGTGAAGACATTATCAAAGTAGTTTAAAAATTCCATAGCGAAGCCATTTCAATAAAAACATATATTTATTCATATATATGTCTACTAAAACTCATATATATGTGTAAAGCATCGTACACGGCACTTATATAAAAGTCAACAAAAAATATTTAATGCTAAAAAGTGTAAAACTAAATGAGTATACTAATTGCTCTATTGTTAAAATAATTTAACAAAACTAGTCCTATTAAAATGAATAAAAAGCTATACCAAACGGTTATAGATTATATAAATAGTCAAATAAGTAGTGGTGAGCTCACTATTGGTGATTTAATTCCATCTGAGTCGCAACTTTCAAAATTACTTAATGTAAGTATTGGGACTGTCAGAAAAGCTACTGATAAACTTGAGCACAATAAAGTCCTTTACCGTCATCATGGTAAGGGAACTTATATATCTGACTATGGATTTGATAACAGTATTTTTAATTTCTTTAGTTATGGCAACCAGACTGGATCGTCAATTCGAATTTATAAAACTACTCCTATTAGAAAAAAAGTTAAAGCGACCTCTGAGATCTCATTTCAATTAGGTATAAATCAGGGTGATGATGTTATTTATCTAGAAAGAAGGGGATATATTGATAAAAAAAATCCTATAATTATCGAAAAATCTTGGTGGGTTGCTGACGTTGTAGAAGGCCTTCAAAAGCCCTCACTTCATATACCTGACCTTCTTTATGCCGTTATTTTTAAAGAATTTGATACTCAAATTAACTCCTCTCAAGAAGTTTTGACTGCAGGCATTGCAGATGATGAAACTGCAAAAATTCTTCATATCAATAAAGGTGATCCTGTTGTAATATTAAATCGTCACTCCTATGCAAAAGATAAAGGGCTAGTTGAGTTCCGAATTACAACAGGAAGAGCGGATATGTTCAGTTACACCACTACAATTGGAACGCCTCAGACCTAGTTTATTCTAGCTACCTAGTTTTTTTGCCATTTAATCAACTTCCAGTTAAACTTATCAACTATGTCAAATGACTTTAAAAAAGAACGCTCGGATCTTGCAGCAGCTTTTCGCTGGGCTGCAAGACTAAATATGCATGAAGCCGTTGCAAATCATTTTAGTTTAGCAGTTTCAGAAGATGGCTCAAAATTTCTTCTAAACCCTATTGGAATGCACTTCTCACAGATTTGCGCTAGCGACCTTATTCTTGTTGATTCAAACGATGAATCTACAATGTCCAAGCCAAACGCTCCTGACCCAACGGCATGGGCAATACACGGTGCTTTGCATAGAAATAATCCTCAAGCAAGGTGTATTCTTCATGTCCATCCTAAGTATGCAACAATTTTATCTTGTTTAGAGGATAAGACTATGAAGCCGATTGATCAAAATACTATGCGATTTTATGAAAAAGTATCGATAGATTATGAATATAGCGGCATGGGTCTTGGTGAAGAAGCAGAGAGATTAAGTACCATATTAGGGAATAACTCGGTATTGTTAATGGGTAACCATGGCGTTCTAACTGCTGCAAAAACAGTTGCCAAAGCGTTTGATGACCTTTTTTATTTTGAGAGGTCCTGTGAAACGCTCATTGGGGCCTATCAAACAGGCAAAGCATTGCACCAAGTCTCGCACGAGATTGCCACAAAAACTGCCGCGCAATGGCAAAAATATGATGCATCAGATATGCATTTTAATGCTTTAAAAAGAATTTTAGATAAGGAAGAAGCAGACTATAAAAATTAGATTTGCTTAATAATGTTATTTTTTTCATAAGGAGCTTTAATGCTAAGTAACAATATCTCATTAGACGTCGATTACGTCAAAGCGCAATTTCCAGCTTTTAGTGACCCCAAAAGTTCGAAATGGTCATTCTTTGAAAATGCTGGAGGAAGCTACGTTCCAACTAACGTTATAGAGCACTTAAACCACTTTATGACTTCTACCAAAGTACAGCCCTATGCTGAATTTGATACGTCTGCTATTGCTGGTGACAATATGGACCAGGCCACAAAGCTTTTTGCTGAGATGATTAACGCAAAAACTGATGAAATAATTATAGGCGGTTCAACGACAATGAATATGTATGTCCTTTCTAACGCAATGAGCAGCCTCCTTAAGCCGGGTGATGAGGTCATCGTTACAAACCAAGATCATGAGGCAAACGTTGGTGCATGGCGAAGACTAGCAAAGCATGGAATGATTATTAAAGAATGGCAAATTAATCCAGAAACAGCTGAACTTAACATTAATGATTTAAAAGTCCTCTTATCAGAGAAAACTAGAATAGTAGCGGTTACCCACTGCTCCAATATTGTAGGGTCCATTAATGATTTAAAATCAATTGCTAAGTTAGTTCATGAGTATGACGCTTATATTGTTGGTGATGGCGTCTCCTATGCTCCTCATGGCTTTCCAGATGTAAAGGATCTAGATGTCGATTTTTATGCATTCAGTCTTTATAAGACGTTTGGCCCACACCTTGGACTTCTTTATGGAAAGAAGGAGATTTTAAGAAAGCTACCTAATCAAAATCACGAGTTTCTTGAAGGAGATGTCCCATACACACTTAATCCAGGTGGGCCCAACCATGAAGAATTGTCTTGTTTAATTGGTGTTTATGAGTACTTCAATAACTTATATTTACATCACTTTCCTGGCCAAGATGCTTCAACTAGAGGAAAAATTGAAGCTGTTAATGAGCTCATTGCCAAGCATGAGATGGAAATTGCAAACCCGTTATTGGATTACATCAACACGCGAGATGACATCAACCTTATAGGAAAAAACAAAATAAGCAACAAAGACAGAGCCCCTACAATTGCCTTCACTATGAATAATAAATCCTCCAATGAATTAAGTAGTGACCTGGTGCAGCAAGGCATAGCTACTCGAAATGATAACTTTTATGCATGGCGCTGCTTAAAGGCACTTGGAATTGATACGGATGATGGCGTTGTTAGAACCAGCATGGTTCACTACAACACTCATGAGGATGTTAAAAAATTAATTGAAGCATTAAAGGATATTAGAGGTTAATTAGGTTTGGAAATATTAAAAGTTTCTAGCCTCCTTTAATGCTTTTAATTAAATCTTTCATAGTCAGTCTTCTTCATAGAGTGTTGGAAACATTTTGCCACCTAAATCATCACCATTCTGATAACCATTTACCTCCATCATTGCTCTTTCTTCTTGGGCCCAATCACCTCGATACTCAATCATAGAGCCTTCTTTAGCCATTCTTAAGGTATATCGATGTATATCTTTTTTTGGCGTTACTTGATTTAAGCTTCCGTGCAGCGTTCGCATATCAAAAAAGACGCAATCTCCCAGTTCAAAGTCCCACTGAAGAAATTCATAATCATCTTTATTGTTAAGAATATCTGGCGTAATATCATAAGTTTTACCGTTGACAATGCCAGCCTGCCCATCTACAAGATATCCATCATTAAATCGCGTTCTAATGAACAGCTTATCCCAAAGATGGGAGCCTTTAATCCAAGCAATCCCCTCTTCCTTTGATACAGGCTCTAGTGGAAGCCAAAGAACACACATTGAGCCCTCAAAATCAAAGTAGGAGATGTCGTGATGAAATGGAGCGCCAGACTTTGATTCCGCTTCTCTAAAAAACCAGTTGTCCATTACTAAGTTTATTTTTTTAGCTTCCAAGAGCTCGGATGCTATTTTTGCAGTTGGTGAGTTAAAAACGAAGTCTTTAAAGTCCGCATAAAGATCCCAGGTCCAGAAATCTTCAAAGTAACCAGGTGCATTTATATCTTTGGTGTGCCTTTCAAACCTTGGACTGGGGTTTTGGATATCTTCGTCAATACCTCTTCTTAGCTTGTCTATCCATTGCTTTTCAAATTTACCTTTTATTAAGACTGCACCATCACGCTTAAAATGTTTAATTTCTTCTGGAGCAAGTAAACTTTTCATAGAGATAAGTGGTCTAAATTATTAATAAATAAAACCCCTAGTATTACTAATACTAGGGGTCATTGGAATAGCTTTAAAATCCTTTTAAATCGCGCAGCTCATATCATTACCACAGCACATTGGTGATTTAATTTTTCCATGACCATTTGGACACTCAGAGATTTGAACTTCACCGCCATCATCAAGCTTAAGTACACCGTCTACAAGAGGCTCATCACATTTAGCGCAGGTTGCATTAACGCCCATTCCACAATTACTACATTCATAAGTTGCCATAAATTTCTCCAGTTTAATTAATCAATATAGTAACAGAATTACATCAAATTATTCTTAATTTATTAAGTAGAATTTTTATTATTTTTATCTAAAAGGTATATTATTGTAAGCTCTATGAAAAAAATACTTTTATTCCTATTTGTATCTTTCTTTTTTGTCAGCTTATCTTTTGCTGGAGGTGATGATAGAGACCAGGTGCTTCCTTTAAACTCTCTGAATGAAGATTATGATGAAACCCCAAATTTCCTTCAGGAAGATGAGTTAGTTGAGGCGCAGATTGATGAAAATATAGAAGAAGTTATAGAAAAAGAGCCCAGCAAGAAAGAGCCTGCACTAAGCACTCAAACTATTGACGAGAGTGTAACAATGAATAAAACCGTTGCTTCTATTGAAAAGTACTTTATGTCAGACCAAGGAATCCTTGTGCTATTGATACTTTTTTTTGTAGCAATAATTCTATTGTTTAATTTTTTCGTAAGAGAAAAAGAGTAACTAATCCTTCTTAGAAAAATGCACTGCAATTTTTGCCGCTAAGTCTGCATTATTTTTAATCAACTTGATGTTGGCATCTAAGCTCTTACCTTTTGTAATTTCATTAACTTTTGATAACAAATAAGGCGTTATTTTTTTGCCTGTAATACCTTCATTATCAGCCTCAATAATAGCTAGATTTATTGCCTCATTCATAGCGCTTGATTCAAGTTCAAATGCAACTGGAATAGGGTTGGTGACTAATACACCCCCATCAATAGAGAGATCCCATTTGGTTTTAAGTATGCCTGCAATATCCGTTGCTGCATCAATTCTGTAGTCAACATTAAACCCAGATTTTGTGGAGTAAAAAGCTGGCATCTCAGAAGTTTTATAGCCAATAACAGGAACGCCCTTGGTTTCAAGATACTCAAGAGTTAGCCCAATATCAAGTATAGACTTTACCCCAGCACAAACAACACACACGTTTGTTCTTGAGAGCTCATCAAGATCTGCAGAGATATCAAGTGTTGTTTCAGCGCCTCTATGAACCCCTCCTATTCCGCCTGTTGCAAATACCGCTATATTTACAAGTTTTGCAATAATCATTGTTGACGCAACGGTTGTTGAGCCAGATAACTGCTGTGAAACAGCAACAGCAAGATCCCTCCTGGAAATCTTTTTAATCTCGTCATTCGTTGCTAAAAATTCAATTTCTTTTTCAGTAAGGCCTATTTTTAAGCGCCCTTTAATAATTGCAATCGTTGCTGGGACCGCATTATTTGATCGAACAGTCTCTTCAACCATCAACGCAGTCTCTATGTTTTTAGGGTAAGGCATCCCGTGAGAGATAATAGTGGACTCAAGCGCAACAATTGGCAAGTTATTTTTTAGTGCATTTTCAACGTCTGGGTGAAAATCTAAGTAATCATTCAGCTTCATTGCTCTGTTCCTTTAATAATAGCGCTACATTTTCTACTGATAACTGATCACTAATAGTATTTTTACTTTTTAATGCAATCAACGCAGCAGCAGATGCATATTTTACTGTTTCTTTAATGCCATTTAAATTTAAAAAACCATAAACCATTCCTGCCACAAAAGCGTCTCCCGCTCCATTTGCACTGACTACATCTATCTTTTTTTGATTAAACATCCCATACTCTTTTCCGTCATAATAAAACACACCCTCGTCACCCAGAGTAATAAAGATTTGTTTACAGCCCCTTTCAAACATGCTCTTTGCAGCACTGAGCATAGAGCTTTGATCAGTAATTTTAATGCCAGTAATTAGCTCAGACTCTAACCTGTTCGGCTTAATGGTATGAAATTTACCAATAAGGTGCTTTATCTTTGCTGCCTTTGCGATAGATACTGTATCTAAAAATAGGGGAATATGGCTAAATTCTTCAGTTACGTGCTCAATGACATCAACCGGGATATTTGTATCAACTACAATCACTGCGCTTTGGTTTAAGGCATCTCTGTGGCCTCTAATATCATCAATTGTCATCTCATTAATAATTCTCATGTCTGAGATCGACACCAGCATGTCGTTATTATCATCCAGCACTGAAAGGTATTGACTGGTTGGCAATGTGGGATGCCTATTTATGTAAGAAGTATCGACATTCGCTTTTTGAGTCGACTCAATTAAAAAATTACCCAGAGCGTCAGATCCGACGTATGAAAATATTTTTGTTGGTATCCGGAGCCTAGACATATTCTCAGCTATATTTCTTCCCACGCCTCCTGAAGACATTGATATTTCACCTGGGTTCGAATCCTTTAATAAAAGCGGGTTATCACTAGACCCCTGAAGATCAATATTAGCCCCACCAATTACAAAGACATGGTGTTTTTGTTTGGGTTTCATGTTTTCAATAGACTATTTTTAATCTTTTTAATCCAGTTAGCTAAGTCTAAGTTTAAAGAATAAAGGCAAGGAAGAAGTATCAAAGTAACAAAAGTACCAAATAGTAAGCCGTATCCTAGTGCCATTACCATTGGCTGCAAGAATGCGTCCTTACCTCCAAAGCCATAGATAAGTGGCAAGACACCTGCGAGCGTTGTAAGGGTTGTTAATATTACTGCCCTTAGTCGGTCTTTAGCACCCATCGCAATCCACTGGATTGACGAACTATCTTTGTCTTGACTTTGTTTAATGAAATTAAGGTGGCTTATCATTACTAAAGAGTCATTTACCACTACTCCCACTAGCGCTAAGACCCCCAATAAAACAAAAAAACTGAATGGTTCAGAGTGAAAGAAAAAAGCCCAAACTACGCCAATCAAAGCAAAAGGAATACTAAGAATTACTAACAAAGGCTGAGAGTATGAATTAAAAAGAAGCGCTATTAGCATAAATATACCAAAGACAGCAAACCCTAGTGCCAAAGTAAAATCACTTAAAGCTTCTTTTGCTTCAAATGAGCTGCCCCCTTCTATTGCACGAACTTCAGGAAAATTATTAATCAAATCAAGCTCATCAAGCGCTCTTTTTGAAACAGATTGGGCGGTGGTTATTGAGTCTTCAACTGCCGCACTTACCTTAACAACTCGCTCACCATTCAAGTGCTTGTAGTTTGGATCGCCTGGGGTCTCAACAACACTTGCAAACTGAGACATTGGGATCATCCTTCCCTGATTATTCTTGATAGAGGTTTTCGTAATATAGTCATCAGAATAATTGCTATCCCCAAGATACATTTTAACGCTTAGCTTGGTATTATTAAAATCAACATCAGAAACGTCCATCCCAGAGTAAATGGTTCTTAAGTGGCTGTATACCTGCTGGTATTGAATTCCTAACCTTGCCATTGACTCGTAATCCAACAAAACTTCAATTCGATTTTTACTTAAATCATCATCACGGTCAATGTCGCTGACTCCATCATAGCTGTTAAGAATTTTTTCAAGCTGGTCAACAGCAGCCTGACGCTGAACATCGTTACTTCCAATTAGACTTAATTCAATATCTAACGCCCCGCCTGGGCCACCTCTATTTGATCTAAAATCAATCCTTGAAACCCCTTCAATATCCTTGGTTTCTTCTTTAAGGACCTCAATAATCTCTTTAGCAGTGATTGCGCGATCGTTCGCTGGTGTCAAGGTAATAGCAATTGATGCTCGATTAGAGGCCCTTGAGCCAATTGTGCTGGTAAAAAAGTCTAGGTTTGAACCCACCTTATCGATAATGATGTTATCAATTTTAATGATAGACTGTTCAGTTGTTTCGACAGGAGTACCTAATGGCGTTTGAATGCGCATATTTATCGAGTTTGTACCGCTCGATGGCCACTGGATATAAGTAATTTCTTTCATGCCAACATAAGCACTAAATGCAAGAAGCGCAATAAATAGACTCAGAACTATAAAGCGCCATCTAAGAATTACGACTAGCACTTTTTCAAACCACCTTTCGACAGGCTTAAACCATGTTTTTTGTTTACTAATTTTACTGCCAGACATGTGAGCAGGCAGAGCGATACTCACTTCAAGAAATGAGAACGTTAAAGCACAGATAACAGTAATGGGTAATATGTATATAAATTTACCTGTCGTGCCGCTCATTATTAGAACGGTTGATATTGCAAGAATTGTAGTTAATATAGTTGTCACAACAGGCATGATTACTCTTTTAAAGCCATCAACAATATTTTGATAGACGTCACCCCCCCTTTCTTTGTAGTGGTGAATACTTTCAGCTATTATGATGCTGTCATCAACCACCAAGCCTAGCACTAAAACCATTCCAATTAATGAGATTAAGTTAATTGTTTCGCCTGCAAAACCAAGAAAAGCAACCGTCCCTAAAAGAGTCACAGGGATACTTACAGCGACCCAGAATGCAGTCTTAAAAGATAAAAATAAGCCTAAAACAACCATAATTAAGGCTAACCCCACTAAAGCATTGTTAGTTACAATGTTTAATCGGTTAGATACTGGCTTTGATCTGTCATCGGTAACAATTAAATTGATATTTGAAGGGTACGACTCTTTAAGCAAATCCAAAGACTCCCTTACTTTTTCAATAGTTCTAATAACGTCTGCTTTTTCTGTTTTTGTAACCTTAAGGATGAAGCCCTTAGTTCCATTAATTCGAGTAATTGTATTAAAACCAATTTCACCCTCATCAATTGAAGCAATATCTTTTAATAGAATTGTTGGTCCATCATAGCTGGACTTTACAACAACGTCCTCTAAAGACTCCTTGTTTTGATATTCAGAAATAATAACGATATTCTTTTGATTTCTTCCTTGGTTGTTATCACCAATTGCGGAGCGTATATTTTGATCGGCAATGGCGCTCCTTACCTGATCAAAAGAGAGCTGATATTGTAAAAGCTTTTCTGGATTAATTCTAATTTGAACCTCTCTTTCAGAGTCTCCACCAATGCTAATGCTCGAAATGCCATCAATCAACGAAAGATTTTTTTCAATATTATTGGCAATGGCTTTGGCAGTCTCGACATTAATGCCATCCCCACCGATTACTATCGTTAGAATAGGCCACTCAGTGCTTGTTCTATCAACCACCAATGGGTCATTAGCGTCTTCTGGCAAGTCTTCTATTTCATTTACAGCCTCAGAAATACTAGCCTTTACCTCTTGAATATCATCTACACCTTCATCAATTTCAATATTGATACGAGATGACCCTTCAGATGAGGTTGACGTCAGCTCTTTGATTCCATAAATTCCCTTTATTTTACTTTCAATAACGTTAGTGATATTTTTTTCAACATCCCTCGGAGAGGCGCTTGGATAAGCAGTATTAATTGAGAGTCGATCAAATTCAATAACCGGGTAGGTATCACGCTGAATTTTTTGGAGTGTCATAAAGCCCAATACGACAATTGACAGTGTAAACAGAAGTGCAAGTTTCTTTTGACGTACAAGAAAATTTAAAAATGAATCCATAATTTTTTTTACTTAAGCTTCAAGCGGATTATTATATAGGTGGTGCGTAAAGAAATAGTGAAGACTTGATGAACTTCTAATCCTTTTTTTATACACATTTAAGGTGAATAAAATCAATAATTTATGACTTGATGCTTTAAAATCTAACGGCTATTAATTAACTAAAATTAATCATCAATGAAAAGCATTTTTGTAATCCTAGGAAACCAACTCTTTGAGCCCAAATTACTTCAAGATCTGGGCTGTAATAAGGTCTTTATGGCGGAGGATTTTGATCTTTGCAGCTATGAAAAACATCACAAACTCAAGCTTTACTTGTTTCTATGTGCAATGCGTGAGTACAAAAAAGAGCTTGAGTCTTTGGGCATCTCTGTAGGATACTTTGCCTTAAATGATCGAATTAAAAATCAATCTTATCTGGAGTGCCTTGTTGATTACGTTTTGGATAATAAAATAGAGCAGGTAAATGTATTTGAAATTGAGGACAAGGACTTTGAATCTGAATTACTTGATGGCTTGACTACGAGTAATATTAAGATTCAAGTTCACCAGTCGCCAATGTTTCTCTTTTCTAGGGAAGAGCTCTATTCTCTAATGAAGGATAAAAAGACTCTTAGAATGGGAAATTTCTATCAGCATGCAAGGAAAAAATTCAATATTTTAATGGATGAAAATAACAAACCTTTGGGTGGTAAGTGGTCCTTTGATGCAGAAAATCGAAAAAAAATCCCTGCTAATACTTTCATTCCTGACCTACCAAATACTAAGCAATCGTTATACCATGATGAAGTTTGTAGCCTCATTCAGCAGCACTTTAATGACCACCCTGGAAGTCTAGATAACCCATGGTTTCCAGTTAACCGAAGTGATGCTGAGAGGCAATTTGAAGATTTTTTAAAGCAGAGAATGGCTAATTTTGGTATATATGAAGACGCGATGCTAGAAGGCAAAAACTTTTTGTTTCATAGCTGCATCAGCGCCTCAATGAATGTTGGGCTTTTGTCTCCTCAAAAAGTTATTCAAACTTTACTAGATAGCGCTGATACCTATCAAATTCCTATGAATTCATTGGAGGGTTTTGTAAGGCAAGTCCTAGGATGGCGTGAGTTTATAAGGGGGGTTTATCAAACAAAAGGTGATTACCAATATAATAAAAACTATTGGGGCCATACTGGTAAGTTAACTTCTAGCTGGTACGAAGGTTCAACTGGAATAGCGCCTTTAGATGATTCTATCATTACTGCGATACAAGATGGATACAACCATCATATCCCTAGACTTATGGTCATAAGTAACCTGATGAATCTTTGTGAAATCGATCCCAAAGAAATATACAGGTGGTTTATGGAGATGTATATTGACTCCTCCGAGTGGGTTATGGTTCCAAATGTGTTTGGAATGGCAACCTACTCTGATGGCGGCCTAATGTCAACTAAGCCTTACACTTGCGGTTCAAATTACCTACTTAAAATGAGTAACTACAAAAAAGGTGAATGGTGTAATACAGTTGACGGACTTTATTGGAGGTTTATTCAAAAAAATAGAAAGTTTTATGAATCTAATCCTAGATTATCCCTTCAACCAAAACTATTAGACAGAATGTCACAAGAAAGGAAAGAGCTTATCTTTGGTGAGGCAGAAAAATTTATTGAGATTCATACTCGATGAAACTTGAAAAGATTTGTAAAACTTGCAATAAACCTTTTACCTGGAGAAAAAAATGGCGTAAAGACTGGGAAAGCGTCCTCTACTGCAGTGAAAGGTGTCGAAGGAATAAGTTATAGCAAATTCGCTCTATTAACTAAAAACTAAAAAAAGCCCTCAATGAAGAGGGCTTTTTATGAACTTATTTAAAGTTATGTTTACTTCTTCTTGCTGACAGCTTCACTAGATTTCACTGCAACATTCCAAATAATTAAACCAAATAAGATTTTGTTAACAAAATCTGCAAGGTTATAAACAATGTTTAAAGTTCCTGCATCTACACTTCCCATCATATATCCGAAGACATATCCAAGAGGATAAATAGCCCAGCCTACTAAAACAATGATTCTAAGAGCATTAAATGCAGATTTCACGCTTGCATTTGCCTCAGCTGCTTTACTAGCCTCACCACCGAAGATTTCCCAGATGATGATTGCCCAACCTATCATACCGATGACAAATCCCATAGAAGCGGACATTAAATGTGCCTCACCTGCGAATCCACCAATAAGCATGACTAGAGTACCTACTAACAATCTCCAAAAAGAGTTTGTTGATACTGAAGCGCCTACTGCTTTAAGAATAATGAAGAATTCAATCATCAATAATGGAACTGTAATTAACCAGTCGATATATCTATATACGATTGGAGAATCAGGAGTTCCTGCGATAACCGAAGCTACCCAGTAATCTCTCATGTAATAATAGTGAACAGCAGCAACCAAAGTTACCAAACCTGCAACTGTCATTGACAGTCTCCACTCTTTATTTACTGCCATACCTTCATAAAAGAAAAAAACTGTAGCAGCAACCATCGCTACAGAGACTATCCAGAATGAAACGCCAACAAAATCGCCGGCTTGTAAAAATAAACTCGTGTCGCTCATAAGAACTCCCTAAATTAAATTAAATTAACGATAACTAACCAATAGCCATCACTGGAAAAATATACCTTGAAAGATTATTAATTACCCTCGAATTAATAATGGTTTTTTTTGACCCTTTTTTTAACGGTATTTGATCTATTTAAAAGCAGAAACTAATAAAAAAAGGGCCCTATTAGGGCCCTTTTAATAATTACTTAACTTGCGTTATTCGGCCATCGGTATAACCAATGTATCCTGGGTTTGCTTTAATGTAATCAACAACAACGTCCGCTAGATCAGGACCGAAGTCATAGATGTCAGTTGCAGCTCTAAACATCTTGTATCCGTCACCGCCACCACGAATAAAGTTGTTAGAAACCATACCGTATGTTCCGTATAGGTTAAGAGCACTAAAAGATCCATTGCCCTCTTGGATTTCAATTGAAGTCACCCTTTCGTTTGCTGGCTTAGACATGTCGAATGAAAAGCGCATTCCAGAAACTTGTGGGAATCGACCCGAACCATCCTCAACTTGACTAACGCCATTCTCAATTGCTGCTAGTAACTGCTTACCCGTAACCTTGAAGGTTGACATTGTGTTTTGAAAAGGAAGGATAGTCATTATCTCACCAAGAGTAACCTGGCCAGAATCAAGAGAAGCTCTTATGCCGCCTGAATTCGCAAGTGCAATCGAATAACCTTTTGCAGTTCCTGCTGCTCTCATGGCATCCGTGATCATATTACCCATGTCACATTCTTGAACTCGACAAACCGCTCTATCGCCATTTAAAGAGCTAGAAATGTTTCCAACAAGAGTTTCTTTAAGATCTGTAATTGGCTTCTCTAATTCATCTAAGCGAGCAACGATTTGGCTGTCTTCATTGACCGAGCCGTCAATCGTAATTGGCTCACCTGTTGCAGAGATAATTTCACCCTCATCATCAAAGACAACTGAGAGTTCGCCTAAGTATTTACCATAAGCATAAGCTTGCACAATTTGAGTGCCATTAACAACGGTTGGGTAAGGTCCTTTTGCACTATCGCTAATGTTTGATAAATAAGCATTATCATGACCACCAACGATCACGTCAACACCTGTTGTGTTTGCTGCAATCTCTTTATCGATCTCATATGAAGAGTGCGACATTAGAATAATTATGCCAACTCCATCTGCTGTTAAAGAGTCAACTTCAGCCTGAACTGCAGAGATGGCATCCGTGAAAATAATGTTATCGCCTGGACTCGAAATATCAACCACGTCCTCAGTAACAACACCTATCAGTCCAATTTTGTGACCACCTCTCTCTATGACCGTTGATTTTTGCAGCCTACCCTTAAGTTCTGGCTCCATATCTACATCAGCATTTGCCATAAGAACAGGGAAATTAACTGCGTCCATGAATTCTCTTAGAGTTTCTGGCCCATCATCGAACTCATGATTACCAACAGTCATACCATCATAACCAAGCTTGTTCATCATTTCTGCTGCAACCTTACCCTTATAAAGGTTGTAGAATAGAGTTCCTTGAAACTGATCACCGCCATCTAAAAGTACTGTGTTTTCATGTCTTGAGCGTGCATCCTCAATTGCTGTAATTAATCGAGCGGAGCCGCCAAAACATTTTCCTTCAGTATTACTCTCCGCAGAGCAATTATTATCGTACTTACTGATAGGCCTAAAGCGAGCATGAAAATCATTTGTATGAAGTATTGTTAAGTTTAGAACCTTGTGACTAGCAGCTATTGACGATTGGCTAAAAAAGCCCAATGTAACAACCAAACTCAAAAGCACACCTGGAATTATTTTTTGCAAACCAATTGATTGGATTTTATATATGTGTTTCAAAATTACTCTCCTGTGTAATTAAAAAAGTTGATGTTATATTGTAATCCTATTTAATATATTATTTACAAAAATATTTATTATGGGTAGACTCATGCTCCAATGCAATTCAAAATAACAATGTGTTATCTAAAAATAAATTAAAGTAATTAACGATGAATTACAGCGAGAAAATTGAAAATAAACTAATAAAAAATCTAAAGCTATGCTCTTTACCACTTCCTCATAGAAAAAGCCTCCCTTTTGAATTCTATTGGCAGAATTCTATTTTTACACAAGAAAAAAAACGTATTTTTACAGATCAATGGTTAGGGTTAGGTCGGGCAGATAGATTAATGTTTCCGGGTGAATATGAAGCATTAGAGCTATGCGGTCAAGCACTTTTATTGATTCGCGATCAAGATAAAGCTTTACGGTTATATGCAAATACCTGTAGGCATCGAGGCGCTAAGTTGTTAGAGGGTAACGGACAATGCCAAGCAATTAGTTGTCCTTTTCATGGCTGGACATATTCAAAAGAAGGAGTCCTAATTCACGCCAAAGAGATGGATAAAAATCCAAATTTTGATTTCTCAGAACACTCGCTGATTGAGTATGACCTAAAAGAAGTAGAAGGATTTTTGTTTGCTTTTATTGGCAGTGATTCAACAAGTTTAGAGAAGCAGTTAGGTGATTTTGCAAAACTTCATAAACCTTGGGCATTGAACGATCTTGTGACGACAAGGCGTCAAGCCTTTGAAGTGCAGTGCAATTGGAAGGCATTTTTAGATGTTTTTAATGAATACTACCATCTGAACAACGTGCACCCAACCAGCATCGACAACCTCTATTGCAGGCCTGAAAAGTCTGACATTACATCGGGAGACTATGCGAGTCAGTTTGGGCTTACCTCTGGAACTGGCGCCCTACTTGAAGTTCAACAACTCAGTGCTTTACCAAAAATGACGAGTTTAACTGAGCCATGGAGCCATGGAGCTCGGTATAGCTGGATTTTTCCAAATATGACTTTTGCAGCAAGCCAAGAAGCGATCTGGGTTTATGAAGCCACTCCAATCAGTTCAGAGCGCTGCCAAATACGTCAAAGCATTTGTTTTCCAAAAAATACAACGGAGCTCCCTGATTTTAATGAAAAGTCTCGGGCCTATTATCAGCGCCTTGACGACGCCATGAGTGAGGACATTATTGCTCTAGAAAATCAACATAGAGGGCTTCGAAATTCACCATCACTGCAGGGTCAATTTTCCCCTCTAATGGAAGAAAATGTTGCCTCATTTACTAACTGGTATGCGATGAAGATGATTTAGATACAATACAAGTTTTTATTAATTCATAACTATTCATTAACTTAATCCATGGTTTTTAGAATATTTATTTAAGGATGGTGATGTCCATTGCTTTAGAGTATCGTCCTTTGGCCTATAAACTTCTATTTTTAAAGGGTAGCATTTTGCTGAATCGCTCGAATGGCTTGAACTACAATCACCGCCAGGGCAAGCAGATAGAGCACCTAGTAAATCTATTTCTGCGAAAAACTCAATAAAATCACCAGGCCTTACAGGGCTGGCCTTCATAAAGTACTGATGCGTTTCTTTTGTAAAACCTGTGCACATAAAAACATTAAGAACATCATGAACTTTCATTTCTATTTCAGAAATTTTTGCATGTTGATGATTAGACAGAGCTCTGCATAAATTTGAATGACAGCAGAAATGGTATTCTTCGTTATTCAAAGACAAATGAGTGTATGGGTCACAACGCGTTCCAATAACGTCATGAACGCTACCGCCGTCTTCATCCCAGCCATACCAATCTAAAGTGTCATGAGTAATTGTTGCCATCGGTCTTAGGAAAGGAAGATTTGAGTACAGCTTGTCACCCGTGCTAACATGAGTTCCGTGGAGGGCTCTTGTTTTTCCACTGAAAAAGTGCTCACTAATATTGTCTCTATTCCACAGGTTTAAATCTCCAACTTGTGGTCCCTCAACACTGACAATTCGAAAAAAATGACCCGCGGGAACTTCAAATGTTTTAGCATCCCTTGGAGGAATAATTATTGATTCAATAAGCTCCATTTTACTTCTTGCGTTCGCATAAAGACTTGAGTCGTGGGATGGTAAATTATCTATTGGGTAACAGATAACTGGCTTAATTGCACGCCGCTCTTGGGCATCACTTGGCTCTTGATTTTGCTTTATTGTTTTCATACGTTATCTTACCTCTAAATCTAATGCTATTTTGCTCAACCTCTCTACGCCATTAGAACCAACAATGACAGTATGGCCCGGACACATTGCAAGCCTGCTATCTCTATTCATAATAATCATATGCAGAAAGAAGACCATATTCTCCTCAACTACCATGGAATTACCTTCGAATATCATCGGATAATCTACCCAAATTGGGGCATAGGCGCAGCCCATTGAATATCCACAGGCATTTAGGCGGTGATCTTTGTAGCCACCTCTATCCATCACATTTGAATGCGCTAAAAAGACATCACCCAGTGTGTTGCCTGGAATTAAAGCATCTTCACACGCTTCAAGTGCCTGCGTTGCAACTCTATGCATATCTTGGTGTTGCTCAGTTGCCTCTCCAATAAGAACAGTTCGCATCATAGCGGCATGATACCTTCGGTAACACCCAGCCCATTCTAGTGTCATTTGATCAACCTCACTTAGGTGTCTTGGGCCAGAGTGATATCTACAAAGTAGTGCGTGCTCTCCAGAGCCAATTATGAATTCATTTCCAGCATAGGTGCCCCCGCCTTTAAACACAGCGCCTTGCATCGCAGCCAAAATATCACCTTCAAAAGCCCCAGAATGAGTCAATTCAATGCCCGCTTTGTAAGCATCATCTGCAAGAGTTGCTGCAGTCCTTATAAATTCAAGCTCTTTTTCACTTTTAATGTAGCGCAATTTATTAACCAAGCTTGATGCGTCGTGAAGCGAACAAAATCCTTTTAATGCACCATCTAAAAGCCGATAGTTGTGAGCAGTTAATCCCACACTGTCGTACTCAACTCCTAATCTTTTATTTTCACAATGAAATTCTTTCAATAGAAGCTTTAAATTTTGAGTGGGATTGATTCCGGCTTCATCTTTCCAAATTCTAATGTCATCAAGTATTGACGTTAACTCTGCTTGTGCAAGGTCTGGAGCCCTCGTGAGCAAAACCATTCTTCCGTCTACCCCAAGGTATAGGCATTGAAACATGGCATACCCAAAGCTGTCATAGCCGCTCAGATAATACATACTCTCTTGGCGAAATATTAAAATGCCATCAAGGTTTTTCTTATTGAGTTCTGTAAGAACATTCTTCTGTCTTTTTTTGAACTCTTCATTCGTAAAATGAATTGCCATAGTCTGACTCCAATTTTTAGAATTTTATGGTTTGTTTGGTTAGATTAAAGTAGATTTTCCAAACCCCCCTCCTCCAGGAGTTTTTAAGACAAAAATGTCATCTTTAGACACTTCAATTTGTCCTTTCGTTTTTAATTCAGTAATGCTGTTATCTAAATGGATTACATAGTTTTTTCCTAAGGCTCCAGAATTTCCACCAGCCAAACCATAAGGTGGTACTACCCTATGCCCGGTAATTATATTAACAGTCATCGGCTCTAAAAAACGTAATCTTCGGTCAACCCCATCGCCACCATTGTTTAGCCCACTACCTCCAGAATTTTTTCTGATACTAAAAGATTCAAGTCTTACAGGAAACCTCCATTCAAGAACCTCAGGATCCGTTAATCTAGAGTTAGTCATATGAGTATGAACTGCGCTGCAGCCATCTTGATTAATACTAGCTCCTGAGCCGCCACAAATAGTCTCATAGTTTTGTACCCTATCGTTTCCCCAGATAAAGTTGTTCATAGTTCCTTGAGATGCTGCAACAACTCCTAAAGCGCCAAGTAAAGCATCTACAATGTACTGTGATGTTTCGACGTTTCCTGCAATCACTGCTGCTGGGTATTCTGGGTTAATCATGGAGCGCTTAGGAATAATTAGATTTAATGGCTTAAGGCAACCTGCATTTAGAGGAATATCATCATCCACAAGACATCGAAAAACATACAAAACTGCTGCACAACAAATCGCGCTTGGAGCATTGTAATTGCCGGGGTGTTGTTCGCTAGTCCCAGTGAAATCGATCGTAGCACTTCGCTCTATTTTGTCAACGCTTATTGCAACTGAAACCTGATGCCCATCATCCATTTTGTAAGTAAAGCTGGAGTCACTAAGGACATCTAAGACTCTTCGAACAGATTCCTCAGCATTGTCTTGAACATGTTTCATATAGGCATGGACAACACCTAACCCATAATTCTTAATAACTTTTAATAATTCTTGAGACCCCTTTTCAGCTGCCGCTACTTGCGCCTTTAAATCCGCGATATTTTGCTGAACATTGCGCGCTGGAAATTCCCCTGAGCTAAGTAAATCATAGATTTCTTTTTCAAGGAAGACGCCTTTTGAGACTAAAGTAAAGTTGTCAATTAAAATCCCCTCCTCTTTAACATGGCTCGAATTTGCTGGAGCAGAGCCAGGGACTGTGCCCCCAATATCGGCATGGTGGCCACGCGTTGCAGCATAAAAAATTACCTTTTCACTGTTTTCATCATAAACCGGCTTAATAAGAGTGATGTCGGGCAAGTGGGTACCTCCATTGTAAGGAGCATTGATCAAAAATGCATCGCCTGGACTCATAGTGTCAAAATTTTCACGAATAATTGTTTTAATGGACTCGCTCATTGAGCCGAGATGAACGGGGACATGAGGCGCATTAGCAACAAGATCGCCTGTTGGCGAAAACAAAGCGCACGAAAAATCTAAGCGCTCTTTTATATTTACCGAGGAGGCGGTATTTTCAAGTACTGTACCCATCTGCTCAGCAACGCTCATGAATAGGTTGTTAAAGATCTCTAGCATTACTGGGTCTACATTAGTACCAATCGCACTCGCTCTTTTTATTTTTTTAATTCTCTCTAAGATAAGATCATTTTTATCATTAAGGTATCCTTGCCAGCCTGGCTCAATTACAATTGTTGAGGTCGATTCAATAATAACAGCCGGCCCAAAAATTAAGTCATTAGAGGCAATATCACTGCGGTTATAAAAAATAGTTTGTTGTGTTTCACCACCTATAAAAACATCCTTTGAGGCTAGGGTTTTAGTCTTTAGTGCTTGGGTAGGTATCTCCTCTATATCAAGCTGCTCACTCTGGCATGAAACTTCAACTTGTATCGATTCAATGATGAGTGTTTTTTCAGGAGATATGAAACCAAAGCGAGCTTTATGAGTATTTTCAAAACTCGACTTCATTGCTTTATAATCATCAAACTTAACAGCTAAGGAGCTATCAGAGCCGTTGTAACGAAGGAAAACGCGATTAAAGTAGTCAAATAGCTTTTCGTTTAGGTTTTGAGAAATTAGCTCTTTTCTTCCATCACTTTTTAGTTCATTAAAGCTGCTTGAAAGAGAGTTAATGGTCTTTTCATCTAAGACTAATTCAACTGCCAAGTCATTAATTGTTTTACTGTCTGCGAGCCCAATACCAAAGGCTGATAAAACGCCAGCATACTGATGAAGATGGATCTGCTTTATCCCAAGACTGTCAGCAACTAGACAGGCGTGCTGACCACCTGCCCCGCCAAAACAAGAAAGGGCATAGTTGCTTACATCATGCCCACGCTGAACGGATATTTTTTTAATGGCATTTGCCATACTTTCAACTGCAATTGACAAGAATCCTTCTGCGACTTCCTCTGGAGAAATCAGCTTGTTTGTTGACAAAGAAATCTCTTTTGCAAGAGCTTTAAATTTTTTAAAGACAATTCTTGAGTCAAGCTTTTGATTTGCATTTGGTCCAAAAACTTTTGGAAAGAAATCTGGACTCAGTTTACCAATCATTACGTTGCAATCAGTAACGGTTAAAGGGCCGCCATTTCGATAACAAGCTGGGCCTGGGTTCGCACCTGCAGAATCTGGTCCAACTCTGTACCTTGATCCATCAAAGTGAAGAATAGAGCCGCCGCCTGCAGCAACAGTATTAATTAGCATCATCGGAGACCTAAGCCTAACACCAGCAACCTCAGTTTCAAGGGTTCGTTCATACTCACCGTTGTAGTGACATACATCGGTTGATGTGCCGCCCATATCAAAACCAATCAGTTTAGTAAGCCCCACCTTTTCACCCGTCTTAACCATACCAACAACCCCGCCAGCGGGCCCAGATAAAATTGCATCCTTCCCCTGAAAGTAGTTTGCATCTGTAAGGCCGCCATTTGATTGCATAAATTTTAACTTACCAGAATCGTTTTTATCAGATCCTAGAGCATTTTTAACCTGAGTAACATATCGACGAAGGATAGGTGAAAGATAAGCATCAACCACTGTTGTGTCGCCTCTTGGAATAATCTTCATCAGAGGGCTTACATTATGGCTAACTGAAATTTGTTCAAAACCAATTTCTTTTGCAATAAGCTTTAATTTATTTTCGTGATCTTGATAGCGATAGCCATGAATCAAAACAATAGCTATTGATTTGAAGCCTTCATTAAAGGCGCTTTTTAGTAATTTTTCAGATTTAAGCGTGTCGAGTTTTGTGAGAATTTTCCCGTTAACATCAACCCTCTCTTCAATCTCAATAACTTTTGAGTAGAGCATATCTGGCAGATTAATGTCAAGTGCAAATAGTTCGGGTCTTTGTTGATAGCCTATTCGTAAAATATCTGCAAACCCACTTGTAATTGCAAGTAATGTATTTTCTCCTTTTCGCTCTAAAAGAGCATTTGTTGCAACTGTTGTGCCCATTTTAATTGACTCAATATTGCCAATTGGAATGTCGTCAGCCTTTTTTAATTTTAATAAATCTCGAATACCTTGGATTGCAGCATCTGGATATTGCCTTGCATTTTCAGATAAAAGTTTATGAGTAATAATTTTACCAGCTGGATTGCGTCCTATAACATCGGTAAATGTGCCACCCCTATCAATCCAGAATTGCCATTTTGTATTTTTGGAGGGTTTTTTAATGTGCATACACTATCTTGAAATTCCCAAATTCACTTCTAAGTCTACTAAAACCAATTCAGCATCCAAAACCTTTAAAACCCTCATTTTCTCTCCTTTGTTAGATGAAGTCTGTTGAGACAGCGAGAATTGCAATCCCGAGCAATGCGACAGTTTGTAACACCATAAGTGCGATTGATTTTCCTCCTAGCTCCATCATTGACTTAAGTGATGTGGAAACGCCAAGCCCTGCAATAGCGAATACTAAAAACCATTGCGAGACGTCCGCAAGAAACCTCGTTATCATTTCAGGTATAAATCCGATGCTATTAACAATCAAGCATAAGGCAAAGCCAAGAGCAAACCAAGGAAAAGCCTTAGGACTAATAGTGCCAAGCTCGTCATCGCCCTTTAATAAAAGTGCAATAATAATTACGATGAATGGTAGCATTGAAATCCTGAGGAGCTTAATAAAGGTAGCTACATCACCGGTCTCATTAGATACGGCATAACCTGCGCCAACTACCTGAGCAACATCGTGGATGGTTGCGCCAATAAGGATTCCAATCTCAACGTCACTGAAGCCTCCCACTGAAAACAAAATAGGATAGGCAATCATTGCAAAGGTTGACAAGCCAGTAACGCACACAACGACAAATAAGGTGTCGCGATGCCTTTCTTTCCAGTTAGGAAGGACGGAGGCGACAGCGAGCGCTGCAGCAGCGCCGCAAATAGATACTGCGCACGCGGTTAAAAGTCCAAATAGGTAACGCCTACCCATCAATTTTGCTATAAACCAACTAACTGCAATTGACGAAAGCACAAGTATAGGTACAAGTAAAAGTACACTCGTGCCAAGACCTAAAATTTGATCAAGCGTAACCCTAAAGCCTAATAACGCAACCCCGAAGCGAAGAATCTTTTTGCTTGAAAACTCTATGCCTGGAGCGCACCGCTCATCCGTTGATAGGAAGTTAAAGGCAATACCAATAAGGAGTGCAAAGAGCATCACTGGCGCTTTGTAGTGAAGACTTAGAAATCCTGCTGCTGCGGCAATTGTTCCAACAACAATTAGGCCAGGGAAAAGTCTGTTAAGTCGATCTTGTAACTTAATAATCAAGGAATTCATTTAGAAAGGTATTTAACGTAATTGATACGGCGATTCATTTTAAACAATGTAGATCAAAAGTGGGCCTATGGTTTTTTATTTAATCAACCAACAATTAAACACTAACTCTCTTCTTTCAAAAACTTATTCAATCGATTTAGTGCCCCCGGATTCCAATCAGAATTAAGCGTACCTGACTCTTCAGACCTTGCATTGGTAGCCATTATTGCTTTTTCTTGCAACGATAACTTCTTTTTCTTCTTAGTTTTTAGTTCTTCATTCTGTTTTTTCATAGTTCTCTCCGCTAGTTGAAGTAAAGCTATTACATCTTAATTGTACTCTTTTTGATGTTTGTTGTATTTCATGTTTTTATTCTTAATAAAATGTGTTCAAATTAACACAGAATATATTTTTTTAGTTTCTATTACTGGATGAAATCAAATGGCCTACGTAGTAACCGATGGTTGTATCAAATGTAAACATCTAGATTGTGTTGAAGTTTGCCCAGTAGATTGTTTCTACGAAGGTGAAAATACACTAGTCATTAACCCAGATGAGTGCATTGATTGTGATGTCTGCGTACCTGAGTGTCCGGTTGAGGCAATATTACCTGACACTGACCCTATTGGCGTCAAATGGTTAGAGTTCAATAGAAAATACAGCACTGAGATGAATTGGCCAGTTATTACTGAAAATAGTGGCCCAGACCCTGAGCATGAAAAATATCACCCGGATAATTTTCCAGATGGAAAGATGCATCTATTTT
>JACKQG010000703.1_pt1 | contig 47695 bp, 34 predicted proteins | sample 8237621 | NCBI WGS metagenome assembly JACKQG01 (sample SAMN15677084, study PRJNA649215) | marine metagenome | biome: marine; feature: Black Sea; material: saline water; isolation source: suspended particulate matter (SPM) from the Black Sea western gyre | collected 2013-06-09/2013-06-10 | depth... | reverse complement strand
GCGCCCGGGCAGGGGCAGGTCCAGGCAGAGAAAATCGTAGTAGCGGGTGAACGCGTCCCGCCAGTAAAGAGGTACGAGGTCGTTGGGGGCCAGAACGCCGTGGCGGCGGGTCAACGCGACGAGAAAGGTCATCCCCACTGCTTGCAGCACTGCCATGCAGGCCGCCGCCGCCAGGGCGGCGTTGAACAGTCTCTTCAGTCGGTCCACTGCTACTCTCCGACGTACCCCAGCGATTTGAGGCGTTCCAGGGTCTCGGAGTCCAGTTCCACCCGGGTGTCTGATCGCGACTCGCGTAGCGTGCGCTGCTGGGCCTGCCAGCGCTGCTCACTCCAGCCACCCAGCTCGTCGAGTTCCGCGCGCAGCTCTTCGGGCCGTTCAGCGGCCAGGTCGTGCACCTCCCCTGCGTCGTGGGCCAGGTCGTAGTATTCTGCCGCAGATTTCCTGGGGTGGGTAATGCGGTTGAAGTGCTGGATGGTCTTGCTGCTCGGCAGGCGGCGGGCGATCTGCAGGTTGAAGCCACGCTTGTCAAAAAACTCCCCGTACACGGCTCGTTCGGTGCTGCGCTCAGAGGCCGCTCGCAACTCCAGCAGGCTCAGGCCTTCCATTATTTCCGGACCTTCCAGCCCCGCCACGTCTATGATGGTGGGCATAATGTCCACGAGGCTGGCCTGCTGGCTGACGGATTCACCAGCCCAGCGGCCGTCGGGTAGTCGAACGATCAGCGGTACTCGCAGCACCTCCTGGTAAAGCGTCCGATGGTGGCCCTTGTTGCCGTGCTCGAAAAACTCGTCGCCGTGGTCAGAAACGACGATCACCAGGGTATTGTCGCGGAGCCCCAGCTGATCGATCCTTGCCAGCACGCGCCCCACGTGCTCGTCGGTGAAACGAATTTCACCATCGTACAGGGCCAGTATGTGCTCGAGATCACGTGCGGGCATGTTGCGATTGACGTCCTTGCGTTCGATGAAATCGGTGCCGTCCATGTCGCCTTCGTATTCGGGGTCGAACATGGTGTCGTAGGGGGCAGGCGGTACGTAGTCGTAGTGGATGTCGAAGTAGTGCAGGAAGAGAAAGAAGGGTTCGTCGGCGTGGTCATCCAACCAGCGCAGGGCGTTGGTGTTTATGTCGGGCGCGACGATTGCTTTCCTGGCCAGGCTCCGGTGCTCGTGGGCAGCGCTCAGGTCGAGGTACTCGTCCATGCCGCGCGCGTAGCCGTACATGGCCGCAACGTAGGGCGCCGACACGAAACCGGCCGTGCTGTAGCCCGCCGCCTTCATGATTTCTCCGAGCACCGGTATGCCCGGGTCGAGCACGTTGGTGTCGTGCACCACCCCGTGTGACACCTGGTAGCGCGAGGTGAACATGGTCAGGTGGGTGGGCAGCGTCCACGACGATGTAGAGATGGCGTTGTCGTAGCGTATTCCCTCTGCCGCGAGCTTATCAAGGGCCGGGGTCGTGGCCCTGTGGTAGCCGTAGGCGCTCACGTGGTCGGCCCGTAGGCTGTCGAGCGAGATGAGCAGTACGTTGGGCTTGTCGTAAGTGGGTGAGAAGCGTTCCAGGGGGGGTGAGTTTAGCGGCCCGTTGTTGCCGGGCACAGCGGCCGGGAGCAGGCCGAGCAGGCAGGCCAGAGCGACCGCCGATGTCGCTCGTGGAGAATCGTTCCAGCGTGACACTATCATCCGGGTAATGATTACCGACACCGCCAGCACCACGAGTGCTACCAGTGTTCCGTCCAGCAGCAGGCTTCGCGAGCGATAGAGCAGGTGTTTCAACGATGGGTGTTCGGCAAGAGACAGCGCCGTGATTGCCGCGGTTGCGTGAACCAGCAGGGCCAGGGCCGTCCAGGCCCAGAGGTACAGGCGGCCAGTGGGTTGGTGGCGACGGGCCACCAAGCTGCCCAGGAGGGATCCAAGGGTGCCTATTATCACAGCCATGGCCACCGAGGCTGGTAGCAGGTCGGCCAGCAGGGCCAGGTGCTCGGCGGCACTGGTACCGGTGAAACTGTTGGGGAGCCCGGGCAACCAGGCCAGGTAACCGTCCATCGCGTACCTTAGCTTGGTGAGAAAATCGTAGAGCTGGTTGGGAAAGAACCCGTAGGGTGGCAGTACCTGCCCGCGGTAGACCAGGGCCAGGGCCAGGCTTTCAACAGTAGCCTGCACCACGGCCAGGGCCAGCAGTGAGGCGAGACCAGTGCGGAGATGGTCTCTTGTTGCGTTCACGACCCGGCCTTGCCCATACCCGGCATCGGGCGGCCGAAGCGTAGGATGCGGGGATCGCTTATCGCCCAGGTCACCAGGGCGCTCAGAAAGCTCAGGCCGTAGGTCAGATCACATACCAAGCCCATGCCGGCGCAGAACAAGCGGTCAGCGCCCTTGAGCCAGCGGGCAGAACTGCGCCAGTAGTAAAGTGCGCGCGCAGCCACAACGGCGGCAGCCGCCACTGCGATTGTCCCGGCCCCGGTCGTACACGCCACGATCCCGGCCACGGCTACGGGTGCAATGGCTACCTGCACGATGCGATGCAGGATCCGGCTGCGGCGGTTGTCCTGGTCGCCGGTCATGAGGTGGTGTCCCAGTCCGTACTTGAGAAAAATGTATGCCTGCCCGTTGGCGTACTTGTACTGTTTCTTGATCACCTTGCGCAGGTTGTCCTCGGTCTGTCCGAAGTCCAGCGCGAACTTGAGGCGCTTGTCCTGCACCAGGCGGTAGCCGAGCTGGCGCATTCTTGCCGATATGTCCTGGTCCTCGGTGGAGTTGTAGAGACCCTCAAACCAGAAGCCGATTTCTTCGAGTGCTCGCCTTCGTACCAGGTCGCAACGGGTTTCTATGAAGCTGACCTCGAATATTTCCTCTCCGGGCTTATCGTCCACGTCGAGCAGGTTGACCACGGTAAACACTCGCTGCACCCGGTTGAGGGTGTGCAGGTCGCCGAACACGCCCTGTCCGCACAAGCCCGCTATATTATCGTCCTCGAGTACCTTGACCGCGGCCGATACGTAGGACGGGTCGGTCATGTGGCAGTCGCTGGCCATCAGCAGCACGAACTCGCCCCCGGCGCGCGCTGTGCCGATGTTGTAAGCACCGGCAGTGCCCCGATTGGCTTCATTGAATATGGCCGTTATCCGGTCGCCGAAAGAACGCAGGATATCGGCCGTCGAGTCTTGAGATGCGTCGTCTACCACGATGCATTCAATGGACGGGTAGTCCTGGGCAAATACCGATTCTATGCCCCTGGCTATGGTGTCCTCCCCGTTGAGCACGGGGATGACCACCGAGACCAATGGCCGTGGCTTCTGCGTGTGGGTATGCGGTGTGGATTCTGTAGGCATATTTCCTGGTCCGATTTCGAAGTTTGTGAGGCTCGCGGCCACTGCAGCAGTAGCCCGCTGCGTGGCGCGTGATACCTTTATAGGATACCAGTTAAGAGGGGTAAATGTGGACCCCTGATTGGCTTGTGACCCGTTCAGTTAGCCGCGTTTTTTTCGCGGCGGTAGATGACGATTTCCGGGTTCAGGCTGCGTATGAGCGGCCTTTCTATCCAGGGCGTGGCTCTGAAGCGCGAGGCTTCCCGGTAGCCGAGGCTGCCGTCGCGCAACGCATTGAGTAGCTCCACGTTTTCGCGCCGCCGGTAGTTCATGATGTTTCCAGTAACGCTGACCTGGTGGGGCAACCAATCACCGTTGTCAGCCCGCTGGGTGCCGGCGGGTTCGGCCCCCGCTGGCTCGCCGACTTCGGCCTGCTGCCAGTCGTTGCTGTACCGCACGGTGATTCCTCCCAGCGAGGCTTGCGACACGACAACGAAATCAGGTTGCCGCTGTTCGAAGGCGCTCCTGTTGCGCTCGCTGAATTCTATTTCGTCGTGTACCAGTTCAGGGGGAATGCGAGGCAGGTAAGTTGCGCGCTGCCAGGTTTCTACGTGTTGCCCGGGCTCGGCGTTGTCTTGCAGCCAGCGTTCGGCCGGGTAGCGGCCGTCCGAGACCAGCATGTGGTCAACGTCGAGTCCGTACAGCAGCGCGGCCGTCAGCAGCAGCGCCGCCATTATTCTCGAGGAAAGGACCGCGCGGCGCGCCGATACAAGCGCGGCCAGGGCCACCCCGGCAAACACGCAGGCCAGCACCGACAGTGGCAGCACGTAGCGGATGCTGAGCGACAGCATGGACCTCAGTCCGAGCAGGTAGAAGCCCGCGGCGGGTAGCAGGGTAAGCAGGAGCAGGGCAAGGTGGCGGCGCAGCAGTGACAAGACGATGCCGGCGGCGGCCAGCAGGGCAGTAAGAGGGCCGAGCGAATCGAGCAGTGCGCGGGCGGCGATACCGGCTTGTTTCCATTCAACGGCAAGTCCCCGATCGGCGCTGAAATCCACCGGGAAATAATACGGCGAGTACTCCTGGGCCACGTCGGCGGGCAGGGAATGGGTAAGAAACCGCAGTCGGTTCACGAATCCCGACGGGTTGAGCGGTACGTTGTTGGCCAGGACCATGGTCGCCACGAAGGCCGAGCCCGCCCAGGCCGCACCGGCAAACAGCGCTGGCCAGCCTCTTCCTCCCGTTTTGATCAGCAGTGCGAGGGCCGGCACCAGTCCCACGAAAAACCCTGCGCCGAGTTCCTTGGTAGACACCGACATAGCCGTGGCCGCACCCAGCAACAGCCACCAGCGCGGGCGCGCGTCTTCGTCGAGCAGTCGCACGGCCGCCAGCAGGGCGGCGAGCAGCCAGAAGAGGTAGGGGATCTCTACGTTGGTGGTGTGGGAGTAGAAAACCACGGGGTAGCACAGGCTGGTGAGCAACGCGGCCGCGACTCCCGAATCGCGATCGACCAGGCGGCGGACCGAGGCGTACACGAACACCGTGCAACCGGCACCCATCAACACGCTCACTCCCCGACCGCTCAGGGCGAGCAGCGACATGACACCTTCGGGGTCCTGCATGCCCCAGGGGTAGTTCGAGGTCGGAGTTCCCAGGCCGCCGCTCAGCCAGGTCAGCGCCAGTGGCAGCGCGTAGGCAGCTCCCAGCACGAACACGTGCCCGGGGGGGTACTTGAACCAGAACCAACCGCTGTTGAAGGGCTCCGACAGGAACAGGCGGTGCAGTATGGACAGCGGCGCTCCGGGCTTGATGGCGTCGGCGGCCCAGGTCTGGTTGCCCGTGGGCAGTCCCCAGCCGATGCCGCAAAGGTTGATGGCAAGGGCCAGCGCGAACAGTGTCCACGGCAGCCATCGGTCGAGGCGGTTATGTTCCATTCCGGTTGAGGTCAGTTACGCCGGCCCAAGGGGGAGCCGCGGCCGATCGCTGACAATAAAGGATTGCGCGGTTAGTGCCGGTCGTCAACAGGGGTGTTCCGGGGTCGTCTTGACCGTGCTCTGCTGAGGCACGATAATCCCGGCCTTGTCGCGCGGCCCTTGGCCCACGCGGGCAACAGGAGGAATACCCTTGAGCGATTACAAGTACATCCGGGTAGAGCAGGAAGCCCACGTGGCAGAGGTCGTGCTCGACCGGCCCGAGAAACTCAACGCGATGCCCTTCGAGCTTTTTTACGAGATCCGCGAGGTTTTCGGCAAACTCGATCACGACGAGTCGGTGCGCGCCATAGTGCTGTGGGCCGAGGGGCGGCTGTTTACCGCCGGCCTGGACTTGAAGAGCGCCGGGACGGGTCTCCTCGGCGGCGGTAGCGGCGGCAACGGCGATGGCGGCAAGCACGACCGCAGCGAGGCGCGCAGTAATCTCGACATGTACGACACGGTGCTCAAGTTGCAGGCCTGCTTCACTGCCATACAGGACTGTCGCAAGCCGGTCATCGCTGCCGTCCACGGCAAGTGCATCGGCGGGGGCGTGGACCTTACAACCGCCTGCGACTTTCGCGTGTGCACCGAGGACGCGGAGTTCTCGATATTCGAAACGAAGATAGCCATCGTCGCCGACGTGGGAACCCTGCAACGCATAACAGCCATCGTGGGCAAGGGCATGGCGCGAGAGATGGCGTTTACCGGTGGATTTTTCGGCGCCGACCGCGCGCTTGCGACCGGCCTGGTCAACCGCGTGTACGCCGACAAGGACAGCATGCTCGAGGGCGCGCGCGCCACGGCCAACGAGATCGCGGCCAACTCTCCACTCACCGTGCAGGGAGTAAAACAGGTGCTCAACTATTCCGACGAGCACAGTACCGACGAGGGGCTCGATCACGTGGCGCAGTGGAATTCGTCGTTCCTGCGCAGCGACGATCTCGCCGAGGCCATGCAGGCCTTCGCCGAAAAACGCCCGCCGCGTTTCGAGGGTCGTTGAACGGCGCGAAAAGCTTGGATCTCGAACAGCAGACTATACCTCGGCTCGTGCAGGCGGCCGCTGATCGCTGGGGCGACTCGGTGGCAGTGGAGGATGGCGCTGACGGTGAGATAACTTATCGCCGCTTGGCCGACGATATGATCGTGGCGTCGCGCGCGTTCATTGCAGCGGGCGTAAACAAGGGCGACCGGGTGGCGCTGTGGGCACCCAATATCTACGAGTGGATAGCGGCCGCGCTGGGACTGCAGGCGGCCGGCGCGGTGCTGGTCACCCTCAACACCCGGCTCAAGGGCGCCGAGGCCGGTTACATCCTGGACAAGAGCGGCGCGCGCGTGCTCCTGACGGTAAGCGGCTTCCTCGGCACGGACTACCCCGGCCTGCTTACCGACGCGCTAGGGGCGGGCGACGACGGTCGGCCGGTGGCGGGACTGCCGGATCTTGAACGCATAGTCCTGCTTCGTGGCCCGGCGGGCGAGGGGGCCGATACCTGGCAGCAGTTTCTCGAGGGGGCACAGGAAGTAGACGATGCGGCGGCTGCTGCCCGGCTGGACGAGCTGGGCGAAGACGATCTCTCCGACCTGCTGTTTACCTCGGGTACCACGGGCAAGCCGAAGGGCGTCATGACGGCGCACGGTCAGAACCTGGCCGCTTTCGAAAGCTGGTCGGAGGTTGTTGGCCTGCGCGAGGGCGACCGCTATCTGGTGGTTAACCCGTTTTTTCACAGTTTCGGCTACAAGGCCGGCTGGCTGGCGTCGTTCATGCGAGGAGCCACCGTGTTGCCCGAGGCGGTGTTCGACGTTAACCGGGTGTTGGAGCGGATAGAACGCGACAGGGTCAGCATGCTGCCCGGTCCGCCGACGCTGTACCAGGGCCTGCTGTCCCATCCCGGACTTGCGCAACACGATCTGTCCAGCCTGAGGCTGGCGGTTACCGGCGCGGCCGTCATACCGGTGGAACTGGTTGAACGCATGCGCGACGAACTCGGCTTCGACACGGTCATTACCGGCTACGGGCTTACCGAGACCTGCGGCATCGTCACGATGTGTCGCTTCGACGACGACCCCGAAACCATAGCCACCACCTCGGGGCGTGCGATTCCCGGTGTCGATGTCATGTGCGTGGGCCGCATGGGCGACGAACTGCCGCGCGGTGAGCCGGGAGAGATAGTGGTGCGTGGTTACAACGTCATGCGCGGTTACTTCGATGACCCGGCGGCCACCGACGAAACGATAACCAACGGCTGGCTTCACACCGGCGACGTGGGCGTGATGGACGAGCGCGGCTACCTGAAGATAACGGACCGCATGAAAGACATGTTCATAATGGGCGGCTTTAACTGCTACCCGGCCGAGATCGAGAACCTGATGGCGGCCAACGCTGACCTCGCCCAGGTGGCGGTGGTAGGGGTCCCCGACGAGCGCATGGGTGAGGTGGGCGTGGCCTTCGTTGTGTTGGCTGGGGGCTCGGACCTGACGGACGAAGCGGTGGTGGCCTGGTGTAGAGAGAACATGGCCAACTACAAGGTGCCGCGCAGGGTCGAGCTGGTGGACGAGCTGCCGATGAACGCGTCTGGCAAGGTAGTGAAGTACAAGTTGCGCGAGCGCGTCGCCGGTCTTTCATGAGCCGCCGCTGATAACGATGACAAACCCCGACGGTCACCGTTACCTGCAGATCCGGACCTGGCTGGTATACGCCGCCCTGCTGGTGCTTGCCGTACCCTGGTACTGGCCGGCCGACAGTACGCTGTTGCTGCTGGGCATGCCGGCGTGGGTGGTCACGAGCGTCTTCGTTTCGCTGGTCATCTCGATCTACACGGCCTGGCTGTTGCTCTCCCACTGGCCACTACCCGACGATCCTTTCTGCGACCCGGGCGATAACACCGAAGAGCCTGTTGGAGAGCAACCGTGACCGGCACCGTGTTGCCCTTCGGCCCGGGAGGGCTCGCGGTCGTGGGTCTCTACCTGGCCTCGCTGCTCGTGGTGGGCTGGCTCGGGCAACGCGCGCGCCGCGAGGACTCGCTGCGCGACTTCTACCTGGGCGGCGGCAGCATCGGTTTCGCGGTGCTCGTGCTCACGCTCTACGCCACCCAGTACAGCGGCAACACCATGTTCGGCTTCACGGGCAAGGCCTACCGCATTGGTTGGACCTGGCTGAGTTCGGTTCACTTCATGACCGCCATCATAGTGGGCTACCTGTTGTTTGCCCCGTGGTTGCACCGACTGGCCCAGCGCCAGCAGTTCATTACCCCGGCCGATTTTCTTCGCCACCGCTACGGCAACCGCGGCATCGACCTGCTGGCGCCGCTGGTCATGACCCTGGCCCTGGCCAACTACCTGCTGGCCCAGCTGGTGGCCATGGGTCGCGCCATGCAGGGGCTTACCACCGCCGATCCGGTGGTGGCCTTTGCCTGGGGAGTGGTACTGCTGGCCGGCATCATGCTGGTGTACGAGACCATGGGCGGGTTCAGGGCGGTGGCCTGGACCGACGTCATACAGGGGGTCGCGCTGGCCATCGGTTTCGGCGCGCTGCTGGTGATGGTGTTCAGCGTGTGGGGTTGGCCGGGTGAGACCACGCGCGTGTTGCTGGACGGCGGCGAGCAGTTGCGTGCGCGTGTACTGCCGCCGGGCGCCCGTGCGTCTCGCAACTGGGTGAGCTACGTCGTTATTTTCGGCCTCGGCGCGGCGCTCTATCCCCAGGCCATACAGCGCATCTACGCGGCGCGCTCGGGCGCCGTGCTCAGGCGAAGCCTGGCGGTGATGGTTTTTCTTCCCCTGCTGAGTTCGCTGGTGGCGGTTACCGTTGGCGTGACGGCTGCCGCGCACGTGCCGGGGCTGGAGGGCGCCGCAGCCGATCGTGTACTCAGCGTGGTGTTTCAGCAGGTGCAGGCGTCGTCGGCCTTCGGCTACTGGCTGGTAGTGCTGCTGTTTGCAGCCGTGCTGGGGGCGCTCATGTCGACGGCCGACTCCTGCCTGTTGACCATATCTTCGATGATAACACGCGACCTCTACCAGGGTTTTCTGCGCCCCGACGCGGGCCAGGCTCATCTCACGCGCGTGGGCAAGCTGGTGTCCTGGGCCATGGTCGCGGTGGCCGCGTGGGTGGCGATCTGGATGGAAGGGCAGCCGGGGCGGCCCACGCTGGTGAGGTTGCTCGACATGAAGTTCGACATGCTGGTGCAGCTGGTGCCGGCTTTCATGCTGGGGATGCACTGGGGCCGGTTGGGTGGCAACGCGGTGCTCGCCGGCATGCTGGCCGGGCTGGCGCTCACCTTCGGCCTTTACGGCAACGCCACTGTAGACGCCTGGGGTGTGCACCACGGTCTACTGGGGCTGCTGCTCAACCTGGCGGTGGCGGTGGCCTGGTCACTTGCACGGCCGGGTGTAAGCGAGCGACAATGGACGGCGAGCAGGGGGTACGAAGATGGACGCAGTCACGGCACGAACTGAACTTGCAGCGATAGAGACCGCGCTCGACACCGGCGGATACAAGCCGGGGCCGTGGGCGGCGTTCCTGCGTGGGGCGAGGGGACTCGCCGCGGCCGAGCGTCGTGAGCTTGCCGAAGACGTGAGCCGCGTGAGCGATAAGCTGCACGGTCGCAGCCCGAGGCGCACCTTGCCGGTGCCCATGGCGCTGGCCGGTGAGCTGCTGGCGACGGCGGCGGCGCTTGCCCTGTGTTGCTGGGGACTGGAGCAGTCGTCGGCGGTGGCCGTGTTGGTGGCCATGCTGCTGCTCGTGGCCACGATGCAGCCGCTGGTCAAGGTCGGCACGGGCTTGCTGCTCGGCGTGCGCTATTCTTACGCCTTTCTCATGGGCCTGGAGCCGCGTTTCAAGATGCGCTACGGCAGCTACCTCGCCGCTGCGCCGGCCTCGCGAGTGCTGCTGCACCTGTCGGGCACGGTCGGCTCACCGTTGGCCGCGTGGCTCGTTGGTCACGAGGCCGCTGCCGCGGGAATGCCTACCGTGGCCTTGTTGTGTACCCTGGTGTTCTGGCCGCTGGTGTTGACCAACGTCGTGATGGCGGTGGCGGCGCTTGCCGGCCGGAGCAAGCTCGGGCCCGTGGTGCTGCGCGACAGCAGCGGCGGCGCGGCCGTGCTCGAGCTGAAGGCCGCGCTGGGCAGCGGGACGACGTAGGCCGGTCTGTCAGGGGCAAGCCGTGGCCGGGCCTGTGCTGTGACCATAGTTAATGCGGGCTAAATCAGGCGGCGGCGGGCAACGGCTGCCAGTCGGCGAGCATATCCGACAGTGACTCGAGCGTTGCCAGCCGCCCTGACAAACGAGCCAGTCTATCCATGCGCCGGCGGGCCGGCCGGCCGAGCTTGTCGCGCAGGTCGCGGCCGCGGGTTTCCAGCGCGAGGGTGATGGCGGCCGCGCTCAGGTTCGCGGGCAGCGGCAACTCGCTCACTCGGCCGAGGGTCTTGAGCGCTCGCGACCGGCTGCGCACCATCTGCCGGTGCAAACGCAATTGCAGCTCGCGTACGCGAGCGAGTTTCTCCGAGGTCTCGCCTTCCCAGTTGAGCAGGGAGTGCACGCTGCGTCGCCATCGGGTGCTGAAACCCACGCGCTGCAGGTTCCAGGCAACGCCCAGTTTAGACAACGACCAGATCAGCCACTTGCTCGGATCGAACTGTGTCCGCTCAACTCCTGCTCGGTAGTCGCCCGGGAAGGCGTGGTGGTAGTTGTGCCAGCCTTCGCCAAAGGTGACCAGCGCTACCAGCCAGCTGTCGGCGGCCGAAACAGCCGGGTTCCACGGGCGGCGGCGTCCCAGGTGAGCCCATGAGTTTACGAACCAGGTGCCGTGGTGCACGGCTACCAGCCGCACCACACCGGCCAGCAGCAGGCCTCCCGCACCACAGATGGCCCAGGGCAGTACGAAGCCGGTAGTGATGGCCAGCGGTATGTACCAGCGATCCTGCCAGGCCAGCATGCGGTCTTCGGCCAGGTGGGTGGGCAGCTCCCCGGTCATGCCCTGCTTGGTGAATAACCAGCCGACGTGCGCGTACCAGAAGCCGCGGCGTATGTTGTAGGGGTCGCGATCCTGGTCGGTCCAGGCGTGGTGACGCAGGTGGTCCGACGTCCAGCTGAGCGCCGAGCCTTGCCACGCAGCCGAGCCGGCTACGAGCAACGCTAGCTTGAACCAGGGCCGGCATTCGAAGGCGCGGTGCGCCACCAGGCGGTGGTAGCCCACGGTGATGGCCATGGCGCTCGCCAGGTACCAGCCGAGCGCTAGCGCCACCTCGGCCCAGGTGACGCCGAAGAACCACGCGTAGACCGGCCACAGTATGGTCGCAAGGGAGGTCGCGGCTATGAACAATATGGTGGGCCAGTTAAGCGAGCTGCGGTCGGCGGTGGCCGGCACGCTCGTGCTGGGTTGCCCTGCTGCATTCGGCATTAGACCAGAATAACCCCGCGGCACTGCAGCCGCCAGCCCTCCGCGAAAAGGTAGCAGGCTTGCTTTTGAGTGGTCCACGGCGTGGCACTATAGTTTGCTGCCGCGGAACAGCGAGTGCCCGCGGACGCCGGGTAAGAAGGAAAGCAGGGGTGACACTGAAAAAAGCAGGAAACATATTTGTCGACGCGGACGCCTACACCGAGCTTGCTTCGTGGCACGAGCAGGCCGCACGGCTCAGGCGCGAAGACCCGGTGCACCTGGTCGAGGCCGAGGGTTTCGATCCTTTCTACGCGCTCACCCGTCACGCAGACGTGTTCGAGGTCGAGCGACGCAGCGACACCTTTCTCAACACCCAGGCCTCGGTACTGTTGCCATCCGCGGTCTACGAAGAGCAGCGCGCCTCGGGACTTGAGCTCAAGACCCTGGTGCACATGGACGCACCCGAGCACCTGCAGTACCGCGGATTGACCAACGACTGGTTCAAGCCGGCCGCGCTGCGTCGCAGCCTGGAGGGCCGCGTAGAAGAACTCGCCCGCAGCTTCGTCGATCGTATGGCGGGCATGGGCGGCGAGTGCGACTTTGCCCGTGACGTAGCGCTGCTCTACCCGTTGCACGTGATCATGAGCACGCTGGGGGTGCCCGAAGAAGACGAACCGCGCATGCTCAGGCTCACGCAGGAGTTGTTCGGCAGCGAGGACCCCGAGTTCGGCGGCGGCAAGGATCGCAACCAGGTCATGATGGATGCCATGACCGATTTTTACGCTTACTTTACTGAGCTCACCGAGCAGCGTCGCGCCGAACCCCGCGACGATATAGCGTCGGTGCTGGCGAACGGCGCAGTAGACGGCCAACCGCTGGGCGAACTGCAACGCCTGAGTTACTACACCATCGTGGCCACCGCCGGTCACGACACCACCTCCAACGCGTTGGCCGGCGGCGTTGAGGCCTTGCTGCGCAACCCCGATCAATTCGCAGCCCTCAAGAACGACCCGTCGCTGCTGGACAACGCGGTGGAAGAGATCCTTCGCTGGACCACGCCGGTTCGACACTTCCTGCGCTACTCGACCCGGGACCAGCAAGTGGGCGACACCACCGTTCGCGAGGGCGAGCGCGTGCTGCTCTCCTACTTGTCGGCCAACCGCGACGAGGACGTGTTCGAGGACTCCCTGCGCTTCGATATCCACAGGGCTGACGCCGACCGTCACCTGGCCTTCGGCACCGGTGTGCACTTCTGTCTCGGGGCTCACCTCGCCCGCATGGAATTGAAATACTTTTTGCTCGAGTTGCTGCCGCGCCTGGACCGCATGGAGCTGGTAGGGCCGGTGGAATACACGGCCTCGAGCTTCGTGGGGGGTGTCAAGCGCATGCCCGTGCGCTACACCTTCAACTGAGAGGTCACGGATATGAATGCAGACGGACAACTGGGCGTGGGCATGGTGGGTTGCGGGCGCATAACTGACCTCGGTTGTCTTGGCTATCTCGATCATCCGCGTTCGCGGGTGGTGGCCACCTGCGACGCGGATCCTTCCCTGGCCGAGCGCCGTGCCGCCGAGTGGGGAGCTGAACGTTGGTACACGTCACTGCAGGCCCTGCTCGATGACCCCGCCGTCGACGCGGTCGATATTGCTACTCCCCACCACCTGCACGCCGACCACGCGGTGGCGGCGATAGAGGCCGACCGGCACGTGTCGCTGCAGAAGCCGCCCGCGCGGACGCTCGACGAATTTGACCGCATTGCCCACGCCGCGGGCGAGTCGGAACGTGTGCTGCGCGTGTTCGATAATTTTCTCTACTATCCCCCGCACCAGCGAGCCCGGCAATTGATAGAGGAGGGCACGATAGGCGAACCCTTGTCGATAAGAATCAAGACCGCCGCCGGCAGGCCGGGTGACGGCTGGGAGGTGCCCTGGGCTTCACAGTCGTGGCGGCTGGACGTCGCGGCCAGCGGTGGCGGTGCGGTCACCTTCGACCACGGCTATCACTGCTACAGCCTGGCGCGTTACCTGGTGGGGGCCGAGGTGGACCGAGTGCACGCGTTTATCAACTGGCAGCGTTTCGAGGGAGGGTTGGCGGCTGACGGGCCGGCAATGCTCAGCTGGCGCTACCAGGGCGACCCTGTGCGCTATGGCTGCTGGGAGGTGGTAGCCTCGCTGGGCATGAAGGTGAAGTCTGACTACTACTCCGAGGACGACCGCGTGGAAGTCACGGGTGAAAAGGGCGTTCTGTGGATCAACCGTTGCACCGGCCGCCTGCTCGAGGAACCGGCGCTGGTGGTTTACGCCGACGGCGAGACCCGTGCTTTCCACGACCTCGACTGTGACTGGGCCTCGTCGTTCAGGCTGGGTGGCCGTGCCTTCGTTGACGCCTGCCTCTACGGCGGCCCGGTGGTGCAGGACCCGGCCTCGGCGCGTCACAGCCTGGCCTTCGCCCTGGCGGCTGCCGAGTCAGCCGAAAGCGGCCGCGAGATCACGCCCTCGTGAAGGGCAAGAGATGGCCGGGCTGCTTTGAGTGGTCCCGGCCGTGCCTCTATACTGCCGCACGCGGCACGCCGCTGGACGAGGACTGAAGACCATGAGCAAGAACAGGGTAGCCGCAGCCGAGGGCTGGTTTACGATGGACGCCGACGAGCCGCGCCTGCTGGGCACGCGCGGGGTAGACAGCGGCAGCTATTTTTTCCCGCCGTCCATGGCCACCTCGGCAAACCCCGCCCACCCCTTTGAGGAGCGCGAGCCGGTCGAGCTCAGCCGCAGGGGGCGCGTGTGGTCGCTGGCCACCAACCACTACCAGCCGCCCGAGCCCTACGTGTCGCCCGAACCGTTTGAGCCCTACACCGTGCTGGCCGTCGAGCTCGAGGAAGAAAAGATGGTCATCCTGGGCCAGCTCGCCGACGGTGTTGCCCCCGAGACAGTGAAGGTCGGCGATCCCGTGGAGCTGGTGCTGGGCACCCTGTACGAGGACGACGATAACGAGTACCTGGTCTGGAAGTGGCAGCCGGCCACCGGAGGGCAGGGCTGATGTCACGCGACGTGGCAGTGCTGGGCGTCGGCATGCACCCCTGGGGCAAGTGGGGGCGCAACTTCGTCGAGTATGGCAGGGTGGCTGCCCGCGACGCGCTGGCCGACGCAGGCCTGCAGTGGAGCGACATCCAGTTCGTGGCCGGTGCCGATACCGTGCGCAACGGCTACCCGGGCTACGTGGCCGGGGCCACCTTTGCCCAGGCGCTGGGTTTTACCGGCAACCAGGCGGCGAGCTGCTACGGCGCCTGCGCCAGCGGTGCCCAGGCCATAGACCTGGCCCGCGCGCAGATACTGTCGGGCAAGTGCGACGTGGCGCTGGTGATCGGCGCCGATACCACTCCCAGGGGATTTCTCGCGCCCAACAAGGGTGAGCGCGGCGACGACCCCGACTGGCTGCGCTTTCGCCTGCTGGGCGCTACCAACCCTACCTATTTTGCGTTCTACGCCCGCCGCCGCATGGACCTGTACGGAGCCAGCTCGGCTGATTTTGCCAGGGTGAAGGTGAAGAACTCGCGCCACGGGCTCGAGAACCCGCGCGCCCGCTACCGCAAGGAGGTCACCGAAGAGCAGGTGCTGTCCTCACCGCTGGTGAGCGAGCCGCTGCACCTGCTCGAGATCTGTGCCACCAGCGACGGTGGCGCCGCGATGGTGCTCACCAGCATGGATTACGCCCGCCGCATGACCACCGACCCCGTACGCGTGGCGGGAGTGGCTACGATAACGCCCACCTATCCGAACACGGTGATCGAGATGCCCAACTTTTCCACCGATTCGGCCCACGGGGTGCCCCTGCCGGGGCGCAGCTTTCGCGACTCGATCGCGGCCGCCGCTTACGAGGACGCGGGCATTGGCCCCGACGAGGTCGACACCGCCGAGGTCTACGACCTGTCGACGGCGCTTGAGCTCGACTGGTACGAAAACCTGGGACTGTGCGCGCCCGGCGAGGCCGAGCGCCTGCTCAACGATGGCGACACGACCCTGGGCGGCCGCGTGCCGGTTAACCCCAGCGGTGGCCTGGCCTGCTTTGGCGAGGCCGTGCCCGCGCAGGCCATAGCCCAGGTCTGCGAGTTGACCTGGCAGTTGCGGGGCCAGGCCGATGGCCGCCAGGTGGAGGGTGCACGCGTGGGCGTGAGCGCCAACCAGGGCCTGTTCGGCCATGGCTCGTCGGTGGTTGTCAGGATATGAAACGGACCTGATCGTGTCAGGGGTCTACGAGGCGACATTCCGGTAGCGGGGGGTCGGTAACCTTTACCCAGCGCAGCAGCATCATGCCTTCGCTCCGGCCGCCGGTGTCGAGCCAGTTGGGACCTCCGGGATCCTCGGCGGCTACGACAAGGGTCCACCCACCGTCGCCGTCGCGACGGGCCTGCCGATCGTTCATCGAAATCCTGCGAAAGCGGTAGTCGTAGCTTTCGAGCCAGGGGTTGAGCAGCGTCAGTCCCCAGTAAGTGAACGGGCTTTTCACCGGCGGGATGCGTATTTCAAGCACTTTGCCAGGCTCGAGCCTGAACCGCCCCCCCATGTAGTGCATTTCGGCGTTCGAGTGACCACTCATTTCGCCCTGGTCTTTCTCGGCGTGCGACTCTCCCGAAGCGCCGGCCAGCGCGTTGACCAGCAGGCCGGTCATCTCGTAGGTTTGCACGCACATGTTGACCACGGTCAGCAGGAAATTGCCCGCGCGGTCGAGCGATCGCGCAAAGTCATCGGCCTTCAGCCGGGGCGGCTCGACCGTGTCGAGCAGATCCACGGTCATCGACGCCGGCTGCTGGGTGCCACGATCGTGAAAAGTCTCGCGTATGGCCAGGTGGGCCGTGTCGGGGGGTAGTTCCACGTGGTTGCCGGCAGTGGCCGGCCCGCCCAGGGTGAGCTCGAAGTCGCCGTCGGCCGGCAGGTGAAAAGAGTCGAGATCGTACTGGGCGGTGGTGCCGCCCAGTCGTTGGTTACCACCGAAAATGTCGCTGCCGAAGGTAAGACCCACGTAAGTGGCGCCGCCACGACTGCCATGAAGACGGTAGCGGCGCGAGGGGTCGAGTACGCAGAAGTGGTAGGTGACGTCGGGGTTATCGCCCATGAGCTTGTTGTACTCGTCCTGGCTGCCGAACAGCACCGGGCGAAGCGGGTCGCTGCGCTCTACCACCCAGTCAAGCGCCATCCGGCTGATGCGCGTGATCCAGCGATGCCCTTCGGCCAGGTCTTCTTCGCTGGAGTTGCCGCTGCTTCCCGCAGCGCTTGACCCCGGAGAAACGGCCCCGAGCATGATGGCGAGGGCTTCACGCTGAACCTCAAGCCAACGGGTAGACGCAGCCTGCAGCCTGTCCTTAGCGGCGGTCACCCGGGTAGCCTAACGGCTTTCTTGCATAACCGCCATAATTGCGGGGGCGGCCATGCTTCACCCCCGTACGGGGCATAGCGTCTGCGCATATCCGTCTGTTTTTTTTCGCACTCTCTTGCGGAGCCCTTCCTGAAATCGTTGATTTTCTTACCTTCTGGACGTCCTGGCCCCCCGTCCGGGGGGCGGCCGAGGCTTCGAAACGCATAATCGGGAATTGGATTGTGGTGCATGTAAAAAATACCCGGATGGGTGGCTGACAAAGCGGCGGCTCTGATTCAAATAGTGGCCTTCGAGTTTTGGTTAGCAACAGGAAGCGATCACGGGGGTCATCGCGTCCTGGAGAGCAACCCGATTCGGGGGAGACCGGTTTTATGGGGGATACTACTGCCGCGCGGATTTTTGCCGCCACCGCTGCTGTTGCTACGGCTGCCATTGCTTCTGCTGCCATATCCGCCGTAGCCCTGGTGGCTACGCCCACACCGGCTGGGGCCGCCAGTTGCGACGTGCCCACCGGTGGCACCGCCAGCCCGCTGTTCGGGGCGGGTGACTTTGAGCAGCCGTTTCTGCGGTTCGAAGAGTTCGGCACCAAGACGCTGGGCTCGCCCTGCAGCGATTGCACGCTGGAGCTACCGGCCCCTCCGGACACCAGCAGCACGGTGGACGGGCCGGCTCTCGACGCTTTTCTCGCCCAGGACATTCATCCGTTTCCGACCCGGGCCACCAACGAACAGATGAGCAACCCCTGGCAGTCGGTCATAGAGACCATGACCGGTCCGCTCGTGCCCCTGCCGGGCAATACGCTCTCATCGTTTCGCGACGGCCGCCCTCCGGGAGACGAGTACGCTCACCAGCGCTGGCAGGAATTTTTCCCCCAGGTCTATTTTGAAACCGCCATGGCCGGTTCGCGTGCCAACCGGGGTCTGCGCGACTCCATGCAGATGCACGGCTACGCCGACGAAACCGAGTGGGGAGATTTCGGGCTGTACTACCGGGGCGTAGAGGACGAGCACGGAGAGTTGCACGGCACCATGTCGGGCATAGACATACGTTTTCACCCGGCCATGCCCGTGCAGGAGCACGAGACGCTGTGGACCTTTGACGGCACTTTGCCTCCCAAGCTGCTGATGGCCAGGTACGGCCAGTCTTTACTGCTGCGCAACAACAACGTGTTGCCGGTGGAGTTTGCTGCCAACCGCGGCTTCGGTAACCACTTTATAACTACCCACGAACACAACGGCCACAGCCCGGCCGAGAGCGACGGTTACGCGCAGGCCTTCTTTCTGCCCGGGCAGTTCTACGACTACCACTGGCCGCTGGTGTTGGCCGGCCACGACAGCATAAACACCGACGCCAGCGATCCTCGCGCCTCTACCCCCTGCGAGCAGGGCGAGACGCTTACCATAAGCGTGGGCGGTACGCAGCAGGCGGTTGCGTGCCCGGCCGAGGGCTACATCAAGATCCCGGGTGACTGGCGCGAAACCATGAGTACGCACTGGTTCCACGATCACATGCTCGATTACACTGCCCAGAATGTTTACAAGGGCAACGCCGCGATGATGAACTACTACAGTGCGTTGGATCGCGGCAACGAGGCCATCAACGACGGCGTCAACCTGAGGTTTCCAAGTGGCACCCATCTCAACTGGGGCAACCGCGACTACGACCTGCAGGTCCTGGTGGCGAGCAAGGCATGGGGACAGGACAGCTCGGACGGCAAAGAGGGCCAGCTGTGGTTTAATATTTTTAACCTCGACGGTTTCGTCGGTGACCGCATGACGGTGAACTGGTTGTACAAGCCCTACCTCGACGTGCGCGCCCGCAGGTACCGACTGCGAATCCTGAACGGCGACGTGTCGCGCTTCATGCGCATCGCCCTGGTCAAGCTCAACACTGACGGAAGCTACGACCGGGTGCCGTTTCACATGATCGCCAACGACGGCAACATCCTCGAGCACGCGGTGCCCTTTGACGGCAGCAGGGATCTCGATCGCGACGGGGACCTGCAGGACCACAACGGCATACTTCCTACCCAGGCCATAGCCGAACGCTATGACATAATCGTTGATTTCAGCCGCTACCAGGCGGGCGACCGCCTGTACATGGTCAACCTTCTCGAGCACAAGAACGGCAAGCGACCGCACCAGGCTGTTTCGCTGGCGGAGATACTGGCCGGCCAGTACGACGGCTGCGACTCGGCTGTGGGCAAGTTCATGGAGATACGGGTGCACGACTACACGGGCAGCGACCTGAGCATGAACCCTGCCGACTACGAGATCGGTGGTAAGTCGATGATCTCCATGCCGCACTTTTCGGCCGAGGAGCTGGCCACGGCCCGGCACCGGACTTTCAAGTTCGGCAAGGCTTCGGGCACCGACAAGGCGCCGTGGACGATCAAGAGCGACGGCGGCATGGGGCTGGGCATGGACCCGCACAGACTGACCGCTTCGCCCAGCAGCGGCGACCTTGAGATCTGGCACATAGAAACCGGCGGTGGTTGGAGCCACAACGTGCACATTCACTTCGAAGAGGGCCGCATACTGTTGCGTGACGGCGAGCAGCCGCCGGCGTGGGAGGAGTTTGCGCGCAAGGATATCTACCGCGTAGGGCGCATGGACGACAGCGGCAGCAGTGTAGATGTGGCGATTCGCTTCCGCGAGTTTTCGGGCTCGTACATGGAGCACTGCCACAACACGCAGCACGAAGACCACGCGATGCTCATGCGCTATGACGTCGACAAGGGTGATCTCAAGCCCATGCTTACGCCGATGCCCGACTGGAACGGCTGCGGTTATGACGAGTCAACATTTATACCCACCGCCTACACGGGCGACGCCAAGGCAGCGGCTGAGTTTTTCAAAGACTCAAGCGCTGCGGACTTCGAAGACCTCGACGATCCAGACGACGTGCCTACGCCGATAGTGCCCACGACAACCGTGCCCGCGCCGACAACGACGGTTCCTGCGCCGACAACGACCGTGCCCGCGCCGACAACGACCGTGCCCGCGCCGACAACGACCGTGCCCGCGCCGACAACGANCGCCGACAACGACCGTGCCCGCGCCGACAACGACCGTGCCCGCGCCGACAACGACGGTTCCTGCGCCGACAACGACCGTGCCCGCGCCGACAACGACCGTGCCCGCGCCGACAACGACCGTGCCCGCGCCGCCGACGACGCTGCCCGCGCCGACAACGACCGTGCCCGCGCCGACGACGACGCTGCCCGCGCCGACGACAACAGTGCCCGCGCCGACAACGACCGTGCCCAAGCCAACAGTGCCCGCGCCGACAACGACGTCTACCACTACCCCGGCACCGACAACCACTTCCACGGTTATCGTAGCGCCTACGACCACGGTTCCTCAGCCCATAGACCTTCGCGCTGAAAAGAAGGCAATGCGGGCCAGGCTGGCTGAGCTCAAGACCCGCTACCGAGCGGGAGAGATGAGCAAGAAGGAATTCCGCGCGCAGCGCTACCAGGAGAAGGCTGCCTGGAAGGCTCTCAAGCGCCAGGCGCGTCAGGAGCGCAGGGGCTGAGGGCGCGAGGTGTTTTTGAATAGAACCAGGCTCGTCTCTGCTTCCAGTTGGGCGCTCGCGTTGTCAGCAATGCTGGCTATTGCCCTGCCGGTCCACGCATCGGGCGGTTCACGCTGGAAATCTCATTTTCCCAACGTCGAACTGACCAACCACGACGGGGAGAAGAGAATGTTCTACGACGACCTGGTCGAGGGCAAGGTCGTTGCCATCAACTTCATCTACACCAGTTGCCCCAGTTCCTGCCCGGCCGAAACGGCCAAACTCGCGCAGGTGCAACAGATCCTGGGTGACGCCGTGGGCCGCGACGTGTTCCTCTACTCGATCACCATCGACCCGGAAAACGACACCGTCGAGGTGCTCAACGACTACCGCCAGAAATTCAAAGCAGGCCCCGGCTGGGAGTTCCTGACCGGCAAGCAGGAAGACATCGACTCGCTACGCAAGAAGCTCGGGCTGTTTATCGAGGAGATACAGGACGACGACGGCGACCATAACCTGAGCTTTGTAGCCGGCAACGAGCGCACCGGGCAGTGGGTAAAACGCTCTCCCTACGACAACGCGTCTTCGCTGGCCCACCTTATCGGCTACAAGCTGACCGGACGGCGTCGCACAACCGGGGTGCTCAACTACGCCAACGCGCCCGATGTACCGGTTTACACCCGCGGCGAGTACCTGTTTCGTACCCGGTGCACGTCCTGCCACACCATGGGCGGGGGCGACATGGTGGGCCCGGACCTGCTGGGCGTGGTGGCCCGGCGCGACCGCGCCTGGCTGGAGCGCTGGCTCAAGGTACCCGACCAGATGCTGGCCGAAAAAGACCCGCTGGCAATGGAACTGTACGAAAAATACGAGCAGCTGGCCATGCCCAACCTCGAACTCAACGACATCGACGTCCGTGACCTGATGGAGTTCATGCGTCGTGACGGACGCCCCCTGGCGTCTGCCCCCGGAGCGATACCCAGCACCGAGCCCACTGCCGCCCTTCAGTAACCGCTACCCCGTTCAGATGCGTTCGATGACCGTGGCCGTACCTATGGCCGAGCCACAGCACATGCTGATCAAAGCGGTGGAGGCGTCGCGGCGCTCGAGTTCGTGCAGGGCGGTGACAATGAGCCGGCTACCGGTGCATCCCACCGGGTGTCCGAGGGCTATGGCACCGCCGTTGACGTTGAGTTTTTCTTCGTCGGCTCCCAGCGTGCGCAGCCATGACAGCACCACGGCAGCAAAAGCCTCGTTGACTTCGAAGAGGTCGAAGTCGCCTATGCTCATGCCGGTTCGGGCCAGCAGCTTTTCGGTCGCCGTAACCGGCCCGTCGAGCAGGAAGTAAGGGTCGGCGCCGGTCACCACCGCGGAGCGTATGCGCGCGCGGGGCCGCAGGCCCTTTTCACGCGCGCCGTCGGCCGACATCCACAGCACGGCGGCCGCGCCGTCGCTTATCTGGCTGCTGTTGCCCGCCGTGTGACGGCCGCCCTCACTCACGGGCGCGAGCGCGGCCAGCCCATCGGCAGTGCTTTCGCGGATGCCCTGGTCCTGGGTGACCGTGATGCTTCCTTCGAGGGGCTGGCCCTGGTCGTCCACCACGGGGGCCTCAACAGCCAGGATCTCTCGATCGAAGCGGCCATCGTCGCGGGCACGGGCGGCCTTGTGTTGCGAGGCCAGCGCCAGTGCGTCGCAGTCTTCGCGCGTGATTCCGCGGTTGTCTGCTATGCGCTCGGCCGCGGTAAACTGGTCGAGCGGGCTGTCCCAGGGCCAGGGGTCGGTCTGAAAAAACCCCGGGCCGTTGATCGCGTTGGCCCCCAGCCCCACGTGGCTCATGACTTCTACGCCGCAGGCTATGCCGGCGTCGATCTGGCCCGACGCCACCAGTGCCGACACTATATTATTAGCTTGCTGTCCGCTGCCGCACTGCGTGTCGATGGTGGTGCCGGCCACGGTCCAGTCGCTGCCCTGCGACAGCCAGGCGTGGCGCGCTATGTTGTTCGACTGTTCGCCCGCCTGCGTGACGCAACCGCCGATTATCTGGTCAACGTCGGTGGCCTCGAGGCCGGCCTTCTCGCAGAGGGCTGCCTGCACGCGGCCCAGCAGGTCGGCGGCGTGCAAGCCGCTCAGCTGACCTCGTCCGCGCTTGCCGCGCGCTATCGGGCTTCTCAACGCTTCTACTATTACTGCTTCGGGCATCGTCGTTATCTCCTGCCGGGCTCGCCGGTATCAGTTCGTTGTCAGTCGGGCTGCCCCAGTACCATTCCGCTCGTGGGTACACCCACGCCGCCGGTGACCAGCACGTGATCGTTGCGCTCGGGCTGGTTGACCGACTCGCCGCGAATCAAGCGCACGCCCTCGTTGACGCCGTTCATGCCGTGTATGTAGGCTTCGCTCAGCTGCCCGCCGTGGGTGTTGGTTGGAAGCCGCCCATCGAGTTCGAGGTTGCCGTCGCCCACGAAGTCGCCGGCTTCTCCGCGACCGCAGAAGCCCCAGCTCTCCAACTGCCACAGCACTATGGGTGTGAAAGCGTCGTAGATGATTGCCGCGTCGATATCGTCTACCTTCAGTCCTGACTGCTCGTAGACCTGCTTGGCCACGAGGTCGGTCTCGGGCAGGTAGCTGATGCTGGGTCGGTAGAAGCTCGTCATGTTTTCCTGCCCGCGCGTGGCGGCCTCGGCTACACCGCGTATCACGGCCGGTTTCTTTGCGAGATCGCGGGCGCGTTCGGGCGTGGTGACAATGCACGCACATCCACCGTCGCTTTCCTGGCAGCAGTCGAACAATCGCAGGGGTTCAACGATCCAGCGGCTGTCGTGGTGTTCGTCGATGGTGAGTTCTTTCTCGTAGAAGAACGCGGCCGGGTTGTTGACAGCGTGCTTGCGGGTCACTACGGCCACGCGCGCGAGGTCGAGCTCGGTGACGCCGTATTCGTGCATGTAGCGCTGGGTGAACATGGCCACCCAGCTGGCGGGCGTGAGCAGGCCCACCGACATGTACCATCCCCAGTGCACGAGGTCGGCCGTGACGATGCCCTCGCCCACGCCAGCGCTGTAGCGGTGGCCCGAGCGTTCGTTGAATGCGCGGTACACGACCACGTAGTTAGCCACGCCCGTTGCCACGGCCATGGCTGCCTGCTGCATCACGCCAATGGCGGCTCCTCCGCCGTACGGTATGCGGCTGAAGAACGTGAGGTCGCCCAGGCCGACGTTCTGCGCCAGCTCCACCTCGTCGGTGGTGTCCATGGTAAAGGTCGTCAGGCCGTCGACCTCGCCGGGGTCCAACCCGCAGTCGTCCAAGGCCGCGCTCACGGCCTCGCAGGCTAGCTGCAGTTCGGAGCGACCCGAGTTCCTGGAGAACTCGGTCTGGCCTATACCTGCTATCGCGGCTTCGTTCTTCAGCGTGGTGGGCATGCTCAGCTGCTCCCCGGCAACGCGACGGTGACCGAGCCCGTGACGTGGTCGCCCCAGGAGTTGCTGCCCGCGATCTCGACGGTAACCGTGCCTTCTTTTTCGTCGATGGCGCTCACCTGGCCACTCATCTTCATGGTGTCGCCGGGCAGGTTGGGCGTGCCCAGTTTGATCGACACGCCTTTCATCACCGAGTCGGGCCCGGCCCAGTCGGTGACGTAGCGGCCCACCAGCCCGTTGGTCGTGAGTATATTCATGAACACGTCCTGCATGCCGGCGGCCTGGGCCTGGCCCTTGTCGTGGTGTACGGGCGTAAAATCGCGCGAGGCCAGCGCGCCGCCGATCACCAGCGTGGTGGTGATCTCTATGGGCAGCTCGGGCAGGGCGTCGCCCACCTCGAGTTGAGCCAGGGCCAGGGTCGGGTTGGACATCAGGCTTTCTCCTGTCGGTCGTTGCCGCTTGCTTCGTCGGCCAGGCTCCTGCCCAGCGCGGCCAGTTGCGCCGCCGCCGAGCCGGTTCCCAGCTCGAGCGCCTTGGAGTTCAGAAAATATCGGTATAGCGGGTAGTCGGTGTCCACGCCCATGCCCGCGTGCAGGTGTTGCGCGGCGGAGGCTATTCGCGCGCCGCCCTCGGCCGACCAGTGGCGGGCCACCATCAACTCGCGCGCCGCGTCGCGTCCCTCGGCCAGCAGCCAGGCCGCCCGCCACGCCGTCCAGCGCATGGACTCGAGATCGACGTAGCAGTCGGCCATGCGGTGATGCACGGCCTGGAAGCTGCCGATGGGTCGGCCGAATTGCTGTCGCTCGCTCACGTAGGCTGCTGTCATTTCGACGGCCTTTTCTGATACGCCGGTCTGAATCGCGCAGCTCGCGGCCAGCCCGCAGTCGCGTGTCCGGTCGAAGGCTCGTGACTGCAGGCCACCCAGCAGGTCCTGTTCTGCTACCGTCACCGAGTCGAGGCTCACGGTGTAAAGACGCTCACCGGTGGCGCTGCGCGCGCCGGTGAGTTGCAGGCCCCGGCAAGCGGGGTCGACCAGGAACAGGGCCGCGTTGCCGCCGCCTTCGCTGCCGCGGCCCATGCAGGCCGGCACCAGGAGCAGGTCGCTTATGCCCGCGGCCTGCACCAGCGAAACTTCGCCTGAAAGCGTCCAGCCGCCGTTCGGGTCGGGCGTTGCTGTGAGCGGCGCGCGTCCCTCGCGGGTCCAGGCGCCACGCGCCATGGCCACGGCCACCACGGCCTCTCCTGCGCAGATCCGCGGCAACCATTTCTGCTTTTGCTCGTTGCTGCCGAAGCTCGAGATGGCAGTGGCCCCCATGGCCAGGGTTGCGAGCGCGGGCACCGGCGCCACGACGCGGCCCAGTTCCTGGGCCAGCACGCAGAGCTCTACCAGCCCGTAGCCCATGCCGCCGTGTTCTTCGGGTATGGCGAGGCCGAGCAGGCCGGCGCGGGCGAGGGTGGCCCACAGCTCGCGGTCAAAGTCTTCGCCGGCGGCCTCGAGTTGTTTCAGGTGCTCGTGGTCGACTTCTTTCTCGAGTATTCCGCGCGCCAGTTCGCGCACGGCCTGTTGTTCTTCGTCGAGTTTAAAATCCATTGCCGCTGCCGTCCTGTATCCTGCTCAGTCGATCGGCCTGAAGAACGGAAGCTTGAACTCGTCGTCGACATTTTCGATGCTCGCGCGCACTTTCATTCCTATGTGAACCTTGGAGGGGTCGCAGCCCACCACGTTGGCAACCATGCGCGTGCCCTCGGCGAGTTCTACCAGCGCGCAGGTAAACGGGTACTCGTAGCCGGGGAACTTGGGGTAGTGCATGACCACGTAGCTGTAGACTTCGCCTTCACCCGAGGCCTCGATGCCTTGCCACTCAAGCGAGCGGCAGTGCTGGCACATCGGGCGCGGGGGGTGGCGCAGCTCGCCGCAGCCTGCGCACTTCTGCACCAGCAGTCGCCCCTCGGCTATGCCGTCCCACCACCACTTGTTGTCGTGGGCCATGGGGGGCCGCAGCCGCGTGGGGGTCGATGATTCTTCGTCGGCAGCGCCGTCAGGCGTCGCTGCACCCGGCTGCTCGGCCCGCGCAAACTTGAGTACGCGGAAGGTCTGCCAGCCGACTTCGTCACCCTGCTGGTCACGGTAGACCTCGCGGGTGTTGATGAAGTAGCCTATGCCCAGCGCCGTGGCCTTCTGCTCCGAGATGGCCTCGATGGTGGTGGACACGAAGATCTCGTCGCCCGGCCTGAGGTAACGCGTGTAGCCCTGCTCGCAGTTGGTGGCTACCACGGCCGGGTAGCCGGCGTCGCCCAGCAAGGAGTGCAGCTCGGTCTGCAGGTTCTGTCGGCCTGCGTCGGGGTCGGCCATCTCGACGCCGCGCAGGCTCCAGGTCTGCATCATCGTGGGTGGCGCCACCAGCCCGCCGTGCACCGACGAGGCCGCCGCAGAGGCGTCGGTGTACACGGGGTTTTCGTCACCCAGTGCTTCGCACCACTGCCGTATCATGGTTTCGTTTACGGGGTAGGGGCCCTGCTCGGGCGGACCGATTTCGCGGCCCACGTAGTCCAGCAGCTTTGCCTCCAGCTCTTCTCTCGAAAGTGACATCGTTACCCTCTACTCGCCGCTCGGCGGGTTCATCGGCGCGGGACCCTGGGCAACAGCAGCCCGGCCATGGCGATTATGTCTCGCTGTACTTCGTTGACACCACCGCCGAAGGTGAGCGTGGTCGCGCCGCGGCAGGCCTGCTCCAGCAGGCCGCCGAACAGGCAGCCGGGCTCGCCGGTCCTGAGCGTGCCCGCGCTCCCGGTTATCTCGAGTAAGAGGCGGTAGCATTCCACGAAAAATTCTGTGCCCAGAACCTTGACCGCCGACGCTTCGGCCATGTCTGGGTGGCCCTGGCCGAGCGACCACGCCGACTTCCAGTTCAGTATCTTTACGGCTTCGAGCTTGGCGTACACCCGCGCGAGCGCGGCCTGTACCCAGGGCTCGTCTATCATGCGGCCGCCCGACGGTGACTCGCTGTCGCTGGCCCAGCGCCGTACCTCGTCGAATACCCGGTCCGAGAGGCCGGGGCAGGCCAGGGTGATGCGTTCGTGGTTGAGCTGGGTGGTGATGAGTTTCCAGCCCTGGTTGACCTCGCCGACTACGTTTTCCAGCGGAACGCGGACGTTATCAAAATAGGTGGCGTTGGTGCGCTCGCCGCCCAGGGTGTTGATGGGCGTAAACTCGAAGCCGGGCGAATCAGCCGGCACCAGTATAATGCTTATGCCCTTGTGGGGCTTGGCGTCGGGATCGGTGCGGCAGGCCATCCACAGGTAGTCGCAGTCGTGCGCGTGGGTGGTGAAGATTTTCTGGCCGTTGATAACCCACTGGTCACCGTCGCGCACGGCGGTGGTCTTGAGCGAGGCGAGATCGGTGCCCGCGTCCGGCTCGGTATAGCCGATGGCAAACATCAACCGGCCCTCGCGTATGCCCGGCAGCAGCTCGGCCTTCTGCGCGTCACTGCCGAAGCTCATCAGCGTGGGGCCCACCGTGTTGCAGGCGATGACCGGTAGCGGAGCGCGGGCGCGCCAGGTCTCGTCCCAGAAAATAAACTGCTCAAGCGGCGTGAAGCCCTGGCCGCCGTGCTCGGTGGGCCAGCCGACCCCCAGCCAGCCGTCGGCACCCATGCGTTCTACCAGTTCGCGAAACAGTGGTCCGCCGGCCTCCTCGCGCTCGGCTTCCCAGCGCGCGCGAAGCTCGGGCGTAAACATGTCGGCATAGTAGCCGCGGATGCGCTGCTGCAGCTCCTTCTGTTCTGTGGAAAGGTCGAGGTACACGGTGTTGGCTTTTGCCGCCCCGTTACGAGGCCGCGCTGGTGCCTGCCCGTACGCCCCTGAATGACCAAAAAGCCGCGTGGCAAGGGTAGAACACGTTTCAGTGTGAGCTATCACAGGGCCGCCTTCAGTCAACCAGCCAAAAAGGGTGAGGCGCCCGGTATCCCCTTGCCGTGTACGGCCTTGAAAGCAGGCACCGCCCTTAACGGGGGCTTCGGACGACTCCCCCTTCTGCCGGGGCGGAGTTGTCTGTCGCGACGCGAGGGGGTATTGCAGGAGTTCTTGTTGAGGGAGGGACTCGTGCCGGATCCGTCAAACATATACGGGCCGGAGGGGTACAGGCTGCTGTACGACCTCGGCCGCGCGTTCGCAGAATGTCGCAAGATAGACGAACTCGTTGAGCTCGTCGTCGAGCGCTGTCGCGATGTTTTTCGTGCCGAGGGTGTGTCTGTGCTCGCCCTGGACGAGACCGCCGGCGAGCTCTATTTTCCCTGGGCGGTGGCCAGCGACGAGAAGGTAGCGGCGCGTCTTGCTGACCTGCGTTTTGCGGCCGACAAGGGCGTGGCAGGTGCCGTGCTCGAAAACGGCAAGGCGATTTTCGTGGCCGACGTTGCTTCTGACCCGCGGTGGTACTCGGGCATAGACGAGGACTCGGGCCTGGCCACGCATTCGATCCTGGCCGCGCCGCTGGTCTCTCACCGTGGAAACGTCGGCGTACTCGAAGTCATCAATCCCACGTTCGACAGCGGCGAGGGCGAAGATGCCCAGGTTGACGAGAGCTTGCTCTTTCTTGAATCGTTGGCTGGCAGCGTGGCGGTGGCACTGGAGAACGCCGGTTTCGTGGAAGCGTTGCAGGCTTCGGAGCGAAGCCTGCGCACGCGGGCCGACCAGCTGCAGCGTGACATAGCCAGGCGCGATCGCTTCTTGACCATCGCCGGTAACAGCCCGGCCATGCAGTCGCTGTTTGACGAGATGGAAACCGTGGCGGCGTCGCCCATTACGGTTCTCATCCAGGGTGAAACCGGAACCGGCAAGGAACTGGTGGCGCGCGCGATTCACAACGAGGGAGAGCGCGCCGACGGGCCTTTCCTGGCCGTCAACTGCTCGGCTTTTCCCGAAACCCTGCTCGAGAGCCAGCTCTTCGGTCACGCCAGGGGGTCGTTCACCGGCGCCGATCGCGACAAGGCGGGCCTGTTTGAGGCCGCGGCCGGCGGAACGCTGTTTCTCGACGAGGTCGGCGAGATGCCCTCCGCCATGCAGCCCAAGCTGCTGCGCGTGTTGCAGGAGGGCGAGATCCTGCGCGTGGGCGACACCAGGCCGCGCGACGTTGACGTGCGCGTACTGGCGGCAACCAACCGCGACCTCAAGCACGAGGTCGACGAGGGCCGTTTTCGCGAGGACCTCTACTACCGCCTGGCCGTGTTTCCGCTCACGACGCCGCCGCTTCGCGAGCGCCGCGAAGACATTCCGCTCATCGTTGCCACCTTGCTGGAGCGGGTCAGTGAGCGCCACGGCAAGAAGACCGCCGGCCTGGCCGACGAGGTCATGCAGGCGCTGGTCGCAGCCGAGTGGGAGGGCAACGTGCGTGAACTCGAGAACGAGATCGAGCGCGCGGTGGCGCTCACCCCTGCAGGTGAGACAGTGACACTGGCGCGACTTTCGGCGCGCGTGACCGGGCGCGACGCGTCTGCAGCCGGTGCGGGTGCGGGGGCTGCCACGGGGGCTGCCGCGGGCGCGGCTACGGGCGGCGCGGCTGCTTCGCTACCGCTCAGGGAGGCGCGTCGCGCTTTCGAGATGGATTACGTTGCGCGGGTGTTGCAGCGCAACGATGGCAACGTTACCCGTGCGGCCGAGGACATGGGAATCTCACGGGTGGCGCTACAGAAAAAACTCAAGGACCTCGGTCTGCGCTGACCGCCGGTGTCGGCTCCCGTGCCCTTCAGTCCGCTACCCGCCAGGGTGACATCAGCGAAGGCGCTGTTTCTCGTCGCGCTGTCGGCCGCCCTCTACACGGCCTGCTTTGCCCCCTTGCAATGGTACTGGCTGGCCGCGGTGGCGCTGGTGCCGCTGCTGGTCGTGCTGCGCTCGGTGTCGCCCGCGCGCGCCGCCTTGCTGGCTGCGGGCTGGAGCCTGCTCGTATCTGCCGGCGTGGTGGCCGCCTGGCTCATCGACGCGGCGTCAGTCTACTACGCGCAACCGGCGCTACTGGGCTGGGCCGTGTTCTTTGTCGGCACCACGGTCACTGCTTCCTGGGCTTACGCCTTGCTGGGCGCCGGGCTGGCGTGGGCGGGAAAGCGCGGTGGGTTTGCCTCGATGGCGGTTTCTCTTTTCGGGTTCACTGCGGTTGAGCTGCTCCGGGTGCGCCTGGGGGGAAACCCGGTTGCCCTGATCGGGGTTGCGCTGCCGGCTGACCACGTCCTGGCCCAGGTTGCAGACATTGGCGGCGTGTACGCGGTCGGGTTTATCGCGGTTGTTTGCAACGCGGCCCTCGTGGAGATTGCCACGCGCCTTCGTGGGAGTGGAACGCGCGGCCCGGCGGTAGCGATGACCGTCACGGCGGTTCTCCTGGTCGTGCTGGCGGCGGGGTATGGCCGTTGGCGCTTGGAGTCGCTTGCCGATGGACTGGCCGATAAACCGGAGACCGTGGTCGCGGTGGCGCAGGACAACCTGGATCTCGGCAGCCAGTGGGACGAGCGCCTTTATGGTCGTAACCTCAAGGTTTACCTCCGACTGAGCCGGGAGGTGCTTTCGGGTTCGGCGGCGAGGGTGTTGTTCTGGCCCGAGAGTTCGATGACTTTCTTCCTGGACGAGGAACCTCGATTCGCGCGCTCGATCGCGGCTGTACTCGAACCCGCGGGAGCCCAGCTGGTCGCTGGTGGGCCGCGACGTGACGGTGACAATGCTCGTTATTTCAACAGTGCGTTCCTGCTCGAGCCCTCTGCTCGAGTCACTGGAACCTACGACAAGCAGCAGCTGCTGCCCTTCGCTGAATATTTTCCGCTCGGTGCCGTCGAATTGCTCCGGCGACGGTTTGCCAGGGTCAGGGAATTTACCCCTGGCGGACAGGCTGCTCTCCTCCCGACGGCAGCAGGGCAGGCGGGCGTGCTCGTGTGTAACGAGTCCATGTTTCCCCGCTTGGCAACAAGCAGGACCCGCGAGGGCGCCGAGTACCTCGCGGTGCTTTCAAACGATACGTGGATCGGGCATCGACAATACTCCGAGATGCAGCTTGCGGTCGCGGCGTTCAGGGCGGTTGAGCAAAGGCGATTCGTTGTCCGGGCTTCGACCGCGGGGCCGTCGGCTGTTATCGATCCGCTCGGTCGCGTGACCGTGTCTACGGAGATGTTCGATCGTGAGACTCTCGTTGGTCGCATCAGTGCCAGCCGCGAGTCGACACTCTACGCGCGCGGAGGCGACTGGTTCGCAGTATTGTGCGTTGCCCTGTCGTTGCTGGCGGTTTTCGTGGGTCGTCGTCAGGAGTGATCGCGGCCGGTAAGCGCTCGTGCGACACCGGCAACAACAAGGCCGATCACCGAACCGGTGACCGTGTTCCAGAACATTCAAGGCTCGCGGCAGCCAGGGGTCGCAAGCAGGACGATGGCCAGCGGCATCATCATCAACAGTCCGCAAAGCGGTCCTCTCAAGTACCAGGACCGTGGCCAGGTGCTCATGCCCACGAGCAGGCCGATTGAACAACGAGCGAGGTAGAATCCCCATACTGCCAACGAGCCGTTGATCGTGATGGCATCAAACTTGTAAGGAATGGGGCCGTGCAGAAAGGCGGGCACCGTGCCGGCGACCAGGCCCAGCAGGACGCAGAGCAGGACGTAGTTGATCGTCACTTATTTGCCGTCATTTTTTCTGCCGTGGGCCGTAATCCCTGTCCTGTTCAGCCGCCACAGCTCGCGTTGGCGAGGCCATCGTCGAACAGGTCGCAGTCGCGGTCAAGCTTGTCGGCGGCGTTGAGCACGAGACAGGTGCGGCAGGCCGCCGACGTTCGGCCGCAATAGGCGGGCGATTGATCGTTGCCACAGGTCCCCGGAAAAAGGGTGGCGTTGGGCAGTCCGGTGTCGCAGCCGGTGGCTGCAACGGCCGCAAACTTATCGCCGGCGCGCGCTACCCTAGTTGAAGATGCCACGGCATCAAGACAGAAGCGCGCGAGCTGGTCGGCGCTGCGCAGGTCGGTTTTGAGCCGCGTGCCCTTGCACTTGTTGAACTCCTTGATACCGGCCTGCAGTACCGCGGCGAGCTTTACCTGGGTCTTGAGTCGGCAGGCTGCCACATTGGCTTGGCCCCCGACGCCACTCGTGTCCCAGTTGAACAGCAGGCCGCCGAACAGTGACTGGCTGAGCGCAAACTGGCTGGCGACGGCGGCAGCGTTGACCACGTTTGCGCTGCTGTATCCGAACAACGGCGCCTGCCTGCAACGCTCGGCTGCCCTGGTCGAGCCAGCCGCCGCCTTGGCTAGTTTTCCCTTGGCGTCGGCGGCCACGCAGGCCGCCAGGTCGGAAACAAGACCACGCTGGGCATCCCTGAAGCAGGCCTTCTCGAGCTTGGCGCGGATTTTTATGACCTTTAACAGCGACTTGTTCATCTTGACTATGCAGCGCCGCTGGTCATTCGACTGCAGTTGCTCTAACTGGCAACCCGCCGAGCAGCCGTCGCCGTCAATCGCGTTGCCGTCATCGCAGCCGCCGGCGTCGGCAATACCGTCGCCACAGGTGCCGCTGCAGGCGTCGCCGCGGCCATCGCCATCCTGGTCAGCCTGGTCGGGGTTGGGCATCTCCAGGCAGTTGTCGGCAGAGTCGGTGACGCCGTCACCGTCAAAATCGCCATCGACGGCCATCACGACCGCTGACTGGCAGGTCGAGCCGGGAGGGCAGTCGCTATCTATCATGCACACGCCGTGGTCGCGTTGGCAGGCCGACGGGCAGCTCGGCAAGCCGCAGGCGAGCTCGCGGCAGTGTCGCCCGGCACTACAGTCGTCATTGTCCGTGCAACTGGCGTCGTCGTAATCAACGCAGCGGCCGGCACTGGTGAGCACCGCTTCACCGGCGTCTTCGCTGTGGTTACCGGTACCGGCGAAGGGATCGCCTGCGTCGGGATCAACCAGCGCTACCGTCGAGGTCTTGCCCGTGCAGAAGTCGTATGCCTGCAGTACTATGCCACCCGATACACCGTCGCCGTCAAGGTCCACGTTGATGCCCTGCTCGCTTTCCTCGGTTAGAAATCTCACCACCGAGCCGTCTACCTGGTAGGGCTGGCGCGGGTCGCACTCCATGAAGTCACAGGCCAGCGCGGCCTGGCCGGTGTTGATGACCTGGTCGTCGGGGCTAACCGAGTACAGGTCGTAGACGTGCAGCACGTGATCGGCGGTGTCGATGTCGGCAGCCGGGTTGAGGTTGTTGTTGCCCTGCGCCGATTCGGGCACGCGCAAGGCCACGAGCTGCAGCGTCCCGCTGCCATCACACGAAACAACCTCCTCGCCCAGTACAAAGTCAGTCGCGGCCATGCCCAGGTCGATGTTGTGCTTGTCCATGGTCCACGCGCCCAGCACGGTGTCGTCGGTGTCGCCGTCGCCCGAGCCCGCGTTCAGGTTCGCGCCGGCGTTGCTTTCTGGTGTGAGCCAGGCAACCGATCTTCCGCTCGCGCGCAGAGTATTGCGCAGGCCCGGGCGCGCGCTGCTCGTCCACGCGGAGTTGCCCGCGCTGCTGGTCGGGCAACTCACAGCGGGGCCACCCATAAGGCCCAGCGGGTTTCTGGCCACGAGCACAACGTTGTCGTTGCTGTCGCCGTCGCCGTTGAGATCCACCGGCGAGCCTGCCGGTACGGGGTCGTATTCGTCGACCAGGGCGGCCAGCAGCTCGGGTGTCATGGCCAGGTCGGTGGCCGTGCAGGCGAGGTTGGTAAGTGGAGAAGGGTAGCTCCACAGCTTGACCACTTCGTCGTCGTGGTCGCCGTCGCCGTTGTGGTCGCCGGCCACGGGAGCGCAGGGGTCAAGAGCGCCGCTGTACTCGGGCGACAGGAAGGCCACGGAACCGGCGGCAACCGAGGCGCCGTGACTGTTGCCTATGTTTTCGGTCAAACGGCTGTCGGCGTGAAAGACGCGCAGCACCTGGTCATCGGCCTGGCCGTCGCCGTCCAGATCACCCGAGGGATCTCCCGTGGACACCATCGCCTGCCCCGAGTCGGCTATCCAGGCCACCGCCTGCGCGCCTGGATCGATAGCCGGGGTGTCGGTCACGCCGCCGAGGGCGAGGAACGGGTCGGCGGGGTCGCGACTGAGCAGCACGGTGCCGCCCGCGCGGACATCGCGCAGGTAGAGATCCGGGGAAAAGTTGCTGTCCGTCACCGCCGTGTCGCCCAGGTTGGAAGCGTCGGATACGAATGCCACGTGCTTGCCGTCGTCAGACACCACGGCCGTGTAACTGTGGCCGTTGCTCTCGCTGCCGTCGGCGGCCAAGCTGACACGCGAGATACGGCCTTCGTTGAGATCGGCGAGAAAAATGTCATCAACGCCGTTGCAGTCATCGGCGTTGCTGGGATTGCTGCAGTCGCCGTCGCCCACGAGGTTGCCGGCAGAGCTGGTGAACACCAGCCACCTTCCGTCGGTTGAAAGGGAGGGCTCGCTGCTGGGGCCGTCGGCAGGGCCGTCCAAAGCTCGGCTGATCAACACGGTGACATTGGCGCCGTTCTCGTCGTAGACGCCATTGCCGTCGCTGTCGCGGTCGTGCAGGTAGACGTCCGAAACGCCGTTGCTATCGTCGGCCACCAGCGCGGCGTCGCTACGGAAGGCTATCCAGCGCCCGTTGCCCGACACCGTCGGTTCATCACTCGCGCCTTCGAGACCCGGCGTGTTGAGACTAACCAGCAGCGGCGCGGAGAGCTGCTGGCCGCTGGGGTCGTAGTCCACCACGAACACGTCAGACAAGCCGTTGCTGTCGTCGGGTACCAGGTTGGTGCCCAGGCTTGCAAAGGCCAGCGTGCGCCCATTGGCCGACAGGGATGGTTGGCGGCTGTCTCCGTCGGCCTGCTGCCCACCCACGCCGGCAGCGAGGAACAGCGGGCTGCCCTGGTACACGCAGGCGCCACCGATATCGACGGACGGCTCGCCGCGGTCGGCCAGGAACACGTGTGCCAGTCCGTTATCGGCTGCGGAGTCGAGGTTTGTGGCCAGGCTGGTAAAGGCCAGGTAGCGACCGCTGGCCGAAATCGACGGTTGGCCACTGTCGCCGTCGGTGGGTCCTGCCTGCCCGACGCTCAGCAGGGTGGTGCTGCCGTTGCTGCGGTCGCGCAGGAATACGTCGAGTGTGGCCGGCGCGTCCTGGGCCGAGAGGTTGTCGGCCAGGCTGGCGAAGGCGAGGTAGCGGCCACCTTCCGAGAAATCCGGCGATTGCGCAGGCGCGTCAGCGTTGAGGCCGGCGGCATTGACGCTGCCGGTTTCTTCGAGCAGCAAGGCGGCGTCGCGCTCTGTCGTGGTAAAAAACACCCGCGATGAGCTCACCGCCAGGCTGCGGCCGTCAACGCCCTCGCCCACGGCGGCGGCCAGTTGCAGGGGCAGGCCCCCGTTTTCGGTCAGCGTTACGGCTACCGGGTTGCCACCACCGTCCACCCCGCGACCGAACACGCGCAGCAGGGTGTCGGCGGTGTCCATGTCATTGTTGCGGTCACAGTCCACAAGCGAGCAGTCGCCCTCGGCCCACTCGGGCTCGAGCGTGGCCACGATGTCGTTTTCCAGCGCGACCACCGGCCAGGCAAAGGGAGGGTCGCTGCGGTAGGCAATGGCGCGCCCGTCACTGCCGTTGTAGCCCGTCGACAGGAGCTCGGCGCTCGCACGGTCGCGCAGCACGAGCACGCTGTCGGTCTTGTCGCTGTCGTCGTTGAGCTGTCCGTCGAGTTCTTCCTCTACTACGAAGGCGTACAGAGTGTCGGTGGAAAAGATGCCCTCGAGCGGCGCTGATCCTTCGAGGGTCAGCCGGAAATCTACGCAGCTTTCGCCGCTGGCGCAGTCGACATCCGAGTTGCAGGAGAGGCCCGAGTCGGCGCACACACCGCTGTGGGGACCCATCACGCGGGCCAGCAGCACGTCCTTGTCGACCACCGCGGCACCGTTGACGCCTCCCGCGAGTCGGCCGCTGAAGTCGAACAACGCCACCCCGCAGCTGCCTGCCGGGCAGTCGTCTTCGTCGCTGCAAGCCAGGCCGGCACTGCTACCGCCAACGCAACGCGCCGCCGCGCAGGCCCCGGCGCTGACACCGTCGTCGCAGTGGCCGTTGCTGGTACATGGCGAATCCTCGAGGCTGCCCGAGCCTGCGTCGCAGGTCCTGGCGTCGGGGCTGAGCGCTGAAATCCTGAGCACCGTCAGCGGCGCGTCGGCCGAACCGAACAGCGCCACTTCTTCTGATGACCCGGGGTCATTGGCCGGCGAGAACACGGGTGGAAGTATGGCTCCCTCGGCGGTGTAGGACGCCACGAAATCTTCGCCCGGCAGCACCACCGGCGCGTCTACGCCGCTGTAAGCGTCGACTGCGCTCGCGCCGTTAAGCAGTATGGGCGTTGGTACGTCGCCTTCTATCAGAACGTTGGTCCAGTCTACGGGTAGCAGCAGGTTGCCGTCTGTATCGACGGCTAACACCACCTTATCGCCCGCGGCCGTGCAGGGGTCATCGGGGTTGGCGGGGTCCGGTGTGCACAGGGTGGCGAAGTCGTTGGCGCGGGGCAGGCCCACGAAACTGGGAAAGACCGTGTGGTCGGTGGCAACCGAGCAGCCTCCGTCGTCGGTATAGAGGGAGTCGACGCAGGCGGCCACGTCGCCCGCCGCGTGGGCGGAGCAATCGTTGCTTATGTCGCCGCAACTCCAGGCGTCGATAGCCTCGGTGACCAGCAGCCGGGCCGGACCGGCAAGGGTTACGCCGTCGTCTACCGGCAGTACGAGCGCGTCGGTGTCGGGGTACACGAACCTGAGCGCGCCGCCCAGCAGTTGCAGGTCTATGGGATCAATCGATGAGCTGACGTCGCGGCACTCCGCGGCCACCACGTTGCCGGTCACGCAGGCCGATACGGCCTCGGCCAGCGATCCGGGTCCGGTTCCGCAGTTTTCGGAAAGCACTACGGCCGAAAGTTTACCCGACGACGGTGTGTCGACGACGGTGACGACGTAGTTGCTGGCTGCGCCCGTGAAGCCCGTGGCCGAGAAGTCGCTGTAGGCGTGGCAGCCGCTGTCCAACGACACGCTCACCCAGTCGCCCGGTGTGGCCCATGGACGGTCGAGTTGGCCGAGCTCGCCGCGAAAGCTGCGCGTTGTTTGCGGGATGAGGTTGCAGGCCGCTAGCGCGGCTGACGGCGCCAGCACCACTACCAGACCCAGCAGCAGGGCCGGCATGGCCAGCGCTCTGGCATGGTGGGCGAGCGATCTGCCACCAGGTCGGGGGAGCCAAGCAGACATTGTCGTGTTTATTACCGGCAGAACAGACCCCCGGGAACCCGTGGACTCCCAGGGAACAAGACTAGCAGGCGGACTATCGCTGACTACCCCCCAAGTGGGTAAAAACCTTTTGTCTTGTAGTTTTGCAGTTGGTCCTTGCATGCTGCTTTCCTGGTCAGCCGGGTCTGCCCGCGGCTGACCCTTCTCGATTTTCTCCAAGCTGCAAGTAAGCAACCGCCGTGCCACAGCGGTATGGCCGTGTAAAGGAAGCTGAGTTCTTTGATTCTACTGGCTGTTTTGCCAGCTGCACGATCGGGGGGGCGTCGCCAGTGCCAAGCCTGGGTAGCGCCAAGGGGCCTGTGTGTAAACCCGGGTTGGCGGCTGCGCTGCCGGTTCATGGGGCACGCTTGTGCGCGTGTCTCAGGTCGCGTTGCCCTGCCCAGGCGGGGGCCATGCGTCGCGATCATCGTTCCTGCGCAGGCACTCTGCCAACGACAGCGACTGCTCACGGCACTGCTCGGCGCTGGGCAGTGGGTCGCCTGTCCAGGCGAGTCTCGAGCACAGCCCGAGCGTGCGGGCCAGCGCCGGGAGCGCGCCCAGGCGGCGGGCCTCGTCGATGCTGCGGCGGTACCAGGTGAGTGCTACCTGCCGCCGGCCGCAGAGCTGGTTCCAGCGTCCCACGGCCCGGTAGAGGTCGGGGCGCTCGCGGGCCAGCGCCCGCGAGGCCCTGAGTGCCCGCCTGCAGTCTCGCTCTACTGTCCAGCGCGATGGGCTGTCGGCGTGTTCCTGCTCGTTGGCCGTGAGGCCCAGCTCAAACCTTGCCACCGCCAGCGGCGCGGCGTGGTAGGGAGGTAGCGCGCCGGCCCGCGAAGCGTCCGCGGCAGACAACTCTATTGAATGGGCAGCTTCGTCGAGATAGCCGGCCGCGCATTCGGCCCGCGCTTTCATGGCGTGGCCGAAGGCCAGCAGGTTATCTTCGTGGCGGGCGGACAAGTAGCGGTCGGCGGCCTCGATGGCGTCGAAGGGGCGGTCCTGTTGAACGGCCACGTAAAGGGGAATGGCGTCGCGCCACGAGACGGCAAAGTCGTAGCCGTAAAGATCGACCAGTCGCTTGACCGCGTCGAGCATGCGCGCGCTGTTGTGCCAGTGGCCCTGCCAGGTGGATCGCTCGGCGGCCAGGCCGAAGTAGTTGCTGGCGAGCACCAGCTGGCCGTTTTCCATGGCGGTTTCGAGGTCGCGTGCGGCGGGCAGTGGGCTGTCGCTCCAGTCTCCCTCGAAGTAGTCGGCAATAAAACGCATGGCCCTGCAGGCAAAGTCGCCGGCAAAGTTGTCGTCGCTTAGCAGGTCTTCACCACGCTCGAGCAGTCGGCGCGAGAGCGAGAAGGAGGTGCCCGAAAAGGCCACGAAGCCAGCAGCGTCGGCGTAGAGTTCGGCCGCCCGTTCGACCCTGCTCGCGTTCATGCGCTCGAGTCTTCCGACCACCGACAGGGCAGCGGTAAACGCCCGTTGCGGGTCGACGTTGACCAGCGCCTGGGCGCGCATGACCTCGGCCTCGAGTCCTTCGAGTTCAGCCGCGCTGGGAGTCGCGGATCCGTTCTCGCCGGCCGCCGCGTTGCCGCGCCGACGCCAGAGCGACAGCCAGGTGCGGGCCAGGGCACCGCCGGCCTGCAGCAGGCCTGCAGTGCCGGTTCGCAGCGAAGAAGAACGCCCCCGCCACGCCAGCGATGCGTCGAAGTGCTCTATGCACTCGTGATGGTCGCCGGTGTTGAGCAGCGCGAGGCCGATGTTTTTTTCGAGTAGCGCCTTGCGTGCGCGATCGCCACCCTTGCCGTGTTGTTGCAGGTACAGCCGCGACGCTTCGCGAAAATGGGCGAGCGCTTCGGCCGAGGCGGCCGAGCGGGCGGCGTTGTCGCCCGCTCGAAACAGGTAGTACTCGGCCTTGTCAGCTTGTTCGGCCTGGCCCCAGTGAAAAGCCAGCTCGGCTTCGAAGTCGTCGAGCCGTTGTCCGAAAGCTTTTTCGATGGCGCTGGCCACGCGGGCGTGCATGTCGCGCCGCCGGCCCTTGAGCAGGGAATGGTACACGGTCTGCTGCGCGACCTGGTGGTGAAAATGGTACTCGCGCTCGGCGGTCTCGGCGCGCCGGGCGACGCTGCCGGTGCGAGAGGACATGCTGCTGCCCACCAGTTGCATGTCCTCGAGGCGGGCGAGGGCAGTGTCGAGTTCGCCCGAGTCATCGACAGTGCCGAGAAGCAGTCGGTGATAGAAACGGCGGCCGATCACCGAGGCGGCCTGCAGTATCTCGCGGGCCTGGTCGTCCATCGCGTCTACGCGGGCGAGCACTACGCCCTGTACCGAATCGGGAACGTCTACTTCGTTGATCGCCGCGGTGGTCTGCCAGCCATCGCGTGATTGCACGAGCGCGCCCTGGTCGATGAATGACCTGAGTACCTCTTCGACGTAGAAGGGGTTACCCTCGGCGTTGGCGCGGATTCGTCGGCGCAGGGCTATCGGCAGGCCGGCTGTCCCCAGCAGGCCCGTGACCAGTCGGTCGAGGTCGTTGTCGTCGAGGGGCGAGAGGGCAAGCTGCGAGCTGCGCTCGTGGGTTTTACTGCCAGTGAGCGCAGCGGCCGAATCTTCGCGGGTAGTGATGATCGTGACCACGGGAGACCGCTGGCTCGCGGACGACAGCCCGCCCAGTATCTCGATGCTCGACTGGTCGGCCCAGTGCAGATCCTCGAGGACGATGACCAGTGGCCGTTGCGCCGACAGTACGGTTGCCAGTCGTGTAAGCGCCAGTTGCAGGCGTTTTCTCAGTGCGTCGCCCGTGGGTGTGGACGAACCCGGCTGCGACGAGCCCGGCGAGTTCTCGTCCGCGTACTGTATTCCCAGCAGTGTCGCGAGCGATGGCAGTTCGGTTTCGAGTTGGCCATCGCTGCGCTCTAGCGCGGCGCGCAGCAGGGCCAGCGCGTCGTCGTTGCTCTCGTTACCGCCGAGTTGACACCATTCGCGCAGCAGGTCGGCCGCTAGCGCAAAGGGTCTCGAGTTGCCTTGCGATGCCTGGCTTTCGAGCAGCAGGCAATCAGACAACAAGGGGTCGCTCTTGAACTCTTCGAGCAGGCGCGACTTACCCAGGCCCGCCTCACCGCTCACGACCGTCACCGAGCCCTCGCCCGCGTGGGCCTGCTTTACTCCCCCGAGCAGGGCGGCGAGTTCCCGGTCGCGGCCCACCAGTGGAGCGCGCAGCTTGCGCCTGCGAGGACCAGCGTCGTTGCCTTTACCCGGTGGTCGCAAGGGGTCGAGCGCGTAGGCCTGCACGGCCCGGCCCTGTCCTTGCAATGACAGGGGTGCGAGCGCGCTCACGCAAAAGTGGTCGGACAGTCGGTAGGCGGTCTGCTCTCCGAGGTAGAGTTCGCCGGGCGAGGCCGCGTCCTTGAGCCGGGCAGCGAGGTTGACCGCGTCGCCTATCACCGTGTACTGGCGGCTGTTGTTGCCCCCCACCAACCCGGCCACGACCAGTCCGCTGTTCATGCCTGCTCGTATGGCACCGGGTTTGATGGCACCGGCGCCGTCGTCGTTGAGCAGGCGGGCAAGCGCGGCCGCGGCGCGGGTGGGCGCTTCTTCGAGTCCGCCGGGTGCACCGAACAGGGCCATCATGGTGCGGCCGGTAAACTTGTCCACGTAACCACCCTCGGCTTGTACGGCCAGGGTAAGTGCCTGCATCTGCGCGTCGCTGGGCGCGGGAGCCTGGCACAGTTCAGCGAACAGTACGGTCACCTGCCGACGTTCGGGTTGGCGTTGTTGCAGCCGTCGGTACTGCAATTCCTCGTCGCGGGTCGACTCGGCCAAGGGGGGTAGGCCAGCGGGTGGGGTGTCGTGGTCGTTGGTTCGGCCAGACGCCAGCAGCGCTGAGCCCTGCGGCGCGTCGTCGGCGGCCTGTGAAAAACTGAAACCCCGGCCCGCCAGTTGCCGGGCCGTTGAGCCAACGAGCACCGAGCCGGTCTCGGCTGCCGCCTCCAGGCGCATGGCCGCTGTCGTGCACCGACCGGCGGGCAGCAGGCCGCCACTGGGCGTTCGCCCCAGCTGCAACTGTCCAGCTTCGACGCCTATGTGCAGGCCAGGTCTCTTGTCTCCGGGAAACAGGGGCGCGGACTGTTTTATCCACTCCAGCATCTCCAGGGCGGCGACCAGCGCATGACGGTTGGCGGCCTCGGCCTGTTCGGAATGGGGAAACGCGGCCAGCATGCAGTCGCCGAGAAACTGCAGCGGGGTGCCGCCGTGGGCGCTGGCAATGTCTTCCATGCCGGCAAAACAACCGTTGACCAGCTCGGTTACCTGCTCGGGGTCGAGGTCGCGCGCTGCAAGCGTGAACCCCGAAAGGTCGGCGCAGACAATGGTGGCCTCGAGTTCGATCACTGTACTACTCCCCTGTGGCGGTCGGCCCGTGTTCCGGGCTCGGCCACGCGCTCCCGCTAAGAGCGGTATGCGGTAGGCGCGCGTGGCGCAAACCCGGCTTTGCAGTGCCGTTGGCTGCTCACCTCGGGGGGCGGAGGCGGAACACGGGTTTTGCAAGGGGCAGCGGGCGCTTGTTGGCCGGCTTCAAGGCCGGGGGCAGGTGGCACGCCGATTGCATTTTCGAGGGTGGGGTAACCGTGTGCAGGCTCCCCCTCCGGTTCGTCCGTCGCTGGGTCACCGTTCAGCTGGTCCTTGCGGTACCCACGGCGGACGGGCCGGATTCTTTTGGCTGGCAGCTATATCCTGCGGCCGCTGTCTTTCCAGTGGCGTTCTTTCAGACGGCGTACGTAGAGCTTGCCGCTGTCGGTCCTGGGCAACTCGGCGTGGAACTCGATTCTACGCGGTAGCTTGTAGGCGGCCAGTCTCTCGCGGGCAAAATCGATGACCTCTGCGGCCAGTTCCGGGCTTCCGTTTGTGCCGGGCAGAGTTTGCACGGCAGCCATTACTGCCTCGCCCCATTCCGGGTCGGGTACGGCGAACACCGCCACGTCGGTCACCTGCGGGTGGGTGATCAGCACCTTTTCGATTTCGGCGGGGTATATGTTTACGCCCCCTGAAATGATGGTGTTCGACAGCCGGTCGCGAAGGAAAGCGTAGCCGTTTTCATCGACCAGGCCGATGTCGCCCAGGTGAAAAGTGTGCGCGTCAACGAAGGCCGCGCGCGTCTTGTCGGGGTCGCCGTGGTACTCGAACCACTGGCGGGTGTCGGGGCGGCGACAGTACAGTATGCCCTCTTCGTTGGCGGGCAGCGGCGTGCCCTGCTCGTTGCCCGCGAAGATCTGCCAGCCCTCTACCGCGCGCCCGACGGTGCCCTGCTTGTGCTGCCAGTCGGCCGAGTCGACCAGGGTGACGACGCCGCTTTCGGTAGCGCCCCAGTACTCCAGCAGCAGCGGGCCCCACCAGGTGATCATGCGCTGCTTGCTGTCCGGCGACACCGGGGCGGCGCCGTGCAGCACGGTGACCAGCGGCGTTGGGTCGAAGGCCGCGCGTTGCTCGTCGGGCAGGCCGAGCAGGCGCTCGAACATGGTGGGCACGAGGTGGGTGTGGGTCACTTGCTGCTCGCCGACCAGGTCGAAGAAGCGCTGCTCGTCCCATCGCGGCATCATGGTCACGGCAGCGCCGTTGAGCAGGTCGTAGACGGCAAACAGCAGCGGCGCCGCGTGGTAAGCAGGCCCGGTGATGAGGTGTCGGCCCCGTCCGTCCATCTGTATGCGTCGTCCGTAGGCCGCGGCCGCTTCCAGCCCCGCGGCCAGCGTAGAAGGGCGATGGCGTTTTACCCCGCGTGGGCGGCCGGTGGTTCCGCTGGTGTAGATCATGGTGCCGCCCATCGGCGAGTCGGGCGGGTAGGGCTGGGCGGGGGCGCTGCTGATGGCCCCGTCCAGCTCGTCGCCGGCGACCAGCAGGGTGGCTGCGTCAAGGCAGCCCGCCGAGGCGTCGTCGTGATGTTGCTCGTCGCAGATCACCACGCGCGCGCCGCTGTCGGTCAGCACGTAGTCGATCTCGTCGGCGAGCAGGTGATGGTTGATGGGGGTCAGCCACAGGCCGGCCAGCCAGGAGGCGAGCACAAGCTCGAGGCACTCGCCGCGGTTGAACATCAGCGTGGCCACCCTGTCGCCGGGCTCGAGGCCCAGCTCGCCGCTCAGCAGGCGGGCCATGCGGGTGGTCCTGTCGGCCAGTTCGGCCCAGGAGCGCGTGACCGTCAGGTCGTCGAGCGCGGCCTCGTCGCCGCGCGCCCTGGCTAGCTCATATAACATTCTTGATAAAGGGAAGACGTACCTTTACGGGGTTTTAGACTGCGTCTCAAAGAGGGAAAAGGTCGCAGGTCTCGTTGCGGTGGATTGGGCTCGTGTGCGCTGGAGCCCGCGGGGCGCGTGGGGCAGAACGGTGTTGTGGATATTTTCGAGCTGGCCACGCCCGCGCTGCTCATCGACCGCGATGCTCTCGGGCAGAACCTCGACTTCATGGCCGAGTCGCTGCCCGGTGAACGCTTGCGCCCGCACGTCAAGGCGCACAAGTCGACGGCGTTGGCGCGCGAGCAGGCCGCTCGCGGGCACTGTTCGTTTACCTGCGCCACCGCGCGCGAGATGGCGGGAATGGCGGCCGCGGGGCTGGGCGACGACTTGCTCCTGGCCAACGAACTCCTCGACACGGTCCGCTTGTCGATGCTGGCGGACCTGGACGCGCGGGTGACAGTGGCCGTTGATTCGGCCTCCACCGTGTCGGCTGCCGCTGCCGCCGGCATCGCCGAGGTACTCATCGACGTTAACGTGGGCTTGCCGCGCTGCGGTTGCCTGTCCGCCGATGCAGGACGGTTGGCCGACAGCGCGCGGAGGGCCGGGCTGCAGGTGCGCGGGGTGATGGGTTACGAAGGGCACGCGGTGGGGCTGGAAGACCGCGAGCAGCGTCGCGCCGCGACCGAGGTATCCATGCAGTTGCTGGCTGCCGCGCACGCGGACGTCGGCGGTGAGCTGGTTTCGGCAGGTGGTACCACCACCTGGGATCTCAACAAGCTTGCCACCGAGATCCAGGCCGGCTCGTACGCACTCATGGACACGGCGTATACGCGCATGGGCCTGCCTTTTACGCAGGCGGTGTCGGTGCTGAGCACGGTGGTGTCGGTGTCCGAGGCGAGTGGCTATGCCGTGGCCGACTGTGGTCTCAAGGCCCTGGGCATGGACCACGGGGATCCCTCGATTGAAGAGGCGCGGGTATGGTTCTGCTCCGATGAGCACGTCACGTTTTCGCCGGACCCCGGGGGCTCCCAGCTGCCCGCAGTGGGCGACCGCGTGCGGGTGCTGCCTGCGCACGTGGACCCTACGGTGGCCTGCCACGAGAGGGCCTACCTGGTCAGCGGCGACAAAGTGTTCGACTGCTGGGCCATCGACCTGCGCGGCTGGTAGGGGCCTGCCCCCTTGTTCAGAGTTCGTCGGCGGAGGCGGCCACGAAGGCTTCGCGCAGTTGTTGGTAGTCGCTGGTGACCGGGAACTGCGGAAAGTCGTCGACCACGTTCTGCGGCGGGCAGAAGAGTATGCCTGCGTCGGCCTCGGCGAGCATGGTGGTGTCGTTGTACGAATCACCGGCCGCCACCACGCGAAAGTTCAGCTCGCGCAGCGCCCGCACGGCGCGTCGCTTGCCGTCGTCCAGGCGCAGGGTGTAGCCCGAGATGCGGCCTTCGGTCTCCACCTCCAGCCGGTGGCAGAACAGGCAGGGAAAATCGAGCTGCCGCATCAGCGGCTGCGCAAACTGGTAAAAGGTGTCCGACAGGATGATGACCTGCGCGCGCTCGCGCAGCCAGTCAAGAAACTCGCCGGCGCCTTCGAGCGGCCCCATGCCGGCTATGACCTCCTGTATCTGCGGCAGGGTGATGCCCTCGCGGTCGAGAATGTCGAGCCGGTAGCGCATGAGTACGTCGTAGTCGGGCTCGTCGCGGGTGGTGCGCCGCAGCTCGTCGATGCCGGTGCGCTCGGCAACGTTGATCCAGATTTCGGGCACGAGCACCCCTTCGAGGTCCAGGCAGGCGATCATGCGCGCAAGTTAGCCCAGCCGGCGCCAAGGCTCAACGCGGGCCGCGGGCTAACGGTGGCGACAGCTGCCCGCCGCCGTTAGCATTGCCCATTATGGGCACGCTTGATGGCAGGACAGCGGTGGTTACCGGGGCCGGCCGGGGGATAGGACGCGCCATGGCCGAGGCACTCGCGCGACAGGGCGCCTCGGTGGCCGTGAACGACATCATGGCCGAGCGTGCCGAAGAAACCGCGGCCCTGATAAACGACGCCGGCGGCCGGGCCGCGGCCTTTGCCGCCGACGTGGGCCAGCACGCGGCCGTGCTCGAGATGGCGGCTGCCGTTGAAAAAGAACTCGGGCCGGCCGACCTGCTGGTCAACAACGCGGGCATCCCGGGCAGCTTTACGGCGTTCAAGTTCGTTGACAGCCAACCGTCCGACTGGGAGCCCTTCCTGCGCGTAAACCTCTACGGTGTACTGCACTGCTGCCACGCTTTTGCACCGGCAATGAAAGAACGGGGCTGGGGGCGCGTGGTCACCATCTCGTCGGAGGCCTGGCGCATGGGAACCGACTACGGCATTTCGATGTACGCTGCGGGCAAGGCAGGGGCCATCGGTTTCATGCGCCAACTGGCGAGCGAGCTCGGACGCGACGGCGTTACGGCTAACTGCATAGCGTTGGGAGAGCTCGACAACCTGCCGTTGCCCGACGACTACTTTGCGCGTTACCCTGTGGCCCGCGCGGGTAGTGCCGACGACGTGGTGGCGCTGCTGCTCTACCTCGTCTCGGACGAGGCCGCGTGGATGACCGGCCAGGTGCTGCCACTCAACGGCGGTCTCTCCTGAACGGTTAGCCGCGTTCGGCGCGTTCGCTCGCAAGATAATCTTCGATGACGACCGCGAGTCTGTCGGGACTGAAGCCGAAGGGGCCTATGCCAGGGTTGTACACCACGCGTCCGTCCGTGCCGATGAAGTAGATCCGCGTGGGCTTGCCCGCGTAGGCGGCGCTTACCCGGTCGTTCATGGTGTCCACGTACAGCGGCACTACGCCGTCGAACAGCTTGGCCTGGCAGCTCGCGGCCACCTTGCGGCGTTGCTCAAGAGTAACCGGTTCACTTACATCCATGCGCACGGGGTTGCCCGACAGCGCGTGGATGGCCCGCTGGGTTCGTGAACGTCCCAGCCACCACTTGTCAGTGGGGTGCGCTTCTTTCACGTAGACGACGAGGAATTCTACCTCGTTGCGATACTGCTTGTATATCTCGGTGAGACGCCCGGTCCCACTACTGAAGGGTGGTCAAGTGTAGCTGCCGAACACCAGCGCGACGGGGCGCTTGCCGCGAAAATCAGATAAGCGCACGGCTTTCAGGCCGTCGGGATCCTGCAGCTCGAAGTCGGGCGCGAGCTCACCCACCTTGGGGGCCCGCGAGTCGTTACGTCTTTGCCACGCAACTTCGTGTGCCCGCCAGTAGCTCATGTTCTGCCCGATCTCTGCCGCCAGGGCCAGCGGGTCTTCGCGCTCCCAGGCCATGAACAAGCAGAGTGTGATCAAAGCGGTGAGAACGAGTCTTCGCGGTAACCGCCGGGAAAAAAACCAGGCGGGCCGGTCGTTGCCTTTCGCGTTTTTTCGCTCAAGGTAGATCAACATGGCCACGCTTGCGACGGCTGCCGCCAATGAAACCAAGGCGGCCACACCCAGCAGCAGAGGCAGCAGCAGCAGCAGTCCCAGGGGCAGGCGGACAGCTGACATCGGGCGTGCGCCGCTCGGTCGCAGCAGGCCGCGCAGGCCCGACGCGACCAGGAAGAGCGTCAGCGCGCCCTGGGTGATGGCCGCTGAAAAATGAATGACCATGGCGAGGGCGCTCGGTACCAGGGTCAGCGGGTCTACGACGGTCGCGTATTCGATGTTCATCTTTTTGCTCTCGTTTTACAGCTGCCTGCAAGCCCGCGGCTACCCGTGTCGCTCAGGCGAAGGCCCGCGCCGCGATCACGTTGGCCGGGTCGGGCTTGTCTTCGCTGCCGGCCTGACTGTAGTCGCCCCAGGGTCCGTCGCGCCCGGCCACGGCCGCGCCCACGCCGTCGCGCGCTGCGGTGTCGATGAAGTCGAGCGACTCTGGAATATTGCGCATGTAGCCGTCCAGTATCGGCCCGAGCAACTGTGTGCCGGCCAGTCCCATGTTCTCGTAGGCCTGGTTGACGACCATCTTCATGGCCGCCAGTTGCGCCGGGGGCAGCGCGGCGAGCGCGCGCGCTTCGGTCATGACCGTGCCCTCGAGATCGGCGAACGGCACCGCGCGGTTGATCAGTCCGACCTCGGCGGCTTGCTTGCCCGACAGTGGTCGGCCGGTGTTCGCGTGCTCCTTGGCGCTGGTGTGGCCGAGGCCGTATTCCCTCATGCCGGTTAGGTACCACCCCCAGGCGCGCGAGTAGTGCGTTCTGAAGCGCTCCGCTTCGCTCGCGTGCCCTATGTCTTCGCACTTGTCCAGTTCTGCGCCGCCGCCCACCCCCCACCCCTCC
>JACKQG010000702.1_pt1 | contig 47727 bp, 16 predicted proteins | sample 8237621 | NCBI WGS metagenome assembly JACKQG01 (sample SAMN15677084, study PRJNA649215) | marine metagenome | biome: marine; feature: Black Sea; material: saline water; isolation source: suspended particulate matter (SPM) from the Black Sea western gyre | collected 2013-06-09/2013-06-10 | depth... | reverse complement strand
CGGACTGTGCTCCACAACCGCTTTCATCGCCTTTCATAGAACTTTTGACAGTTCCTGAGCATCTCTCGCCAGAGCTGGTGAAACAATCTCATTTACCTTGTTGCCTGTCGCTCTAGTCGAACCGCGTCGCCGCGGCAGATCGCGCATCGTAAACCAGCATCCATAGATTCCAGCCTTGCGCAGGGGTAGATGCTGGATTGGTGATATCCCAGTACTTCATGAAGAGATCTTCAGACCACACTCTTTCCTTGGTACTGGTCGATGGATCGACAACAGTAATTGTCGGAGGCCGAACAGTTTCATCATAGCCAACTGCAACGCGGTAGTGCCTGCCAAAATCTCTGGTCCCACTTTTCACGGGAGACGTTTCAGGCGGGTCGTAGGTATGACCGAGGACGATGACCGGGCGTCCCTCGGCGATATGGTTCTTGAGTTCCTCCAGTAACAGGCGGCGTGCAGCTTCACGTTCAGGAGTCTTGGGCTGAGGCATACACGGGTCATCATCCTCTGGCTCATAGAGACCCGTTCTCTTTGCCATGCCATTGGGCGCTTTGTTTTGGAAATACCAAAGCATCTGGTCGCCGTGAACCCCAGTAGGAGAAGTCGTCTTCCAATTCGGAAAGCCCTCCTTCACTCCCTGTGCTATTTGGGTCTGTGTGTGCTCCGCGTAACTCCAGTAGCGCAAGACCATCTCGATACACGCCAGGCCACAATAGCTGGGCAGCATGTCTACTTTCTCGACCTTGAGGTCCTTCTTCTCTGCACGAGAATCATTGTCTCCATCGGTTCCACGTCGTTTTGGAGTGTTACCAGCCAGCCATCTTATCATCTCTGGAATCATCGCCGCATTGCCCGTCGTTTTGTCCGCAAGCTCAGGGTGTGAACTGCACAGGACTACCCGACCCTTGCCGTAGAAATCACAAACGATGCATGGGTGGTCCGCAAAGAAGCTGCCAGGTTGGGCAGCAGGATGGTCGGGCCTGAAATCCACCGTGCCGGTTCTGCCGGTGAAAGCTGCGACCACGTACAGCGGCTTCTTCTTATCGTATGTTTCCCAGAGCGGGCCGTTCGCGTGGCGGATCTTGCGAACCGTAGGTGGAAGGTAGCTGGGTGATGCGAATATCTCGGAGGCTCCTTTTTCCATTCTGATTTCAATGTCGCCGTCGCCAGTTCCCGAACTTATTATCTTCACGTTGGCCAAGCCCATGCAGTAGTCGCGATTACCATTGTGGGAGCCGGCATAAGCGCCCCCGCAGATGCCCAGGTATCCGCCGCCGCTGGCGACAAACGCACGGACTTTTTGCTGGCCGACCGCACCAAGTTCTCCATCTTTACCGTAGTGTTTCGAGGCGACACCTCCGCCTATGAAGTAGACCACATCATAGTTATCCGTTGTTAATTCCCCATCCTGAATCTGTTTAAATGTCAGATAGGTGGGCACAATCTCCGTATCTTCGATGGTCTCCAGGAAATACGTGACGCCCAAGGTCCAGGAAGTCTTCACATAGGCAAGTTTAATTGGGCGCGGACTAATCTCACGAGCGGCTTCAGTCCGGTGTGGACTGTAATCGTCCTCGTGGACACCGGTCTGCCAGCAGGCCAGATTCGCGTGAGTCTCGCCAAACCCCCTGCCCGGATCGCCCTTGTAGTACTGGTTGATGAGTTGCCCGACCTTTGGATCAAACTCGTACAGCCAAAGCCACCGCGACAAATGGCCGGCTTTTCCGACTGAACCATACTTGAAGTCCACATGACTGCGGAAATCAGGCTTCGCCTCGTCCTTGTTCCACAGGACGTTGACGACCGTGTTTGCAGACCGAGTCATATCCCTGCGATCGAAGACAATTCCGAGGTGATACGCCTTTATTGCGAATTCGACGTCCAGATTTCCATGGCCAACATCCTCGCGGCGGCCCTTCTTCATATAGTCCCACAGGTAAGCATCCTCTTTCTCAGCATATCTCAGGTCCTCTCTGAAGAACTGGGCCATGTCCGTGGCGCCTCGTAAGTAGAAATCCGGGAAGGCCGGATTCGCCGGAACATACTCAGGCAACTGCGCAATTTCGTGCAGCACCAGCAAGAGTGTGCCAAAGGCCAAGTACTGGTTGTGTGGAAGATCTGTAAGACCTCCAGGAATACCCGCCCACTTACGCAGAAAGACAGAATCACCGCGCCTGGTACCCCAATTCGCATACCACTTGGCGATAATGTGGCGCTCCAGAGTCTCCAAGTAGTAGGCAGCCTTTGCTTTGTATCTCTTTTGCAAGGCCGGATCACTGTAGACCAGCTTCACGAACCGGGCGATAGGAGCACACACGTGGCCGTCGTGAACGATGAATTCATCGTACTGTTTGGTGGACTTCACCGTGCCCCAGCCTTTGAAGCCGTCCTTGTATCCCGGCCAGTAGTCGTCACGCCAGTCAGGCACATCTCGCATTTGGTCGATGAGATTATCGACCCGAATCACCATGTACTCCAGCCACTTCATATCCCCTCTTGCCCGATACATCGAGAGATACGCACGAAGCGTATATGCCTCGCTCCACCCCGGCGCTCCATCTGACCGATCGTAGAGCCGGCTGGGCGGGGTGCCGTACCGCAACTCAGCCACCTCGTACCAATCGTCGGCCGACGTCCACGAGGTCACTGCAAAACTCAGACATAACGCAAGAATGGCCGGTTCCTTCATCACGCACCTCCTCTGGTGACTCACGCCCGCTAGAAACTCGCCTTCAGGTGGCCGCTTCCCAGGACCTTCATTTCCAGCCGTCCGCCTCGGTAGCTAAAGGTGACCGGCTGGCCACGAAAGAGGACCTGTTTCGGGGCTTTCGGCAGAGCTATGGTTATGGTTACCTGGCCGGGCTGCTCAAGACCTACGTAACCCTCAAGGTCCTTCTCCGCAGACGGACAACTCACCCCCAGGACCTCCACAGGTGCAGAACATTCCAGCAACAATTTGCCGTTCCTGCGGAGACTGGAGCCGCGTACAATCGGCCCCGCGGCGCATCTCCACGACTGGTCGCTGACAACCGAATCGCTGGTGCCGTCGGCGTATTCGATACGCAGATCCAGGACCAACTTCGGTTCACCGAACAAACCTCGGAACTTGATGTAACGGCCGCCGGCGGCGTTGTACATGCCGTTGCCCAGCATCACGCCGTTCGCTGTGGATCGGCGATGCGTTACAGACGCCATGGGGCGCGCAGGGGGCGAGTCAGCCTGTGGTTTGCATCTGGGTCGTTGACGAACACCTCCTGGTCCGGGTCCCAGCGGAGTTTGCGCCGAAGCTGGAAAGCAGACCATGCGAGCTGGCAGACGGTATCGGATCGCACCGCAACGTCGATATTCGAGATCGGCTGCTGCCGCGAGCGGACACACTGAATGAAGTTCCCCTGGTGGAATTTGCTGACGGGCAAGCGAATGTCGTCGGGGCCAAACGGATCTTTCAGGAGCGATTTCGGCTCGGCGTCGATGGCACCGCGGTTGACCCACACCCAACCGTCCGTGCCCTCGAAGGTAATGCCGTGCCGCACGCCGGTGAATCCTGGCCCATCGCCGGTGAAGATCAGGTCGACGCCGTTGGCGTATTTCATTCGCGTGTCCCAACTGAGCGGGTTGTCGCAGAGCGCGTCGTCGTATGGAAATGTTGCGGACCCTTCGACTTCCACGGGTCCGGTCAGTTCCGTGCCGTTTCCCCATTGGGCGATGTCAATGTGGTGAATGCCCCATCCGGACACGTATCCCAGCGAGTAATCGCTGATGTGAAACCAGTGGGGATAGACGAGCCGCGCGGTCGTGTAGGGTGCCCAGGGTGCCGGGCCGAGCCAGAGGTCGTAGTCGAGCCAATCAGGGACAGGTTCGGGCGCATACGTGCGGAGGCCCGAACGCTCGGCCGCGCCGGCGTGTACGCCGACTTTGATGGTGTGCAGTTTTCCGAGGCGTCCGTTGCGGGCGATCTCGCAGGCTTGCCGAAACTCCGCGCTGGAGCGTTGCTGCGTGCCGAACTGGAAGATGCGGCCGTAACGATGAACGGCGTCGCGTAGGATCTTAATCTCGTCGATGCTCATGCCCAGAGGCTTTTCGACGTAAAGATCCTTGCCGGCGCGCACAGCGGCCAGGGCGTGTACTACGTGCCACGAATCAAGGGTGGCGATCGAGACTGCGTCGATATCCTCGCGGGCCAGAAGCTCGCGGAAATCGTTGTATGCGGCGCAGTCCTTGTTCCCGTAGTGAGCGTCGATCGCCTGCTTTGCCCGCTTGCGCATGGTGCTCTTGACGTCGCACGCGGCTACGACCTGGACTTCGGGGATGCCCATCAGCGCGTGCATGTCGGCGAACCCCATCGTGCCCACGCCGATCGAGCCCACAACGACGCGCTCGCTGGGAGCGATTCTGCCCGCCCGCCCCAAGGCCGACGCGGGAATCATGATGGGGACGGCAATCGAAGCAACTCTTGCGCTTCTGTCAAAGAATTGGCGTCGGTTCATCGTGGCGGACATGTGGCTTTCTCCTCGGAATCCAGCACCTCAATTCATGCGATTCTGGACGTTGGCTTCCCAAGGTTGACGGGATTGGACGGTTTTGGAAAGCCATCCTACTGACAAACTCAAATGCCGCGCACCATTAGCTTTCCTCGGCGAGGCACTCATGCTACCGCTTCTTCAGTGTCATGCTGATTCCGTAACTTTCCATCATGATGAACGACGTGTCCAAATTCGGGTTCGTTGTCATTTCACTACTCCACTCAACTACCAGTGAACCGGATTCAGCTTCTTCCCAGCCGTAATGAACCGCATTCTAACTCCGTGGACGCGGCAGTCCAGCAGTTCGGACGTCAGTGCACGCAGCCCTACTGGAATTCACCGCACAAGGGCGGGCTTCCCGACGAGACGCCTTCCACACGAACGCGTGACTTATCGGGAGATTCTCCCCGTGTCTCACGCGCCACGAGTTGTTCAGACAAACAACACTTCTTCGCGGGTCTCAAAAGCGCATCTGCGTATCGGATATCTGGCTCATGCGGGTTACTGACTTGCTTCCGTGCGCCACCACCCAAGTGGCGAGAATCGACAAGACCGAATGAATTCAGAGTGCCGAGCCAAGTGAATCCTGGTTGCACGGCGGGTGGCGACCGCCCATAATTGCCCGCGCTGGCGAAGTCCTGTTTGGCTGGGAACACGCAAAGGGAGGTGTGCCATGCATCGTGCGGCCTTGCTCGGCCTGTGCTTTTCACTCTCGTGGCCCTGCCGCGGGGCCGAGCCGGAGAACCTGGCCGTGCGGGCCCAGGTGAGCGCCTCGTCGGAATACAGCTCCGAGTATGTGGCTCGGCTGGCCTGCGACGGTGCCATCCCGGAGGCCATGAGTCACGCTGACGCGGGCAAGGCGTGGTGTGCCCAGGGGAACGATCATCCCGACGGTGTGCTCTTCACGCTCGAATGGCCCGAGCCGGTCCCCGTGGCCGAGATCGTCTACTATGGGCGGACCGCCTTTGACTGGAACGAGAACTGGAATGACTATGAGGTCTATCTGAACGACGGCCAGCAAGCGGTCGTGAAAGGGACCCTGAAGGCTGGGCATGGCCCGCAGCGGATCACGTTGCCAAAGTCCCCGGCTGCCAATCGCGTCGCGTTAAAGTTCCTCAGCTCCTACGGCGCTACGAACCCGGGAGCGGCGGAGATCCAGGTCTATTCGGTGTCGCCGTCAGCGGCACGGTTGGGCAAGTTCGTGAGACCGCCTGCGGGAGCCGTGAGGGAAAGAACGGTGAATCTGGCCGCCCTGCGCAGGGCGATCGAGGATCTGTGCCGGGACTTTCCGCAGCGTTATCCGGGTGGCCCGGAGTTCCTCCGGCGACTCGGCGATCTCGAACGTCGTAGCCGAGAGCAGGCGGACGAGGAAACATTGCGCCGCGATGCGGAGGCGCTCCAGCGCGAAGCGCTGTTGGCCAACCCGCTGCTGGACTTCGACGCCTTGCTGTTGGTCCGCCGTCGCAAGCACGACGGCATGTTCGTGAATGGCAGTGCTCGATGGTACCCGAAGTCGGGATTCGACGACGAGGTTCTTCTGCTTTCGCCCGTACGGCCCGACGGCCGGTTGACAAGCGTCTATCGCCCGGCAGAACCGGTGTTTGTGGGCGAGATGGCTCTGCACTGGGATGCCGATCGCATGTTGTTGACGACGATCGGCAGCAAGAACTGCTTTCACGTGTTTGAGTTGGATCTGGCGACGAAGGCCATGCGTCAGCTCACCCCCGCGGAACACGCCGACATCGACTACTACGATCCCTGCTACCTGCCCAACGGGAACATCCTCTTCACCTGCACGAGCAACTACCAGGGCACGCCCTGCAACCGCGAAGGGGACACCGAGACCCTCAGCCTGATGACCCCGCAAGGCCAGATCCGTCGCCTGTGCTTCGACCAGGAGTTCAACTGGTTTCCCCGCGTGATGAACGACGGGCGGGTTATGTATGCACGCTGGGAATACTGCGATCTGCCGCACACTTTCTCGGGTCTGCTGTTCCAGATGAACCCCGACGGGACCGGCCAGCGCGAGCTGTACGGGAGCGGGTCCTACTGGCCCAACCGGATCTTCCACGCACGCCCTCTTCCCGACAGCCCCAGCAAGTTCGTCGGAATCGTCAAAGGGCACCACGACGAGGGATCGTACGGAAACCTCGTGGTCTTCGACTCAGGCAAGGGACGCCGACAGACCGATGGGGCCGTCCAGCGCATTCCCGGGTTTGGCCAGGCCGTGGAACCGGTCTTTGCCGACTGGATGAACAAGGTCTCGCCGTGGGCCCGTTTCATTCATCCGTATCCCTTGAGCGAGAAGTACTTCCTTGTCTCGGCCCGGTTGCCAAGCACGCCCGACGGGAGGAATTACCAAGGCAAGTTCGGCATCTACCTGGTCGACGTCTTCGACAACATCGTGCCGCTCTGTACCAAGCCTGACAGCAACCTGTTCGAGCCGATCCCGGTCCGCCGCCAGCCAAAACCGCCGGTGGTTCACGATCGAGTGGACCTGTCGCGGACCGACGCGCTGGTCGAGCTGCAAGACATCTATGCCGGCCAAGGGTTGATCGGCGTGCCGCGGGGGACCGTCAAGAAGTTGCGGCTGTTCACCTACCACTTCAGCTACCGGGGGACCGGCGGCCAGTGGGACCGTGTGGGCATGGACGGCCCGTGGGAGCCCAAGCGGGTACTGGGAACCGTGCCGGTCGAAGACGACGGTTCCGCCTGTTTCCGCGTGCCGGCCAATACGCCGATTTCGGTCCAGCCGCTGGACAGCGAGGGGAAAGCGATTCAACTGATGCGGAGCTGGTTCACGGCCATGCCCGGCGAGAAGGTCTCGTGCGTGGGCTGCCACGAGACGCAACTGACTTCGCCGTCGACCGCCAACGCAACGGCCCTGAGGCGACCGCCCTCGGAGATCGCGCCGTGGCACGGGCCAGTCCGCGGCTTCTCCTTCGCGCGCGAGGTCCAGCCGGTCCTGGACAAGTACTGCGTGGGCTGCCACGCGGGCCAACCGGGTCCCCAGGGCAAGCCCGGCCTCGACCTGCGCGATGCGCCCGCGGTTGTCCAACCATCGGAGTTCGCTGACCTGACTTGGCCGGCCAAGTTCACGCCCTCCTACCGCGCCTTGGTGCCGCTGGTGCGCAATGTCTCGCTGGAGCCGGATCGGGCCGTGCTCACGCCGTGCGAATTCCACGCCGACACGACCGAACTGGTGCAAATGCTCAGGAAGGGCCATCACGGCGTTCGGCTGGATGCCGAGAGTTGGGACCGTCTGTCGACATGGATCGACTTGAACTGCCCGGCCCATGGCACCTGGCACGAGGCGACGGTGGCAGTGCCGGCAGCCAAGATCCTCGAACTGCGGGATCGGCGGCAGGAGCTATTGGCCCTGTACGCGATCGGTGTTGACGAAGACCCGGAGGCGATTCCGCCGACGCCCGCCGAGAAGCCCGATCCGATTGTTCCTCCGCCCGAGCCGGCAACTCCGGAGAAGGTCGTCTGCCCGAACTGGCCGTTCGACGCGTCGGAGGCCAAACGACGTCAACGGGCGGCCGGCGCGCCGGCGCGCACAGTCAACCTCGGGGCCGGTGTACGTCTGGAGATGGTGTACATCCCTGCGGGGGAATTTGTGATGGGCGACAAAGACGGGCCGTCTGACGAACGCCCGATGGCCCGGGTACCAATCAAACGCCCCTTCTGGATGAGCCGGTTCGAGATCACCAACTCCCAGTTCCAACAGTTCGACCCGGCACACGACAGCGGGCTGGAACGGTTGGGGTTCTGCCACTACAGTCTCCAGCGGCGCGGCGCCCCGATGAACGGTCCCGCGCAGCCGGTCGTCCGTGTCTCGTGGAAACGGGCCATGGATTTCTGCCGCTGGCTATCCCAGAAGACGGGCCAGCGTTTTTCGCTGCCCACGGAAGCCCAGTGGGAATATGCCTGCCGCGCCGGCACAGCGGGCCCTTGCGCCCATGAACTGGCGAAGCCCCGGGTCTATCACCCCCAGGACCAGCACACGTGGGCCAAGCCGCCGACCTGGACCTACTACAGCCACGACATCGGACCGGGGCCCGCGAACGCCTGGGGTCTGCACGACATGCACGGGAACGTGGCCGAATGGACGTTGTCCACGTACCGGCCCTATCCCTTCCGCGACGACGATGGGCGCAATACGGCGAAGCCGGAAGGCCGGAAAGCAGTGCGCGGAGGCTCGTTCAACGACCGGCCCCCACAACGCCGGTCGGCCTTCCGCATCGACTATCCCGCCTGGCAGAAGGTGTTCAACGTTGGATTTCGCGTAGTCGCGTTGCCGGAGGATCGCCTTGCAGACGCGCCGCAGACCACGATTCGCGCAGTGGCCCAGTAAGTTCTTCGCTTCGCTGGTGCGGCGATCTATGCTGATGAGGCCTTATTAACATGCCAATCACTCAACTGTCCAGGAGAAATGTATGTCCCGGAATCAATCGAATCGGCGGCGATTTTTGAAGACGGTGGCAGCGGCCTCGGTCCCTTTCATCATTCCTCGGCACGTGCTCGCTCAGGACGGCAATCCCGGGGCCAATGATCGAATCAAGATCGGAATCATCGGACTGGGACTCCGAATCCGACAGCTTCTGAATTGGCCGAAGGAAATGTATCTCCAGGCCGTTTGCGACTGCAACGCGCCCCAGATTCCCTCGTTCCTCAATTGGTACAAACAAGCCGCTCCTGAAGCGGAAAAAGCCGCTCAATATGCAAACTACTGCCAGATGCTCGAGGAAGAGAAACTGGACGGCGTTTTCGTCACGACTCCGACACATGTTCGTGCTCGACCTGCATTGATCGCTCTTGCCGCAGGGATCGACGTTTACGCTGAAAAGCCGTTTGCGTTGACGGTTCAAGAGGGGCAACTTCTGGTCAAGGCTGTGCGAAAGTACAAGCGAGTGTTCCAGGTCGGTACGCAAGCGCGTTCTCTTCCGATCAATTGTTGGGCCGTCGAGCAGATCCACAATGGGGCGATAGGTACAATCTCCAAAGTGGAAATTCCCAACTTCCTTTCTCCGCGAGACTACAAAACCCCGGAAACGCTCAAGCCTCCTCCCGCAGGACTCGATTGGGATCTTTGGACCGATCAGGCTCCACTTCGCCCGTGCGATCCCGATCTGCTGGGAAGTACCGAAGCATGGGGACTTTATCGCGATTTCGACGGAGGAGGAAGCACCTGGGGAATGACCGGATTCGGAGCCCACGCTTTCGATCAGGTTCAATGGGCGCTGAACAAAGACAAAGAACTTCCGGTGGAACTGTGTACGAGAGAAACGAACAATCCCAGGAATCGAAGCCCCTTCTACATGAAGTACGCCGATGGTACGACGGTTATCATGCGCGCAGAAGGCGTAGGGGGACCCGCTTTTGGCGGTATCTTCTTCGGTAGCAAAGGAAAGGCCGAAATCAATCGAAATCAGTTCCGCACGAACCCGGCGGAGATTGCCGCGGCAATGCCGGAGGATCTAGGTCCTTCAGAGTCGGGACACGTCAAGAACTGGCTCGACTGCGTGCGGAGTCGGAAGGACCCGATTGCGACAGTTGAAATCGCCCATTACCATACGATGCTCTGTCATTTCGGAGTCATTGCCCGGGAAATCAAACGAAAACTGAAGTTCGACGCCGCATCGGAGCGGTTCGTCGATGACGAGGAAGCAAACAACCACCCGTCGATGATCCGCCCCCGGCGAGCGGGCTACGAATTGCCGAACGTTTAGGTTAAGAACGGGATCGTTGTTTCGCCAATATCCCTTCGACTTTTGTCTTTCGCCTCGGATTCTCTCCCTCTCGGATTCAACGATGTTTCCACTCAATCCACTTCGGTCGTTTCGATTGTTCACGGTGATTCTGCAGTTGGGTGTTGTTTGCGGATCGCTGTGCGCCGCAGAACCAGCAGCCTCTTCTGCCAACAAACGAGTGAAGGTCCTCGTGATCACAGGAATCGAGTATCACAATTGGCGAGAAACCGCTCCGCAAATTGCCAAACAGCTTACTTCTTGTCCTGACATCGAAGTCAGGCTGGAGACCAATTTCAACGTTCTCTGTTGGGATGAGATTCTCGATTATGACGTCCTTTTCTTCAATTTTTGGAACTCCAAAGACGACAGCCCTTCGTTGGATGATGATTTGGCGTTGAGCAACATTGAGAAGTTCCTCGACAGCGGAAAAGGAATCGTCGTCTACCACCTGGCAATTGGTGTTTTCGAGACGCACAAAGAGCGTGTCGAAAAGATCATTGGTCGAGTCTATGATCGTTCGCTGCCCGGACATGATCCTCTCCGCGAATTTCAAGTCAAGATTGTCAAGAGAGATCATCCGATCATGAAATCCGTTCCCGACTTCAAAACTCTTGATGAACTCTATACCTGTTTCGCGTTGGAAGGACGACCGATCGAGGTGTTGGCGGAAGCAATGTCGATCAATGTCAACAAGCCTTTTCCTATGGCTCATCTTCACAAGTACGGTAAGGGGCACGTTTTTACGACGGTTCTTGGGCACGATTTGCAGGCACTTAAGAGCCAGGAATTCGTAACGATACTCCGCAACGCCGTTTTATGGCTCGGACACAAGCAGGTACCCGCGGCACCGGCGAAGGTCGTCTCGCCCGCAAAGCCGATCATCGAAGGGAGATATTATCCCGTCGTACGAGAGGAGTTGGATGCCCGCGTTCGTCAGATTGAACAAGGACTGAAGCAAAGAGAGAAACTCCTCGTCTACGCCGATTGCGGACGAGAGTGGGACAAGACGGCTCGTTCAGGCGAAACAATCTCCGTCGAAGGAGATGCCTATCTGTTTCCTGGTTCGCGCGACGTATTCGAATCGGAACCTGCCTTTGGCTATGTCGTGTCCGGAAACCCGGCTCGTCTTCAAATCGAAGGCCTTCGCTCTGGGAAAAAGTACAAACTGTTTATCAGTTGGTGGGACTTCGACAACGGCAGAAGGACTCAATCAATCCGACTGCAGTCCAAAGACGGAAGCCGGTCCTTTCCGGCTCTGGAACCGACGGCGTTACCTGCGTATTATGAGAAGAGCGAACTCGGAAAGACGTATTCCTTTGAAATCCCTTCGGAGTTGGTCAAGGCGGGGAGCTTCGATTGCCTCATCGAACTGGTGCGAGGCCCCAATGCGGTGATTTCCGAGGCTTGGCTCGTCGAAGTTCCGGATTAGATGCCGATCAGGCGGCGTGATGGTGCCGATCAGGCGACGCCCGCGCTTCTGCGGCGGGACCTCCACTTTGCCGCAATCCTGCTGTTTGCGGCGGCATTATCGCCAACGGAGGAATCTACACGTCGTACTCCGAGCCATCGTTGGCGGTCGTTGCCCTCTGGACGTGCACTCGGCCGCCGGTGCTGGCAGAAAAATTCGTTACATTCGTCATCCGAACCAGGTTGGCATGCGACTTCCGTAACGTTGGTGTCTCTGGGCGAAAAGAAAGCACAGAAACCGCGAATAGGGGCTGTCCGGCGTGTAGGCGTTTTTACGTTCACGGCGCGCCGGCGGTTATCTGTCGACGTGGTTCTTCACGAATGACGATACCTACATGACACGGAGACAACCAAGGAGGACTGCTGGTGGGTTTCATGACTCGGGCGAGTGAAAACCCAACACAGGAGCTTACAGGAAAATGAAAACGGGACCATTCTGCCTGCTACCGACGGTGGGCTGGCTATGTGCCTTCGCTGCGGGCGGCGCAGTGCACGCACAAATCTACAACCGTCCAACGTACCAACCTTTCGTTGCCAGCCTGCCGGAGGTCGAGCAGAACTCGGCCCCCACTGGCCAATCGCCGATTAGCGAACCCGCAACAGCGGTGGCCCTACCCACCGCCGAGTCTCCGATGTTCGCCCCGCCGCCGCTCGAGAATCCCCTGCGACCCCTGACGACAACCACCTATCCGTCAGACGCGGTAGACGCGTCGCCACACGACGCAAGTCATCGCTATCCGCAGACCGACAACGCGTCCGCAGTGCCCCGAGAAACCGACGACACGGAAGGCGACGGTTATCAACTGACGTTCCCGTTACCCGCCAGCGGACCTGCTGAAGACGACCGTGCCAGGGCGAACCGCTTTTTCTTCGGGCCGCGCGGCAGTGTTGGCAACCCAAGGCACATGTTCGGGTCGTCGACCGAGGACGTGCAGGCCGAGCCCGCCGAGACGGTCTATCCGATGGAGGCTTACGTTGACGATTCCGGCGCCATGATGGAGCCGGGGGTGACGCCCGGTCATGGCTATTTCGATGGCGAGTTTGAGTACCCACGCCCCGTTGGTTGGCAGTGTATCTTCGGCGCCGAGACCACCTTCCTAGTGCCCAGCCGCCAAGGGAGTTTGGCACAGGCCACGGTGGCCGCGCCGGCAAGTTCATTCTCGACCATTGCGGACGAGAACATGCGTTTCGGTCCGCGCTTCTGGCTCGGTACGAAATACGGCGATTGGTCCGTCCTTGGACGATTCTGGCATCAGAACGACGCCGGATACGACTTCGATGCGGTAGTTGGCGGAGGCGACCGAGGATTCACCAGAGAATCCCTCTTGGAGACCTATGTCGTTGATGTCGAGGTCATGCGCAGTGTTTGCGGTACTGGCGCTTGGAGCTTTGATCTTGGTCTCGGCTTTCGATATGTTTCGTTGGAGGATTTGGCGCACCTTTCGGTCACCAGCCTCGACACGGCCGTTCCGCCGGCAGTGGTCCTGGCTACGGCAACGGCCATTACGGAATTCGACGGTTCTGGCATTACGCTTTCTCTTGGCGGCGACAGACCGATTTACCGTGCCAGCAACTCGAACGTCAAGCTGTTCTGGAAGACCCGCACCTCGCTGATGTGGGGCGACATGACATCCAGCGCGCAGACGGCGGTTTCCGTGACTGACTTCAATGCACCTGGGTTTGACAGCCAACTCGACCTGGCTGTCGCCGCAACCAATGATGAATTAATGATAGGTGAGGTCCAGGCCGGGCTGCGGTGGGAGCACGATCTGAGATTCATGCCGGCCGTTGCATTCGCCCACATTGCGTTCGAGTACCAGTATTGGGACGCCGACGTGGGATGGGCTCGGGCTCAGTCCCAAGCGAGTGTCGCCGCCAACGCGGGTACCGCCACGGCGTTCACCGGAAGCGATTTGGAAATGAATCTCGTTGGCTTCAATATGGGTGCCGGTCTGGTCTGGTGATCGATGACCAAGCGAGCTGCGATTCAGACGTAATGCAAGGTAGCAGGCACACTCCGTGTGCCGTCCGCAGAATCACGGGAGGCCCTGTCTCTGTCAATGTCCCCCGAAGCTTCGTGACGCGGCGCCGCGTGGCGGACGGCACACGGAGTGTGCCTGCTACTATCCTCCGTCCCCGCTTACGTCTGAATCGAAGCCAAGCGAGAGAAGACCGCGGACCGTCACTTTGCGGCCACTTGCGCCTCGGCACGATAATCCTTGAAGCTAACCGGCTGGAAACTGACTAAGTAGGTTCCCGCCGTTTCGATCCTCTCGCGATCGGTTTCGGATAGCCGCCAATTGGCCATGTGGCGGCTACGGATGACCAGCTTTCTTCCCACGATCCGCATCCTCGGCGCCACAGTCAATTCCACTTCTTTGGGGATCATGCCTTTTTCGGCGATCGCCTTGTTCAACTCGAAGCGTGCAAACGGTGGTAGACTCCCGGGACGCGTCGCGTTCAGTCGGGCATACCAGTCGGCGAAATCACGATACGTCGACACGGCCGTCTCGATTTTCGGGCGCATGCCCTTCGCCCGGTACGTCATCACCTTGCCGGTCAAAGTCAGCGAGTCGGTCTCCGCATCGTGCTTATGCTGAAATCGAGGGTTGGCCGCAAAGGCAAATACGCCGTCGGCCTCGGCGGCGTGGGCCTTTAGTGCCGAGGTGAATTCGATCAGGTCCTTCGTCGTGAGCGTGGTCTTCACCTTGCGTCGACAGTCAATCAGCACAAAACGGCCCCGAGACGCGTCGAACACGGTAATCTCCTCCGGGCCGGTAAGCGGGAAATCGTATACCAGGCCACTCGTGAAGAAGGTCACGTTCTGAGCGATCGCCTCCTTCTGATTGCCTACGTAGACAAACGTCTCCACCCGAAACTCGTCGGCGTGCGCCACACTTGCCGCCATCGCTCCCAGCAAGCACCAAATCGTTCGTCGGCCGTGTGAAAAAGACATTGGCAGCGCCTCTACTGAGTTGTGGATGATGTGCTGTGTGCAATTAGGCGGGGAGGGTAACGGAAAACCCGCGTGGAAGTCTATCGCAACCGGACAAGAACCGTCGTTTTCCCCTCGAATCCTGCCGGAGTGGTCCTCCCATCTAGCGTTTCAGTGGGAATCTCTGGACAATGAAACCAGAGGCGGCATATTTGTATGCACATCATGCGTAAGCAGGAGGCGACTGCGTCGCCGTTTCGCGTTTCTTCTGAGAGGCCCAAAATGGCTAGATTGTTCGGTGCTATCATCGTGATGGTGGCCGGTGCCACGCTGTCGGCCGCCGAGAAGCCAGCGCCGCCGACTGGCAAGGCCGGCTCCGATATCACGAAAGAACAGATCAAGAAATGGGTGGCGGATCTTGATTCCGATCGCTTCTTTGATCGCGAAGTAGCCACCGAGCGGTTGATCGCCGCCGGCGCCACTGCCGTTGAACCTGTCGCCGAAGCCGTGTCCAGCAACAATCTGGAGGTCACGACGCGTGGCATGTACATCCTTCAGGAATTGGCGTTGGACGTGAATTCAGAAAGCGCGGAAGTCGCCTGCGCCGCTTTGGAGAAGATAGCCGAGTTTCGCGGTACGACCGCAGCACGGCGCGCTGCGGCGACATTGGCCAAGTTGGGCGAGATACGCCACGACCGAGCCTTGGACGAACTGAAACGACTGGGGGCCAACGTGGGAAGTTATGCGCCGCAATTCGGCATTCCCATGGTCGGACGGCGCTCGATCGAGTTCGGCGAAAAGTGGCGTGGCGAGGACAAAGATCTGGCGCGACTGCGATGGCTACGTGGTGTCAACGATTTGATCTTTCAGGGACCGCAGGTCAACGACCAGTGGCTGAAGCATGTGCCCAAGTTGACCGGTCTATCCAGTCTGTTGATCAAGCGAGCTTCGGTTACCGACGAGGGGATCAAACACCTAAAGGGGATGAAGGGGCTCCAAGCGATTGCTCTCATGTACTTGGACATCACGGACCAATCGGTGCAAACGTTGAAGGAGTTTCAGGGGATCGGGGAAGTGCAAATCTACGGCACCGGGATGACCCCTGCGGGAAGGGACGAACTCGCGCGTGCCTTAGTCGGTGCCAACGTCGACTACCGCCAAGGAGGCTTTCTGGGCGTCGGATGCCCGCCGGGCCAACAGCCGTGCGTCATCCAGAGAGTAACGGCGAACAGCGCCGCCGAGAAAGCCGGTATGATGCTGGAGGATGTGATCGACGAGTACGACGGCAAGAAGGTCATCGACTTCGAGGGCCTGCGGGCGATGATCGCAAAGAATCGGCCGGGCGACAAAGTCACTATCAAGATCACGCGCAACGGCCAGAAACTCACCAAAGAGCTCACACTCGGTGAGTGGTAGTGTCGGATTGGCTTTGCCCGCAACAATTCGTTTGGGATCGTTCGAGAGACAACTGTCGTAGCCGAAGTGGCAACACATCGGGCGGAAGCGGAGAATCCCGAAGTCTTGCGACTCCGGCTACACTCAAATCGGAAAGCAACTTCTCGAATGATGCTTACGTGCTTTCTGCTTTGGAGGGGATTCAATGAATCGTGACGATTTCTGGAAACTGGTCGAGGGTGCTGGATCGGGTCGCGAACCAGACGAGCAAGCTGAGTCAATCCAGGCCGATCTTACCAATCGCTCTGCAGAAGACATCGTGGCCTTCGAACGGCACATGGCCGAGTTCCAGGCCGTTTCGTACACATGGAAACTATGGGGCGCTGCCTACTTGATCAATGGCGGTTGTTCGGATGATGGATTCGACTATTTCCGCGGTTGGCTAATCGCGCAAGGCCGGTCCGCTTTCGAGAAGGCGCTTGCTGACCCGGATTCTCTAGCCGACCTGCCCGAACTCGAAGAGGATGTTGAATGCGAGGGAATCCTCTACGTGGCAATGTCTGCCTATGAAGCCGCGACCGGAAGTGAAATACCCCAAGTGCCAATCAACCTCCCTGATCTTGGCGAAGGATGGGATTTCGACGATGATGCGGAGATGAAACAGCGATACCCAAAACTGTTCGCGAAATTCTGCTCAGACTAGTTTCCGACCTTAGACCACCGGCTCTGCCAGTGAGAATTGACAAGGCTCTGACGCGTGCGTCCTGTGAAGACCCCACCGAGCCCGTCTCGGTGGACGCGGGTTTGGCGACTAACCGAATCGAGCGTACGCTCAACTGCCCCACCGGCCCCGTGCCGGTGGACAGGAGGTTTGTCGACGATAAGGTCGCGATGTAGTATTCAAACCGATTAACCACCGGCACGGGGCCGGTGGGGCGAATGACTGAGCAGAGGCCCCGAAAACAACATGTAGAAACCGTTGCAGCCCGAGGCGTTACTCGTCGAATCATCCCTGCAGTAAAAAGGAGAATCACCATGACACGGACTACAATGCGAATCCTGATCGTACTCACGGGCCTCGGCCTCGCCAGCGGTGCCATGGCCGACGACCTCGCGGACGGTTCGCCGAAAGTCCGGCTGGAAACGAAAGACGCGACAGGCGAATTTCGCGTGATGATCGACGGCAAGGAAGCAATCGTTTATCAATGCGGTCCGAAGAACGATATGGTGCACTACTACCCCGTGCGGAGCCCCTCGGGCAAGTCGATGACGGTCCAGAAAACGGACCCTTATCCCCATCACCGCTCGTTCTGGTTTGCCGACAAAGTCAACCTGGCGGGACATCGCTCGGTCAGCTTCTATTCCGCCCTCTACAGCAAAACGGATAAGGATGATCCCGACGCACCGTTCAACGATCGCATTCGGCATCTCGAATTCGTCAAGGAAGAAACTGACCAGTGCAAGGCGACGGTCGATGACCGGCTGGTATGGGAGATGGATTTGGGTAAGACGCCGGTGCTGGACGAACTGCGGCAAATGCGAGTCGTTGCGTTGGGCGATGGCCAGTACTTCCTTGACTTGACCTTCACGTTGACCGCATCCTACGGCGACGTCACGTTTTCCAGTGACTGGGTGCATTACGCCTGGCCCTTCATCCGCATGAACAAGCAATTCAACGTACAAGACGGAGGCGGGACGATTACCAGTTCTGAAGGCGGCGTCAATCAGAAAGAGACCAACGGCAAGCCCGCGAAATGGATGGATTATTCCTGCGAGGTGGAAGGCCAGACCGAAGGTTTGGCCGTGTTCAGCCATCCCGATAATGGCTACCCGCACAACTGGCTCACCCGCGACTACGGCACGTTTGGCCCGCGCAGGATCCACGAAAAGAGCGGAAAGCCATTCACATTGAAGAAGGGCGAAACGCTCCAGCAACGCGTCGGCGTACTCGTCCATCGAGGCGACGTCAAGATCGGCAAGGTCGCCGAGCGGTACCAGAAATACGTTGCCGGCGAGTTATGACGCGGAATTCGTGTCTCGCTCCGCCTGCGCCGTCGGCAGTCGGCAGTCGAACCTTACGGTATCTGAGCAGTACATTCCATCTGGGGCTGTAAACCCCAGCGTTGCATAAATGTCGTGGGATAGGCTTCCAGCCTGTCGGAATTCGCCGTTGATTCAGCCCATACTTGTCCGATTACTAGACAACACGTTTCGTGGCGTCTACCGACCGACCAAGAAACGCACTTTGACACTACCATGACAGGCTGGAAGTCTATCCCACGAGGAAGAGTCTGCAACTAGGGGGTAAACTGCCAGCCCGGTTCGCGCCGCAGCCGTCACAGCAGGTCCGGAAGCTGGTCAAACACTTCGTCCAGTTTCTTCTCCAGCTTGATCTTGTCGTTGTCCTTCTTCGCGCTATCCAGATCACCCAGGTACCAGTCCAAGTCTTGCTTGCCGTCCAGATTATCCCGGTCACCGTCGTCGAACACGTCGTCGCCGGCGGACAGCAGACCCAACCGCAAGGCGGCAACACGATCCAAGTAGTCCGTGTTTGAGTTCCATTCTCGGTAAATGGCGTCTAACGCGGCCAAGTCGTAGTCGTGGACGGTGAAACCGCCAATCAAGATGTCCTCGCCTCGGCCACCCTTCAGATCGTCCTTCCCATCGCCACCGATCAGCACGTCCCGGCCGCCGCGACCGAACAGCTTGTCCTTGCCGTCGCCGCCGACGATCACGTCGTCGCCGGCACCGCCGTCCAGGTGGTCCTTGCCAGCGCCGCCGAGAATGATCGCCGGAATGTCGACATCGCCATCGGAACCGCCATCGGAACCACCATCGCTGCCACCGTCCGATCCTCCGTGAATATTGACGTGGTCGTCACCGGCGCACGCCAGGATGACAATGCGATCGATGGCGGCCGGATCGAACGTTTCCTTGATCCGATCGTGCCCGCCGTCGCTTCCACCGTCTGACCCGCCGTCGCTACCGCCTTTCTGGTCGAGCTTGGCATCGACCTGAAGCAGTGGAATGCGATCATGGCCGCCGTCGGACCCACCATCGCTGCCGCCTTTCCCTTTCTTTCCTTTGTCCTTCCCGCCATCCGAGCCGCCATCGCTGCCGCCATCCGAACCACCATAGGTCATCTTGACGTCTATATGGTCGCGGCCGTCCGTGCCGATGATGTACAGCGTCTTGCCGAACAGCGGATCGTCCACCATTCCCACGCCCACAACCACTGCGGTTGTTTCTTCCACGTCCGAGCCGCCATCCTCGTCAGCCACCGTGACGGTCACGGTGAAGATGCCGCCGCGGTCGTACGTGTGACTGCCGTTGAAGTCGTCATCGATCTGATCGACCGCCGCGAGCGTCTCGAACGGTGTGCCATCACCCCAGTCGACCGTGACGGTGTGCGTATCCAGATCCTGGGCCGGATCAGAGTACGAACCGTCGATGGTGACAAATCCGCCAGGTGAGCTGTCGCACGGCGTTTCGTTGCTGGTGCCGAGATCGGTAATCTGCGGAGCGACATTGTTGATATCCACGGTGGCTGTGGCAAGATCGCTCAAGCCACCGGCATCGGTCACACGAAGACTAACGGTAACCGAACTTGGCCCATCTAGACCGACGGCCGAGAACGTGGGGCGAATACCAATGGCGTCGTCATACTGCCCGTCGCCGTTGAAGTCCCACTCGTATGTGAGCGTTAGCGGATCTTGATCCGGATCGGTCGAGGCCGAGGCGTCGAGTGTGACCTCGCTACCTTCACCTACCGAGTAGGGACCATTCGCGTCGGCGGTGGGCGCACGATTCGGGGCCGAGAATTCGGACGTATTGCCGTCCGGGTCCGTGGCCGTGGCCGTGATCAATTCCGTGGCACCTGTTGCTGCGGCCAGCGTCACGTTGAAGCTGGCGTTACCCTGGGCATCCGTGTTGACGCTGGTCGAACCCAAGTAGCGTTCTCCCTCGCCGTAGCCAGATGGATCGAGTTGGCTGCTGGCGTAGAAGTCAATGACAAATGTGGTGCTCGCCGAACTGTTGAGCGATCCGGCCACGCGAGTGGACATTCCGGCAAAGGCGGCCGCAATCAACGGGTAGTTCTGGAGACTATTCGGACCCGTATCGGCATCGCCGGTGTCGTTGAGCGTAACGCCGTCACCAGCGAGGTCGATGCCCAGACCGTCGTTGGAGTGGATGCTGTTTCCGATCACTGTTACGGTCGACTGACCGGCGATCAGCACTCCAGCACCACCGGCAGTCGTCGTGTTATGGGTGATCGTGTTGCCGGTCAGTGTTCCAACCGCGTTGATGTAGTGAATTCCTCCGCCACCTTCTCCGACCGAGTTGTGACTGATCTGGTTGTTGGTGATTACCGTCGAGGACGCAGTTGCAGCATAAATGCCGGCACCGTTGCCTGCCGAGGTGTTGCCTTCGATGGTATTGCCGTCGAGCGTTCCGCTTGAGCCGGAGGCAACGACCACTCCGCCACCACGCGTGGCAGACTCGTTTCCGCTGATTTGATTGTCAATAAGCGTCACGTCCGACTGACTGGTGACCAGGACTCCGCCTGCGAGGCTAGCAGCATCGTTATTGCATATCGTGTTGAGTTCGAGTGTTCCGCTTGATTGGGAGAAGATAACTCCACCAGCAGAACCACCAGCCAAATTGCTGTCGATCACATTGTTGACAAGGGTTGCCGACGACCCAACTGCAACCGCGACGCCTGCTCCGTTATCGGCTGATGTGTTGTCTTCGATGGTATTGTCATTGAGCGTTCCACTTGAGCCACCGGTGACATACACTCCGCCGCCATTGGCGCCCGCATGGTTTCCGCTGATGTGATCGTTCACAAGCGTCACGTCCGACTGGTTGATGGCGCCGACGCCGCCCGCGTGAATGGTGGCATTGTTGTTGCTGATCGTGTTGAGTTCGAGGATTCCGGTTGATTCGGAGAAGTAAACGCCGCCGCCAAGCCTACCAGCCGAATTACTGTCAATCACATTATCGCTAAGCGTTACCGACGACAGCGTTGAAGCGAATCCACCGCCCGAGTTTGTCGCCCTATTGCCGCTAATCACGTTGCCGGTCAACGTGCCGGACGATCCCCTGTAATAGTAGACACCACCACCGGTTGCTCCGGACGAGTTGCCCGTGATCGTATTGTCAACCAAATCTACCAACGAGTTTTCGGCAAACATGCCACCGGCGCTTCCGGCCGAGGTGTTGCCCGTGATCGTGTTGTCTATCAACGTTCCACTTGAGTTGGCAAGATGAATGCCCCCGGCGTGGTAGCCGGACCCGTTGTCGCTGATTGTATTTCCAGTCAGGGCTAGAGAAGAACTATCTATGACGAAAAGTCCACCGGCATAATTCCCGGCCGTGTTGTTCGCGATGAGATTGTCCATCATCGTGAGAGACGAGCCGTCCAGCCGCAAGCCTCCACCGTTCATGGAAGCGGAATTGTACTCGATTGTGTTATGCGTCACGGTCAGATGTGAATCTGTGATGCGCAGCCCGCCACCGTGCGTCGCCGACCCACCAGTAAACGTAAACCCGTCCAATGTCGCCGTATCGGGCACATTGCTGATCGTGAGAACACTGCCTGCTGCCAAGGCGTCAACGGTCGTGGTCGTCGCTCCGGCACCAAGCAGATCGATGGACTTCGTGTTCCACGTGACCGTTTCATAGTACGTCCCAGCGGCGACATGGACCGTGTTGCCATCACCCGCTGCATCAATTCCCTCTTGAATCATGTCAAATGGATGCTCGGGGCTGCCGTCTTCCAGCGGATCGCTCAACGACAGATCGCCTGGTCCCGGATCATTCGGCGCATCATCATCAACGTACCAGTTGATCCGTTCCACGAAACGTGCCCCCGAGAATTCCGAGGTGCTGCCGACGGGATCGGTCGCAGTCGCCGTTACGAATTCGCCCAGCACAGTCGGCACCGGCAGAATGATGTCAAAGCTAGCGTCGCCGGTTGTATCCGTGGTAATCGCGACAGCGCCCAGGTATCGCTCCCCTTCGCCGTAGCCGGATGGATCCCCCGCGGCGCTGGCATAGAAGTCGAGCGTGAAGGCCGTACTAGGCGTGCTGTTGAGCGTTCCCGTAACGTAGGTGCTCGTCACGCCTGGCTCGACCAAAGTCAAGACGGGGTAGTTCTGGAGCCCATTGGGGCCAGCGTCTGCATCGCCAACGTCGTTGGCCGTTGGGCCGTCGACACCAAGGTCGATCCCCAGGCCGGCATTGGAGTGGATGGAATTGCCTCGGACGGCGTTATTGGTCGTCTCTTCGTCGAGGATCTGAACGCCGTCATCTGCGTTGAAAGCAATCAGGTTGCCTGGCAAGTCGACCCGGCCAATCTCATTCGATTGGGCACCTCCGTCAATTTGAACGCCTCCCCTTTCATTGCCCTGATTCCCATTGCCAAGACCCAAGCTCCCCGTCACATCCGTGCCGATGAAGTTGTTGGCGACCAGGTTCCCGCTCGTATCGGCGTGGCGAATCAGGACACCGTTCAACCCATTGCTCGAGATGATGTTTCGAGTCGAATCGTCGGCTTGGCCATCGGCCGTCACACCCACCCGATTTTGCTCTGCGCCACCGCCAATGAATACCCCGTTAAAGCGGTTGCCCAATCCCGCCGTTCCGTCCGCAGTCGTACCGATGAAATTGCCGACGACCACGTTCTCATTCGTGCCGGGATCGGAGATATATGCGCCACCGGCGGTATTTCCGGAAACGACATTTGCTTCGATGGCATCCGCCGTGCCGTCAGCATTAGTGCCGAGCAAGTTGTCGGTTGACGCCACGCGAATCCAGACACCCCATGTGTTCCCCAGGGCTACCTGCCCCGTGACATCAGTTCCGATGTAGTTGCCCGCGATGACGTTGTCCGTTCCGCCGTCGCGGACCTCGACACCAATCGTGGCGTTCCCCGAAACGATATTCCGTTCGGCCGCGTTGAACGCATCGTTACTTCCATCGGTGCCGATTAAGTTACGAGCTCCGCGGCGAATCACCACGCCGGCACTCCCGTTCCCAATCGCCATCATTCCCGTGGCATCGGTGCCCACGAAATTGCCGGCCAGGATCGTGTCGTATGCCTCGTTGACATAGATGCCATCGCGGCTGTTTCCGGAAATAACATTCCGCTCGACGTCGTCCGCGTCCCCGTCGCCATTGGTTCCGATCCGATTGAAAGCTGCCCCTCCACGGAGATGGATCCCGCAGCCGACGCCGCCTGGATTGGGATCGGGAACGACATTCCCCAACGCAGCGTCACCATCGACGTTCACGCCGATGTAGTTGCCGGCAATCACGTTGTAGTGGGATTCCAGCCATACGTGGATCCCGTTTCCGTTGTTCCCAGAGACAATATTTCGCTCCGGCACATCGTCCACGCCATCCGCATTAGTGCCAATCCGATTGCTGCTGGAATTAAAGATAGAAACCCCGTCACGATTCCCCTCGGCAATATTCCCAGTGACGTCCGTGCCAAGGTAGTTACCCTCGACCACGTTTCCGCCGCCGATCCAGAGCCGAATCCCCTCGCGGTCGAATCCGTTGATCACGAGTCCCCGGACTGTGCTGTCGCCACCTTTGATCACCAAGCCAACCGCATCAGCCGTACTGCTGCCATCCAGTTCGATGATCGGTGTTCCCGAGAATCCGGGCTGTGACCAGCCGTCGATAACGACTGGATCCTTGAGTATTGGCAATTCACTTGTCGGCTGGATCGTCTGCACGCCACCACCGCCGATGGCGAACATGATCGTGTCCGTTTCGGAAGGATTGTTGGCATGGGCATTTGCATTATCCATCGTCCAACGCAACGAGCCTTCGCCGCTGTCGCTGGTGTTCGTCACGTACAGGGCATGGCGGATCGAGACGGTCACGGGGTCACTGTCTGCATTTCCATCGTTGGCCGTGTAGGTGAAGCTGTCCGTGCCGCCGAAGCCTGCGCCGGGAGTGTACGTGAAGGAACCGTTGGCATTGAGCACGAATGGTTCGTCGAAGGTCGGTCCCGTGACCAGGAAGGCGTCTAGGTCATCGCCGTCCGCGTCCGAGTCGTTGTCCAGCACGCCCGGAGCTTCGACGGTCAGCGAATCGCCATACATTAGATAGGATTCGGCATCGGCCACGGGCATCGAGTTGACGATCTGCACGCCCGAGAACTCCGACGTACTCCCGCTTGGATCGGTCGCCGTGGCAGTCACATACTCGCCCCAGGTAGTCGCTGCCGACAGGACCGCGTCGAAGCTCACGTCGCCGTCCGAGTCGGTTGTGACGTCGAACGCGCCAAGATACCGCTGCCCTTCACCATATCCGGATGGATCCGCTGCGGCGTTGGCGTAGAAGTCGAGCGTGAAGGTGGTATTGGGCGTGCTATTAAGCGAGCCCTCGACATGCGTCGACGCGCCGGGCTCGGCTAGCACAAGTACGGGGAAATTCTGGAACTGGTTTGCGCCCGTGTCCGAGTCGCTCGGGTCGTTTGCAGTCACTCCGACGTCGCCCAGGTTTGAGCCCAGGTCAATGCCGAGACCGTCGTTCGAGTGGATCGAGTTGCCTCGGATCGAATTGCCGTCGCCATTACCAGCGATCAGCACTCCAGCGACAGCGTTGAAGGCAATGATGTTCCCCTCGAACTGATCACTGACACCGTCGCTGTTGGTGCCTACGCGAATCCCGTTTGTTCCGCCTCCGAGCGATACGCCCGCGGTTCCATTGCCCAGCGGATGGTCTGCACTCGAATCCACGCCGATCAGGTTACCGGCAATAATCCCATCGGTGACGTCCCAGAAATTGACGCCCGGTCCCGCATTCGCGGCGATCACGTTTCCTTCCACTTCGTCGGCAATGCCATCGCTGTTGGTTCCGACGCGGATGTTGTTCGAGTTGACGCTTGCCGCCACGCCCCCGTATCCGCCGTGGTTGGGGAAGCCAACGCTTCCCGTGACGTCGATGCCGACATAGTTTCCGGCGACAACGTTTCCGGTGACGCCCCGGCTGATATGGACCCCCATGCCGCCATCGTTGGGATTCATTCCGGAATAGCCGTTGCCGGAAATGACATTCCGTTCGTTCACATTGAACGGATCATTGCTTCCGTCCGTTCCTACGCGGTTAAAGCTGGCTCCGTCCACAATATCGACGCCGCTCGAGAGGTTCGGGACGTCCGCCGTTCCCGTCACGTCCATGCCAATATGGTTGCCGGCAACGACGTTGTTGTTCGTTCCCGCACTACGGATCCGGACTCCGATTCCGTGGTTTCCAGAGATCACATTGCGCTCATCCCCATCTGCGATACCATCGCCATTCGTCCCAACAAGATTGTGGTTCGCTCCCGACTCAAGCAATACGCCTTCCCTGGAATTCCCAAGCGCGGTCTCACCGGTGACATCAGTGCCGATGTAGTTGCCGGCAACCATGTTTCCGCGGGACCCACCGCCGCGAATCTGAACACCGTTTTGCCCATTGCCCGAGATGACGTTGCGTGCGCCAACGGTGGAGCCGCCGATCGTATTATTCGGAGAGTCACTGATCACCACGCCATTTCCAGCATTCCCCAGGGAAATGGTGCCCGTCACATCCGTTCCAATGAAGTTGCCTGCCACGACGTTCTGAGTCGTCGAGACGCGTAGGATTTGAACTCCGTTAAATGCTCGATTGAATCCGTTTCCTGAGATAATATTGCGCTCGGCCGCATCGTTGACTCCGTCGCCATTCGATCCGATTCGATTCCAACTCGCCCCGTTCTTGATCAGGACACCTTGGTCGCCATTGCCCAGCGCAGTGGCACCGGTGACGTCGACGCCGATGAAGTTGCCGGCGACGACATTGTCGTTCGTATCAGCGTCCGCAATCACGACGCCAGTCTGCCTGTTGCCCGAGATGACGTTCCGTTCGGCGGCGTCTGAAACCCCATTCCCGTCCGTACCGATACGATTCGACTGGGCGCCGGCAAAAACCCTCACGCCAGCGTTCGGACCAGACGAAAGAGCTAGGGCGTCGGTACCGGTGGCGTTGGTGCCGATAAAGTTCCCGGCAATGACGTTGTTGTCAGTGCCGAATCCAAAGATGTAGACATTCCCTGTGTGTGCCGCGATGACGTTCCCTTCGACGTTGTCGTTCATCCCGTCACCGTCGGTGCCGACGACGTTTGATCTTCCTCCACCATCGATTTGCACTCCACGCTCACCGTTACCAGAGGCCGAAGTGCCGGTGGCGTCGGTGCCGATGTAGTTGCCGGCGACCCAGTTCGTATCGCTGCCGCTAATCAGGATGCCGTGGCCGCCGAAGCCCTGAATGTTGAGGCCAAAAACTTGATTGTTATCAGTAGGCAACTCCAAACCATTGGTCCCGGCCGAACTCCCGTTGATGACAATCTCGGGACCGAATGGATTGGTATCGCCACCGAAGCTCGTTTGGGTGTGGCCGTCGATTGTGGTGCCGCCGGTGGCGTCATTCAGGGCCGGCAGGGCCGAGTGCGGCTGGATCATGAACACATCAGGATCGGCGTCCCCGCCGGGAATCGCCGAGTCCACGTCGACAAAAGACGGATCGTCGGCGGGGATGTTGAACTGGATGACATCCGGCTCGGCTGGCCCGTTTTCGTGAGCGTTGGCGTTCAGGATTGCCCAGCGCAGCGATCCCTCATCGGCGCTATCGTCATCGCCGCTGTCGAGCGTGTTCGTCACGTACAACGCGTGCGTGATCGTCACGGTGGCGGCGGTTTCGCTGTCTTCCAGTCCGTCGTTGGCGCGATAGGTGAACGAGTCGCTGCCATCGAAAGTCGAGCCGATTGTGTAGGTGAACGACCCGTCGCTGTCGAGCGTGACGGTTCCTTCGGTCGGAAGCTCGTCCAGAATGACGGTGAGCGGGTCGTTGTCGTCGTCCGAATCGCCATTCAGCACTCCCGGTGCCGTGACGGTCAGCGAATCACCGTACATCAGGTAGGAATCGTCGTCGGCCACTGGCGCGTCGTTCACACCGACGATGGTCACGATCACAGTGCCTTCATCTGATGCAGCGTCGTCGTCCTGGACCGAATACGTGAACGTGTCGGTCGCCGTCTCGTCCGCGCCCAGGTATTCAAACTGGCCATTTGGATCGTAGGTCGTCGTCCCGTCGGGCAGAATTGCCACAACGGCCCCTTGGCTCGTCGTGAAGCCGGCCACGGCTGCGCGCAGAACGTCTGCCGTGCCCGCATCCGTGTCATTCGCCAGGACGTTGAACGTCAGCGAGGTGTCTTCGTTCGTCTCGACGGTGTCGGGAACCGCCACTGGCGCCACGTTGCTAACCGTGACCGTCAGCGTGTCGCTGGTCGATCCACCATCGTCGTCGGTGACGGTCAAGGTGACTGTGTAGACGCCGTTGTCGGCGTAGATGTGAGACGGCGTGCTGGCTGACGGGCTGCCGCCGTAGGCATCCCATTCGATAACGTAGCTTGCAAGAACATACGTTGCTTGGATGTCATTCCAAGCCGCTTCGTAGGGCTCGCCCCCGCCGACGAAGAAGTGTAAACGGTCTTGAATATTGCCTGCGGCGTCGTTCGGCTCGCCACTACCCCAACTGGTGAAGTTCCAGGTTTCCCCAGTCACCCACTGCCATCCCTCGTCGGACGCCGAAGCGTCAGCGGACTGGTATCCGCCAAGGAAAGGTCCAATGTTCCCCGCATAAGGTGACATCCAGAATTCCGGTTGGTCCGCCAGATCGAATACGAATTGGTTCTCGGCGGCCGACGTGAGTGTGGCCAGATGGCCGCTGGCGTCGGCGGCGGCGCTCGCTGCGTCGTCCCAACGGATGCCATCCGGCACAGCGACCACTTGATACCAATGGTCGTTCCCACCGTCTTCGACACGCCATTGAACTGGCGCCGTTTCCTCGCGAGTTGTGCCATCGCCGAAATCCCAGGCGATCATGTGCGTGTCGGCCGTACCGGCATCGGTGAAGGTGCCGCCGAACGTGACCACGTCACCTTCATCGGCCGACTGATCGGCACCGGCATCGACAACCGGTGCCACATTGCTGGCCGTGACCGTCAGCGTGTCGCTGGTCGATCCACCATCGTCGTCGGTCACCGTCAGCGTGACCGTGTAGACGCCGTCATCGGCGTAGGTGTGCGAAACCGGCAAGCTGCTGCCGTCGTCTTCCCACTCAACAACGTATGCTATCGGGCGAAGGATTTCGGGAATCGGAGCGTTCGCGTAGCCATCGTTCTCCAGATCATTCCAGCCGCCTGAGGGATACAAGAAATGAAGTTTGTCCTGGTTGCCTCCCGTGTTCTCCGGAATAGCTGGAAACTCGGGACTCCAGTACGTGTAGTCCCAAGTCTCTCCCGTCACCCAGTGCCAATTGGCGGCGGGGTCGCTTGTCGTGGGCGACTTGAAACCACCCAGCCACGGCCCCACATAGTAGGTCTGAAGATCTCCCCATGTCCTCGGAACCCAGTGCTGGGTATCGCCGGATGCGAGATCGAAAGCGAAGGCATTCTCGTCGGCCGACGTGATCGTCGCCAAATGCCCTCCCATGGCAGACGCCGCCGCATGGGCGACATCCCAGTTGATTCCGCCTTCGGCCGGTATTATCGCGTAGAAGTTGCCGTTCCCACCCTCTTCAACCGACCAGCTTCTTCCTGTGATAGACGTACCATCGCCAAAGTCCCACGTGACCGTGTGTGTGTCGGCTGTGCCGGCATCGGCGAAGATGCCGTTGAAGGACACGACATCGCCCTCGTCCGCCGCTTGGTCGGCCCCGGCGTTGACCACCGGCGCCACGTTGTCGACGGTGACGGTCAGCGTGTCGCTGGTCGATCCACCCTCGTCGTCGATGACGGTGAGGGTGACGGTGTAGATACCATCATCGGCGTAAGTATGGGACGCTTCTGGGACAGCTTCGGCAACCATGAGATCCAGGGCCCCGGATCCTCCGGAACGATTGGAACTGAAGTAGAGCCACTTTCCATCCGTCGAAATGCTCGAACCGCCGTCCTTAACCGCCGTATTAACCGGCGGCCCCAGATTCACCGGCGAACTCCAGGCGTCACCTTGGCTGGCGCGGGTGGTCATCCAGATATCCTGGCTGCCCACGCCGCCGGCTCTTGTTGAGGTGAAGAAGAGCGACAATCCGTCCGCAGCCAATCGCGAGAAACCTTCGTATGCCGATGTGTTGATCTGGGGCCCGAGGTTCGTCGGCGTTTCCCAATCGCTCGATGGTGTTGCCCGCGTGGCGACCCAAAGGTCGAAGCCGCCGGAACCGCCGAAACGATTGGAACTGAAGAAAAGCGAGAGGTCATCAGCCGAAATACTGGCCCCGATCTCGCGACTTGAACTATTGACAACTGGCCCAAGATTGACTGCAGCGCCGAAGGGATCCGAAGTCGTTGCCCGTGTTGTCACCCACAGGTCGTCGTTGCCCGAACCGTCGGACCGATTGGAGTAGAAGTAAAGTGTCAGGCCGTCGTGCGAAATGCTTGGCCCCCCCTCGACACCTGTACTGTTGACGTTCGATCCGAGATTGGTGGGCGCAATCCAAGCGTCGGCTGTCGTCGGTCGCGTGGTCATCCACAAGTCGTAATCCCCGATTCCTCCTTCGCGGTCCGAGTGGAAGAAGAGCGACAATCCGTCCGACGAGATGCTTGTACCGCTATCGTTTGAGGCACCATTGACGGTTGCACCAAAGTTGATTGGGTTGGTGAAGCGATAGCCTCGAACCACCGTACCATCGCCGAAGTCCCATTCGATGGAGTGCGTGTCCGCGCTGCCGGCGTCGCTGAAGGACCCGGCGAAGGTGATCACGTCGCCCTCATCGGCCGATTGATCCTCGCCAGCGTCGACCACGGGAGCCACATTGTTGACGGTAACCGTCAGCGTGTCGCTGGTTACTGCGCCATCGTCGTCGGTGACGGTCAGAGTGACGGTATAGACGCCATTGTCAGCGTACACGTGAGAGGCCTCGGTGGCGACCGTCGAATCCCACTCGATGAAGTACGCAACGGGCAGTCCGTGACCGTCCGCTTCCGTGGCATTCTTGTCGTTCCAGGCGGGGATGGTTCCAGTACCGGCCAACCACTGATCAAACCAGGCAACGTTCCCGGACCCGCGGAACTGCAGGTGATCCTGTCCGGCTGCCGTGTGGTCGTCGGGGCCGACCCACCAGTTCGTATAATCCCAAGCCTCGCCTGTAACCCACGTCCAGCCGCCGGCCGGCTCTGAATAATCGGGAGAAGCGTGGTCCTGGAAACCTCCCAGCCACGGTCCCATCCAGGTCCCTGTGCTGGGCGAACGCGACCAAGCGTCCCTGTCGAGCATCATCGGGATCAGAAGATCGTTCTCGCCCTGAGACGTCGGCGTCACGAGACGGCCTCCCGCAGCCAGGGCCGCGTCGTTCGCGTCAAACCAAGTAATTCCTTCCGGCACAATCATCAACTGGTAGTAGTGGCCGTTGCCGCCCGCGTCCGCCCTCCACTGCAGCGGCGTCGCGCCGACTGCCGTGGTTCCGTCACCGAAATCCCATTCGATGCCGTGTGAGTCGAGTGACCCCAGATCGTTGAAAGTGCCAGCCAAGTTGACCACGTCGCCTTCATCGACGGTCTGGTCTGTTCCCGCATCGACCGCCGGAGCGACGTTGTTGACTGTGACGGTTGTCGTGGCCGTTGTGACGCCGTCGCTGGTCCCCGGTTCCGGACCCCATTCCACGATGTACGCGACGGGCAGGCCATGAGTGTCGGCAGTCGTGTTGCTCTTGTCGTTCCAGCCTGGCACTTGAGCTGATCCGTCCAGCCAATCGCCAAACCAGGCGTCCGCGTTCAACCCTCCGCCACCGCGGTAGTGCAGGTGGTCTTGGACGCCTTTGTAGTTGTCGAGAGGCCCCCACCAGGCCTCGTAGTCCCAGACTTCACCGGTAATCCATGTCCAGCCGCCGTTGGGTTCGGAATAGTCGGGCGCGTCGTGATCCTGGAATCCGCCCAGCCAGGGTCCGATCCAGCTATTCCAACTGGGAGACCGAGACCAGAGCGACTCATCCTTGAGCAGTTCCACAAGAGCGTCGTTTTCGGCGGCGGAGGTGACGGTCGCCAGATGCCCACCCATTGCCTCGGCCGCCAGCTTCGCCTCGTCCCAAGTGATACCCAAGGGTTCGGGGACGACCTGGTAGCTGTGTTCGCCAGACGCATCATCGTCGGTCACCGTTGCCGTGATGATATAGTCATCCGACGGCGTCCCTGTGGGGTTGTCGTCCAGGTACTGGTGTGTGGCGGTGAAGGTCCCGTTGCCCGCGCCCTGAGTGACTACGGCAGCCGAAGAGGCCTCGCCGTGACCCCAGTCGATCATCACCGAGTGCGTATCCGCCGTGCCTGCATCGGTGAAGCTGCCACTGAGTGTCACCCAGCCGTCCTCGTCGATAACGGCCGTATCCACGCTCAAGCTGGTCACCACCGGAGCCACGTTGTTGATGGTCGCCGCGGTCGTGTGGCTGTCGGCTGCACCGTTGCCATCGGTGACGGTCAGTGTGACGGTGTAGGTGCCATTGTCGGCATAGGTGTGCGATGTGACGCCCGGAGTCGGGACGTGAGCGCCGGAGTCCCACTCAACGACGTAAGCCACAGGAAGCCCCCGTCCTTCGAGGCCCTCACGATTCAGATCATTCCATTCCGATGTCGGTTCGAAAATGCCAACGGGTGCGTTCGGACCATAGAAATGAATAGCGTCCTGGTCGATCTCTATCCCTCCCCAGCGGAAGTCACCGGGAGCAGCTCCGAACCAGTTCTCTCCGGCATCGTCCCACCAACCCTCATCCGTCACCCACCGCCAATTCTGGCCTGCGTAACCATTTCCAACGCCATCGGGTAACGGAGATTGATGGCCGCCAAGCCAAGGCCCCAACCAGGGTTTACCGGTCAATCCGTGCTGGGGAGTGGCCCGAATCCAGAAAGCCTCGTCATTCACCAAATCAAAGGCGAACGCGTTTTCATCCGCCGACGTGGTCGTCGCCAAGTCCCCTCCAGCGGCAACCGCCGCCGCACGGGCATCCGTCCAGGTGATACCCTCCGGCACAGCGACCACTTGGTACCAGTGGTCGTTCCCGCCATCGTCGGAGCTCCATTGCCGTGGCGTTGTCTCGATCCGGCTTGTCCCATCGCCGAAGTCCCAAGCGTAGACCAGCGCCTCGCCGTCCGGATCGTAGGAACCCGAACCGTCCAGAGTCACCGGTGACCCCTCGTCGGCCTCGTAGGGACCGCCCGCGTCGGCCACGGGGATGAAGTTGACGATTCGCACGGCCGAGAATTCTGACGTATTCCCGTTTTCATCGGTCGCCGTTGCCGTGACAAACTCGCCCAATTCCGTCTCGGCCGAGAGAGTCAAGTCGAAGCTGGCGTCACCAGCTCCGTCCGTCGTAATGACGACCGAGTCGAGATACCGTTCTCCCTCACCATACCCGGAAGGATCGGCCTCGGTGTTGGCATAGAATTCCAACGTGAACGTCATGTTGGCTGTACTGTTAAGCGAACCCACAACGCGTGTCACCGCGCCCGGCTCGGCCAGCGAGAGCACTGGGAAATTCTGCACATTGTTGAAACCCGTGTCCAAATCGCCCACGTCGTTGGGCGTGATACCGTCGTTACCGAGGTCGATGCCTAACCCGGTGTTGGAATGGATGGAGTTGCCGCGAATCGAGTTGAAGACCGAGCCCTCATCGATGACCTTGACGCCATCGCCAACGTTGTAGGCGATCAGGTTGCCTGGCAGAGCGTCGCCACCGATGACGTTCGACTGGGCGCCACTATTAAGCTGAACTCCTCCCTTTCCGTTTCCAAGGCTGCCGATTCCGTGTACGTCGGTGCCAATGAAGTTATTGGCAACCAGATTCCACTTCGTGTCGACACCCCCAATGCGGACTCCCAACGAACGGTTACCGGAAATCACGTTTCGTGTCGCTTCATCGGCGAGACCATTCTCGGTAACGCCGACTCGGTTCGATTGTGCGCCGTCGACGATTTCCAGGCCGATGAAGCCGTTTCCAAGTGCGGTGGTTCCATCCGCGGCGACTCCGATGAAGTTCCCAACAACGATGTTGTCGTGCGCACCGGGAGTGGAGATCAACACGCCGGAATTAGTGTTACCCGAGATGACGTTCCGTTCGATGGCATCCGCGACGCCGTCGGCATTCGTTCCGATCAGGTTGCCCGTCGTGTAGGCACCCTCAACAGACACGACCGCGATCACAACGCCCCGCTTATTGCCAAGAGCCAGTTGTCCGGATACATCGGTTCCGATATAGTTGCCGGCAATGACGTTGTCTGTTCCGCCAAACCAAACCGCGACGCCATTATAGGCGTTGCCGGAGATAATGTTTCGTTCGGCCGCGTTGAAGTCATTTCCGATTTTGTCGTCACTTCCATCGGTTCCGACTCGGTTTCGCGCGCCACCATGGATCTGAACTCCATCCTGACCATTGCCAAGAGCGATCGTTCCCGTGACGTCCGTGCCCACGAAATTGCCGGCCACGATGGTGTCATCTGCCTTGTAGAGCACGACACCGTCGTGGTGGTTGCCGGAAATGACGTTTCGCTCAGCGGCATCTGCGATGCCATTTCCATCCGTACCGATCCGGTTGGATGTTGGCCGACCGTACTCGTCATTTCCCCCGAGAACTATACCGTGGTGGCCGGTCGGACTGGTATAACCATTCCCCAGCGCACCGTCGCCCGCGGCATTCACGCCGATGAAGTTGCCGGCGATGACGTTGTTGTGTGAATCGTTGTGTATGCGGATCCCGTTAGCGTTGTTCCCCGAGATCAGGTTTCGTTCCAGAACATCGTCCTCGGTATCCCCGTCCGTACCGATCCGATTGTCGCTGGAGTAGCGGACCAGAATCCCGTTAAGATTCCCTTTGGCTGCATTTCCAGTGACATCCGTGCCAACATAGTTACCCTCGACCACGTTTCCGCCGCCCAACCAGAGCTGAATACCATGGTGATCGAACCCGTTGACGACCAGTCCGCGAACCGTGCTTCCGCCGCTTCTGATCCACACGCCGTTGGCGTCGGTCGTGCTGCTTCCATCCAATTCAATGATGGGAGTCCCCGAGAATCCCGGTTGCGACCAGCCATCGATCACCACCGGATCCGTGATGATCGGTAATTCGCTCTCGGGCTGGATCGTCTGAACGCCCGTGCCGATGGCAAACCGGATGACATCGGGTTGCGAATCATTCGCATGGTCGTTGGCGTTTTCGATAGTCCAGCGGAACGAGCCTTCGCCGCTGTCATTGGTATTGGTGACGTATAGCTGGTGCGTAATCGTCACGGTGACGATCTCGCTATCGGCCAAACCGTCTGTGGCGTGATAAGTGAACGAGTCGCTTCCGTCGAAGTTCGGGCCGATCTCATAACCGAACGACCCGTCAGGGGCGAAGACCACAGTGCCTTTCTCGGGCGAATCATCCAAGACGGCCGTCAACGCATCGTCGTCCGGGTCGGTGTCGTTGGCCAGGACGCCTGGTGCAGTAATCGCGAACGTGTTTCCATACATCTCAAATGCATCGTCGGTCGCGATGGGCGCCTGATTCAACAACTCGGACTCGAACGCCCCGATGTCGATAGTGGCTGTGCCATCGCCGTCGCCATCGATGATTCGCGGGAATCCGTCACCGCGTTGGTCGAATAAGATGTCGGTTGCGAGGCTATTGTTGCCGGCATCCAAGGCCGGGCTTTCGGGCAGAAGCGCGTGCGTCAACGTAGCACCGCCGTTATCGTCCAAGGGAGCCAGAAGCGGATCGATGTTCACCTGGTCGCCTAGCGCGGCCGCGAAGTTGAGCGCTGTGTCATCGCCGATCAGGTTGTGGCCCAGGGAAGTGATGGTGCCCGCGTTGTATCCGTCAGGTCCCAAATCGGCTCTGTTTCCGGCCAAGATCGTATTGACCAAACTCACTTCGCCAGGACTATGGTTGTAGATACCGCCGCCTTGATCAGACGCGTCGTTGTCAAATACCGTGCTGCTAAGTAGATTCACCGTGCCGCGGGCGTACAGCCCCCCGCCAAGAGCTGCCGAGTTGCCCGATATTGTGACGTTCGTCAGGTCGACCGGCGCGTCATGGCTGAAGATACCGCCGCCCTGCTCGTGCGCTTCGTTATCGAGAATGGTCGTGTCCGACACGATCAAGGTCGAGTTTTCGTCATTCGCGATTGCCCCGCCGTGCCGCCCAATCGCTCGGTTTTCTGAAAACGTCGAGTCGCTTACCTGCAATGTGCCGTCGTGGTGATTCCAAATCGCACCCCCGCGCGACGCCGCCGTATTCTCGGAGAACGTGCTGGTGGTGATTGTGCCGGATTGCGTGTTGATCGCGCCTCCGTCTTCCGTGAGAGTTCTATTCTTAACGAAGTCGCTGCCGCTCACTATGATCGGGCTATCTGTGAGCCACGTCGCGATCGCTCCGCCATGGCGGTGGGCCGTATTCTTCGAAAAAAGGGTGTTGATCACCGTCAGCGGATTGGTGCTGGTGCTACCGATAGCGCCTCCGTCACCGTCCGCCGAAGTGTTATTCGAGAAGGTACTGCCCGCAACTGTCAGTGAGGCCGTCACGTCGTTGTAGATCCCACCGGCGCCAGTGCCGTGGCCAGTGCCCGTGTTGTGCGAAATCGCGGTACCATCCAAGAACAGATCACCCGCGTTGTAGATTCCACCGCCATGGCTGGTCGTGTTGAAGGACACGAGACTGTCGGTGATACTCGCCGAGCCAACGGTCGGATTGGAATAGATGCCGCCACCCAACGCGGCACCGGCATTCAACGAAACAATGCTGTCGATCACGTCCAGCGTGCCGCTGTTGAAGATGCCGGCGCCGTCACTGGTTGCCGTGTTTGCCAAAACGATGCTGTCGACAACAGTCAGCGTGCCGCTCTTGTTAAAAATGCCGGCTCCGTCACGCCCCGAGTTTCCAGACACGTGGCTTGTCTGGAGTGTGACTGTGCCAGCGTTGTTGTAGATGCCGGCTCCGTCGCGGCCGGAGTTCCCGGTGACCTGGCTTGCTTGGAGAGTCAGCGTGCCGGTGTTGTAGATGCCGGCTCCGTACTGGCTCGTGCTCGTGTTTCCAGATACGTTGCTGTTCCGCAACGCGAGCGTCCCCGCGTTCCTGATGCCTGCGCCCTGAAGATCCTCGCCATATCCGCCCGTAATCGTCACGCCGTTCAGTTCCGCGATCACACCGCTGTGGACTTCAAACACGCGATCCGTCAGCGCCGAGGCGTCGATGGTCGTCCGGCCCAATCCGGGCCCAACAATGACCAGATCGTCTGTGATATCCAGGTCGCCGGTGGCCGCTAGGTTTTCGTTGGCACCGACGATCGTTAGCGCAATCACATCGTCTTTCAGATCCGCGTTCACATCGGCACTGAAGACGATGACATCGGCGCCGGGCTGTGCGTTGGCAGCGATCACAGCCTCCCGAAGAGTCAACTCACCCACACCGTCCACCACGTCCAGCAACGATGTGACGTAGAACGCGTCCGGGCGATGTTCGACCGCCCCGATGTCGATTCTGGCCGTTCCGTCGAGATCGTCGTCAGAGATTCGCGGAAAACCGCGTTGGTCGGTCGCCGTCGCGAACGTATTGTCGCCCGAGTCCAAGGCCTGACTGCCGGGCAGCAGGGCATGTGTGAGGGTTGTTCCACCATTTTCGGCCAAGGGCGCCAACAGCGGGTCGACACCCACGAGGTCATCGGGCTGCGTGAAATCTAAGCCGCCGTCATCGCCGATCAGATTGTGACCTTCAGAAACAACATGGTAGTCGCGGTCGCTGTAGGTACCGACGTCGGGACCGTGGGGTGACACGTTTCCGGCGAGAATGGTGTTGGCAAGCGCGACGGGCAAACCGGCATAGACCCCGCCGCCCTGGTCAGCCGCCGAGTTCGCAGTCACCGTGCAGTTGACGAGCTGGAACTCGGATCGGCTGTTGCCGTACCTGGCAATTCCGCCGCCTTGGTTGCCTGCATGATTGTCGGAAAGCGTGATGTTGCTGAGAGTTATGATGTCGTCGTAGTTCGCATCATAGATGCCGCCACCGTCACGGCCCGCCGTGTTTCCCGATACCGTGCTATGGGAGAGAGTCGCCGCTGATCCTTGAGTGAGGAGAATACCGCCGCCATCCAAAGTCGCCCGGTTGTCGGCTACGGTGTTGTATGCGAACGCGACAAGGGTCCCTCTCGTGTAGATCCCGCCGCCTGTCCCACCAGCTTCATTGCTTTTGCCGGCTTCGTTGTCCGTGATGGTACAGCCAACGACGCTCAGTTCTCGCGAACTGTAGATACCGCCGCCGTCCGACGTGGCGTCATTGTTCGACACAGTACTGTCGAAGAGTGTCAGAATCGTACCGTTGTTGTTGATTCCACCGCCGTGCGCCGCCGACGTGTTGGCGGAGATGTCGCTATTGGTGAAGCTGAGCTGGCCATAGTTGTAGACGCCTCCGCCGTCCGACGTGGCCGTGTTATCCAACATAGTAACGTCCGTGAGATTCATCATTGCGTAGCCGAACAGCCCGCCTCCCGTTCGGGCCGAGTTACCGGACACCGTCGAGTTGGTCACAGTCAGTGTCCCGCTCACATCGTTGTGAAGGCCGCCGCCGCCAGAACTCGCCGTATTTGTGGTGATCGTCGTGTCGATGACGGTCAACTGGCCGTTATTGGAAATGCCTCCGCCGTGAAGACCCACCGCGGTGTTGTTCGAGATCGTTGAGCCCGTCACCGTCAACGTGCCGCCGCTCACGATACCGCCGCCACTCTGGGCTGCCCAATTCCCGGTCAACGTTGTATTTGCGACGACACCGGATCCAGCGATACCGCCGCCGGATTTTGCGGTGTTGTTTAGGAACGTCGAATCTACGACGTCCAACAGCACGGCCGAGATACCGCCGCCATGGCGACCTGCCGTGTTTTCCGAGAATAGGCAGTTGGCAACCGTCACTCTTTCGGTGCTGACGCTTACAATGCCGCCACCGTCATAGGTAAGCGCCGTGTTTTCCGAGAAGACGCTAGCCGTAACACTCAATGTGCCTGTTACCCTGTTTTCAATGCCACCGCCACTGCGTTGGGAGTTGTTTTGCGACAGCTTGGTGCCATTGACCTCGAGATCGCCGTCATTGTAGATACCGGCACCGGCATAGCCTGCGGCATTGCCTGATAGAGTGCTGTCAACAATTGTCGCAGCACCGCTTGCGCTGTTATATATGCCGCCGCCGCTTCCGGTTGTCGCGTTCAGCGAAATGATGCTGTCGGTCACCTCAAGCGTGCCGATACTCGCGATCCCTGCACCGCTACCCGTTCCCGTGTTGGCCGAAATAGCGCTGTCAATCACCTCAAGCACGCCGTTGCTCCAGATTCCGGCACCGTCACTTCCCGAGTTTCCGGACACCTCGCTGGCATCGACTGTGAGCACACCCGTGTTGTAGATGCCGCCCCCTGCCCGGCCCGCGCTATTGCCCGACACTTGCGTGTTGTCTAGGAGCGACAAGGCCCCCGTGTTGTAGATGCCCGCGCCATAGCGATGGACGTTCGAGTTCCCCGTCACGATGCTGTTTCGTAAGGTGAGGGTACCTGCGTTCATGGCGCCTGCACCCGAAAGATAGGCGCCGCTACCGCCGGTGATCGTCACCCCCTCAATCTCCACCGTTGCTCCACTCACGATCTCGAACGCCCGATCGCCCAACGCGGAAGCATCGATGGTCGTGTTGCCCGCCCCGGCACCCACGATCGTGATCTTGTGCGTCGTGTCGGTCAGGTCGAGATCGCCATCGGCGATCGACGTCAACGCGTACGTTCCAGCCGCAAGGGTGATGGTGTCCTCTTCGGTAGTCGCGTTGGCGCCAACGATCGCATCGCGGAGGCTGCCCGCATCCCCATCGGCGACATCGGGGAGCGGATTGAATGTCGAAAGCACGATTCGGCTTTCCAGCATTTCCATGCCAACCAGTCGTCGGAAATGGCGACGTCGCGCGGAGCGTCTCGATGTGCGTGGCGATTGGGCCGGTCGTCGTTGCTGGGCGAACAATCGAGGCGTCAAACGCATGGGGATTCTCCTCTGGCGAGAATGGGATGAAGGGAGAACTGAAGTCGCGGAAGCCCGCGAGGACAGAGCGACGAGCTTCCGGAAATGGACATCGAAGCCGCTCTGTCGGGGGCAGTTTGTTGGAGTCCAGGCTTCAGCCTGTTTTCGCAGCCTAAAGGCTGTACTCCAGCGGAAGAATCAAACTGACTGCGGCACAGAACGCACACCACGCAGCGCATTCTGTCGAACGAGACAGACGCGCATGCGTGCACCGGTATCGTGCTGCAAACGACCGCCGTGGACAGCATTTCGACTCTTGGCTAGGTGTGAAAATCTTGATGCAATGTCAAGCCAAGCTCAATTGGTCTGGCAACCAGACCACACATTGCGGTTCGGCCCGATCCTCGAGAAGTCCAGTCGGCGGTGATTGCAGAGACGTGATCCCGCTTGGATCATCTATCCGTAAACACTCATTGGCCGAACTCAAATCACTTCCGTCGATTTGGGCACCCTGCTTTTTAATGGCCCCAATGATAACCCCTGCTTTTCGGCTGTCAACTTCCCCTATGGTTCTTCTGGCTTTTTTGCGATCCAAGACGAAGTGGGGTGTAAGGCGAGCGGCAGATGAATCTATACCGGCGGTAGCGGAAGTCGCCCAGACTTTCGGGCAGTCACGCCGAACTCCGAAACTCTTGGCGAGTTCCGCTACAGGTGAACTCTCATCCGCCGCTCGCCTTTGAATAACGCACAGCGCGGAAGACCGCCTGAAGGCGGAACTACGAACGGAAATCATCGTTCCGATGCGGCGACCTTCAAATGGAGCGGCTGTATTCTTGTCCCGCCCCAGACTGTCTACAATTGTGTTTATGGGTTCACCATCTCGTGGCCGTATTGCTCGTGTGGCGGTGTCGTCGGCTGCACTGCTGTGTCTTTCGGTGCTAGCCGTTTCCGGTTGCGCCCCCGGTACGTCGCCTCCGGGTGAGCCGGATTTGGTTTGGGGGCGGCGGGGGCTGTCTGATGGCCGTCTGCAGAAGCCTCGGGCCATGGCTATTGATCGCCAGGACAACTTGTACATCGTCGACATGACCGGGCGGATTCAGGTGTTCACGCCGGATGGGGAATACCTCCGTGGATGGCGCACGCCGGAGACGGAAAACGGCAGGCCGACCGGCTTGGGGTTTGATCGTAGCGGCAATCTCCTGGTGGCCGACACACACTACTATCGTGTCTTGTTTTATTCGCCGTTGGGTAAGCTGCTGGAGGAGCAGACCATCGGCGGCGTTTGCGGCCATGGACCGGGCGAGTTCGAATTTGTCACAGAATGTGCACAAGATTCCCAAGGAAATTACTACGTATCCGAATACGGAGAGTACGATCGTATTCAGAAGTTCTCGGCGCAGCACAAGTTCCTCTTCCAGTGGGGTAGTCACGGCAGCGAGCCAGGGCAATTCAAACGCCCGCAGAGCCTTGCTGTAGACGAGAACGACTGGCTTTGGGTCGCGGATGCCTGTAATCACCGAATCCAGGTGTTTGATGCCACTGGCGATGAGGCAAGGCTAGTTAAAATATGGGGGCAGCAAGGCAGCGGGCCAGGACAGCTCCGTTATCCGTACGATGTGATACTCGACGGCAAAGGGCGTCTTTACGTCGCCGAATTCGGCAATCACCGTGTGCAGAAATTCACGCTCGATGGCAAGTCGCTTGGCGTATGGGGTACGAATGGGCGACGTGATGGGGAACTGTATCAGCCGTGGGCCGTTGTGATGGACTCGAAACGCAGGATTCACATTCTGGATACTTACAATCACCGCGTTCAGCGGATAAGGTTGTGAACGACCAACGACGAGTCGTGAATGACCAATGACCAAGTCCCAATGACCAACGACACAAGTCGTGAATAACCAATGACCAAATCCCAATGACCAATGACGAACAAACTCAGCCGTATATGAGCATTCGATGTATCTGTTGTCGCGAAGCGTGGGGCGCGCGTCCGTCATTCGGGAACCGGTCACTTGGGTATAGTCGTTGGTCATTGGGACTTGGTCATTGGTCATTCTCTTAGGAGGGGGATCATGTTCGGTCTGGAAATCCGGTTCGAATCGCCGCAGTGCTTGGTGGGGTCCGCGATTAACTTCGTTTACGACTTTATTCGCTTCGTTTGGGACACCTTCACCAATATCGACTTCGAGGCGGAGCCGTTTCTCTGGCTGCTATTGCTGATACCGCTGCTCTGGATCTTCAGCTTCAAGAGCCTTGCCGGTCTGGGCAAGTACCGTCGTCTGTTTGCCATCGCTTTTCGCACCTTCGTTATGGTGGCCATCATTCTGGCGCTGGCAGAAATCCAGATGCTGAAGATCAGCGACAAGGTCACCGTGACTTATCTGCTGGACCAGTCGGAGAGCATTCCCATGCTCAAACGGCAGGCAATGCTCGATTATGTCACGCGCGAAGTGCAGAAGCACCGCGACGCTAAGCGAGAAGACTGTGCCGGCGTGATCGTGTTCGGGCACGATGCCGTCGTCGAGGTGCCGCCGTTTGACGAGGACATCCCGTTCATCAACCTGGAAAGCACCGTCGGCCTGCGCACTGATGCGACGAATCTGGCCGCCGCCCTAAAGATGGCGCAGGCCACGTTTCCCGAGGATTCGGCCAAACGAATCGTGGTCGTCAGCGATGGAAACGAGAACATGGGCGACGCGCGCTCCGTGGCGCGGACGCTAGCCGAACAAGGGATTGGCATCGACGTGGTTCCGGTCAATCTGGACACGAGGGGCGAAATCCAGGTCGAGAAGGTGGCGTTGCCCAGCGACATCCGGAAAGGCCAACCGGTCGAAGCCCGCGTGGTGATCAACAACCTGACCGCAGCCCAAAACGGCCGCAAAGTCACGGGCAAGTTGAAATTGATCAGGCAGGTCGGCAAGGACGAGCAGTTGCTCAATCCCAATGACCAGCAGGTCGAATTGGATCCCGGCAAGAACGTGTTCATGTTCGAGCACCGGATCGACGAGGTGGCAGCCTACCGTTACAAGGCTGTTTTTTCGCCGGACGATCCTGCCGACGATCTGATGGCCCAGAACAACCAAGCCACCGCGTTTACACACGTTCGCGGTAAAGGCCGGGTGCTGTTCATCGAGGACGCGGACAACAAGGGCGAGTTTGACCATCTGATCAAGCGTCTACGTGTGAACAATATCGAGGTCGACTTGACGGCCAGCGACGAGCTGTTCACCAGTCCGGCGGAACTGCTCGCCTATGATTCGGTCGTGCTGGCCAACGTCCCGCGCTCCAGCGGCATGGACGTCGACAGCGTTACCAGCTTCAGCGACCAGCAGATCAAGATGTTGGTGCGCAACACGGAACAATTCGGCTGCGGCTTGGTCATGTTGGGTGGGCCAAACAGCTTCGGGGCCGGGGGATGGGCCAACACGGAACTGGAAAAGGCCCTGCCGGTGGACTTCCAAATCAAGAACTCGCGCATCCGCGCCGTCGGTGCCCTGGCGATGATCATGCACGCCTCGGAAATGGCCCGAGGCAATCATTGGCAAAAAGTCATCTCGCGCGAAGCGATCAGGCCTTTGGGACCCATGGACTATTGCGGTCTGATCCATTGGGGGCCGGGTCGAGAGGAATGGCTGTGGGGCGGCAAACAAGGGCTTGTGCGAGTCGGCACCCAGCGCAAGAAAATGATGGCTCGCGTCGACCGCATGACGCCCGGCGACATGCCGCAGTTTGATCCGGCAATGAAGAAGGCGCTGGCCGCGTTCAATCGGTGCCCCGCGTCGGTCAAGCACATGATCATCATCAGTGACGGTGACCCCACGAAACCCAGCTTTACGACGATGCGGGGGTTCAAACAAGCGAAAGTCAAGATCTCGACCGTTGCGATAGGAGCCCACGGACAAGTCGGCCACAAGACGCTGCAAGACATCGCCACCGCAACCGGAGGCAAGTACTACGCCGTGAAGAACCCGAAGGCTCTGCCACGCATCTTCCAAATCGAGGCCCGCAAGGTGGCCAGGCCGCTGATCAAACCCTTGAACGACGTTCCGCCACGCGTGGAATACCCGCACGAGATGCTGAACGGCATCGACGAGCCGCTGCCGCCGCTGAGGGGATTCGTGATGACCACCGTCAAGGAGCATCCGTTGGTGGAAGTCGCCTTGTACTCGCCGATTCCATCCGATCGACAGAACTCGACGATCCTGGCCAGTTGGACTTACGGCATGGGACGCTCGGTGGCCTTAACGACCGACGTGGGAGCAGCCTGGGCAAACCAGTGGACCAAGTGGGAGAATTACGACAAGTTCTTCAGTCAGATGATTCGTTGGTCGATGCGCCCCATGACCGACGAGGGTAAATTCAGGATTGCCAGCGACATCAAGGACGGCAAAGTCCGCGTTGTGGTCGACGCGCTGGATAAAGATGACGAGTTCCTGAACTTCCTGAACATGTCCGCCACCATTGTTGGGCCGGACCTGGAGAGCCTGGGACTGGATATCGACCAGGTTGCACCGGGTCGCTACGTGGGCGAGTTCGATGCCGACAAGGCGGGCAGTTACTTCGTCACGATCAATCCGGGGCCCGGAAAATCGCTGATCCTCGCAGGCGTCAACGTCCCTTACTCGTCGGAGTTTAGTGACCGCGAATCCAATTTGGCCCTATTGAAAGCGCTGGCCACGTTGCCGCCCAAAGAGGGGCGGCCCGGAAAAGTGATCGAAGGCCAGATGACGCAGGATAAGCTGGATGCCCTGCTCGGCGTAGACACCTTTCGCTCCGGTTTGATGAAGGCAATCAGCAGGCAAGATGTTTGGCCGTTGTTCCTGCTGTTTGCCGCATGTGTCTTCTTCGGGGACGTTTTCGTTCGCCGCGTAACGGTTCATTTCTATTGGATCGGCCCGGCGATCGGCTGGGTTGTGGATAGGGTCCTTCGCCGTGAACGCGAGGAGGTCGAGGACGAACGCCTCGAACGCCTGCGCAGCCGGAAGGCTGCAATCGCCGACGAGATCGACGTGCGTCGTGCTGGGGCGCGTTTCGAACCGGAAGTGGACACCGAAGCACCGTCCAAGGAGTTGGACGAGGTCTTGGAGGAGGCTGCGGGGCCTGCGCCGTCGAGAGCCCCCAGGCCGGCGACCGACCAGACCAGCATGGAGATCGAAGAGGACCAGTCCTACACGTCGCGTTTGCTGGAAGCCAAGAAGAAAGCCTGGAAAGAGAACAAGCAAGACTGATCCGGAAAAAGGGGTCAGGTCCAATTTGCCGGAACGGCCCGAAGGGTGCTTCGCACAAATTGGACCTGACCCCTTTTTCCGCGAGATACACCACCAGAAAGGAGACCTCATGAGCATCGGCGAGACCATGCAACAGAAAGCCGAGGAATTCCGCAACCGCTACGGTGCGGTGCGCGAGCAGATCGGTCGAGTGATTGTCGGGCACGACGAGATCGTTCACGGCGTGTTGACCTGTCTGTTCGTCGGCGGCCATTGCCTGCTGGAAGGCGTACCAGGGCTGGGGAAGACCCTGCTGGTGCGGACGCTGGCCCAGGCGTTGGATCTGGATTTCTCTCGCATTCAGTTCACGCCCGATCTCATGCCGGCGGATATTCTCGGTACGAACATGGTCATGGAAACGCCGGACGGCAAACGGGTCTTCGAATTCCAGAAAGGGCCGGTTTTCACGCAAATCTTGCTGGCTGACGAGATCAACCGTGCCACGCCGAAGACGCAATCGGCAATGTTGGAAACGATGCAGGAAGGCACGGTTACGGTGGGGGGAAAGCAATTTAACATGAAGATGCCATACTTCGTGATGGCCACGCAGAACCCAATCGAACAGGAAGGCACTTATCCTCTGCCGGAAGCCCAGCTTGACCGTTTCTTCTTTAAGCTTGTGGTGGGCTATTCGAATCGTGAAGAACTGAGCGTGATCATTGATCGCACCACGCGCGGCATTACGATCGAGCCGGAAAAGGTGATGGACGGCAGCGAGATCGTGGAATGGCAGAAGCTGATCAGCGAAGTCATTCTCGCACAGCACGTTCAGGACTACATCATTCGTCTGGTCCTGGCTACGCACCCGGAAGGCGAGTTCGCGTTGGAGATCACCAATAAGTATCTCCGCTGGGGTGCCAGTCCCAGGGCTGCCCAGACAATAGCGCTGGCCGCAAAAGTGCGGGCGTTGTTGGAGGGGCGATACAACGTCAGCTTTGAAGACGTTCGGCGTGTGTACCTTCCCGCGCTGCGGCATCGCGTGATTCTGAACTTCGAGGCCCAAGCCGAGGGGCTGGACACGGATCAAGTGCTGTTGGACATCCTGGAGAAGCTGCCTGAGAAAGCCGAAGACGCGCCCGTGACGGCGGCAGTGGCAGACTAACGCAATAAGAGTAGGTCCCGCTTGCCGAGCGGGACCTGGGACTACTGATGGCCCTAGGGATTCCAGGTCCCGCTCGGCAAGCGGGATCTACTTTCCAGCCCAATAAAGGCGAGTTCTTCGGCAGCCTCCGTTGGGTCGCGGCTAAAGGAGTAATTCGCCGCACCGTTCATTCAACACGACACCAGCTTGGATTACGGCAACCTATGTCATCTACGGTACTAGAAGCCCCGCTGTTAAGCCCGGAATTGCTGGCCCAACTCGAACGATTGGAGCTGGTGACGCGCAAGATTTTCCGCGGACGCATGAAGGGCGAACGCCGGAGTCGTCGCAAAGGCCAAAGTGTCGAGTTCGCCGATTACCGTAATTATGTCGCGGGTGACGATCTTCGATTCATCGACTGGAACCTCTATGCGCGACTCGACCGGCTGTTCCTGAAGCTGTTCATGGAAGAGGAAGATCTTCATTTCTACGCACTGGTCGACGCCAGCACGTCGATGGATTTCGGCGATCCGACCAAGCTGCACTATGCAAAACAGCTCGCTGCGGCCCTGGGCTTCATCGGACTGTGCCGCGCGGACCGAGTGAAGGTCGAAACGCTTGGCGCCGCGCGCAGCCATCCGGCCCCTGTGCTTCGAGGGCGTCACAGCTTGTGGCGGCTACTGGAATACATGGATGTGATGCAGCCCGGGCTGAACGCCCCGCTGGCTTCGAGCGTCAAGGACTTCTGCCTGTGCAACAGCGGCAAAGGCATCCTGGTGCTGATCAGCGACCTGCTGGACAAGAGTGGTTTTGAGACGGCTTTGCGGTTCCTGCTGACACAGGAAATGGACGTCTACGTCATCCACGTGCTGTCCCCCGAAGAGTTGGATCCGGACGTCAAGGGCGATTTGAAGCTGGTCGACTGCGAAGACAGCGACATCGCGGAAATCACGGTCAGTCGCCCGTTGCTGGATCGCTACAAACGCACGCTGGCCGGCTTCATCGACGGAGCCCGCGAATTCTGCACGCGCCGGGGCATGAGTTATCTGATGACCAGCACCGATACGCCGGTCGAAAAACTCGTGTCGAACTACCTGCGGCAGCGCGGATTGGTGAAATAGGTAAGATTGCGCGAAACCTTTTCCTGTTTGTGCTGTTATAACTGTGTGGTCGTGCGCGCCGCCTTTGGGAATTCCTGGCCCTGTAGGCAACGCCGTTGAGTATTCTGGTAGCCGGATTCGCAGGAATTCGGTCCTTTGGGGGATCCCCGAAGTCTTGCGACTTCGGCTACAGCCGTTTGCCGCGGATTTTCCTGCACAGAAATGCTTAATGGCGCATCCCCGTAGGGAGACCTCAACTGATCAGGGACCCCGATCGGCCCCCAACAATCCGCATGACCGCCAAAGTCCGGTAAAGCGGAGATTATGACGCATGGTTCTTTTGTGTTGACTATACTTGGCTGGTCACACGATAAGACTTTACGCAGGTTTTCTAGTGTCACAATGGGGTTTTGAAAGGATCTGCAAGGTGAACCGACTTAACACTCGCAGGCACGAAGTGCGCTGGTTGTTTTCCGTTGTCGTGTTTGTTCTGGCCATTTCTGGTCCTCGCCGAGACGCACACGCCGCAGACCCCTCCTTTGTTGGGGCTCTGGCAATCGCCGTCGAAGATACGGTGGCCACGCGGCTGGGCCTGTCCGAGGAGGTCAAAGCGAAACTGATCGAATTGATCAACCGTCGCGAGGACGAGGCATTGGAAATCGTCCTGGCGAACAAGGACCTTCCGCCATTCGAGCAGACATCACGTCTGGTACCGTTCGTTAGGGAATCCGAACGGCAGGGATTCGAGCTGTTGACGGTTGCTCAACGCGGGAAGCTGGATCAGATCCGTATCGATCGCCAAGGCATGAGTTCGTTGGCCCAGCCCGCACTGGCCCAAGCCCTCGGACTATCGACCGAACAGCAGGCGACGATAAAGCAGTTGCTTGCTGATCGTGCCGGGGACATGACGAAGGGTGGCGAGAACGAACGGCGTATCACTCGCGCCATCTACGAACGGAAACTGGCGGCCATGCTGACCGAGGGCCAGCGAGCCGGATGGCAGAAGGCGGCCGGGCTGGCTGATACCGACTTGGTGGTGGCGAAAGCGGACGCGTTGCCGCCGGCTGAACCAGCGGCCGAACCAGCGGCCGAACCAGCGGCTGAACCAGCGGCTGAACCAGCGGCTGAACCAGCGGCTGAACCGGCGGCTGAACCGGCGGCTGAACC
>JACKQG010000700.1_pt1 | contig 47792 bp, 38 predicted proteins | sample 8237621 | NCBI WGS metagenome assembly JACKQG01 (sample SAMN15677084, study PRJNA649215) | marine metagenome | biome: marine; feature: Black Sea; material: saline water; isolation source: suspended particulate matter (SPM) from the Black Sea western gyre | collected 2013-06-09/2013-06-10 | depth... | reverse complement strand
ATCACCACCGACGAGTTCATGGAGGCCACCCTCGACGTCTGGCGCATCGACGCCGAGCAGGCCACCCGCGTCGGCCACCCGGCACCGTTCCCGGTGGATCTGCCCCGACGCCTGATCGACCTCTACACCTACCGGGACGACGTGGTGCTCGACCCCTTCATGGGATCGGGCAGCACCCTTGTCGCCGCCGTCCGTTCCGGCAGGCGGGGCGTCGGCTACGACCTGGATCCCGATTTCGTAGCCCTGGCAGCAGAGCGGGTCGCCACCGAGCGCAAGCGGGTCGCCCAGGGCCTGACGGCCACGTGGCGCCGCAGCGACCTGGCCCCCACGGGTCGCCAGGAGGCGCTGTTCGCCGAGCAGGCTGAACAGGAGGCCGTCCTGGACCGGGCGGCCGAGGCCGGCAAGAAGGCCGCCGACATCGCCGAGGCCCTGCTGGAGGAGGCGGGCTTCGAGATCGTGAAGGCCGGTGTCAGTCTGCGCGGGACGGGCGTCGGGTACCCGTTCCTCGTCACCGACCGGGCCCGGGGGCACCAGTGGTACGTGGACGTGGCGGGCACCTTCACCACCTCGCGGCCGGGCATGCGCCGCAACGACGTCCTCTGGAAGACCATCGGCAGGGCCCACGTACTGGCAGCCTCCGAAGAGGATGCACGCCTGCTGGTCCTTACATCCCACCTGCCGCGTCCGAGGACCGACGGCGACCGGGCGTTGCGGGCCGTGGGCGGGCGCGGCGTCTTCGATGCCGTCGAGATGTTCGACGACGACGGCAGGGAACGCCTGGCCCACTACGCCGCCCACGGTCCCGACCGGCCGAGGGTCGGCTTCTGGAGCGAGCAGGAGATCGAGCAGCACTTCGCCTGACGTGCACCAGCGGTTCGAGGCCCAGCCTCACGCCTCCGGTACGAACTCGACCTCGAACAGCGTCGGCCAGCGCTTGCCGGTCAGCAGGAAGCGGCCCGTCGATGCATCGTGGGCGATCCCGTTGAGCACGTCGTCGCTGCCGAGCCCACTCCGGTCCACGGGGAGTCCCGAGGCATCGACGACTACCGTCACCCTTCCGGACGCGGGGTTGATGGCGACGATCCGGTCGGCCTGCCAGATGTTGGCCCAGACGGTGCCGTCCACGCACTCGAGCTCGTTGAGCCGGTCGACAGGCTCGCCGTCTAGGTGGATCTCGACGCCACCGCTCCGTGCAAAGCCATCGACATCCCGGAAGGTCAGCGTGGCGGAGCCGTCCGACATGACGAGCGTGTCGTCGTCGAGCCGGCAGACGCCCCATCCCTGTCCGCCGAATGCCCAGACTGCGGACCGTTCGAGCGTGGCCGCCTCCCACACCAACGCCCTTCCGGCCTTCCAGGTGAGCTGGAGGATGCGCCCGTCGCCCAGGGCGGTCAACCCCTCGCCGAACAGCCCGGGATCCAGCGCCACCGATCCGAGCAGGCGCCCGGTGGCGCGATCGACGACCCGGAGCGTCGACTCTCCGTAGATGCCCGTGCTCTCCCACAGGTGTCCGTCGACGACCTCGAGGCCCTGGGTGAAGGCGGTCGGGTCGTGGGGATGCTCGGCTAGCACCCGGGGCACGAGGCGCTGCACCGTTGCAACATCCCCCGGCGAGGCGCATCCCGACAGCAGGCCCGACAGGCCCGACAGGCCCAACAGGCAAAGCAGGCCCAGCACCCGGTTCGCGGAAAGGATGCGTTGGGCGACAGAATGCGTCACGATGACAGATGGTACGAACGGCGGGACGGTCGCCCACTTTCGGGAGCCGGAAACCGGTCGGATCGGTGGTGACGGGCCCGGCATCGCGTATCTCGACTGGGGTGGCGACGGCTTCCCGCTGGTGGTCCTGCACCCGAACGGCTTCTGCGCCGGGATGTACCACCCCCTGGCAGCCCGACTGGCCGACGGCTTCCGGTTGGTGGGCGTTGACCTCCGGGGCCACGGTGCCAGCGAGACCGTCACCGACGGGGCGCTGCTCGGTAACGACGCCATGGCCGGTGACGTGCTCGACGTGGTCGACCACCTCGGCATCGACGGTTTCGCCATGCTCGGTGTCTCCCTCGGTGGCGGCGTGGCTGCGGTGGTGGCCGCCGAGGCGCCGGACCGGGTCCGGTCGCTGGTGCTCTGCGAGGCCATCGCCATCGATCCCGGGGAGCGGGAGAGGCTGGGGGTTCCGTTCGGGGACGGTGAGAGCCCGTTGGTAGCGGGAGCAAGGCGCCGGCGCCGCGTCTGGGACGACCGTGCGACGGTGGTGGCCTCGTACGGTTCCCGTGCGCCGCTCGACGCCCTCGACCCCGAGGTGCTGGCCGCCTACGTCCGTTGGGGGTTCGTCGACCGGCCGGACGGCCGGATCGAGCTGGCCTGCGATCCGGAGACCGAGGCGACCATCTTCGGAACCAGCCGTCCCCACGGTCCGATCTACTCCTTCGAGCGCCTGGCCGACGTCCGCTGCCCGTCCTCGGTGCTCTACGGCAGCCGTACCGACCTGTCTTCCGAGTGGTTCGACGCACAGGCAGAGGTGCTCGGCGTCGAGCCGCAGGTGGTCGATGGCGGGCACTTCCTGCTGTTCGAGGACCTGGACCGGGCCGACCGGTTGATCCGGCGGGCGCTGGGCTGATCCTCTCCTGTAACTACTGTCAGACCCGCTTCCCGCAAGGCCAGGAGCCACCATGACCGTCGTCCATCCTGTCGAACTCTCGAACCGGATCATCGACACCGGCACCGCCGAGCCTCCCCACAACCGCGTCACCGAACTCCTCAGCGAGGTCGGCGACAACCTGGCCGTGGTCGAGTCGTTCTCGCACTGCTGGGCGCTGCGCACCGACGAGGGCCTGGTGTGCATCGACGCCAGCGGCGCCCAGTCCGGGGTCGCAGTGGTAGGGGCCCTGAGGGCATGGTCGGACGATCCGCTCCACACGCTGGTCTACACCCACGGCCACGTCGACCACGTGGGCGGCAGCGGGGCGTTCGTGGCCGATGCCGAGGCCCGGGGCCACGCCCGCCCACGGGTGGCTGCACACGAGGCTGTCCAGGACCGGTTCGAGCGCTACAGGCTCACCAACGGATGGAACCTGGCCATCAACCGGCGCCAGTTCGGCGGGGTGCGTGCGAAGATCGGCCTCGGCGGTGAGGGCCGGCGCTTCCTGCCCGACGACGTCGCGGAACCGGATCTGACCTACCGCGACCGGGTCGAGGTCGAGGTGGGCGGCCGGCGACTCGAACTCCGACACGCCAGGGGCGAGACCGACGACCACACGTGGGTCTGGGACCCCGAGGACCGGGCCGTCTATGCCGGCGACTTCGTGATCTGGGTGTTCCCCAACGCCGGCAACCCGCAGAAGGTGCAGCGCTATCCGATCGAGTGGGCCGCTGCGTTGCGCCAGATGCTCGCCGCCGGTGCCGAGAAGGTCTATCCGGCACACGGTCTGCCGATCGTCGGCCGGGCGCGGGTCGAGACCGTGCTGGGCGACATGGCCGACGCCCTCGAGCACCTGGCCGATGCCACCCTGGAGATGATGAACGAGGGCGCCACGATCGACGAGGTCATCCACTCGGTCCGGGTGCCCGAACACCTCGCCGACCGGCCATGGCTGGCACCCCAGTACGACGAGCCCGAGTTCGTGGTGCGCAACGTCTACCGTCAGTTCGGCGGCTGGTGGGACGGCAACCCGGCCCACCTCAAGCCGTCGCCCGACGCTGTCCTGGCAGCCGAGATGGTGGCCATGGCCGGGTCGGTCGAGGCGCTCACAGACCGGGCGCTCGACCTGGCCGGGTCCGGAGACCTGCGCCTGGCCTGCCACCTGGTCGAACTGGCCGTGGCAGCCGAGCCCGAACACGAGGGCGCCCACCGTGTGCGGGCCGAGGTCTACTGGCGGAGGCGGGCAGCCGAGCGGTCCCTCATGGCGAAGGGCGTCTACGCAGCGGCGGCCCGCGAATCCGAGGCCGCCTTCGGCGAGGTCACCGGCACCGACAAGATGCGCGACGCCATCGGCCGTTCGCTCGGTTAGCGACCGTCTTCGGCGGAGAGCATCAGGCGTCCACCTTCGAGCCTCGGAGATTCGCCGACGTCTTCGGCGATGAGGGCCGAGGTGGCGAGGCCGGGGGCCGGGTCGATGGCGCCGAGGGCCGACGCCAGGTGGGCAGCGTGCGAGACGCCGACGGCACCGTCCAGCAGCGATGTGATGACGATCCCGAGGCCCGCCTCCCGTGCGATGGTGGTCAGTTCGGCGGCCACGACGATCCCGCCGACAGCCGACGGCTTGAGCACCAAGAGGTCGGTGGCGCCGGCTGCGATCACGGCGGCGACCCCTTCGGGCGACGTGGCGGATTCGTCGACTGCGATGGGGATGGGGGAGCCGGCCCGCACGGCGGCGAGTGCGTCGATCCCCGCCACCGGTTCCTCGACGAACTCGATGTCGAATCCGGCGAGTTGCTCGAGGTGGCCCAGGGCCTCGTCGACGTCCCAGGCGCCGTTGGCGTCGAGGCGGATCGCCACCCCGGGTCCGACGGCGTCCCGCAGGGCTGCAACCCGGTCGAGGTCTACGTCGAAGGCGAGCACCCCGACCTTGGCCTTCAGCGTCCGGTGGCCGGCTTCGACGGCGGCCCGGCCGGCAGCGGCCAGGTCGTCGGGTGTGGCGCCTGCGACGAGGGCCGACACGGCGAACGACGAGGGGCTGTCGGGGTTCAGGTGCCGGTGCAGCGGGAGGCCTGCGGCACGGGCCGCCAGGTGCAGGAGCGCCCCGTCGACGGCGGCCCTGGCGGTCGGCGTGGCCGGTGGCTCGATTCGTTCGTCCTCGGCCAGCCAGTCGAGGATGGCCTGGCCGGCCTCGTCGGCGGTCTCGGGCGTGAAGCCGGGAAGTGGGGCGGCCTCGCCCCAACCGATGTTGCCGTCGGCGTCGGAGAGGCCCAGCAGCAGGATCTCACGGTCTCCGACCGGGCCGTGTGCGGTCGCCACGGGACGGTGCATCCGCAGGGTTCGGCGGACCAGTCGGGCACCGGTGACCTCGGGCCTGCTCACGTGCCGTCCACGCCTGCGAGGAACTCGGCGACCGCCGTCGCCACGGCTGGCAGGTTCTCCACGTGGGCGGCGTGGCCCGCCTCGGGGACCACCTCGATGGTCGCATTCGGCAGTCCTGACGCCATGCGGAACGCCAGGCGCCGGTAGCGGGCGTCCTCCTCGCCGACGACGAGCAGAACCGGTCCGCTGACACCGTGGAGCCCACCCCAGAACGACGGCTGTGCCCCGGTGCCGGAGCCCAACAGGCTGGCGACCAGCCCGTCGGGATCGTTGGAGAGCCGTTGGGCACGGGTCCCGGCGAGGAAGAGGTCTCCGAGACGCTGCTGGGAGGCGAACAGCGGCAGGGCCATCCAGTGGTCGACGAACCACTCGAGGCCCTGCTCGACCAGGTCGTCGGCCAGCGCTGCGTCGGAGCGCCGTCGTGCCGCCCGCTCGGCATCCGTGGGGTAGCCGGCGGTGCTTCCGATGAGGATGGTGGACCTGATCCGTTCCGGGTGGCGGACGGCGAGGCCCAGGGCGAGGCGCCCCCCCATCGAGTAGCCGAGCACGTCGGCCTCGTCGATGTCCCGCTGGTCGAGGATGTGGACGAGGGCATCGAGCGTGGACTCGAAGCGGTGGTCGGGGGGGTCCAGCAGGCCGGTACGGCCGTGGCCCGGGAGGTCGACGGCGAGCACCATCCGCCGGTCGGTGACTGTGCGGCCGAGCGGCCACATGGCGGCGGTCGATCCGGTGAAGCCGTGGAGCATCAGCAGCGCCGGGCCGTCGCCCTCGACCTCGACGTGCAGGTCGGCTGTCACGGTCCGACCTCCTGGAGCAACGCCTCGACCACGGCGGCGGCTTCCCGGTGCAGTCCGACGTTGGTGGCCGCATCGACCGGGACGTGCACGATGTGGAGCCCCGGCTGCCCGAAGGTGGATGCCAACGCTGTGTCGAGCGTCGATCGGTCGGTGGCCACGGTGTACGAGGCTCCGCAGAGCGGGGCGACGTGGGCCAGGTCGAGGCCGTGCGGCGTGTGGAACAGCCGATGGTGGTCGACGGTCGGGGAGTCGGCGATCGGCAGGAACGAAAAGATGCCGCCGCCGTCGTTGTCGACCACGACGACGGTGAGGTCGGCGCCCAGCCGGCTGGCGGCGGTGAGGCCCGAGAGGTCGTGGAGCAGCGCCAGGTCGCCTGTCAGCAGCACGGTGGGATCGGGCGAGCCGACGGCCACGCCCAAGGCGGTCGAGGCCTGGCCGTCGATGCCGTTGGCGCCGCGGTTGGCGAGCACGCGCAGGGGCCGGGTCGATGCGGGGAGGAATGCGTCGAGGTCGCGGATCGGCATCGAGTTGGCGACGACCAGGTTCAGGGGGCCGGTCAGGGCGTCGATGGCGGCGACCACGGACGGCTCGTCGAACGGCGCTGCTGCGGCGAAGTCGGCGACGGCACCAGTCGCTGCCTCCTCCGCGCCGGTCCATGCCGAGGTCCAGTCGGTGCTGTCGTGCACCGGTGCCTCGACCGTGACGGCCCATGCCCCCGGCTCGTGGTCGATCCGGTCGGTGACGGCGAGGGCGGCGTCGGGATGGCGCCCCAGGTGGTCGACGGTGATGACCGTCGTCGGGCGGTTCCGCTCCATCCAGAGCCGGTAGGCCCTGCTGGTCGGCATGGCGCCGAGTTGGACCACCACGTCGGGTACGTGCCGGTCGGCCCACGGTGTGGGGAAGAGGTGCTCGCCGCAGGCCACCACTGGCGCCGTCTCAACGTGTGGTCCGCAGCGAAGCCCGGAGGCCGGGTCGGCCACGACGGGCCAGCCCGTGCGGACGGCGAGGTCGGCCACTGCGGTGATGCCGGCCTCGTCGAGGCCCATGGGTCCGGCGACCAGCAGGCCACGGGGCGTGTCGGGGAGCGGGGGCGGGCGCGGCCAGGTTGCCGGACCGGGTACGGCCAGCAGGTCAACCGGTGCAGGATCGGTGTCCGGTGGCTCAAGCGGCTCGCGCAGCGGCCAGTTGAGGTGGACCGGCCCGGTCGCAGGTCCGACGGCCGACCCGAGCAGCGAAACGGCCAGTGCCGCAGCAGCCGCAGGCGGTTCGGATCCGGCGACCGCCGCTTCCACGAACCGGCGGACGTGGGTGCCGTAGAGGTTCTGCTGGTCGATGGTCTGGGGGGCGCCACGGCCCTGCAGTTCGGGTGGCCTGTCGGCGGTGACCACGAGGAGCGGCACGCCGGAGTGGAAGGCCTCGACGACGGCAGGCAGGTAGTTGGCGGCGGCGGTGCCCGACGTGCAGACCAGCGCCACGGGTCGCCGGGTGGTGCGTGCCAGGGCCAGGGCGAAGAAGGCGCCGGCCCGTTCGTCGAGGTGGATCGACAGGTCCAGGCCGTCGGTGCGGTCGGCGGCGATGGTCAGCGGCGTGGAACGGGAGCCCGGAGAGACGGCGACGTGGGCGACGCCGCCGGCGACCAGTTGGGCGAAGAACGCCCGCAGAGCCGCCTGGACGGCGACGGGGTCGGCGTTCACGATCCCTCCGATGCGGCCAGCACCGGGCCCAGCATCGCCCGCAACTTCACATCGGTCTCGAGCAGCTCGCGGTCCGGATCGCTGCCTGCGACGACGCCGGCACCGGCGTACAGGACCGTGCCGGAGGGCCCGACCAGCGCCGACCGCAGAGCCACCCGGAACTCGCCGTCGCCTGCGGCGTCCAGCCAGCCCACGGGGCCGGCGAACCAGCCGCGCTCCATGCCCTCGTGTCGACTGCGGAGACCCGAGGCGAGGTCGGCGGGGTGGCCGGAGACGGCCGGTGTCGGGTGGAGGGCACCGACCAGGTCGAGCAGGCCGATGCCGTCGGGCAGGTCGGCGTCGATCGGGGTGTGGAGGTGCTGGATGCCGTGGAGCCTCAGCAGTTCGGGTTCGATCGGATGCCGGGGGTCGATTCCGAGCCCCTCGAGGGCTGCGGTCACGGCATCGACCACCACGGCGTGCTCGTTGCGTTCCTTGGGGCTGGTCAACAGGCCCTGGCCGAGGGCGGCGTCGATGGTCGGGTCGTCGTGGCGGGGCGCCGACCCTGCGAGGGCGGCGGTGTGCAGTCGGCCCCCACGGAGGGCAGCGAGCCGTTCGGGGGTTGCCCCCACGAAGGCAGTCGCCCCGTCGCCCACGCAGAAGGTGGCGCACCCGGGGTACTGGCTGCGCAGGGTGGCCAGGAGCAGGGGAAGGTCCGGCCGGAGGTCGATGCTGATCGAACGGCACGGAACGGCCTTCACGAGATCACCACGGCCGATGGCGTCCAGGGCCAGGCGGATCAAGCGGCGGTAGTGCTCGCGCCCGGTGTCGTCGGACCAGTCGGCGGGGTCGACCTCGAGATGCTCCAGCGGCAGGGGAGCCGGCGTCGAGGGACCGGGGCCCGGACGACCGTCGATGACGGTCATCCACGAGCGCCCGTCGTGTCGCAGCACCTGGACAGAAGGCAGGACCAGGCGCCCGGAGCCGAGTGGCCGCCAGTGTTCATCGGGCTCATTCCGGTCGAAGGCGAAGCCGGCTGCCAGGCGGGGGAGGGGCGCGCCGTCGGGTGCTTCGACGACGAGCCGGTCCAGGATCCGTTCGGCCACCAGGGCTGCATCGGCGAACCGCTCCTTGCCGGCCGGCTGGACGGAGGCCGCCCGGCCGAGCCCGACCCAGGCGATGTCGTCCTCGGGTACCTCCCAGTACCAGGCGTCGCCGGGGGAGGCCGCCAGCCAGGCGAGCGGGTCGGCCGCAGCAGTCGAGGCGTCGAGTTCGACGGTGGTGGCCGCAAGGACATCGTCGGTTTCATGGGAAAGGGGGTTCAGGGCCATTCGCAGCGGACCTCAAGGTCGTCGGCGGCGACGAGGGCGTCGGCCAGGGCGTGCCGGTCGCCGTCGCCCATGCGCTCGCGGGCCCGGGCTACGAGGGTGCGGTGGAAGTGCTGGGCCACAAGCCGGACGACGGCGGGCAGCAGGGTCCTGACCACCTCGGCCAGGTCCTGGTCCGGGTCGGCATCCGCCTTGACGTGTGCCTCGAAGAGTTCGACGGCCCGCCGGACGACCTCGTCGACGTTGGTGGCATGGTCGGCGGCGAGGTGGACGAGTTCGTCGAGCGGGATGCCGGCGTTGCTGATGGCGAGCCCGGCCTGCACCATCGCCACGGCGCCATCGTCGAAGCGCTGCTCCGGGTCGTCGCCTTCGAGGGGCTGGAGCAGCCCGTTGTCGACCAGCAGGACCACGAGGCCCTCCGGCACGCCGGCCTGTTCGGCGACCTCGGAGCGGGAGAGCGATCTGGCACGCGCCCCGTCGGCGAGCCGGCCCAGGTCGTCGGTCGGCTTGTCGCCGAGGTCGCGGATCTGGGCGAGCGTGAAGCCGTCGTCGGCCAGCCGGCGGATCTCGGCCAGCCGTGCGGCATGGGTGTCGCCGTACTCGGAGTGGCGCCCGACGCGGCGAGGCGGGGCGAGCAGACGCAGCCGCTGGTAGTAGCGGATGGTGTCGACGCTGGTGCCGGCCTCGGCGGCCAGGTCCTCGACGCGCAGCGTGCGGGCTTCCGACATGCCCTGATTGTAGGAGCAGACACTCTGAGTGTAAACACTCGTCGTGTCGGGAGGCATCCTGGCTCGCCCCCGGCCTCTGACATGCGATGATGGCCCCGTGAGCAGCGCACCCGTGGACTACATCGCCCGCACCCGCGAGCAGTACGACGCCCTGGGCTACGAGCCCTACCGCTGGGCCGAGCGCCCCGACCCGCCGCCCTGGACGCCGCTGGCAAAGCCGGTCGCCGAGTCGAGCGTCGCCCTGCTGGCCTCCGGCGGCGCCTATCGCCGGGGACACGTGGCCTTCCACTGGAACGACGACACCGGGATCCGCATGGTCCGCACCGACGAGCCGGCCGTCGACGTGCGCCTCACGCACTTCGCCTACGACCTGGTGCCCGCCCGTGAGGACCCCAACATCGTGTTCCCGATCGACCGACTCCACGAACTCGTCGACGAGGGTGTCATCGGAGGGCTTGCCCCCGAGGCCGTCGCCTTCATGGGCGGCATCTACTCGGTGCGCCGTGCCGAGGCCGAACTGGTGCCACAGGTAGTCGAAGCTGTCGCGGCTATGGACGTCGACCTGGCGCTGCTGGTGCCCGTCTGACCGGTCTGCCACCAGACCGTGGGTCTGGTCGCACGGGCGCTCGAGGAAGCCGGCGTCCCCACCCTCTGCCTCACCGCCGCCCACAGCATCACGGCTGCGGCCAACCCGCCCCGGGCGGCGTTCGTCGACATGCCGCTCGGCTACACCGCCGGCCGCCCCCACGAACCCGACTTCCAACGTGACCTGCTCCGGCGGGCGTTCGCCGCCTTCGCCACCATCGATGCGCCGGGCACCATCGTCGACACCGGTGTCCGTTGGTCCGACGACGATTCATGGAAGGACAGCGCCAGCAGCGGCCTCAGCAACGGGGTCGTCAGCGCCGAGGGCGACACCCGGAGCGAACGCAGCCCGGAGCCCCAGTACCAGTACGACGACGACCGCCGGGCCGCCGAAGGCGCCTGAGCGCACCCGCAATCCGCAATCGCAACCTTTTCCTCAACTCCGAGACGTAGACCATGACGATCGACCCGGTTCTCACAGCCATCCTCGAGGCCTTTCCGATGGTGCTCGACGACCTGGGTTCCATGACGGCCCAGGAGGTGCGGGCCGTGTTCGAACAGCGGGATCCGCCGCCGGGCGAAGAGGTGGCCTCCGTCGAGGACCTGGAGGTGCCCGGACCGCAAGGCCCCCTGCCGGTGCGCGTCTACCGGCCCGAGGGTGCCGACGATCCCGACCCGGGTCCGGTGGTCGTGTTCTTCCACGGGGGCGGTTGGGTGCTCGGCAGCATCGACAGCCACGACGCCTCCTGTCGGGGGCTCGCCAACCGCACCGGCGCCGTGTTCGCGTCGGTCGGCTACCGCCTGGCGCCCGAGCACCCGTACCCGGCCGCCGCCGACGACTGCTATGCGGCGACCCGCTGGGTGTCCGACCACGCCACCGACCTGGGCGTCGATCCCGGGCGCCTCGCCGTCGCCGGCGACAGCGCCGGCGGCAACCTGGCGGCCGTCGTCTGCCAGATGGCACGCAACCGCAGCGGCCCGGCCATCGCCTTCCAGTCACTCGTCTACCCGGTCACCGACCTCGACTTCGACCGCTGGCCCTCGATGGACGAAAACGCCGACGGCCCCCTGCTCACCCGTGACGGCATGGACTGGTTCGCACGGCACTATGTCGGGTCGCTGCCGTTCACCGACGATCCCTACGCCGCCCCGATCCGGGCCACCGACCTGTCTGGGCTGCCGCCGGCCCACGTGTCGACCGCCGGACACGACCCGCTCCGGGATGAGGGCGCCGGATACGCCGAGGCGTTGGCCGCCGCCGGCGTCGCTGTCGGGTACGACAACTTCGCTACCATGATCCACGGATTCGTCGGATTTGCCGACGTGGTCCCCGCCGCCGGAGAGGCCCGGGACAGAATCGCCGCCGCCCTACGGGCCGGGCTCGCCTAGGCGAGCCCGCCTTCGCCATCGGTCGCCGTGCCGGCGGCCAGCAGGGCCTCTATTTCTCCTTCGCTGCGGCCTATCTGGGTCAATACCTCCCGGGTGTGCTCACCGATCCCGGGGGCCGTCGAACGGGCCTCCCAGGGGGTGCCGGCGAAGTCGACCGGCGAGGCGACCATCAGCGTGCTCGATGAACCGTCGGGCACCTCGACCATCGCCCCCGAGGACTGGAATGCCGGGTCGCCCAGCAGCGACTCGAGGTCGTTGATCGGCGACCAGAAGAACTCGGGTTCGGCGTCGAACGCCTCCTCCCATTCGGCCATGGTCCTGGTGGCGAACACCTCGTCGAGCAGGGCGATCAACTCGGTGGAGTTGATGGCGCGTTCGCGGACCGTGACGAAGCGCTCGTCGTCCATCCACTCAGGGTGGCCGACAGCGCGTGCCAGCGGCGGCCAGTGCCGCTCGCCGTCGAGTCCGACGATCCAGAAGTGGCTTCCGCAGCCGGCGGTGTAGTTGTTCATGCACGGGTTGCCCATCGTGCTACGGGTGCCGAGACGCATCGGGGTGCCCCACATGAGCATCGTGTTCACGTCGAACCCGATCGTGTACACGCCCTGCCGGAGCAGCGACGTCGACACCAGCTGCCCCTCGCCGGTGCGCTCCCGGTCGAACAGGGCCGCCGACACGGCGGCAGCCCCCGAGATGCCCGTCGAATGGTCGCCCATGCCGCCCCGCTGGAAAGGCGGGTCGCCGCCGGGTTCGGTCAGCAGGTGGGCGATACCAGACCGGGACCAGAAGGCGGCGATGTCGTAGGCGGCCCGGTCGGCGTCGTCGCCCTCGCGGCCGTAGCCGGTGATGTGGCAGTAGACGAGGCGGGGGAGCCGCCCACAGACCGTTTCGGCGTCGAGGCCGAGACGTTCGAGGGCGCCGATCCGGAGGTTCGTGACGAACACGTCGGCTTCGGCGATCAGGTCGAGGGCGATCCCGAGGCCGTCGGCGTCGGTCAGGTCGAGGGCGATGCTGCGCTTCGAGCGGTTGTCGAGTTCGAACGGCGGGTTGCTCGGCAGGTCGCCACCGAGGATCTTCCGGAACAGGCGGGCCGGGTCCCCGGACGGGGGCTCGATCTTGACCACGTCGGCGCCCCAGTCGGCGAGGATCCCACCCGTCGCCGGGCCCGCCACCCAGATACCCAACTCGACCACCTTCACGCCGGTCATCGGTCCGGACATCGCTTCTCACTCCCCTGGTCGTCGTCGAACAGCGACGCTACGTCCCGGTGCTCCCGTCGATCCTGTCGGGCGGCCGGGCTGCGGGATCAGCCCGTTAGCGTCCCGACCCATGATCCTGTTCGTCTGCACGGGCAACATCTGCCGTTCACCCATGGGCGAGGCGCTGCTGCGCCACCACCTCGCCGCCAACGGGGCCGACCAGCCGGTCGCCTCGGCCGGCACACATGCCATGGGCGGCGGGCCGGCGACGGGACACGGGATCGAGGTGCTTGCCGGCCGGGGCATCGACATGACCGGGCACCGCAGCCGACACCTCGATGCCGAGATCATCGACGGGGCCGACCTGATCGTGGCCATGACCCGACAGCACCAGGCCGTCGTGGGCCGGCTCGACCCGACGGCCCGTGGACGGACGTTCCTCGCAGGCGAGGCGGCCCGCCTGAGCGGACAGGTGGGACCACCCGCAGCCGACGAGGGCCTCAGGGCCTGGGCGGTACGCCTCGACGGTGCCCGCGGCGGCCACATGACCACCGGCCGGGTGGCCGACGAGGTCGCCGACCCGTACGGCGAGAACCGCGACGCCTACGAGCAGATCGCGAACCGGCTCGACGGCCTCTGCTCGGCCCTGTCCCGCCTGCTTTCCAGCCTGCGCTGAGCAGTACGGTCGGCGGCATGGACCCCTCGTTTTGCGCGTCGGAGATCGCCTTCGCCGACGAGGCCCGGACCTGGCTCGAAGAGCATCTTGTCGGAGACTTCGCGGGCCTGAGGGGGCGTGGCGGCATGGGTCGTGACGACATCGCACCCGAGGTCCTCATCGCATGGGAGCGGGAGTTGGCCTCGGGCGGCTGGCTGGGGCTCGACTATCCGAGGGAGATGGGGGGCCGCGGCGCCACTTTGTTCGAGCAGGTCGTGTTCCACCGGGCCTATGCCGAGGCCCGTGCCCCGGGGCGGCTCCCCAACATCGGGTTGACGCTGCTGGGCCCGACCCTCCTGGCGTTCGGCAGCGTCGAACAGCAGCAGCGGTTCCTGCCGGGGATCATCGCCGGAGAGGAGTTCTGGTGCCAGGGCTACTCCGAGCCCGATGCGGGTTCCGACCTGGCGAACGTGTCCACCAGCGCCCGCCTCGATGGCGGACGCTGGCTGGTCTCCGGCCAGAAGGTCTGGACATCCCTCGCCCAGTTCGCCCAGTGGGCGTTCGTCGTCGTCCGTACCGACCCGGACAGCGAGCGCCACAGGGGGCTCTCCTACCTGCTGGTGCCGATGGACCAGCCGGGGGTCGAGGTCCGGCCCATCGTCCAGATCACCGGCGGTTCGGAGTTCAACGAGGTCTTCTTCGACACCGCCGCCACCGACGCCGACCTGGTCGTGGGCGGCGTGGGCAACGGCTGGAAGGTCGCCATGGGCACGCTCGGCTTCGAGCGTGGTGCGTCGACGCTCGGCCAGCAGGCCGGCTTCCGCCAGGAACTCGAGGCGCTGACCGCCCTGGCGGCGGACACGGGAGCAATAGACGACCCGGTGCTGCGCCAGGACCTGATGCGCGCCCACAGCGAGCTCGAGATCATGCGCTGGAACAACCTGCGGATGCTCAGCGTCCTCGGGACCGGTGGTGCACCCGGCCCGGAGATGTCGATCGGCAAGCTCTTCTGGGCCACCTGGCACCGCCGTCTCGGCGAGCTCGGCATGAGGATCCGGGGCGCTGGCGGGATGGTCGCCGGATCAGCGGGCGATGCCGCGACGGTGTCGCCCGAGGATCCGCTCGGCCTCGGCTACGAACTCGACGGCCTACAGCGCACGTTCCTGTACAGCAGGGCCCACACCATCTACGCCGGCACCAACCAGGTGCAGCGCAACGTGATCGGGGAAAGGGTGCTGGGCCTGCCCCGCGGGCCCCGCTAGTTCCCGCTGCGACCGGGGTGCGTATTGTTGTAGTCGAGTCGTTGTAGTCGAGTCGTTGTAGTCGAGCGAACCGAGGAGAACCCGTGGCCGAGGCCTACATCGTCGATGCCGTACGAACCCCGACAGGCAAGAGGGGCGGTGGCCTTTCACAGGTCCACCCCGCCGACATCGGCGCCCATGTGATCAGCGCCCTGCTTGAACGCACCGGCGTCGACCCGATGGCGGTCGAGGATGTGGTGTTCGGCTGCCTCGACACCATCGGCCCGCAGGCCGGCGACATAGCCCGCACCGCCTGGCTGGCAGCCGGCCTCCCGGAGGCGGTTCCCGGAACCACCATCGACCGCCAGTGCGGGTCCGGCCAGCAGGCCGTCAGCTTCGCCGCCATGGGCGTCTGGGCCGGCGTGCAGGACCTGGTCGTTGCCGGTGGTGTCCAGAACATGAGCATGATCCCGATCGCTGCAGCCATGGAGGTGGCGGTGCCCTACGGCCACGAGGACCCGTTCTCGGGCTCGACCGGCTGGGTCGACCGCTACGGCACACAGGAGGTGTCGCAGTTCCGGGGCGCCGAGTTGATCGCCCAGAAGTGGGACATCACCCGCGAGGACATGGAGGCCCTGGCCCTTGCCAGCCACCAGCGGGCGGTCACGGCCATCGACGAGGGCCGCTTCGACGCCGAGGTCGTGCCGATGGCCGGTGTCGAACACGACGAGGGTCCCCGCCGAGGAACATCCCTAGAGAAAATGGCATCTCTGGCACCGCTGGTCGAAGGTGGGCGGCTCACCGCTGCGGTCGCCAGCCAGATCAGCGACGGTGCTGCGGCGCTGTTGATCGCATCGGAGCGGGCGGTCGATGAGCACGGCCTCACCCCGAGGGCTCGCATCCACCACGTCAGCGTGCGCGGAGACGATCCCATCTACATGCTGACCGGCCCCATCGCCGCCACCGCCTATGCGCTGGAACGCACCGGCATGTCGATCGACGACTTCGACCTCTTCGAGTGCAACGAGGCCTTCGCCTGCGTCCCGCTGGCCTGGATGCGCGAACACGACGTGCCACACGGGAAGGTCAACGTGAACGGCGGCGCCATCGCCCTGGGGCATCCGTTGGGCTGCACGGGCGCCAAGCTGATGACGACCCTGCTGCACGAACTCGAGCGCACCGGCGGCCGCTTCGGCCTCCAGACCATGTGCGAGGGCGGCGGCCAGGCCAACGTCACGATCCTGGAGCGGCTCTGATATCGGGCCTGCGCCTGGTTCGCCTCAGGCGATCCGGTCGATGAGACCCCAGTCGAGCGCCGTCGCAGCGTCGATCGCCTCACCTTCGAGGCACCAGGCCATCGTTCGCTGACGGCCGATCCTGCGGGGAACGCTGACCGTCCCACCGGCCCCGGGGATGAGGCCCATCGAGACCTCGGGCAGGCAGAATGTGGCATCGGCTCTGGCCTCCACCCGAAGGGCAAAGGTGGCCAGCTCGACACCGGCTCCAACCGCTGCCCCGTGCACCCGAACCGTGAGGCGGTCGGCCAGCCGGTCCATCCAGGGGGCGGCGTTGGCCGTCGTGCGGATGAGATGGGCGGTGGCCGGGTCGTCGACTCTGCCGAACTCGGCGGTGTCGCCACCGGCGCAGAACGCCGGACCGGCCCCGTCGAGGACGATGGGCCGGTCGTCGCCTGCGGCGAGTCCCCGCAGGGCCTCGACGAGGGCGTCGCGCATGGCCGCCGAGAACAGGTTGCGCAGGCGGGGGCGGTTGAGCGTGAGGTGCACCCGGGCGCCGTTGTCGTCGACGAGCACCGGCGGTTCCGGCTCGTCGGGTCGGACACGGCGGCCCCGACCGGACAGCCAGGCGGCGAACTCGGGCCCCGCTTGGAGCGTGGCGTAGGCGGTCGACTCGAGTAGGAGCGCCGCCTCGATCGGCAGCCCCTCGGAGGCCCGCAGCACCTGGGCGAGGGCGGTCGCAGCGTTCGGCCGACCGTGGACCGCCTCGGCCAGCAGGAGGGCTGAAGCCGGGTCGCCGGCGACGGCGTCGAATCCGGGGGCATCGCCACCGGGCGCAACGATCCCGATCGACACCACCGGGAGCAGCCCGAGCGGGTCGAGGGCATCGGCCGACAACAGGTGGGCATCGTCGACCACGATCGCCGGCACGCCCCGGAGTGCACCGGCGTCGAGGTCGGCGGTCGGACCCGAAAGCCGCTCGGAGGCCTCATCGGCCGACCACACGACGGGTGTCATGACAACAGTGTGGCCTGTTCCGACGGCCCCGTCAGGCGTCGCCGAGGTGCGCCAACTGCTCGCGCAGGACGCGCCGCAGGAGTTTGCCGGTGTCGTTGTAGGGCAGCCCTTCGAGGAACTCGACGTGGTCGGGGGTGCGGTTCGAACGCAACTCATGGCGCACGAGTGCGCACAGTTCATCGGCGGAAACGTCTGCGCTGACATACGCGACCACCGCCACGACGATGCGCTCGCCCCATTCACGGTCGGGGAGGCCGATGGCGGCAGCGTCGGCGACCGCCGGGTGCCGCAACAGCACCTCCTCGATCTCGCCCGGTGAGATGTTCTGGCCGCCCTTGACGATGACGTCGTCGATGCGGCCGGTGACGAACAGGAAGCCCTCGTCGTCCAGCCATCCGCCGTCGTTGGTGGGGAACCAGCCCTCTGCGGTGAGCCTCGAGCCCTGCCCCCGGTACTCGCCGGAGACCTGTTCGCCCCGGAGCCAGATGTCGCCCGGCTCGCGGTCCGGGGCCTCTGCGCCGGCCCCGTCGCGGATCGACACCTCGATGCCCGGGAGCGGCCGGCCCACGGACGCAAGGCGCCGCCGCACGTCCGGGTCGTCGCTGGCGACCGCTGCCCGGTGCTCGTCGGGTCCGAGCAGGGCGACCGTCGAACTGGTCTCGGTCAGCCCGTAGGCGTTGACGAACCTCGTGTCGGGGAGCAGGTCGAGCGCCTTTTCGATCACCGGCTGTGGCATGCGGCCTCCCCCGTACGAGAGCGCACGAAGGGTGGGGAGCCCGGGGGAGCCCGGGCCCTCGGCTTCGAGGTGTTCGACGATCCGGGCCAGCATCGTCGGCACGACCATGGCGCTGGTCACCCCCTCGGCACGGACCAGGTCGATCCATGCGCCGGGCTCGAAGGTCGGGAGCTGGAGCAGGCGGCGTCCGGCGAAGACGTTCGAGAGGATCGCCGCGATTCCGGCCACGTGGTACGGCGGGACGCTCACAAGGGCCGCCTCCTCCTCACCGGCCGAGCCGAAGTCGACGGATCCGAGGATGTAGGAGACCAGGTGGCGTTGGCGCAGGACAGCCGCCTTGGGGTCCCCCGTCGTGCCGCTGGTGAACAGCAGCACGGCCACGTCCTCGCCCTCGAACCTCCAGTCGGGTTCGACGGAACGGGTGGTCTGCAGTTCCTTCCACATGACGTCGCGGTCGACGACCCCGAGCCCGTCGAGCCCGTCGAGCCGACCGGTCGTGCCGGGCTGGGCGACGGCCAGGGCCGGCGATACCCGTCCGGCGAGCATGCGCAGCTCACCGTCTGGCAACCGGTAGTTGAGGGGGACGAAGGGGATCCCCGCCCAGGAGGAACCGAAGAGCAGCGCCGGAAGCGCCTCGGAGGAGACGTCGGCGAGCACCAGGTGCCCGGCCTCGACGGAACGGAGCCGGTCGGCGGTGGCGGCCGCCCGCCCGAACAGGTCGGCGAAGGTCAGGCCGTCGGCACGGGAGCCGACAGCCACACGGTCGGCGAAGCCACCGGCCGCCATCTCGAGCAGCATCATGAGGTTCACGGCAGTCTGTCTGTTCTGCTCGGGGGCGGGGGCCGATCCCTCAGTCGGAGGCGGGGAGGGGCTTGGCCTCCTTGAGGCCCAGCAGCGTGCCACCGACCCCCAGGGAACCGTCGCCGGGCTTGGTGCACAGGAGCTCGAGGGTGTCGTCGCCGTCGACGTAGCGCTTGCCGAGCAGCGAGCCATCGGCGGCCCCGGCGTCGGGAGAGCCGTCCGGACCGCTCCCGCCGGCGGCGACCACCGGGCTTGCACCGCATTCCAGGTCGACGTCGCCATCGGGGGCCCGGACGACGATCACCTCGGTGGTGCACACCTGGCTGGCCCAACGGCTCCCGGGCGTGAGTTCGGGCATTACGGCTCCTCGAAGATGGTGGGTGGGGTCCGATGATCGGTCACCGGACACCGTACGCGCCACTCCTGCCCCGGAATCGCCGCTGCCGTACGATTCGTCCACGATGTCGACGAATCGCGCCGGGCCCCTTCCGGTACTCCGCAGAGCGCTGGTCGAGGCTGTCGGACAGGTCGACGGTGCTGCAGCCACCTGGGCCGCCTCGGGTGCGATGGCGCTGACCGGGGCAGCCGACGGGCCGCCCCGACAGGTCCCGGGGTCGGTCGCAACCGGCCTCGAGGCGGCAGCGGAGGCGCTGCACCGCCTCGGTGGCCTTGCAGTGGACGGGCCGGCGCTGCTGGGCGAACGTGCAGCCATTGCCGGGCTGGGTCGTGGGGGGGCGACCTCGGTTGGTGGTAGCGCCCGTCTGCTCGAAGCTGCCGATGGACCGGTGTGTCTGAACCTGGCCCGACCCGATGACGTGGCAGCGTTGCCGGCACTGCTGGAGCAGGCGATCGACATAGACGACCACCGTGCCGTCCGCCGTGCGGTCGCCGGGTGCACCGGTGCGTGGCTGGCTGAGAGGGCCGACCTGTTGGGCGTGCCGTTGGGGGTACCCGGGACGGCACCCGACGGACCCTTCACCGCCCTCGCCGCAGGTGCCGGCTTCGAGCGCCCGGATGTCCCCCTGGTCGTGGAACTCGGCTCTTTGTGGGCGGCTCCCCTGTGCGGCGACCTCCTCAGACGCTCGGGCTGTCGGGTGGTGAAGGTCGAGGCCACCGGCCGGCCTGACGCCGCCCGCCGGGGGCCGGGGGAGTTCTTCGACCTGCTCAACGGCGGAAAGGCCTCGGTGGTACTCGACCTGCGGAGGCGCCCCGGACGCGAATCGCTCGCCCGACTGGTGGCCGCCGCCGACGTCGTCATCGAGGGCAGCCGGCCCCGGGCGCTCGCCCAACTCGGGGTCGACGCACACCGGGAGGTCGAACGGGGTGCCGTCTGGTTGTCGATCACCGGCTACGGGCGGACAGGCCCCCGTGCGGGGGGCGTGGCGTTCGGCGACGACGCCGCAGTCTCGGGAGGCCTGTTCCTCGAGGATCCTCTCGCCTTCGTGGCCGACGCCGTCGCCGACCCGTCGACCGGGCTGGTGGCGGCGGTCGCCGTGCTTGCAGCACTCGACAGCGGATCCGGCGTGGTGCTCGACGTGCCGCTGGCCGGCGTTGCCCGGTGGATGGCCCGAAGCGATCCAGTGCCAACCGGGCAGCATCACGCCGAGCCACCCCGGGCCAGGTTGATCGCTCCACGGGCGGCTGACCTCGGGGCCGATACCGCCCGCATGCTGCCCTGACTCCCGCTCTGACGGGCCGTCAGGCCTAAGGTGGGCACGTGAGCCAGAACCCGACGAACGAACCGGAATCCGTCCCCAGGGACGGGCTCGCGGCGGGGCTCGACGAACGGGCCGCCGACGGCCGCATGCCGGGGCGCCGCGGGCTCGCCACCCGACAACGTCTCCTCGACGCCACCGCAGAACAACTCGAGTCATGCGGCTACCGGGACCTCAAGGTCATCGACATCGCCCGCTCCGCCGGCACCTCGCCGGCCACCTTCTACCAGTACTTCCCCGACGCCGAGGCGGCGGTGCTGGTCAAGGCAGCGGTCCTGACCGAGGCATGGCACGAGGAGCTGAGACTCCTCATCTCAGAGCGCGACTGGTCCGGCAACCCCGATGCCGCCGCGCTCGAGGTGGTCGACGGGTTCCTCACCTTCTGGACCGACCACCGGGCGATCCTCAAGGTGCTCGACCTGGCCTCGATGGAGGGCGACTTCCGTTTCCGCGACCTGCGCACATGGCTGCTCAACGGGGCCACCAACTCCCTCATGGACCTGGTCGAGGCGCACGGCAGCGACATGGACCCGAAGGCGGCGGCCGGCGTGATCATCGCCATGCTGGCCCACGTGGCCAACCACCGGCCCGGCCTCGAACGGTGGGGCGTCGACCACGATGCCCTCGTCGCGACGGTGGCGGGCATCCTGCGTCACGCCGTCATCGGCTGACCTGCCTCTGCGTGCGCCCGCCGCTACCCTGCGCCCGGTGACGCACCGAGTCAGGTTCGCCCCGTCTCCCACCGGCTACCTCCATGTCGGCAGTGCCCGCACGGCCCTGTTCAACTGGCTGCACGCCCGCTCGACCGGCGGCACCTTCGTACTGCGGATCGAGGACACCGATGCCGAGCGCAACCGTCCCGAGTTGACCGAGGCGCTGCTCGCCGAACTCGAGTGGCTGGGCCTCGACTGGGACGAGGGCCCGTACTACCAGTCGGAGCGACGGGACCGCCACCGCGAAGTCGTCGAGGACCTGCTGGTTAGGGATCTGGCCTACCTCTGCGACGCCGACAACAACGAGGTCGCCGGCACGACCCTGTCCGACGGGCTGGCCGTCCGCTTCCGGATGCCCGAGGGCCGCACCGTGGCCTTCGACGACATCGTCCGCGGGGAGGTCTCCTTCGACACCTCCGACCTCGAGGACTTCGTCATCTGGCGATCGAACGGTTCGCCGATGTTCCTGTTGGCCAACGCCGTCGACGACGCCGACATGGACATCACCCACGCCATCCGCGGCGAGGACCTGCTCTCGGGCGTGCCCAAGGTGCTCCTGCTGCTCGACGCCATGGGCGCACCTCACCCCGCCTATGCCCACCTGCCGCTGCTGGTCAACGAGTCCCGCCAGAAGCTGTCCAAGCGGCGCGACGACGTGGCGATGGGCGATTTCCGGGACCGGGGCTACCTACCGGAGGCGATGGTCAACTACCTGGCGCTGCTGGGCTGGGGCCCGCCCGACGATGTCGAGGTGCGGCCCATCGGTGAGATCGTCGAGCTGTTCCGGATCGAGGACGTCAACAAGGCGGCCGCATTCTTCGACCTGCGCAAGCTTGAGCACGTCAACGCCACCCACCTCCGGGGGCTCGCCAAGTCGGACTTCATCGAACGGGCGGGCCCGTGGCTGGCGGAGGCACCATGGGAGCCCGAACGCTTCGACCCTGATGTATTCGACCGCATGGTCGACCTGGTCCAGGAGAAGCTGCGGACGCTCGGCGACGTGGTCCGGTTCGTCGACTTCCTGTTCCTGGACGACCCCGTCGACGACCCCGATTCGTGGCGGAAGGTGATGGTCGACGGACCCCTGGCCGCCGAGATGCTCGGCGGCGCAGCGGCTGCCCTGGGGGAGTGCCCCTGGGAGGCCGAGGCGGTCAAGCAGGCCGTGTTCACGGTGGGCGAGGGGCTGGGGCTGAAGCTGGGCAAGGCACAGGCGCCTGTCCGGGTGGCGGTGACCGGTCGCATGGTCGGGCCACCGCTGTTCGAGACCATGGCCGAGTGCATGGAACGCTCCGAGGTACTGCGGCGCATCGACGTGGCCCGGGCGAGGCTCTGACCCGGGACGGAGCAGGTCGGAGCGGGGCGGCGCCCGGGGAGCGGAGGCTCGTCGGGCGAAAGGCGAGCCGATCGAAAGGTGAGTGACGTTACGCTGATGCCGCCCTCCGGGGCCCACCTTCGGGGGTGGTGTAATTGGCAACACAGCTGGTTCTGGTCCAGTCGTTGAGGGTTCAAGTCCTTCCCCCCGAGCAATTTCCTGAGCGAGACGCGGCCTGAACGGCTATCGCTACACTGAGCGCCGCCCACGGACCCGATGGTCGCATCGGCCGTGGGCACTGTCACCGGCCCCGTTCGTCTAGAGGCCCAGGACGCCAGGTTCTCAACCTGGTAACACGGGTTCGAATCCCGTACGGGGTACATGCCACCAGAGCCGGTCCTCACGGGCCGGCTCTGTCGCTTCCGGACGCCCGAGCCGCTTGCCTACCCCGAGCCGCTTGCCTACCCCAACAGGTGTCGGACGTGTGCGGCTTCGTTTACGCAGCGCACGGTCCGCAGCCCGTTCGACGAGGCGGTCACCCGCAGGATCCCGCAGTAGTCGTGGAGGATGGCGAACGGGTCGTCGTAGCCGAGGATCGACTGAAGGAAGACGCCCATCACCATTCCGTGGCAGTACACGGCGACGGTGCGTCCCCGGTTCTGTTCCACGATACCGTCGAAGGCGTCGGTGACACGTCGTCGAAAGGCCGGATAGTCGCCGCCGAACACCGACTCGCGGTCCTCGAGGAACTCGCGCACGATCACGTGGTCGTCGTCCATCTCCTCGGCGGGAACGTATTCGGAGCGGTGCCGATCTGATTCCTCGAGGTCGGCCAGGAGTTCCGGGTCTAGACCCAGTTGCAGCGCAAGGGGGGCGGCCGTCTCGACAGCCCGGCGCATCGAGCTGGTGACGATGTGGTCGATGGACTCTTCGCCCTCCCCGGCGAGCAGGTCGGCCGTCGCCTGCGCCTGGAGTCGACCGATCCCGGAGAGGGGAGGGTCGGCGCCCTCGCCTTCCGGGCGGGTTTCAGCCTCAGGACGGGCATGTCGGACGATCAGCAACTCCACGGCGCCGGAGCCTACGGGCCGATGCCGGTCGACGTTCGGGTCGGGGCGTGGTGGTGCACGGGGCGACCCACGAGACAAACCGCATCCGGGGGAGTAGGTTCCGTGTCGAACAACGGGTCCGTTCCGTCGGACCCCGTCACGGCTTTCCGGCGGTAGGGCCCCTCAGAACGGGCCGGCGCATCAACGGGCCATTGCCGCACTCCCGCCGAAGCGGCAACGCCCGGTGTCGACCCCAGATCGGCCCCCGGTACCCGCCACCGGGGGTCGATCGCGTGCCGGTGGGGTCGGCCTCGATGAACAGTGCCGGCCCCGGTACCCGCCGCCGACTGTTCGACGGCTCGCCGGTTCCGTCGGGATGGGCGGATTTGAACCGCCGACCCCCTGCTCCCAAAGCAGGTGCGCTGCCTGGCTGCGCCACATCCCGGTTGCTTGAGTGTAGGAGTCGACAGGGTCTACGCTCCTGATGTCATACATCGGGCACCACGAAGTAATGTCCGTACAACCTGACCAAGGAGTTTCCATGGTGTTGCGGCGGTTGTCGATTCTCGTCTTTGCGGTGCTCGCACCGCTGGCCTCCGTGCTGGCCACCCCGGCTGCGGCACAGGACGAGTGGCCCCAGTATTCGCGCGACGACGCCTCGGGCTGCGACATCACGACATACGAGGACGGTGCGTGGGACCAGTCCTGCGACGACGGGAGCTACGGGTCCAACTGGACGGACGGATCGGGCTACAGGTACGACGGGCCCTCGGGTTGCCAGGTCGACTGGGACTCGACGGGAGCTACCACCTACGACTCGTGCGCAGAGGGCAGCGACGACGGCGGAGGCGGGGACAACTCGTGGTACGACGAGGGCTCCGGATGCTGGATCTTCGACTACGGCGACGGCAGCGGTGACCAGAACTGTGACGACGGTAGTTGGGGCTGGAACTCGACCGACGGTGCAGGTGCCTGGTACGACGCCGGCTCGGACTGCTACAACGAGTGGGATTCTTCGGGGGCGACGGTCGACAGCTGGTGCGGCGGCAGCGACGGCGGCGATCCGGGAGGCGACGGCAGCGTCTACGAAGAGGACACGGGCTGCTGGGTCAACGACTACGGCGACGGCAACAACGACCAGAACTGCGACGACGGCAGTTGGGGCGGCAACTCGGGCGACGGCTCGGGCTACTGGTTCGATGGTCCCTCGGGTTGCTACAGCGAATGGGATTCCTCGGGATCCATCACCGACGAGTGGTGCGACGACGGCGGCGGTGGCGATGGCGGTGGCGGCGGCGACCAGTCGGGCGAGTACAACGAGGCCACGGGTTGCTGGGTCAACACCTGGGACGGCGGCGAGGACTGGAACTGCGACGACGGATCCCGCGGTTCACAAAACGACGACGGATACTCCAGCGAGTACGACCCTGACACCGGCTGCGAGACCCAGACCTACTCAGACGGCAGCGAGAGCGGCTGGTGCGACGACGGATCGAACTGGTACGTCGACAGCGACGGAAACACTTCCGGCTCGACGTACGACGAGTCCACGGGCTGCTACACCGAGACTCGGGGCGACGGGTCGGTCCAGACGCGTTGCGAGTCCTACGACGAGGCCACCGGCTGCACCATCACGACGTACAGCGACGGCAGCGAGAACGCCTGGTGCGACGACGGATCGAACTGGAGTACCGACAGCGACGGCGGCCGTTCGGAGTCGAGCTACGACGAGGCCACCGGCTGCTCGATCACCGTGAGCGACGACGGCAGCGAGAGCGGCTGGTGCGACGACGGCTCCAACTGGTGGGAGGACGCCTCGGGCAACCGCCAGGAGAGCAGCTACGACGAGGAGACCGGCTGCTACACGGAATCCGAATGGGACGGTTCCATCCGCACCCGCTGCGAGGAATTCGACGAGGAGACCGGCTGCAGCACCACGACCTACAGCGACGGCAGTGCCAACGTCTGGTGCGACGACGGCTACAACTCGTGGACCGACGAGTTCGGCAACACCTCGGAGTCGAGCTACGACGAGGAGACCGGCTGCAGCATGACCACCAACTCGGATGGCAGCTCCAACATGTGGTGCGAGGACGGTCGGGGATCGAACATCGACCAGTTCGGCAACGAGGAAACCTGGAACGAGGAATACGACGAAGAGACCGGCTGCCGCACGACCACCCGCTCGAACGGTTCGGCCGACACCTGGTGCGACGACGGCTCCGGTTCGTACACCGACGAATACGGCCGGTCCGAGTCCTGGATGAGCAGCTACGACGACACAACCGGCTGCACGACCGAGGAGCGTTCCGACGGGACCGTGAACATGTGGTGCGACGACGGCTCCAACATGTGGACCGACGAGTTCGGCAACACCAGCTCCACGACCTACGACGAGGCGACCGGTTGCAGTGTCACGATCAACTGGGATGGCTCCAGCAATACCTGGTGCGAAGACGGATCCGGTTCTTGGACCGATTCACGCGGCAATTCCGAACAATGGTCGGAGGTCTACGACGAGGAGACCGGCTGTCGCACCAACACCTACAGCAGCGGTATGTCCGACACCTGGTGCGACGACGGCTCGGGCTCCCGGACCGACGAGTTCGGCCGCACCGAGTCCTGGACGCAGGTCCGTGACGAGGAGACCGGCTGCACCACCGAGACCTATACCAACGGTTCCACCAGCCAGTGGTGCGACGACGGGTCCAACGTGTGGACCGACGAGTTCGGCAACACCTCCAAGTCGACCTACGACACAGCCACCGGCTGCAGTGTCGAAACCCGCTCTGACGGCAGTTTCTCGAAGTGGTGCGACGACGGCACCAACGAGTGGACCGACGAGCACGGCAACAAGTCGGTGAGCCTCTACGACCACGAGTCAGGCTGTTCGACAACCACCGAATGGGACGGCTCGACCAGCGTCTGGTGCGAAGACGGCTCGGGTTCATGGACCGATTCCCAGGGACTCGTGCAGACCTGGAACGAGGTCCGTGACGACGAGACCGGCTGCACCACCCAGAGCTACTCGGATGGATCGACCAACGTCTGGTGCGACGACGGCTCGGGTGCCTGGACCGACCCGCACTCGGGCGAAACCGTCACGTGGTCGGCGGCGGTGTACGACCCGGATACCGGATGCACCACCGAGGAGCGCTCTGACGGATCGACCAACTCCTGGTGCGACGACGGTTCCAACTTCTGGACCAACTCCGACGGCTCTACCTCTACCTGGGACCAGGCGACGGGTTGTTCCGAGACGCTCAACGCCGACGGTTCCAGCAACGTCTGGTGCGAGGACGGCACCGGCTCGTGGACCAGCGCCGACGGCTACCACGAGGAGTGGACCAGCACCTACGACCCGGATACCGGGTGCACCTCCGAGGAGCGCACCGACGGCTCCAGGAACATCTGGTGCGAGGACGGCAGCAGCACCTGGGTCGATGTGGACGGCTCCGAACACAGCTCGTTCTGGGACGATGAGACTGGCTGCCAGATCGACGAGAACGCCGACGGCTCCAAGAGCGCATGGTGCGACGACGGCACCGGCTGGTGGCAGGACACCGACGGTGAAACCGAGTCCTGGGCGCCGCCCGTCTACACCTACGACGACGACACAGGCTGCTCCACCGACTCCTACAGCGACGGCACCAGCTTCACCTGGTGCGACGACGGACGGACGATCTGGACCGATGTGGATGGAACCATCGATGAATGGATCCCGCCGACCGCGGTGGCCAACAGCGACGGCTCCACGACCATGACCTGGTCGGACGGCACGGTCGAGACGGTGCAACTCGACGGTTCCTCCAGGACCGCATATCCCGACGGGTCCTGGGAGGAGTTCAGGACACGCGGCGATGGCGCCGAGGTCTGGACCTACTCCGACGGCTCGAAGTGGGTCGTGTTCCCGGACGGAAAGGCTCAGTACACAGATCCGTTCGGCGAGACCTCGTCCACATCCACGATCGGGTCTGGTGACCAGGCCGCCGAGGTAACCACCTACGAGGACGGTTCGACCTGGACCGCATACGCCGACGGCCGGGAGGTCTGGACCGAGTCCACCGGCTACACCTATGAGACCACGGTCGACCCGGCGACAGGGATCAGGACCACCAGAGAGTCGGACGGCTCTGTCAGGGTCGAACGACCCGACGGGAGCTTCGAATACCGCCATCCGGATGGCACGGTCGATGTCGGCAGCCTCAACGAGGGCGGCGACCTCGTGGTCCGCAATGCCGACGGATCCACCGAGATGGTCCGCGCCGACGGATCCAGCACCTGGTCCGACGAATGGGGCAACAACCACACGACCGTCATCGAAGAGGACGGCGGCCGGTTCACCATCCACAGCGATGGCTGGGAAGAGACCCGGACGGCCGACGGTTCGGTGACCGTGCGCACCAGCCCATCGGGGGCGACAGAGACTGAGATGGTGCTCGCCGACGGCACGGTGCTGATCGTGTACTCGGACGGTTCTGAGGAACGGTTCAACCCGGACACGGGGATTACGACCTTCACTGATTCGAGCGGAGCGGTCTACAAGACGCGTGAGCAGTCCGACGGCACGATCGTGGCCAGCGATGCCGGCGGCAGCGTCACGGCCTTCAACCCGAAGACCAGGGTCTCGACCCACGTCGAGGGCGACGGTGGCGAACAGGACACCACTCGTCTGGCCGACGGCTCGACACGGACCGTCCTTCCTGACGGCACCGAGATCGTGACCGCCCCCAACGGTGCCCAGACGGTCACACACGCGGATGGATCCACCAGTTCTGTCGCGATCACGACCAACGGGAAGCTGATCGAATCGCAGGACGGCTCGATGGCCAGGGTGTCGACGGGCGATACCGGCGAGTTGCAGGTTGCCTACGACTACGTGGAGGGCGCAGGCGGAATCGAATCGCTTACCGCCAACCCGGAGGACGGCACCATCGACGTCGTCATGGGCAACGGTGATGAACTCGTCGTCACCATGGGCACGGACGGCTCCATGACCGTCGAGTCGCCCATCGGCACCCGCACGTTCGACTCAGCGGGAGCGGTGATGGGTGCCGTGTCGACTGCCACAGCGACCGACGGGTCCACAGAGATCACCTCCGAAAGCGGCGCCACGTCCAGCATCTCGTCCGACGGCCTGACCATGACGGTCGAGTCCGCCGACGGCACGAGTGCGGTGTCCACCAAGACCAGCTCAGGGGTCACGGTCGAGGTCGATGGCGTCACCTACACCTACGACTTCGCGTCCGAGGGTGCGACATCCTCCGAGGATGGATGACGAGATGACCATGTGCAAGCGGGCGATCAGAGGGGATTCGGTAATGGGGGGCAGCGGAATCAGGCGAAGTTGGAGCAGGTGGCTCCTGTTGGCGGCAGCCCTGGTGGTACTCGGGGCGTGCGGTGGCGGCGGTGACGATGCCACGGAACCGACGACCACGACGACAGCCACCACGACCACATCCGGCACGGAAGACGAGACCACGACCACGACCGGCACGGAAGACGAGACCACGACCACGACGACCGTCACCACGACAACCGAGTCCGTGGAGGAACCGGATGCCGACGGCCAGGAGTGTGTCCTGGTTCCGAACGGTTCGTGCAGCGGCGCCGACTTCTCTGGACAGGACCTTGCCGGTGCGGTCATCCCCGGCATAGACCTGATGGGCGCCAACCTCGAGGGAGCGATCCTCGACGGGGCGCTGATGGTCGGCGCCGACCTGACCGGCGCCAACCTGGCAGGTGCATCGATGTCCAACACCAACCTGGCCGGTGCGACGCTCAGCGAGGTCAGGGCGCCTGCTGCGATGTTCTTCCACACGGACCTGTCGCACACCGACATGACCCGTTCCGATCTGACTGCGGCCATGATGGTCGAGGCCGACCTCAAGTCGGCCAACATGACCGGTGCCCGGGTCGAAGGCATGATCGACCGGCGTTCTTTCTGGTGCAGCACCATCGGTAGCAACGGAACCCTCCGCAACGACAGCTGCCAGGGGGGCGACTGAAGCTGGTTGCGGTCAGCGGAGGCCTGCGGTGAGCGACCCCATCTACGATGCCCGGACCTTCTGGGAACTGCTCGAACGCCGTGTGGCGTCGACGCCAGATCGCAAGATGCTGATCGACACCGAGGGGCGCTCGCTCACGTTCGCAGATGTGAAGGCGGCAGCCGAGCGCGTTGCGACCGGCTTCGCCGCCATGGGCGTCGGTGCGGGTACGGCGGTGACCTGGATCCTGCCCACCCGCATCGAAACCGTCGTTGCCTCGCTGGCGCTCTCCCGGCTAGGAGCCGTCCAGAACCCGATCCTCCACATATATCGGGAGCGTGAGGTCGGCTTCTGCATCCGACAGACAGAAGCTGATCTGGTGCTCATGCCAGGCGAATGGGGGGGCTTCGACTACACGGCAATGGTCGAACGGGCGACCGCCGACCTCGAGGCGCCACCGAGGATCCTGGTCGCCTACGACTCACTCCCAGAGGGAGACCCGTCGGAACTGCCACCCATACCCGATTCCCATGATGAGCCGATCCGGTGGATCTACTACACGTCCGGGACGACCTCCGACCCAAAGGGGGTCATGCACAGCGACGCCAGCCTGATGGCCGGGGGAGTAGGGCTCGCCGGGGCGCTCGGCATGCAGGCCGACGATGTCGGATCGATCGCCTTCCCCTACTCGCACATCGGCGGTCCCGACTACCTGGTCTGCCTGCTGGCAAGCGGGTTCCCGGCTGTGCTGGTGGAGAAGTTCGACCTGCTGCCCACGATCGAGGCGTACCGTCGCCTCGGCGTGACAATGGCCGGGGGGAGCACGGCGTTCTACACGATGTTCCTCAACGTCCAGCGCCAGACCCCGGACGAGCCCATCATCCCGACGCTGCGCCTTCTGTCGGGCGGCGGTGCGCCCAAGCCACCCGAGGTGTTCTTCGAGGTGCAGGCGGAGATGGGAATACCCGTTGCGCACGGCTACGGCATGACCGAGAGCCCCATGATCTGCCAGGGGTCACCCCACGACACCGACGACCAACTTGCCCACACCGACGGGGCACCGGTCTTCGGCGCCGAGGTGAGCGTCGTGCGGCCCGACGGCTCCACCTGTGACCCGGGGGAGGAGGGCGAGGTCTTCATCGCCGGACCCCAGCTGTTCAGGGGCTACCGGGACGCATCGCTGGATGCTGATGCATTCGACGAACAGGGCCGCTTCCGCAGCGGCGACCTCGGTGTCATGCGCGAGGACGGTCACCTCACCCTCACCGGCCGTGTCAAGGACATCATCATCCGGAAGGGTGAGAACATCTCCGCCAAGGAGGTCGAAGACGTGCTGTTCGCCCACCCGTCGGTCAACGCCGTCGCCGTGATCGGGCTCCCGGACGCCGAACGGGGAGAGCGGGTGTGTGCCGTCGTCGAGACCACCGACGGCGCAGAGCCGCTCACCTTCGACGACATGGTCGGTGCCTGCGGGTCTGCAGGGCTGATGCGCCAGAAGGTTCCCGAACAACTGGTCGTCTACGGAGGCGCCCTGCCCCGCAACGCCACGCTCAAGATCCTCAAGTACGAACTGCGCGACGAACTGGCAGAGGTTCCCTGGCCGTAGGCCCGGGCTCGGGGAGATCGGCTCAGCGGCCCCCGAAGACGGGATCGCGCCGCCCCCGGAAGGCGGCCACCCCCTCGGCGGCGTCTTCGGTGACGGCCAGTTCGGACTGGACGGGCCCGAGGGCGGCGATCGCTGCCTCCTCGCCCTCCTGGACGTAGCGCAGCGAAGAAGCCTTGGTGGCCCGGACCGCCAGCGGAGCACCCTGACAGATGACCTCGGCGAGCTCGAGCGCCCGGTCGAGCTCCGACCCGGTGGGAACGACCTCCTGCACGAGTCCGATCCGGTGGGCCTCGGTGGCGTCGAACTCGTCGGAGGTGAGCAGGTGGTACATGGCGTTGCCCCAACCGCCCCGTTGGACGAAGCGGATGGTCGCACCGCCGGCGGCATGGATGCCGCGCAGCGGCTCGTGTTGACGGAAGCGACAGTCGGCGGCGGCGACCACGATGTCTCCTGCCAGCATCATCTCAATGCCGAGCGTGTAGGTGTAGCCCTTGACCGCCGAGACGACCGGCTTGCGGCACCTGCGGCCGAGTGCGGTGGGGTCCACCAGGTCGGGTCCCCTGCGGCGGTCACCCGACTTCATGCGCTCGGTCCACATCGGCAGGTCCAGGCCGGCTGTGAAGTGGTCGCCGTGGGCAAACAGCACGCCGCACCAGAGGTCGTCGTCCTCGTCGAGGCGTGTATACGCGACGGCCAACTGCCGGCTCATCTCCGGCGTGAAGCCGTTCAACTTGGCCGGCCTGTCGATGCCCATGAGGAGGATCCGGCCCCGGTCCTCTGTGGTGATCCGGCCCTCGTCGGGGTCGGGGTTCTGGTTCATCGGCGCGTGCCCTTTCTGGATAGGTCGCCCTACACGTTGCACACGCCTGAACGGGTGTGGAAGATCCCCGGGTTCAGGCTGCTGCGGCCCTCTCGGCCTCCCGGTCGAGCAGCTTCTGTTTCACGAGTTCACCGAAGGCGTAGCCGCCCAGGCTGCCGTCGGTCCGAAGGACACGGTGGCAGGGGACCAGCACCGGGATCGGGTTGCCGCCTAGTGCAGTTCCGACCGCACGCACCGCGTTGGGACGGTGGATCACCTTGGCTATCTCGGCGTAGGTGCGGGTTTCTCCGGGTGGAACCCCGAGGCATGCCTCCCAGACAGATCGCTGGAACGGCGTGGCGCCCGAGAAGTCGAACGTCAACTCGTCGCGGCGCCCGGTGGCGAATGCACGCTCGATGGCGTCGTAGAGGTCGTCAGGCAAGTCGTCGCCCCGGGCAGCGGGTCGGCCGGTGCGGTCGTGGAGCTCTTCGCGGAAGCGGGCGAAGGTGATGAGGTTGGCGAAGGCGCTGCCGCAGATACCGCGGTCGTTGTGCGCGATCCACAGCCCCCCGACCGGTCCCGCTACCTGGGCGATCTCGTCAACCGGCTCCGGCCATGTTCCCGAACCACCGCCTCCGCCGTCTTCTCCTGCTTCGGTGGCCTCCAAGGTCCCTGTCATGTGTCCCCCATCGGTTGCTCTCCGGCGGGTCCGTCGGATTGACCGTAGGTTCGCGCAGATTTGCGACGAGTGCGAGCCATGGCGAGAATTATTTCTTGCGGCGTCGTCCCGTGCAAGGGGTCAGTCGGCATCGTCACCTGCGTCATCGGCGAGCCCGGTGCGTACGATCACAAGCGGGCACGGGCTGTGGTGGGCGATGGCCTGGCTGACCGAACCGAGCCGCAGGCCGGCGAAACCGCCGCGACCGCGGTTGCCGACGACAAGCATGTCCGCACCCTCGGATACACGCATCAGGGTGTCGGCGGCCCTGCCCTTCACAAGGCTGCGCCGGACCTCGACGGCAGGGTGGCCGGCAGCGTCGAGAGCCGACTCGATGACGTCGCCCTGCATTCGCTCGATCTCGGCGACCAGGTCGAAGGAGTCGAGGGGGACGTAGCCGAGGTCCGGGGCGGCCGGCACATAGGTGGGGGAGTAGGCCGTCACAACCTCGACGAAGGCGTCCCGGAACGCTGCCTCCTCGAGGGCCCAGATGAGGGCAGCCCGGGCATATCCGGATCCTTCGACTCCGACGACGATGCGTCGCTCAACCATTGGTGCCTCCCTTGTGTCTCGAAGCCGGCGTCAGTTCGGGACGCCTGTGCCGATGGTACCCGAGACGCTGATCCTGATGTTCAGATGAGGGTGCCTGCGACCTTGTCGGCTGCTTTGTCCTCGGAGATGTTCAGGGCGAAGGCCAGTTCTGATACGAGGACGCTGTGGGCCTTGGTGTAGAGGGTCTTCTCGCCGGCGGAGAGGCCCTTGGCGGCCTCCCGGAGGGCGAGGTTCCGGACGACCTCGGCGACCTGGTAGACGTCGCCGCTCTTGAGCTTCTCCTGGTGGTTCTTGAAGCGCCGGGACCAGTTGGCCGGCTCGCGGACGTCGCGCTTGCGGAGCACCTCGAAGAGGTCCTCGACGTCGGCCTTGGCGATGGGCCAGCGCATGCCAACCTCTTCGGCCATGTCGACCGGGACCGAGAGGGTCATCTCGCCGTGCGCCATCTGGAGTACGAGGTACTCGCGCTTCTCGCCGAAGGCCTCGCGCTTCACCTTCTTCTTGATGATGGCGGCACCATGGTGTGGGTAGACGACCTTGTCGCCGGGCTTGAAGGACACAGGAGTCTCCGTGGGGGCAGTCTGGACTACAGGGGGAAGAGGGGGACCCTTGAGGATAGCGGGCAGCGGGCGGCCTCGGTGGAGGCGTCAGGCTCCGAGCCGCTCGCGGGCCAGGCGGCTGCGTTCGAGGAGGTGTTCGGGAACGCCGTGGCTGTTGCCCGTTGCGGGTCCGTCGGCACCGTCTTCGCCGGTTGCTGCGTCCTCGCCCACGGAGTCGGGGTGGAGCTTCGTCGATTCTCGGTCGATGCGGAACTGCGGCCAGTCCCGTCGCTGCGCCAACTGGTCGTGGCTGACGCCACCGAGGTCGATGCCGTTGTCGAACGACACCCAGTACCGGTACCAGGAGACGCCGTTGGCCACCCGGACCTTGCCGACCGTTCCCTCCGGAACGCCCGGCAGGTCGACGGCGGCGACGACCTTGGCAAAGCGTCGGATCGGTTGGCTGCGATCGATGGTTCGGGGCATGGGGTCTCCCTGGATGCGACGGTTGCGTGGAATCTAGTGGTGGGCTGCCTGCAGCAGGTGCTTCAGGCGCCCAGCCGGCGGCCGGTCACCACGGCGTCGACGACAAGATCGATCAGGTCGTCGATGGCGACGTCGTCGCCTTCGCCGGACGAGCGGCGGGTGAACTCGACGCTTCCCCTGTCGAGGCCCCTCGGACCGATCGTGACCCTCAGCGGGATGCCGATCAGCTCGGCATCGGCGAACTTCACGCCCGGCCTGGCGTCACGGTCGTCGAGCAGGACGTCGATGCCCGCTGCCGTGAGGTGGTCATGCCAACGCCCGGCGAGGTCCATCGAGGGTTCGTGGTCGACCTTGACGACAGTAAGCACGACCTCGTAGGGGGCGATGGCAACCGGCCAGACGAGCCCGGCATCGTCGTGGTGGACCTCGGCGACCGCCGCCATGGCACGACCGACGCCGATGCCGTAGGAGCCCATCGTCGGGGTGCGGGAGTTGCCCTCGGCGTCGAGGACCGACATGTCCATGGCCTCGGCGTACCTGCGACCGAGCTTGAAGATGTGCCCGGCCTCGATGCAGCGGACGACCTCGAGGGGAGCGCCACAGTCGGAACACGGTTCGCCATCGAGGATCCCCCGATGGTCCAACCAGTGGTCGACCGTTATGTCCCGCCCGACGTCTACGCCTTCGAGGTGGAAGCCGTCGTCGTTGGCGCCCGTAGTCATGCCGGAACGTCCCCGGAGGGCGAGGTCGGCATAGATGGTCGGCCCATCGACGCCGACGGCTCCGAGGCTCCCGGGTGAGGCACCGAGGGCGTCGCGGATGCGGTCGGGCTCGGCGGGGCGCAGGTCGCCCGCACCGGTGGCGTCCGCGAACTTCTGCTCGAGGAACGGGTGGTCGCCGCGCAGCAGGATCAGGACAAGGTCCCCGTCGACCTCGTAGACGAGCGTCTTGACCTGGTGCTCGGGCGGATGGCCGACTTCTGCGAGGGCGGCGATCGTGTGAACGCCCGGCGTCGGGAAGCGCACCGGTGCCGCACCGCCGGGCCGGTTCTCTACCGGTGCGGTGGCCGCCGAGGCGCGCTCGACGTTGGCCGCATAGCCACAATCGGCACAGCGGGCGACATCGTCCTCGCCGGCAGGCGATTCGACCATGAACTCGATGGATGCACTTCCTCCCATGGCTCCCGAGGAGGCCTCCACCGGATGGGCATCGAGGCTGAGCCTGGCGAAGATGCGGGTGTAGGCGAGGTGGTGCAGGTCGAACGAGCGGTCGAGGCCGGCGTCGTCGATGTCGATGGAATACGAGTCCTTCATGGCGAACTCACGAACGCGCAGAAGGCCCGACTTGGGGCGGGGCTCGTCGCGGAACTTGGTCTGGATCTGGTACCACATCTGCGGCAGGTCCCGGTAGGAGGAGAGCTCGAGCCCGATGAGGGCGATGACCTCCTCATGGGTCATGCCGAGGACCAGGTCGGCGCCCCTGCGGTCGACCAGGCGGAACATCTCGTCGCCCATGGACTCCCAGCGCCCCGACTGCTGCCAAACCGACGCAGGGTGCATGGCTGGCAGCAGCAGCTCCTGGGCGCCTATGGCGTCCATCTCCTGGCGGATGACCTCGGCGACCTTGCGGTGGACGCGCCAACCCAGCGGCAGCATCGAGTAGTGGCCTGACTGGAGTTGTCGGATGAAGCCACCGCGCACCAGCAGGCGGTGGCTGACCGCCTCGGAGTCGGCCGGGGCGTCGCGCAGTGTCGGGATGAACAGGGTCGACCAACGCACGGGCCGTGCCTCCTCTTCGGATACGGACGCGCCACCCTAGCGATCGGCCCCCGCTGCGCCGCGGCGAACGGGCCTGCGCGAGACTTGGGCCATGAGCGAAATCACCGCCGAACAGGTCCGAGGAGAACTTTCCAGCTGGCTGGACGAGAACTGGGACCCGGACCTGACGGTCCGGGACTGGTGGATCCGTCTCGCCGCCGACGCCTGGGCGCACCCTGCCCTTCCGGAGGCCGCCGGCGGGCGGGGCTACGGCAGCGCACAGATGTCCGCTTTCAACGCCACGATGGCCGACGTCGGCGTGCTGGGTCCGCCGATGGGCCTCGGCTACATGCTGGCGGCACCGACCATCGCCATGCACGGCACCCAGGATCAGGTCGACCGGTTGGTCGCACCGATCCTCGACGGATCGGCTGGCTGGTGCCAGCTGTTCTCGGAGCCGGGGGCAGGCTCAGACCTTGCCGGCCTGCAGGCCAGGGCGGTGCGCGACGGCGACGAGTGGATCGTCACCGGCCAGAAGGTGTGGACCTCGGGTGGCCAGGTGGCAGACAAGGGCATGCTAATCGCACGCACCGATCCGGACCAGCCCAAGCACCAGGGCATCACCTATTTCGCCATCGACATGGACCAGCCGGGCATCGAGGTCCGTCCGCTTCGCGAGATGACCGGCGATGCGCTGTTCAACGAGGTGTTCCTGGACGAGGCCCGGGTGTCCAACGATGATGTGATCGGCGGGCTCGGCAACGGGTGGGCGGTGGCCAACACCACGCTCGCCGTCGAACGGGCCAGCCTGGGTGGCGGGGGCAAACGGCCCGTTGCGGTGACCGGTGGCCCCAAGGCCGGGCGACTCGAGAACCGGGTCGGGGACCTGCTCGAAAGGCCGCCCAGGGGGCCCGACGGCTCCGGGGGTCGGGGGATCACCACCGACCTGCTGGTCGACCTTGCCAAGAACCGGGGCGTGCTGGGTGATCCGGTCGTTCGGCAGGCGATGATGCGTCTGCACATCCTGGGCGAGGTGAACCGCTGGAACATGCTGCGTGCCCGGGCTGGTGGCGGCCGTACAGGCGGCGAGGGCAACATGGCGAAGTTGGCCATGAGTGAACTGGTCCGCCAGAGCCGCGAGGTCGGGAACCTCGTCAACGGTGCCGACGGCATGCTCGACCACACCGACAGTTCCACCGGGGGCATCGTCCAGGAGATGACGCTCTTCTCGCCGGCGCCGTCGATCTACGGGGGCACCGACCAGGTTCAGCGCAACATCATCGGCGAGCGCGTGCTCGGCCTTGCCAAGGAGCCGGGTCCGGCCAAGGGCACCCCCTTCCGCGACCTGCCGCAGAACTGATCCTCGGGGCCGACCGTTTCAGCAGGCGGCCAGGTGGGCGAGGATCGCCTGTCTGACCGCCCCTGGTTCCTCCAACATGAGCATGTGTCCCGAGTTCGCCAACTCGACGACTCCGGGCGGCTCGTTGAAGGCCTCCTCGAGTGCCCGTGCCGCCCTTCGGGGGGTCATGCGGTCCTGCGAACCGAGGACCAGCGTGACCGGACAGGACACGGCAGCGGCGGCAGCGGGCGCATCGCCGTAGCCGGCGCAGGCGGCGAGGTCCGTTGCGAGCACACCGGGTGGGCTCGTCTCGAGCATCGCCGTGACGCCTCCCATCATCCAGAGGCCCGGCGTCGGGTTGAGGCCAATGTGCTGTCGGGGGCCGTGTGCCCAGGCGGTGATGAGGGCCGCCGCCTTCGGGTCGTCGATGTCGGCGGCGGCCTGGAGGTCGGGATGGACGGGCATGGCGGCGGCGATTCCGAGCAGAACAGCCGAGGCGACGGCATCGTGGTGTCGGGCGGCGGCGTCGAGGGCGACAAGGGCACCCATCGAATGCCCGACCAGGTGTGCCGGACCGCCTAGCGCTGTGGAGAGATGGGCGACCCAGTCGGAGATCGCAGCGATCGAGTCGAGTGCGGGTCCCTCGGAGCGCCCGTGGCCGGGAAGGTCGACGGCCACGGCCCGAAAGCCATGGTGGGCGAGGAACCGTGTCTGGTGCGACCAGACCGACCGGTCCATGCCGGAGCCGTGAAGGAGCACGACAAGGGGGTCGGATCGGCCCTCGAGTGGCACTGCACCTGTTGCAGCATGGACGACATTGTCGTCGACGACCAGGTGCACGGCCGACTCAGCGCTGTGAGGCCCGCAGGGCCTGGTCGAGGTCCTGGCATATGTCATCCGGGTCTTCGAGGCCGACCGACAGTCGGATCAGGTTCTCGCTGATCCCTGCGGCTTCGAGGTCGTCGGCGCTCATCTGCTGGTGGGTGGTTGACCCGGGGTGGATGACCAGGGTCTTGGCGTCCCCGACGTTGGCCAGGTGCGAGGCGAGCCTCACGGACTCGATGAAGCGACGGCCCGCCTCGCGGCCACCGGCAACGCCGAACGACAGGATGGCGCCGGCGCCTTTCGGGTAGAGGCGGGCGGCCAACTCATAGTCCGGGTGGCTGGGGTGCTCAGGGTGTCGGATCCACTCGACTGCGTCGTGGTCGTCGAGCAGGTCGAGCACCCGTCGGGTGTTGGCAACGTGGCGGTCCATTCGCAGCGACAGGGTCTCAACTCCCTGGAGCAGGTAGAAGGCGTTTGCGGGACTCATGCAGGCGCCGAAGTCGCGCAGGCCCTCGGCCCTGGCACGCATCGACAGGGCCTGTGGACCGAACTCCTCGGTGAACGTGATGCCGTGGTAGCCGGCATAGGGCTCGGTGAGCGTGGGGAACCTGCCGGAGGCCTCCCAGTCGAAGCGGCCACCGTCGACGAGCACACCGCCGATGGCGATTCCGTGGCCTCCGAGGAACTTCGTCACCGAGTGGATGACGATGTCGGCGCCGTGTTCTATGGGACGCAGCAGGTAGGGGGTGGCGAAGGTCGAGTCCACGGCCAGCGGCAAACCGTGTGCGTGGGCGACCTCAGCGACGGCTGACACGTCGAGAACCTCTATGCCGGGGTTGCCGAGTGTCTCGGCGAGCACCAGGCGGGTCTCGGGGCGGATGGCGTCGGCAAAGGCCTGCGGATCGCGCGGATCGACGAAGGTCGTGGTGATGCCGAAGCGGGGCAGCGTGAGGTTGAGGACGTTGTGCGTGCCGCCGTAGATGTTGCGGCTGGCGACGATGTGGTCACCGGTGGAGAGGAGCGTGGCGATGGCGAGGTGCATTGCCGCCTGCCCGCTGGCGGTGCACACGGCGCCCACGCCACCCTCGAGGGCGGCGATGCGCTCCTCGAGGACGGCGACGGTCGGGTTGGAGATGCGGCTGTAGATGTGGCCACTTACCTCGAGGTTGAACAGGCCGGCGGCGTGGTCGACCGAGTCGAAGACGAACGAGGTGGTCTGGTGGATCGGCACCGCCCGGGACCCGGTGGTGGGGTCCGGCTGCTGGCCGGCGTGCAGTGCACGGGTGTCGAAGCGGTGGATGTCGGGTTCGACCATGGGCGGAGGTTAGGGGTTGAGGCTCGGCGATCGGCGGGTCAGCAGTTGACCTGGTCGGCCAGCCGGTCGAGGCTGGCATCGGATCCGATCGCCACGATGACGTCACCCGATTCGAAGGGCCGTCGGGCCACGTCGTCGGTGTGGAAGCGGCCGGTTGCGTCGCGCACGCTCAGCACGACCGCCCCGGTCTCGCGCCGGAGGGCCAGGTCGTCGATGGTCTTGCCCTCGAAGGCGCAGCCGTCGGGGATGATGATCTCGCGGAGCCAGGCCTCGAAGGCACCGTCGTGGACGACGACGTCGAGGAAGTCGGCCACGTTCGGCTGAGTGGCCAGGCTGGCCATGCGCGAGCCCCCGATCTCGTAGGGGTTGACCACCCGGTCGGCACCGACCTGGAGCATCTTGGTGAGCGCCTCCTGGTCGTCGCAGCGCGAGACGATGAACAGCCGGGCGTTGAGGCCGCGTGCCGACAGGGTGACGTAGAGGTTGTCGACTGTGGTACCCAACGCCGTGATCAGGGTCGATGCCCGGTCTATGCCCGCCTGACGTAGGACATGCTCCTGTCGGGAGTCGCCGACCACGTGGAGGAAGCCGGTGTCCTCGAGCCGGTCGGGATCGATGTCGACCGCAACCACCTCCTGGCCGATGGACTGCACGAAGTCCGTGATGGAACTGCCCACCCTTCCGAGACCGCACACGACCAGGTGCCCGGAAAGCTCGTCGATGGATCGTTGCATTCGGTACCTCCGGTACTGGCCGGTGATCCGGCCCTCGACGATGCTTTCGATCACGGCGGTGGCCCCGTACAGCATGGAGCCGGTTCCCACGAGGATCAGCACCGAGGTGAACAATTTCCAGGCGGCGTCCGGTTCACCGACGACGAGCTCGCGGAAGCCCACGGTCGAGATCGTGATGATCGTCTGGTAGAAGGCGTCGACCGGGTCGAGGCCGAAGAGGCCGTAGCCCAACGTTCCCGCGGCCACCACGCCGACGATCAGGCCGGCTGCCCGCAGGAGGTGGTTCCTCGTGCGGGGAAGCCGAAAACGCAGCATTCCCGCAGGGTAGGCGAGATCGGGGGGTCTGGGACGGTGCGACGGTCGCGGATACTGTAAGCGGCGTCGTTGTCGGACAAGGTCAGACAAGGGGGCCTGCGTCATGCGCATCGGGTTCATCGGGTTGGGCAACGTCGGTGGCAAGTTGGCGGGCAGCCTTGTGCGCAACGGCTACGAGTTGATCGTCCGCGACCTCGATCGCGTTGCGGCCCAGCCGTTCCTCGACGGCGGAGCGGGGTGGGCCGATTCACCTCGGGAACTGGCCGAGCGGTGCGATGCCGTGATCACCTGCCTGCCGTCACCTGCTGCGTGTTCTCTGGTGATGGAGGGTGATGATGGGGTGATCGTCGGCCTCTCCGCAGGCAAGGCCTGGATGGAGATGAGCACGACCGACGAGGCGGAGGTTCGTCGGATGGGTGCCATGGTCGAGGCAGTGGGGGCGATGCCGATCGACTGCCCGGTTTCGGGGGGTTGCCACCGTGCCGCAACCGGCAACATCTCCATCCTGGCCGGATGCGAACGGGAGGCGTTCGAGCGGGTCCTGCCGGTGCTGACCGCAATGGGACGGCACATCCTGCACACCGGCCCGCTGGGCTCGGCGTCGATCCTCAAGGTCGTGACCAACTTCCTGGCCACGGCGAACCTGGTCACGCTCTGCGAGGCGCTCACGACGGCTGCAGCGGCCGGCATGGACCTCGCCACGACCTACGAGGCGATCCGGGCGTCGTCGGGCAACTCGTTCGTCCACGAGACCGAGGGCCAGGTCATCCTCAACGGCAGCCGCGACATCAGCTTCACGATGGACCTCGTGGTCAAGGACATGGGTCTGTTCGACGGCCTGGCCGACCGGCTCGGGATGCCGCTCGAGGTGTCGCCCCTGTTGCTGGAGATCTTCGAGGACGGTCGGGAGCGCTACGGCGACCGGGAGTGGTCGCCCAACATCATCCGCCGTCTGGAGGAGGCCACCGGCCTCGACATCCGGGCGCCGGGTTTCCCTGCAGAGATGGTCGACGACGAGCCCGAGGAGCCGGGCAGCGAGGTTGTCCCGAGGAACTGAGTGGCGCTTCCGGCGCTCAGGCGTCGGGGTGGAGGGGGGCGTAGAAGTCGAGGTTCGACTGGAGCAGGTCGAACACGGTGGCGTCGGTCGGGGGGAGTTCGCCTTCGTGGGTGCCGAGCGGCTCGGTGCGGTAGCCCCAGCGGAGCACGATCGATCCCCAGGTGACGCCCCCGCCGAATGCGGTCAGCACGACGATGTCGCCTGGTGCGATCCGGCCCGCCTGGAGGGCGTCGTGGATCGCCATCGGAATCGACGCTGCGGCGGTGTTGCCGAGGTGCTCGATGTTGACGAAGACCCGCTCGGGTTCGATGCCCAGCCGCCGGGTCGCCGACTCGATGATGCGGGCGTTGGCCTGGTGCGGGATTACGAGGTCGACGTCGTCGGCGGTCATGCCGGCCCGCTCGAGCGCACGCATGGCTGAGCCGGCGATGCCCTGCACGGCGATCTTGAACACAGCCTGGCCCTCGAAGTGGAGGCGGGTCTTCTCGGGCGGCTGGCCCCCGTAGGGTTCGCCCCGGGTGCCCATGGCCTGGACGACCATGGTGCCCCCCTTGGTGCCGTCGGCCCCGAGGTCGACGGAGATCACTCCCGCCCCGGATTCGCCATCTGTGGACTCGGACGCCTCGTAGACGGCGGCACCGGCACCGTCGCCGAAGAGGATGCAGTGGGAGCGGTCGCGGTAGTCCATGGCGATGTGGAGCTTCTCGGCGCCGATCACCAGGACCCGGTTCGCAAAGCCCGACTCGATCATCCCGGTCACGGTCGCCGTGGCGTACACGAAGCCGGAGCAGGCGGCGTTGAGGTCGAAGGCGGCGGCATTGGCGGCGCCGAGGCGTTCCTGGATCATCGTGGCGACGCTCGGGCAGAGCAACTCGGGCGTGGTCGAGGCGACGAGTATCAGGTCGAGGTCGGGGGGTTCGAGGCCGGCGCAGGCGAGGGCCCGGCGGGCGGCCAGTTCGGCGAGGTCGGTGCCCTCCACGTGTGAGATGGCCCGGCTCCGGATGCCGGTTCGTTCGAAGATCCAGTCGTCGTCGGTGTCGCAGAGCCGTTCGAGGTCGGCGTTGGTCAGGCGCACCGGCGGAACGCATTTCCCCCAACCGGTGATCACCGCTCTTTGCACGGCGTGGCTCCTCGGGTCGTTGGTCGCCTGCACGATTTCCTAGCACCTCGGGTGGGGTTGCAGCGCCGACGGGCCTTCGACTCGAATGGGCGGATGACGATCCGGCGCCCGCTTGTCGCCAGCGTTCTGTCGGCCGTGCTGCTGGCTGCCTGTGGTGCTGACGATGCGGCCGCACCGGTGCCCTTGGTCTCGACGACGTTGGCGCCCACCACGACGTTGGCGCCCACCACGACGTTGGCGCCCACCACGACCACGACGTTGGCGCCCACCACGACCACGACGTTGGCGCCCACCACGACCACGACGTTGGCGCCCACCACGACCACGACGTTGGCGCCCACCACGACCACGACGTTGGCGCCCACCACGACCACGACGTTGGCGCCCACCACGACGCTTGCTCCCACGACCACCACAACGACGACCACGACCCTCGCTCCCACCACGCTGCCCGAGCCGGTCGTCGCTGAAAGCTATCCGGCGCAGTCCCGGTATGTGGCCTGGCCGACGGAGGTGTGGCCGCGGGCGGACCTGCCGGCAGGGTCGGCGGAAGAGGTCCTGGCGCTGGTAGACGAGGCACTGCACGATGCGAGTCGCACCTACGGGGCCATCAATGCCGTGGCGATCGTGCAGGCCGGAAACCTCCTGCTGGCCGACAGCCACAAGGGCTACGACGCCTCGACGCCCCACTGGTCGTTCTCGGTCGCCAAGAGCGTCACGCATGCCGCCGTGGGGCTTCTCGTCGGCGACGGCCGGCTCGACGTCGACGCCCCGACCGGGCTGGCCGAGTGGCCGGCTGATGATCCCCGCTCGGAGATCACGATCGACGACCTGCTGCGCATGCAGAGCGGCCTCGAGTGGAACGAGGTGGGCGGTGACGCCGCTTCAATCGTCGTCGGCGAAGGCAACGCCGACGCCTCCGGCTATGCGTCGGCCAAGCCGTTGGCGGCCGAACCCGCGTCGACCTTCAACTACAACACCGGCAACACGGCCATCGTGGCGTCGCTGATGGCGGACGAACTCGGCGGCGGTGGGGCGCTCGAGGCCTGGCTGGACGACCGCCTGTTCGGGCCCCTCGGCATCACGTCCGTCGAGCTCGAATTGGACGGCACCGGTATCTGGCTGGGCGGTACCGGCGCCAACATGTCCCTCGAGGACTTCGCCCGCTTCGGGCTGCTCTACCTGCGGGGCGGCGTCTGGGAGGACGAGGGGCTGCTTCCCGAGGGATGGGTCGACCATGCCAGGACGCCGAGCGCCTCGTTCGCCGGCTACGGGGCCGGTTGGTGGCTGGGGGAGGACGCCCTTGCCGCCGTGGGCTTCCTGGGCCAGCAGATCTCGGTGGTACCGGAGATGGACCTGATCGTGGTCGTGCTGGCCGCCGGAGGTGAGAGCGGCCCACTGTCCGACGACCTGGTGGCAGCCATGGCCGGTGGCGGTTGAGCGGCCACTGGCGGGGGACTGCACCGGCGCCCTGTCAGGCTGCGCTCTGCGATCTGGCTTCGTCACACCGGGGGAGTACAGTCTGAGTGGGTTTCGGTCCTTTTTCGGACGGGTGTGATCTGCTGTCGGCAAGCGGCCGCGGACCCGACCGGGGCAGGGCAGTAGGGAGTCATATGAACGGGACCATTTCCCGTGGATCTGCAAGGGGCCTGACAGGGCTTCTGGTCACCGCGGTCCTTTCGATGGTGGTGACGGTCGCACCCCTGGCAGCCGAACCGATCGCCCAACCGAACGCAGCAGCCCTCTACGACGACGGATCGGTGCTGCCGCTCTCTGCCCATGGAGAGGCGCTCCTCGGCTTCCTGGGCCCCCTTCCCACGGGACTCGCCTCTGACGATCTTGCAAAGGCGGTCCTGGCAGCCGGCAGTTCCACCGAGCGGAACCCCTTCGGACTGCTGGTCCGCTTCACCGAGGCGGCATCGGCCGGCGACGTCGCAGACGTGCTCGGCGCCGTCGGCGGCAGCCTGACCGGACCATCACTGGATGGATCCGGCCTGTACCTGGTCGAGACACTGCGTGACCTCGACGACGCCCTGGCGTTGCTGGGCAGTTCCCGGGTGGTCAAGTGGGCCGGCCCTGACGTCGTGGTACGGGTCGCCGACCTGCCCTCTGATCCGAGGCTCGACGAACTCTGGGGCCTCACCGGTGCCAACGGGGTCGATGCCCCCGGTGCCTGGGCGCATTCTCTGGGCGACCCGTCGGTCGTGGTGGCAGTAATCGACACCGGTGTCGACCTCGACCATCCCGACCTGGAGGCCAACATCTGGACCAACCCCGGTGAGATCGCCGGCAACGGCATCGACGACGACGGCAACGGCTACATCGACGACGTCCACGGCTGGGACTTCGTCAACGACGACTCCGACCCGAACGACGACAACAACCACGGCACGCACGTGGCGGGCACCATCGCAGGGGTCGCCGATGACGTCGGCATAGTCGGCGTGGCACCGGGGGTCCAGATCATGGCCCTCAAGTTCCTGTCCGCATCCGGTGGCGGTTACTCGTCGGATGCCGTTTCTGCGCTCTCCTACGCCATTGCAAACGGCGCCTCGATATCCAACAACTCATGGGGCGGCGGCGGCTCCAGTGGGGCGATGTCGGGCATGCTCGACCAGGCCGCTGCTGCCGACCACCTCTTCGTGGCTGCAGCCGGCAACAGCAACTCCGACAACGACCTCTGGCCCACCTACCCGGCGTCGTATCCCCAGGACATCGTTGTGACGGTGGCCTCCACGCAGATCAACGGCGCCCGCTCCTCGTTCTCCAACTACGGCGAGATCGGAGTCGATGTGGCGGCGCCGGGCTCGGCGATCCTCTCTTCGGTTGTCGGCGGCGGGTACGCCTCCTTCAGCGGCACCTCGATGGCCACGCCCCATGTGGTGGGCGTCGCCGCCCTCATGCGCTCGGTGGCGCCGGAACTCACAGCACTCCAGGTAAAGGAGCGCCTGATCGATTCGTCCACCTGGATCGATGCGCTGTCGACTGTCTCGGGTTCGGGCGGCCGGGTCGATGCCGCTGCAGCGGTGGGCGCATCGGTACCGGCGGCACCTGCAGTCTCGATCACAGTTCCGGACGGAACTATCACCGAGGGAAGCCCGGTGGCCCTGGCCGCCACCGCCACCGGTTCCGACGGCGCAGACCTTTCGTCGACCGTCACCTGGACTGACTCGACGGGCACGGTCCTGGCCACGGGAGCCTCATTCGACTGGACGCCCCAGGTCGACGGCGTGCAGCGCATCAGGGCAGCAGCCACCGCCGGCGGACTGACGGGCCTAGATGCCGTCTTCCTCGACGTTCAGGAGGTGCAACGCAGCCTCACGCTCACTACGCCGAACGGCGGGGAGTCGTTCGTACCCGGCGACGAGGTGGTTGTCGAGTGGACCGTGGAGGGACCGGTCGGTGACGTCGACGTATCGATCGAACGACGGGCACAGGTGACCGAGGAGTTCGCAGGCGACGACGCCCTTCCGATCCTCGACCACGAAACGCTCGACATTCCGCTCGTGGTGTCCGATACCGGCGACATCGGCACGGTCGAGTTGGGTCTGCGCCTGAACCACACATACGACTCCGACCTCCATATATCGCTGATCCACCCTGATGGCACGACGATCTCGCTGGCCTCCGGCGTGGGTTCGTGGCGCAACAACTTCGGTGAGGGATCTGCGGACTGTTCCGGGACGCTGACCGTCTTCGCAGACGACGCCGACACCGCAATAGATGCTGGGACCGCCCCGTTCGCCGGCCGCCACCGGCCCGCCGATGCGCTCTCGGTGTTCACCGGTAGGTCGGCCACGGGAACCTGGACACTTCGGATCCACGACAGCTGGACCTGGGACCAGGGCGAGGTCTACTGCGTCGACCTGTCCATCAGTTCCGAGGTCGCCGAGGTGGCCACCGGCGTGGATCCGGCGGTGGGTTCTGCAACCTGGATCGTGCCCGAGGGAGGGATTGAGGGCCCCCTGACGGCCTCGGTCGTCGCCGGAAGCCTGTCGGACAGGTCGGATTCCCCGTTCACGGCCGCCGCCCCAGCCCCACCCACGACAACGACCACGACGTTGCCGCCGTGCTCGACGACCAGCACCACGACGGTTGCTCCGACCAGCACCACCAGCACGACCAGCACGACCAGCACCACGACGGTTGCTCCGACCAGCACGACCAGCACGACCAGCACGACCAGCACCACGACGGTTGCGCCGACCAGCACGACCAGCACGACCAGCACCACGACGGTTGCGCCGACCACCACTGCGCCACCCTGTTCGACGACCACGACTGCGCCGCCGACGACCACGACTGCGCCGCCGACGACCACGACTGCGCCGCCGACGACCACGACTGCGCCGCCGACGACCACGACTGCGCCGCCGACGACCACGACTGCGCCGCCGACGACCACGACTGCGCCGCCTCCATCGTTGGAGGTCAAGGCACCAAATGGCGGAGAGTCGTTCACACGTGGCGAACAGGTCTTGATCGACTGGTCGGCGATCAACGTCGAGGGTGATGTAGATGTCCTTGTGCGTCGCGCCGGAATCCGCGAGGAGGAGTCCCCGGGGGCATCGGCCCTGCCGATCGAGGACTACGAGACCCTCGTGCTGCCATTCGAGATTGCCGGGGCCGGGACGACCAAGGCCATCGAGGTGGGCCTGCGCCTGGACCACACCTACACGGCCGACCTCGAGGTCCGCCTCATAGCCCCGAACGGCGAATCCGTGCGTCTGGCATTCCACAACGGAGGCTGGCGCAACGACTTCGGATCGGGCGCAGACGACTGTTCCGGCACTCTCACGGTGTTTGCCGACGATGCCGTGCAGAGCGTGGAGACCGGCGTTGCCCCGTTCGATGGCCGCCACCGTCCCTTCGAGTCGATGGCGGCGCTCGCCGGCCAGTCGATGGCAGGGACCTGGCACATCGAGATCACCGACCACTGGGGTTGGGACCAGGGCTCTTTGTACTGCGCCCAACTCACGGTGTTCGCTGGCGACACCCTGGCTGCCGGGGGCATCGACGCAGACCTCGCCTCCTTCGAGTGGATGCCGCCGGCAGATCTGATCAGCGGCGACTTCCTCGTCGAGGTCGTCGGCCTGCTCACCGACCGGTCTGACGGCACTTTCCACATCGAGGGCGCAGCCCCGCCCACCACCACGACAACGACGACCGCGCCGCCTACTACGACCGCGCCGCCCACTACGACGACAACGACGACCGCGCCGCCTACTACGACCGCGCCGCCCACCACGACGACCGCTCCGCCTACTACGACGACCCCTCCCCCCCCTACGCCTCCCGCTCCGCCCCCCACGACGACCGCTCCCCCTCCTCCGCCCTCCGCCCCCCCCCCGCCGCCCGCCCCCCCCCCCGCGCCCCCCCCCCCCCCCCCCTCTCCCCCGCCCCTCCCCCTCCCCCCCCCCCCCCCCCCCCCCGCCCCCCCCTCCCGCCGCACTCCC
>JACKQG010000668.1_pt2 | contig 47798 bp, 43 predicted proteins | sample 8237621 | NCBI WGS metagenome assembly JACKQG01 (sample SAMN15677084, study PRJNA649215) | marine metagenome | biome: marine; feature: Black Sea; material: saline water; isolation source: suspended particulate matter (SPM) from the Black Sea western gyre | collected 2013-06-09/2013-06-10 | depth... | reverse complement strand
TGGGCGGCTCGGCGGCCACCGATGTGACCGGCGGCATGGCTGGCAAAGTGGAATTAATGCTCGCACTGGCCGGTAAAAACCAGGGGCTGAAAATTTTGATCTTTAGCGGCGCACAGGCCGGAAACGTGCAAGCCGCTTTGCAAGGCAAGTTATTGGGTACGTCAATTACATCGGTATAATATGCCTATGTTCTTCAAACCCCGCGCCACTATCCCGAAACGCTATAAGCTCTTGCTGGCCGTTGCCCGCATCTTGCGCCCCGAAGTCGGCGCCATGCAAATCGAGCGCCAGGTTGTTGCCGTTGGCGACCTGGTTTCATTCTTATATGCCGCGCCGCTGGCAATCGCCGGAATCATCTGGCTCATTCGAGTCAGCGATTGGCAGCTCTGGCGCGCTCACAGCGCGGAAATCGGATTACAAGCGGTATTATTTTTCATCTTCAATTATCTGCGTTTTTTCCTGATCGTCGAATTGCGCGCCAATCGCTACGGCAGTTCCGATGGCTCGCTGGCAGGGATCATTTTATGGTCGGGCATTCTGCTCTTCGGCCCCACGTTGCTCTGGCTGGCAATATTGGGAACGCTCTTTGAATTCTGGAGCAATTGGCGCAACGCCATTTCAGATACGGCCCGCTGGAGCCAATACCGCAATCTGGCGATCAATATTGCCGGAAACACCCTCGTCTCGTTGACTGCGCTCAACATCTACGTTGCCATCGGTGGCACGTACCCGCTTTCCCCGCTCTCCACCGACACCGTGATCCGCGCTTTCGGGCTGCTGGCGCTCAATTTTACCTTGCTAATTTTGCTGTGGAGCGGATACCTGCTCTATGGTGTCTGGTCGCAGCGTGTTTTGGCTGGCTCCGACCAGATCAACCCGGTATTGAAATTCTTCTTCCTGGCGATGGGATTGCCGCACATGGCGCACCCTTTTGCCATTTTAGCCGCCGGTTTATACGCCGAAGGCGGCATCCCCGTTTATCTGTTTTTCATCAGCGGAATGTTAATTGTGGCCTATCTGACGCGGCAATTAAGCTGGTCGGGGGAGAGCAGCCGCCAGCAATCACGGATGCTGGAACACCTGGAGCGGCTAGGGCGCGCCATTATCGATGCGCCGCCCCATACCGAAAATCTGCCTGCCATCCTAAAAGCACACATCCCAAATATGTTCCCGGCGGGGCGTTATGTGATCTGGATTTTCCCGGAAGATACGCTGGTCAAATATCCGTTGGACTGGCAACCCGATCTAGGCGCGATCTGGCCCTGGCTGCTCGAGCAAGAACAGGGGCAAATTTTCCAGGCGCAGGATGAACTGCCCTGGCAAAATGGCTTCGACTCCCATAACCCGATGGTTCTCTCCCCGATCAAAGATGGGGAATCGGGACAAACCTTTGGGGGGGTGTACCTGGAACTCTATGCGCTGGCTCAACCCTGGGATCGTCAGGCGCTACAAAATCTTTGCCCGGCCATGCAGACTTTGGGCGCGCAAATTGCATCGGCGATCAACCAGGCCAGAGTTTATGAGCAATCGCTGGAATATCAGCGCGTGCGCGAAGAACTCAAACTGGCCGGGCAAATTCAATCCAGCCTGTTGCCCAGCGTTTTCCCAAAAATGCCGGGCTGGCAACTTTCGGTTACGCTGGCGCCTGCCGGGGAAACATCGGGTGATTTCTTCGATGTCATTCCTCTTGAAGGCGGACGCGTGGGGATTGTGCTGGCCGATGTGCTCGATAAGGGCATCGGCCCGGCGCTGTACATGGCCCTGAGTCGCACGCTGATCCGCACGTATGCTACCGAATTCGAGTTGCAGCCCGATGTGGTTTTCTTCGCCACAAATGAACGCATTCTCAAAGATACGCGCGCCAATCTATTCGTAACGGCTTTTTACGGAATCCTTGATCCACAAAACGGCACGCTGACCTACGCCAATGCCGGGCATAATCCGCCGTTGTTATTGCGCGCAGAAAGTGATGGGGAAGCCGAATTACTCCAGAAAACCGGATTGCCCATCGGCATTGATGAAGAAGCCACCTGGGAACACCATACTGTGAATATTTTTCCGGGCGATGTGTTGGTCTTATATACCGATGGCATCCCTGAAGCCCAGAATATGCACAAGGAATTTTTTAAACGCAGTGCCCTTGAAACCACCGCGCGTGCCAATCTGCAACAATCGGCAGAGGGGATACAAAAAGCCATTCTGGATGCCGTCTATGATTTTCTGGGGGAAATTGCGCCCCAAGACGATATTACGCTAATGGTATTACTGCGCGATAATGAATGACCACAAATATAATCAATCAGCCCATACAAATTACTATCCGGCGCTTCGCCTTTCTTGATGCCCTGCGCGGCGCGGCTTTATTGTGCATGGTCGTAGACCACGCCTATGATTGGTGGCTGACCGAGGCTGATAATCTGGGGACATGGGGGCGAACAACGGAGTTTATTGGCACATTAGCCGCGCCAACGTTTCTGGCGCTGGTGGGGGTTTCGATGACGCTGGCAAGCGCTAAACGCGCATCCCAACATATTTCCACCCGGCAGGCGTTTTGGTTTTTGGTACGACGAGGCGGCATGGTTTTTTTATGGGGGTTTCTCACCAATTTTCTTGTTTTTTTCAACGGCAATAATTGGCAAGATGTTTTTGCCTTCGATGTGCTGCAGTGCATTGGTCTGGGAATGATCATCTGCGCGCCGTTGGTTTTGTGGGGGGCAGATTGGGTGTTGGCGCTTATAACCATCGGGGCACTATGGATCGGTCAAAATGGCGGTGCTATTTCTCTCTCCGGTTATATGGGAACCATGCTAAATGGCAATCCCCCGATTGCTTATTTCCCGCTTTTGCCCTGGCTGTTTTTCATCCCGGTAGGCATCCTTTGGGGGCGAAGATTGCTCGATTGGCAAGATCAACCCGCTCGGTTAAACCGCATGTCCTTGCTAATGCTGCCAACCGGCCTGGGGTTGGCGGTCGCCGCGGCGCTAATTCCATTGGATTGGGGTTATCGCTATCCATTTACCGCGCATATCTTCTTCAACTTAGCCATAATTGCGTGGGGTAGCGCAATACTGTATTTTCTATCGAGCATTGACTGGGGTTTAAAATCAAGCGATTGGTTGAGGGCACTGGGAAAGGAAACGCTCTTCCTGTACATTCTGCATCATCTGATTGGGTATCGTTTATTCTATTCTTTCGGCGCGGTTACGGGGCACACATGGCAAGGGCATTATGGTATTTTTTCAGTAGGCACGGCCACGGCAATGCTGCTGGCATTGATGGTGCTTTTGTATGTATCAACACGCCTGTGGATAATGGCAAAAGTTGAATACCCCCAATTGGGCGATTGGCTCTAGCTCGAATCAGTTTTGCGCTTTTTCATCGTTAGCAGATTCCCTCGAACTGGATCGAAGCTAAACTGCACATCATCCATCATCTGGCGCATCAAATATAAGCCAGCGCCGCGTGGCTTCAATTGCTCCAGCGGCACAGTATAATTCGGGGATGGAATATCTTCAGGGTTAAAACCTGCGCTCCAATCGCGCAGTTGAACCGTCACACCACCGGGTGTAATATCACAGGCGCACTCGATTTCACCCAATCCTTCGCCGCCATAGCCATGCTCAATAATATTGGTACAGGCCTCATCCACGGCCAATTGCACAGCATAGACCTGAGCCGCGTCAAAGCCTGCTTTTTGGGCTATCCGGCTGACGAATTTACCAATCGCAGCCAGATTCTCGTATCGCCCGATAAATTTGCGCGTTGGCATCGGGAAGATTACCTGCTACTGGGAATAAAAAGAGCGAGGCGCAAGCTTGCATCCCCGCCCTTTGATTCAAGCACTGCGATTGACTAAAAACTACCAACCGCAGTTATGAGATCAGCGTAGATTTCGACAAAATGTTTCACACCAGCCAAATCGAGAGATTCCTTCATTTCTTCTGCCACATTAACCAGGACCAATTTGCCGCCTTCTTTTTTACAGGCTTTCTGCGTTTCGAGCAGTACCCACAAACCACGGCTGGATATAAAATCAACCGCAGACATATCAAAAACAATACCAGATTTGCCATCGTTGACGATGGCATTAAACGCTTGCTCCAACGCCGGAGCAGTTTGGCTGTCAATACGGCCAGAAGCCTTGAGTACATCACAGCGCTTATAGGATGTTGTTTGAAGTTCCATTCAGAAAACTCCTCAAATTTTTCAGTGCGTGCATAGTTGAACGAACGAATTCACCTGATCCTTAGGCGGCAATAGTATATCATGGTTCAAATGGGTGATGCTATAATTACCATCAGGAGTTCCATAAGAGTCTACACTGTATGTGCACGAGAAATCTAAACAAGGTAATCGCAATGCAAATGCTTCCACTCTCCTTTTCGTAGCGAGCATATGCAATTGATAAAGGTTGATACATGCAAATTCTATCGAAGCAACAAGATACGTTACTAAAAGAAGAACGTAATTTACTACGCGATTTGCGCGTGACGCTGGCGAATATGAGCGCGCCTGTCGAAGATCAGACTGCGCTGGAAGAATCGATTCAGCAATTGGATGATTTCTTTCTGCTGGTTATTGTGGGCGAATTCAACGCCGGTAAAAGCGCCTTTATCAATGCCCTGTTAGGGAAGCGTATCCTCAAAGAAGGGGTGACTCCCACTACAACCCAGGTCAATGTGTTACGCTACGGGGAAGATCAAGATCGCCAGATCATTGATGATCATCTGCACATTCTTACAGCGCCAGTGGATTTTCTGAATGAGATCAGTATTGTAGATACACCTGGCACAAACGCAATTATCCGTGAGCATGAGAATATTACCTCGAAATTCGTGCCCCGCTCCGATCTGGTGTTGTTCATCACTTCTGCGGATCGGCCTTTCACAGAGAGTGAACGCTCATTCCTTGAGAAGATCCGCGATTGGGGTAAAAAAGTTGTCATCATCATCAATAAAATTGATATTCTACAGAACGACGATGATTTAGCCCAAATTCAGGATTTTCTGAGCGAGAACGCGCGCCTGTTGCTGGGGATCACGCCCGATATTTACCCGATCAGCGCGCGCAAGGCTTTGCAAGCCAAGCAGGGAGAACCCCATTCATGGCTCGAAAGCCGTTTCGAGCCACTGGAGAAATATATTCACGACACGCTGGATGAGAGTAGCCGCCTGCGTTTGAAATTCCTAAATCCATTGGGGGTGGGCAAACATCTCACCGAACGCTACCTCAAAACAATCAGTGAACGCATTGAATTGCTGCAAGATGATTTCCAAATGCTGGAAGATGTTGAAACGCAGCTAAACGAATACCGCGCCGATATGCTGCGCGATTTCGACTTCCGCCTGTCAGATGTAGATAATGTACTCTACGAGATGGAGCAACGCGGCGAGACCTATTTCGATGAAACCATACGGCTGGGGCGCGTTTTCGATTTGATCAAGAAAGAGCGTATCCAGCGCGAATTTGAAGTGCAGGTTGTCGGCGATGTGCCACAGCGCATTGAGAAAAAAGTTGCCGAGATGATCGACTGGAGCGTTGATGCCGACCTGCGCCAGTGGCAAGCCGTCACCGAGCATATTGCTGACCGTCGGCGCAAGCACAAAGATCGTATTGTTGGCGGCGATGGCGCGGGCAATTTCCATTACGACCGAGAACGGTTGATCGAAGGCATTGGTCAAGAAGCGCGCCGGGTGGTAGATTCATACGATAAGGCTAAAGAAGCTCAACACATGGCGCAAGGCGCGCAAAACGCGGTGGCGGCAACGGCTGCGTTACAAATTGGAGCGGTTGGCCTGGGCGCTGTAATTGCGGCGATTGCAACAACTTTAGCTGCGGACGTGACTGGTATTCTGCTGGCCGGGTTGGTGGCCGCGTTAGGATTATTCATCATCCCCGCCCGGCGCAACAAAGCCAAAAAAGAGATGCGCGCCAAAGTAGCAGAGATGCGCCATCAACTGACCAAAGCCCTGCGAGGTCATTTCGACAAAGAAATTGAACGCAGCCTCCAGCATATCAACGACACCGTAGCCCCTTATACTCGTTTTGTAAGAGCGGAGCGCAACAAAAATACAGACGTACAAGAAACATTACAGACAATCCAGAACGGATTGAGCCGTTTACAAACACAGATCGTTGATCTGTAGCGATCTGCCCTCAAGTTGACAGTTCTATGGCACTCGATTAGACTTGATACCATTGGAAAAAGTTGTGTGGGAGCGCGCTGCGCTCCCACACAACTTTTTCAAGTTTTTTCACCTGGTTTAACCCACAGATAGAAGGTAAATATGTTGTACACGCGTCAGCAACTTGAAGCATTTGAAGAACAAACGCTAGCTCCTTATGGCATCTGCAGCAAAGATTCCAAGGGGCGCGACTGCCCGGAAGCAGAACCCGACTACCGTACTGCCTTTCAGCGTGATCGCGAGCGAATTTTGCATACGACTGCTTTCCGTCGGCTGGAGTATAAAACTCAAGTCTTCATTATCTCAGAGGGAGATTATTACCGCACGCGCCTGACGCATACTCTCGAAGTGGCACAAATTGGGCGCTCCATTGCCCGTGCTCTGGGCGCCAATGAAGACCTGGTTGAAGCCATCTGCCTGGCACATGATTTGGGGCACTCCCCCTTTGGGCATTCAGGTGAAGAAATTTTGAACCGACTGATGAAAGATCACGGTGGGTTTGACCATAACAAACAATCATTGCGTATCGTCACCGAACTTGAAAAACGCTACCCTGAATTCTCGGGGCTAAATCTAACCTGGGAGACGCGCGAGGGGATTGTAAAACATGAAACCGAATATGATATCGCAGACGCGTCGAATTACAACCCCGCCTTGCGTGGTCATCTCGAAGCTCAAATCGCCAATATTGCGGATGAACTCGCCTACACTTCGCACGATCTCGACGATGGGCTGCGCTCAGGGATGATCACACCAGCGATGTTAGAGGGGATTACGCTATGGGAGATTATTCTAGAGAGTATTGAAGCGCGCACCAACCCCTTCGATGATCTTATTCGCCACCGCCTTATCCGGCGATTGATCGGCCTGGCGGTGAGCGATATGGTCAAGTACACTACACAACGACTTAACGAAAGCGGAGTACAATCAGTTGAAGAAGTACAAACGTTAGACTATAACGTCGCCAGTTTCAGCGATGATATGCGCCGCCGCAATCGTGAGCTGAAAGATTTTCTATACAATAATCTTTATCGGCACCCGCGCGTGTTGCGCATGCAAGCCAAAGCCGAACGTGTTATCCGGGAGATATTCGTAGCCTACGAACAAGAATCTGCCATGATGCCGAATCATATCCAACAGCAAATCGCGCCTGTTGGTCTCGAACGCACAATTTGCGACTATATTGCTGGCATGACAGACCGCTATGCCATCGAAGAGCATACCAAGCTCTACGACCCTACAGTAAGGCCCTAAAAAATTTACCAGCCCTGGTTCAACCCCGAAAGACATAACCTATGAGTACACAATATCTGACCAAAGCAGGCAAACAAGAATTGCAAACCGAACTTGAGCGCTTAATTACGATCAAGCGCCCCGAAATTGCGCGTCGCCTCAAATCTGCCATTGAAATGGGCGACTTATCAGAAAATGCCGAATATGTTGCCACAAAAGAAGAGCAGGGTTTTATGGAAGGACGCATTCAGGAAATTGAGTATATTCTTGCCAATGCAGAAATCATAGAAACGAAAGGGGGCTACGATATTGTCTCGATTGGAGCAAAGGTGACTATTCAGGAAGATGATTTTCCGGAGGAGGTCTATCACCTGGTCGGCAGTCAGGAGGCGGACCCTGGCAATGGGCGGATTTCCAACGAATCGCCGATTGGCCGTGCGTTGCTGAGCAAAAAAGTTGGCGACACGATTCAAGTAGAAACCCCGGGGGGGAAGATTAACTTCAAAATTCTAAAAATTGAGTAACCCCCACCTAAGGGATATGAAAACAACCCCTGGCAACTTGTACCCGGCCAGGGGTTGTTTGATTCTCTTTTCCAGGGGTTTTGCGCCCCTATTGGGTTAAATTTTTTGCCAAACGGCGAGTTCCAGCGTCAAACGTTCGAAGAAACTCCCCTGAGGCAGTCCATCCCCATCGCTGCCGTAGGCCATATCCACCACTCGAGCCACCAGACGCAGCGTGGCCGTCTCGAGGATCATCTCCGAGCCGGGGTCCGCAGGGAAAGGTTCGCCTTTGGTTTGCAGCCGCTCGCGCAGAGTATTGTCGTTATAAGCATGGCGGCTCATCAGAACTTTGGTTACCGTTTGAATATCATTCTTGTCAAAAAGCCAGATTTCATATGCGGCAACTTTCTTCGGCTCGCCAATGCCAATCGCCTCCGAGATGCCTACACCGCACTCCCCGAGAAATTCGCCGGTGGGCGAGTCGATGCTGAATGAGTCATCGAAGAGATCATCGCCGAGCATATAGGTGGTCATAAACTGGACCATCGGCGGCACCTCACCCCGTGCAGAAAAATCGGTTGGTTCAGAGTTGCGAGAAATTTCCTGGGCCTGTGCAATCGGTGACATAAATTCTGACTCTGAAGATAAGCCGCGCTGCCGGGATATATATAAATAGCCAACCACTCCAACTGCCAAGAGCGAAACAACGCCGCACATCACCAGGATCGGTGTAAAGTTAATGCCCCCGGAAGCTGGTTCGCCCGTATCGGTAGTTTCAGTTGGTATTTCTTCGGGCGCGATTTCTCCGGACAGGGTTTCTTCTGCAGGCACTACAGGCGCTACAGCCGCACCCGTAATGACCTCGCTGAATTTCTGGACATTTTCTGGATATGCGCCAGGGCTTGCCGCAACACTGGTCAGGGTTTCATCGGCTGTTTCGCCAAGATATTCCCACCGTTGGCGCGCGATATCTTCATCAGGGAATAGCGCATACGAGTCGATCGCCATGTGCAAATAATCATCACGATACGTTGGATGCAAATCTGCCGGGGAACCATCGACCCACTTCACAGGCCAAATCCCCCACCCGATAATAAACCAACCGATGAATAATCCGACGCCCAGGCCGACTAAGCCAGCCACGAGGGGATTATTAAATTTCTCACGAATGAATTCCATCGCTTCTCTCCATTTTTTCTAGCTCGCTCAGCCAAAACCTGCTGCCTACTCGCTGATCACATCTTCCAGTATTGTAGACGAGAGAGGGAAAACATGCAATCCCTCACAAGTTCACGTTACGAACAACTTTTAGTCTGTTGCAAGCCTTATGCCAGGCTACTCAGCGTCTTCTGAAAGCTCATCCGGGATGACAGCATCGCGCATAAATACTTCTTCGCATTTTATACAGGCAACCTGATGTTTGTTATTGGCAACCAGCAAACCGCCACATTTGGGACATGGCACCGGCAGCGGTCGCTTCCAGGATGAGAATTCACACTCTGGATAGTTGGAACAACCATAGAAAATACGACCCCGGCGTGTTTTTCGAATAACAAGGTCGCCGCCGTCATCCGGACAGAACACACCAATTTTTTCCAACCAGGGCTCTGTGTAACGACACGTCGGGAAATTGCTACAACCAATGAATTTACCATGCCGCCCCCAACGGATGACCAGTTCTTGCGAACATTCCGGACAGGCGCGCCCAATGGGTTCAGGGCCGGTATTCACATCTGGCATTTGTTCTTTGGCGAGTTCAAGTTGCTTCTCAAAGGGGGTGTAAAAATCGCGAATCACATCCACCCAGGTCTGTTTGCCATCTGCAACCTGATCCAGGTTTTCTTCCATCTCCGCCGTGAAACTCACATCGACAATATTGGAAAAATGCTCGACAAGCAGATCATTAACCAATTCGCCAGTTTCTGTCGGGAACAAGCGCCGTTGCTCGCGGATAATATAGCCGCGGTTTTGCAACGTGGAAAGTGTGGGCGCGTAGGTTGATGGTCGGCCAATCCCGTTCTCTTCCAGTTCCTTAACCAGAGACGCATCTGAAAAACGGGGCGGCGGCTGGGTGAAATGCTGTTCAGGGATTAAACGAAGGAGTTTTAATAACTGCCCGACGGTTAAATCTGTAGGAACAAGCATATCTGCATCATCTTCCTGCTTAAGTTCTTTATAGACCACCAAAAAGCCCGGGAACTTAATTGTAGAACCAGATGCACGCAGCAAATAAGTATTTTTTACTTCAGACCCTTCAATCTCTACCGAGATCGTATTATAAACGGCCGGGGTCATTTGAGATGCTACAAAGCGCTGCCAAATCAGTTGATACAGCCGGTACTGATCACGCGTCAAAAAACTCTTGATAGCTTTCGGCGTGCGATACGCTGAAGTTGGGCGCACAGCTTCGTGTGCTTCTTGCGCCCGGCGGGCTTTGGTTCGATATTCAGGCGTTTCTTTTGGAGCATATTTTTCGCCATATTGCCCAACGATAAATTTGCGCGCTTCAGCCTGTGCCACCGCAGAGATATTGGTGGAATCCGTACGCATATAGGTAATCAAACCTGTCTGTCCGCCATCGCCCACATCCACGCCCTCGTATAATTGCTGGGCTATTCGCATGGTGCGCCGCGCGGTAAAACTTAATCGGCGGGAGGCATCTTGCTGCATGGTGCTGGTGGTAAACGGCGCCTGTGGATTACGACGACGGGTGCCCTTTTTGGTTTTGCTGACGGCATATTTGGCCCGCTCCATATCCACCAGCAGTGGAATAACATCGGCTTCGATGGATAAACTTGGCTCTTCACCATTAACCCGCACCAGCTTGGCGATGAATTTTTCTTTATCGCCATTCGGAGAAAATTCTGCCGCAATCGTCCAGTATTCTACCGGGATAAAGGCATCAATTTCGCGCTCGCGCTCCACAATCAACCGCAAAGCCACCGATTGCACACGCCCCGCCGAAAGACGGCCGCGCACTTTTTGCCACAGCAACGGGCTAATACTGTACCCCACCAGACGATCTAAAATGCGGCGCCCCTGTTGGGCGTTGACCAAATCCATATCCAGCGCACGCGGATGAGTAAATGCTTCTTCAATCGCCGGGCGCGTGATTTCATGAAAAACCACCCGCCGGGTGCGCTCCGGTTCAATTTCAGCCGATTCCATCAAATGCCAGGCAATCGCTTCGCCTTCCCGGTCGAGATCGGTCGCCAAATAAATTTCTTCAGCCTGATTTGCCAAAACTTTTAACTCTTTGACCACATCGCGCTTTTCGTTGGGAACACGGTATTTCGGCATGAAATCGTTCTCGACATCCACCGAGAGCTGTGAGCGCAGCAAATCGCGCACGTGGCCTACTGAAGCGCGCACTTTATACCCCTTGCCCAAATAACGCCCCACTGTTTTCGCTTTGGCAGGCGACTCAACAATCACCAACTTCCCGGAACGCTTGACTTCTTTTTTCTTACGCGGTCGCCTGGTAACTTCAGGCGGCGTCAGACCTTCATGCGCCGGTGTGCGTCCCATCCGGTACAGGCCGGTAGTACATTCCAAACAAACGCCGCGTGTCGCTGGGGTCCCCGATGCTGTAAAAACAGCTTCCGGGCTGCCAATTTCGCGTTTTGTCTTACACTTCACACAATAGGCTTCCATAAAAACTCCAAACACATGCCGCCTACAAATACTGGCGACCCGTCGCTTTTAAATTTTGTACAATCTGGCGAACTTTTTGCGCCTGATCTTTCTTGCAAACCATTAAAACATCTCCGGTGTCCACCACCACCAAATCATCCACCCCAATGGTCACAATCAGACGCTCTTCATTGGATGTGAAGACCAATGTTTGTTGTGTATCGAGGGCCAGATGCCGCCCCCCCAGTGCGATATTTCCCCGCTCATCGGCAGGAAAAATATCAAACAGCGCCTCCCAACTCCCAACATCATTCCAGCCCAATCCTTCCGCGGGGATCACAACAACATCCTCAGCATTTTCCATAATGCCATAATCAATCGTTTCCGGTTGAATTTGCGGCCAAAGCCGCCGCACAACGGACTCGCTCTGGGGTTGGTTCCAGGCCTCGGAGATTTCATTTAACATTGAGGCAAGTTCTGGCATCTGGCGACGAAATTCAGCCTGAATGCGCGCCACCTGCCAGACGAACATCCCCGAGTTCCAGGCGTGATCGCCGCTTGCGAGCATTTCACGAGCGTATGACTCATCGGGCTTCTCTACAAAACGGCGTACAGCATAGGCATTCAAATCCTGATATTTGGCAACCCGCTCGCCCTGCTGGATATAGCCATAACCCGTCGCCGGAAATGTAGGCGCAATGCCCAGCGTAACCAGATGTCCGTCTTGAGCGGCATCAAAAGCAGCCAGCAATAATGCCTGGAAATAGCCTTCGTTTTTAAAGATATGGTCGGCAGTTAGTACAGCCATTATTGCCTGCGGATCACGCGCCGCCAGCGCAACCGCGGCCAGCCCCACCACCGAGGCGGTGCCACGCGGCATTGGCTCTAACAAATAATTCTCAACCGGAATTTGGGGGCACTGTGCCTGCAATGCCGCCGCCTGCTCCGCTACGGTAACAACAAAGATGCGTTCTGGCGCAAAAATACCATCCAGGCGGTCAACGGAGATTTGGAATAAAGAACGTTCCCCAACCAAAGGGAGCATCTGTTTTGGGTTTGCAACCCGCGATAACGGCCAAAGACGAGTACCACCACCGCCAGCCATAATCACGGCATAATAATGCTCATTCATTCATCACTTATCCGTATGATAATCGGAACCAACTTCGCGCACAGCATAATAACGCATTCCGCTGACCTGACGCACCATGCCTTTGAGTTCCATCATCGCCAGGGCGGCGGTAACTTGCTCAATGGGTAAGTTCGTGCGGGAGCGAATTTCATCTACATGCACAGGACTATGATCGAGCACAGCAAATAATTGTGCTTCAGTGGCATCGGCAGGCAATACCGTGCGAGCCTGTCGATGGGCTGAGATCATGGTCAAATCCAGCGTTTGTAAAATTTCTTCCGGATCCAACAAAGGGTGAGCGCCTTGTTGGATCAGCCAATTTGTGCCTTTGCTTTGTGGGGTCAGCACGTTTCCCGGCACGGCAAATACCTCACGCCCTTGTTCGGCAGCGAATTCGGCGGTAATCAGCGCGCCGCTTTTGCGGCCTGCCTCCACAACCACCGTTGCCATCGAAAGTCCGGCAATAATGCGATTGCGCGGCGGAAAATTACGCGCATCGGGGTGCGTACCAACGGAATAATCGCTAAGGATCGCGCCATTCTGAGCAATTTGCTCGGCCAGCCCGCGATGCTCCGGTGGATAAATACGATCTACGCCGCTGCCTAGCACAGCAATTGTGCGCCCGCCAGCATCCAACGCAGCTTTATGTGCAATCCCATCAACGCCGCGCGCCAGGCCACTGATAATCGTCACACCATTACGCACCAGGGTGCGCACGATGCTCTCGGTCACTTGACGGCCATAGGCTGTGATGCGGCGCGTCCCCACTATGGCAACGGCCCACTCATCTTCTGGGATCAACTCCCCACGCAGAAAAAGCACCGGAGGCGCGGTATCCAATGCCTTGAGCCGCGCGGGATAATCTTCATCATCCCAGGTGAGTACACGGATCCCTTGTGCCTGAATAGCTTGCAAAACATCGGCCAGATCAACATCCTTGCGCAGTTGAACAAAGTTGGCAACAATGCGCTGGCTTAAACCCGCTTCACAAAGAGTTTCAGGAGACGCATTCCAGGCGGTTTCCAGATCACCAAAATATTCCAGCAATCTTTGCAAACGGACTGCGCCAATCCCTTTGACCAAGTTGAAACCAACCCAATATTTCTGATTCTCTGTCAACACCAACCCCTGGTTCAGTCGATTTTTATGGGGCAGCTCAAGCCAGTCACAGCTTGCTTCCCCCCACTTCTCTTGGAAGATACACCCAAATATCTAGGGCTTCCCGCGAGAATCTTCGTAAAGCAGTCAAAAAAGCGTGCATCAGAATACCATATTGTTTTTTTATGTGTCAAGGCGCAAAAAAGGGAGTGGCGCTGCCATAGCCATCGCCACTCCCTTTTTTACATCTACATCTCTATATTTACACAATTAACCCGGGCAGCAAATGAACCCGAATCTGACTTTCTTTCAAATCAATAGACAGAACAACCGATTCAATATCTGGGAGCAATACTTCGCCGCCATTTGGTGAGCGTACCAGAAAGACATCGTTAGCGCCCGTGTCAATGATTTTTTCTACGCTGCCCAGCAAATGCCCGGTAGCGTCTTCGATGACTTGCAAGCCCAGCAATTGGTGTAGATAGTATTCGCCTTCATCCAATTCGGGGCTATCCGCGGCGCGCACAGAAATAATTTGATTGCGAAATTCGCCAACCTGCTCGCGGTCGAGCAAGCCAGAAAAAGCGATCAGTAAATCCTGCCGATGCCAACGGACGCTCTCAATTTCCAGGGGTCGGTGCGCTTCGCCAGCATAGAGCATATTACCGGGCAGTATGCGCTCGGGGAAATCTGTCCACACGGACATGAGCATCTCACCGCGTAGCCCGTGCGGTTTACGCAGCTTCCCAACGACTAAGAATTCAGGCTCGCCACCCATTTGTGACGAGCCTGCTTTATGCTCAGGAGAAAAATTGATGCGTTCAAAGATCATCGTGGATCATCAATATCAAGAGTGGCGTTTTTACCTTCGCGCGCTGCGGCAACATAAAGCAGCCTACGAATGGCATTGGCTACACGCCCCCCTTTACCAATTACGCGTCCCATGTCTTCTTTCGCAACCCGGAGGTGTAAATAAACTTTGGAACCGTGGTTTTTCTGATCTACGACAACTTCCATCGGATCATTTACGAGCGAACGAGCAATGAACTCTACCAGGCTTTTCACAAAGCACCTCCCATATTTCTCATCAATTCTAGAAAAGAAATTCAATCGATAGGCATGCAAACCAATTTTTGCGTCACACACCTATCGTATCAGAAACTGTCACAAACTTATGCTTCTTCGGTTTCAGTTTCAGCTTCAGTTTCAGCTTCAGTTTCTTCCACCTGCGGTTCTGCTTTTGGTTCGGCGGGTTTCGCTTTTGCAGCCTGTGCAATCAAATCATCGCGACGGGTGCGCGGATCAACATTACGAGCTTCCATAGCAGCAGCGGCTTCTTCAAGTAGTTTTTCAACAGCTTCACCAGCTTTGAAGCGTTCGAAACGATCCATCAAACCAACCTGCCGAAACAAGCTACTCACAGAATCCGAAGGCTGTGCACCAACACTCAACCAGTGATACACGCGATCTTCGGTGAATTCAATTGTTGATGGCTCTGTACGCGGGTTATAAAAACCCAAAACTTCCAGAAAACGTCCATCGCGGGGGCTTTCTTTGTCTGCTGCCACAACACGATAGCTGGGCTGCTTTTTTGCGCCAATGCGGCGCAGTCGAATGCGTACCATAATTGATCTGTCTCCTTCAGTTACAGATATTGGGTATTAATATATAGTGTCGTATCGCCATCTACAGTGAGAGGGGTTGCGCTGAAGGGGCGCACACTGCTTCTGCTTTACGTTTTATCCAAACAAACCAGAGAGGCCGCGCATCCCTGACTTTCGCAAGGTCTTCATCATGCGCTGCGCTTCCCGATACTGTTTCAACAATTGATTAACATCCTGAACCTGGGTGCCAGACCCCGAGGCAATTCGCCGTTTGCGGCTGGCGTTCAGGAGTTTAGGTTTGCGGCGCTCTGCCACAGTCATCGAACTCAGAATGGCTTCCGTTCTTTTGAGCTGTTGTTCGGCTTCTTGCGGATCCACCGATTTTGCCATCTGACCCATGCCGCCGGGGACCATATCGAGCAGTTGACCAATCGGGCCCATCTTGCGCACCTGTTTGAGTTGGTCGCCGAAATCCTCAAGGGTGAACTCGCCCGACATGAGCTTTTTGGCCTGCGCTTCGGCGGTATCCGTGTCAAAGGCCGCCTCGGCTTTTTCGATCAGGCCGATGACATCACCCATCCCCAGAATGCGCGAAGACAAGCGCGATGGATCGTAAACTTCGAGCGCGTCCAAGCCTTCGCCCACACCCAAGAATTTGATCGGCACGCCAGTGACCGAGCGAATAGAGATCGCCGCGCCCCCGCGGGCATCGCCATCCATCTTAGTGAGGATCAACCCCGAGAGCGGAACCGCTTCGCGAAAACCCTGGGCAATATTGACCGCTTCCTGACCGATCATGGCATCCACAACCAGCAGCACTTCGGTCAAATCCACTTTCGCGGTAATGGCCTGAAGTTCGGTCATCAGGGTATCATCCAGTTGTGAGCGACCGGCCGTGTCCAGAATGACCGCACCAAAACCGCCCTTTTGCGCCTTATCATGGGCACGTTTGGCAAGTTCGGGGGGAGCAATATCGGGCTGGGCAAAAACTTCGATTCCCAAACGTTCGCCGAGGGTTTGCAACTGCTGCACAGCCGCCGGGCGGTACGGGTCGCCAGCAACCATCAGCACGCGTTCACCCTGCCCGCGCAAAATACGCGCCAGTTTTCCAGCCGCCGTGGTTTTACCAGCGCCCTGCAAGCCCACCAGCATGATGACACGCGGTTTGGGACCACGCAAATCAAGCGGAGCGGCCTGGCCAAGCGTGGCAATCAACTCTTCGTTGACAATCTTGATAATTTGCTGGCCGGGGTTGAGCGCTCGCGAAACTTCGTGACCGACGGCGCGCTCGCGCACGCGGGCGATAAACTCTTTGGCAACTTTGTAATGTACATCCGCTTCCAACAAAGCCAGACGAACTTCGCGCATGGCATCATCGACATCGCGTTCAGAGAGCTTGCCCCGGCGGCGCAATTTGTCGAAAACTTCGTTGAGGCGGCCTGTCAGATTCTCAAACATAATAAACATCAAAATTGCGGCTGGCAACCACTACAACAGGCCAACCGCAACGCTGAATTCTAGCTTGTAAGGGATGTTTGGTCAAGGGAAGTTCAACAGCAATATTGTCACGCCGATTCACCTATGGTAGAATTCAGCCCGCTTGGGAGGGGTTCTCCCAACCCACGCCCCGGAGGGATGGCCGAGTGGACGAAGGCGCCTGTCTTGAAAACAGGTATGGAGCAATCCATCGTGGGTTCGAATCCCACTCCCTCCGCCTTAACAAATGGTGAATTATGAATGCAGAATACGAAACGTTAATTTCGTATTCTGCATTCATAATTCTGCACTTCTTGGGGAGGTGCCAGAGTGGTTGATTGGGGCCGCCTGCTAAGCGGTTGTCGGGGTAAAACTCGACCGCGGGTTCGAATCCCGCCCTCCCCGCCTTTGCTCTCGTAGCTCAGTGGATAGAGCACTTGGTTGCGGACTAAGGGGTCGCGCGTTCGAGTCGCGCCGAGAGCGCAGATTAGAGCGGGAAAATCCCGCTCTCTTTTTTTATCTATGAAAATTGAAAAACCCCAAATCTTACTCACCAATGATGATGGCATTCGCTCGCCGGGCCTGTGGGCCGCGGCGGCCGCCTTGGAAGCGATTGGTTATGTTACTGTGGCCGCCCCGCGTGAGCAAAGTTCGGGGATGGGGCGCAGCCTGCCCAATACAACCGATGGCCTGATTACGCCTGAACAACTCCAAGTCAACGACCGTATCTGGACGGTTTACGCGGTGGGCGGATCGCCTGCCCAGGCCGTGCTGCACGGCGCGTTGGAAGTGATGCCTCGCTTGCCCGATCTGGTGGTTTCGGGGATTAACTACGGAGCTAATATCGGCAGCGGCGTGACCATTTCGGGCACGGTTGGCGCGGCGCTCGAAGCGGCTGCGTTGGGCATCCCGTCCCTGGCTATCTCTTTAGACACCAAACTGGAACACCACCTTTCCTATTCGCAAGAAGTCGATTTTTCTGCCGCGGCTTTTTTTACGGCTTATTTTGGGGGCAAATTACTGCAAAAACAGATGCCCTCGGATGTGGATGTGCTCAAAGTAGAGATTCCGGCTCAAGCCACGCAGGAAACGCCCTGGGAGATTACCCGGCTTTCACGAGTACGATATTACCACGCCGAAAAGCCAGAACGCACATCCTGGGATCAGCCCACGGTGATGGGCTACCGTGTCAACGAAAGTTGGCGGGAAGCTTCTGCCGATTCGGATGTTCATGCACTTTTCACCCGCAAGCATGTTTCAGTGACCCCTTTGAGTTTAGACCTGACGTCGCGGGTCTTGCCGGAAATGCTTGAGAAATTATTGAGTTAATCTGACCCCCGTAATACGGCCAGAATTTTGGCGTGCAAAACCGGGTTAGCTGCCAAAACCGAGTAGGGTGGCTTAAAATAATCCTGCTCGCCACGCGCACTTGTGACCAATGCCCCGGCTTCCTGCGCAATCAATACCCCAGCCGCCATATCCCAGGCCCCCAGGCGCAATTCCCAATAGCCATCGAAACGCCCCGCAGCAACATAGCATAAATCCAAAGCTGCCGAGCCTAAACGCCGCACGCCCTGAGTTCGCAAAGTTAGCCTGGCGAAATTATCGAGGTTATTTTCCGGGTTACGCCACGAATCGTAGTAAAAGCCCGTCACCAGGAGGCTTTGCCCCAGCTCGGGTACAGCAGTCACCTTCAAAGGAGTCCCGTTGAGCCATGCGCCTTGCCCGCGTTCTGCACTGAAACACTCATCCCGCATCGGGTCGTAAACCACCCCCAGGGTAAGTACATCCCCCACCGCAAAGGCAATTGAAACCGAAAAGAAGGGAATGCCGTGCGCATAATTGACCGTGCCATCCAGAGGATCCACAATCCAGCGCTGCTCGCCAAGACCTTCTCGCAAACCGCTCTCCTCAGCGATCACATGCTGGCCTGGAAAACGCTCGGCCAGCGCACTGAGTAAGAATTCTTCTGAGCGGCGGTCAACTTCGGTAACTAGATCAATCTCGCCTTTGAGTTGTACATCGTGTTGTTTGCCATACCCCTGGCGGACAATTTCGCCAGCCGTGCGGGCCATTTTAATCAGGTCGCTCAGTGTAGGTTGCATCAGTCATTTTCCGTATTTTTTGGGATGATCGGCATTTGTCATTCCGACCGCAGGGAGCGCAAGGAGGAATCCCTGTACCCTTATCTCAGAGATTTCTCGCCGCTGGCTCGAAATAAAATAAGGGTGTACAGGAGCAAATTATCCCGCACACCCCTTGCTTTATAAGTTTCTCAGTTTTTCGTTATTCGCTGGCGTTTTCTTCAGCAAGGATTTTATAGAGTTGATCCAGTTCATCTTGAATTTCTTGCTTTTGAGCGCTGGCTTCTGTGAGCAAGGCTTCAAAAGCTGGCTTTTGCTCTGTGGGTAATGTTTGTAGCAAACGCTCCGTACGCGCGATCTGATTTGTTTTCTCACTCAGTTTTTCTTCCAACCGTTTGCGATAACCACGATAAAACTCTTCTTTGCTCATCAGCGGAGGCAGCGCTGGCGCTCCCTCGGTGAGAATTTCAGCAATTGTGAGCAAAAATTCAGCGGTATCTACCGGTTTTACCAAAAATCGCACCGCGCCTAATTTTAGTGCAAATTCCCGATCTTCCGGAGTAACGTAAGTGGCTGAAAGAAAAATCACCGGAATTTGATGCGTTTTCGGGTTCTGCCGTAAAGCATACATCAGGGCAAACCCATCCATGCGCGGCATGAGAATATCGGTGATAATCAGCGCCGGGCGCTCTTCGGCTATTCGCTCAAGAGCTTCTTCCCCATTCTTGGCGGTCACAACCGGATACCCCTTGAAACGCAAAGTCACCGCCAACAGGTCTAAAACGTGCGGCGTATCTTCGACAACTAGAAGCGGCCCATAAGGAACTGCCATAACTCATCTCCTGAAACAAGTATATTGTAGCGGATAACACTGGCGCGAATATTTACATATCTGATAAGACCTTCTGTTATGTAAACTATCCACCGATGCACTTGTTACACTCATCTTACGATTTTCTAGTCTTGCAACGCGATCTGAACCACCTCATCGAAAGGCACGAGTGCGGTTTTAAATTTGTTTTTGGAATAAGCATAATAACATGCTTTGGCGCTGTCAGTTGCCAGCGCGTTGAAGCGCCCTTTTATCGGCGCGACCACGCAACAGGTATCGGCAGCAAATTTGGCGCCTGCTGCTTCAATCACCGCCGTATAACCCATCCGGTCGGCGATCTCTTTGGTCGGGCGGGCGGTAGTGATCCAGAACTCTTTAGTCACAGTTTTTTCGGCCAGCAATTCGGCGATGCGAGCAATTTCCTTGATCGATAGGTGCGGACAACCCAAACTAACAAAATCAATTTCGTCCGATGTGGCATCGATCATGGATTCTCTGGCGAGGTGGATTTCTGCTGCGGTGATGGTGATCTGCTCATCGGGCGGGAGCATCTGACCTGCCTCGGGGGTGATCCCCTGCATATGAAAGAGAGTCACGCCCCCATAGGTTGCCACGCTGGCGCAAAACGATTTGAGGTTCTCCACGGATGCCGCTTCAATCCCCCACAAATATGGCACGCGCCGCCCTGAGATTGCCTCCAGTTTTTCACCCAGTACCTTTCCCAACGCCCCAAAATCTGTATTCTCACCTTGCAAACCTTCGATATTGACCTTCAGGGTTGGCTGCCGATAGGCATCGAGATGGTAGCCATATTCCGGGGTCAGGCCGGTCAGCGATGCTGCCAGAGCGCTGGGACCGCCTTCGCGGTTGGAGCGCGCACCCAACACCGAATTAGCGTAGCACACCGCGCTGCTCTCGGCCCAGGCGATACGCTCACCAAAATGCGGCGTGTTGCCGATCAGGTAGGGCGTGCAAGTCGCCGTAGTAATCACATTCATGCGAGCAAAAGCATCTAACACACGCATCTGATTTTCGGCAAACTCAGCGCTGATGCCCAAATTCTGCCAGTTTTCCATATCCATCCCGGCGGGGTTGAGTGTAGTCAGCACACGGGCGCGCCCGTCTCCATCGGCCATTTCATCGAGGAACGCCAGCCCGGCTTCGCCCAGGTTGGCATAGCTGACACCCGCAATTTGCACTGATGTCACCGGTATGAAGCGCTCGGCATCGTATATTCGTCCCAGGGTGGTCAAAATTTCCATCGATTTTTGCGTGGCACGTCCCTGCGCGCCATCGAGCATCGCTTTTTCTTCTTTGGTTAGTTGCATAATCGTTCCTAACGCAGTCTCCAACTGCAACCCAAAGTCACCGCTGAGAACGCTGAGTTCGCGGAGAAAAGCAAAAGAAAAATTCCGCGCTCTCCGCTCACTCTGCGGTTATAGATTTGCGGTTCAATCTCGGATAAACTTCGCCAAATTAACTTTTGGATACAGCACCTTCTCATAATGTCGCCGGGCTTCACCTACCGGAGCCGTCAGATCAAAACCGATCTTGGTGGTCAGCTTGGTACCCGGCTCGGCGCTGGGATCCAGGCTGGAACCGGGTTCTCGATCGAGAATCACCAGATCGCGGTCGCCCTGAAAGCGCGTCGCCATTGCCCATTCCACTTGCAGCGGATCGTAAATATCCACATCGGCATCCACTACATAAATGTGCTTGCACGAGCGATGCCCGGCAAATGCCGCCCGGATGGCTTTCTCGCCATCATCGGCGTGCTGCTTGTCAATTTGCACAATCGCATGCAGCCAAGAGCAACCCCCGGGGTTGATATTAACATCCAGGCATTTGACCACATCTTTAACCTTGCGGAAAATAGTTGGCTCGCGCGGCATACCCATCAGCAGCTTGTGTTCCAATGCGCCCGGTAGCAGTGCGTGCCAAAGCGCATCTTTGCGATGCGTGATGGCCTTAACTTCAAAAACTGGCTCATTACGGATCACATCCATCGTTTCGGTGAGATCAACAAACGGCCCCTCAGCATGGCGACGATCGCGATACACAGTTCCTTCAAGCACAAACTCGGCTTCGGCAGGGATCATTAAATCTACTGTTTTGGCAGGCACCAGTTCAAGTGGCTGCAAGGCATTGGCAATGGTCAATTCGTCCACACCCAACGCCACCGAGGTAGCCGCAGCCGCCAGCACATTGGGCGGAATGCCAATACACACGGCTACATCCACCTGGCCTAATTCCCTCAAATATTGGTCGAAGTGCCGTCCCTCCACCACACGGATTGCCATTTCGGTCGACGAAAACTGCATGGCGCGGTGAAAATCCAGATTCTGGCCGTGAACCGGATGCTTGACCACAAATACGCCTGACGTGATATACGGGCCACCATCACTGGGAAAGTGTAACGGTATGGGAATAGCATCCAGATTGGGGTTATGATGCACTACTTCCTGGCAGGGGGGAACCGCATCCAACTTCCTCTGCCAGGCTGGGAGAGGCAAGGGTGAAGCGATCGCTTCACCCAGCGCAGAAATGATCTCCGCAACCGGGATACTGAAATAGTCGGCGAAATCCTGTTTGGTACAAAAAAGATTGCCCATCACCCGATACGCAGACTCTTGCACATTCTCAAAAATCACCGGACGGGGTTCTAATTGCTTGAGTACGGCGGCAATTTCATAGCGCGTCGAAATTGGCTCGGTGATACGAACCAGTCGGTCGTTGGCCTCCAAAAATTCAAGATATGCTCTCAAAGACATCTGCTAATCTCCGTTTTTAACGCAAAGGCGCAAAGATAATTATTTTTTCTTTGCGCCTCGGTTTCCTGGCGTTTTGGCTTACGGTGCGCAAATTGGCGGCACAAGACCATTGCGCCCGCCGCACCAGGTACCGTCAATATCGAGGCGCTCTGAAGTAATTAGCCCTTCAAATTGCTGCTGATTGGCGCTCATCGCCCATTGAAAATCAATCGGCTCATCCCAAACCAGGCTAAACAGCCCCTCAACCTGCATCCCATCTTCGCTGACGCGCCCGGTGACGTACACCAAATCCCCATCGGCTGGGCCGCCGCGGGGGTAGAAGAAACCCAAAATTTCCGACCCTCTCTGTTCCACAACCAGTACTCCAGGGTCCACCAAGCGGTTAATAAACCAGGTGTTAGCATGCAACCAATTTCCCGACCAATCCGGCTGCTGAATTTCCTTCTGGGTATCAACCACCAGCAACACCCACATCAACGCCGCCGAGTTCCCGGCTTTATCCTGCAAATGCCAATGGCTGCGATACACGCCGGGCTTATCGGGCGCTTGCAATAATAGCGGAATATCCACCACCTCACCGGGGGCAACCTCGCCCAGTACCCCATTCCAGGCAGCATTGCCCAAAGTTGCTAAATCAAGCACCGGCTGTGATGGGTAAAAATACGCCCGCGCCAAATCGGGGCCATTCATCTGGTTTTCACTATCAAACACCAGCCAAAAGCTCCCCCACTGCCAGGTACACGAACCAGTATTCTGAACACGCCAAATTTTCAGAAAAACTTCACCAGGATCAACGAGCGCGCCATCCGGTATGGTTACGTCTTCAATAACACTAGCCTGATTACAATCTTCGGGAAGGGGAGTTTCGGTAGGGGGAGCCAGCGTAAATGTCGGGGTGACGCTGGGCGCGGCGGGCATCCGCGTGCGTGTGGCTGTCGGGACGAGTGTTGGGGTGGCTGCCGCGGTCTGGGTGGGTACTGCCGTGGGGGTTGGTTCTGGAACCTGCGCCCCCGGAGAACAGGCTGCCGCCAACCCCAGGCAGATGGCAACAAAGAAGAAAAACTGGAATTTCATGCCCCCCTTTATATCACAGGTATGCAATATGAAGCCAGAAAACCGGGGTTTTCCTGAGTTCCTGGCTTCTTCATTTTTATGCCACGCGGTGGCGCGGATACGAACCCAACACGCGTAGATAAGCTGCCAACTTCCCCAAATGATCCAACGCCCGCCGCCCGGACTCAGCCTGGGCGTGACCAGCAAAATCGATGTAGAACATATACTCCCAAGGTTTGCCCTGAATGGGGCGCGATTCAATTTTGGCGAGATCAATATCACGCAAGGCAAACACACTCAACGCTTTGAATAAAGCGCCGGGCTGATTTTGCAAGCTAAAAACGATTGATGTTTTGAAATCCCCATCCGTATTCCCCGGCGCTGTCTGTGCCGTAAGCGCCAAAAAGCGCGTGTAATTGGCTGGATTGTCTTCCATGTTTTTCTGCAAAATATGCAAATCATAGACCTCAGCAGCGCGTTTGGAGGCTAGCGCCGCGGCGTGCTGATCGCCACTATCTTTAATCATTCGGGCGCTGCCCGCTGTATCTGCTTCCACTACGGCTTCCAGGCTCATTTGGCGCAGACGTTTTTTGCATTGCGCCAACGCCTGGGGGTGCGAATGCACCTGGCGCATATCGGCAAGCGTTGTGCCGGGCAGGGCCATCAGGCAATGACTAACGCGCAAGTGATACTCGCCCACAATCATTAAATCTGACTCCAGCAGCAGGTCATAATTACGGTGGATGCTGCCCGCCAGCGAGTTCTCAATCGGCAATAGACCATACTCGGCAGTACCATCGGTTACCGCAGCAAAGGTAGCTTCGAAAGATGCACACGGCAGCGGCTTAATTCCCGCGCCAAAATATTCGAACGCTGCTAACTCGCTATACGCGCCCGGTTCTCCTTGAAAAGCAATCCTTCGGTTCACATTAAACCAATTTGACGATCGCGTCGGTGATCATAGCTGTATTGAGCGATTTTTCGCCCGAACGCGCCAGATCAATCGTACGATGTCCCGCTCGAATGGCCGTATCTACGGCGTTTTCGACAGCCCGGGCTTCAGGTTCCATCCCCAAGGAGTGGCGCAACAACATCGCCGCCGAGACAATCGTCCCAATGGGGTTGGCAATCCCCTCTCCGGCAATATCCGGCGCCGAGCCGTGGATCGGCTCGTAGAGACCGCGGGGTTTACCGAGCCGATTCGTGTCCTCCCCCAGCGAAGCTGAGGGCAGGTTCCCCATCGAGCCGGTCAGCACGGAGGCTTCATCAGTGAGAATATCGCCAAACATATTCGTCGTGACCATCACATCAAAACTCGCCGGGCGGGTAATCAGATGCATGGTAGCTGCGTCCACAAGCAAGACTTCAAATTCCACATCGGGGTATTCGCTGGCAACTTGTGCTGCCACCTGACGCCACAAACGCGAGGAGTCGAGCACATTGGCTTTGTCCACCGAAGTCACTTTTTTGCGTCGTCCGCGCGCCAACTCGAAAGCCAGACGTACCACCCGGCGCACTTCATTCTCTGAGTAAAGCATGGTATCGAAGGCTTCCCACTGGCCGTTAACTTCACGCCGCCCGCGCGGTTCGCCAAAGTAGATACCGCCAGTAAGTTCGCGCACCACCAGCAAATCCACGCCGTCAAGTAGGTCGGGGCGCAAGGGCGAAGCGGAGAGCAAATCGGCCTGCGGCACAACCGGGCGCAAATTAGCAAATAAGCCCAGATTTTTGCGCAAACCCAGCAAGCCTTGCTCCGGGCGCACGGCAGCGGCAGGATCATCCCACTTGGGGCCGCCAACCGCACCCAGCAGTACCGCATCGGCCTGCTGGCAGGCGGCTAAAGTCTCTGCGGGCAATGCCTGACCGGTAGCATCAATCGCCGCCCCGCCGATCAGATATTCGCTCATTTCAAAGATATGGCCGTATTTTTTCTCGACGGCTTCGAGTACGCTCTGAGCCGCGGCAACCACTTCAGGGCCAATACCGTCACCGGGAAGTAATACAATATTTGCTTTCATGTTTTTTCCTTATTCTTTCTGCAGAGCATATTCCATACTGTCGGCTAACGCACGCCAGCTTGCTTCGATGATATTGGTACTCGCGCCAACGGTACTCCAGCGGGCGTTATCGCCATTTTTGGTATCAATAAGTACGCGGACGTTCGCCGCTGTGCCGCTCTCGCTATCCAAAATGCGGACTTTGTAATCTGAGAGATGAATTTCATCGAGGCGGGGATATAAATCTCTCAGGGCTTTGCGAAGGGCTTTATTCAACGCATTGACCGGCCCATTGCCTTCAGCCGCCGTGTGGATAATTTCACCACCTACATCCACCTTTACTGTGGCTTCAGCAAAAACGCCACGTCCCTGCCGACTTTCAACAATAACCATGAAGTCAATCAACTCAAAAGGCGGTTTATAATCTTCCTCTGCGCGCTGCATGAGCAACTGAGCCGATGCGCCGGCCCCTTCGAACGTGAAGCCCTGCGCTTCAAGGCTCTTGATCTGCTCAACGACCTTGCGAGCTTTTTCGCTGGTCATATCTATGCCAAATTCGTTGGCTTTTTCAACTACATTGCCACGTCCGGAGAGTTCCGAAACCAGCGTACGGCGCTGATTGCCCACTAACGTTGGGTCAATATGCTGGTAAGAAAATTCATTCTTGAGTACCGCGGCTACATGGATGCCACCCTTGTGTGCAAACGCTTTCTTGCCGACGAAGGGGTAATAGGGATTCGGCGGTTGATTAGCAACTTCGGCAACATAATGCGATAAATCGGACAAACGGGCCAGATTTTCATCTGAGACGCAACGAATATTCATTTTCAATTGCAAATTGGGGATAATTGTACACAGATTGGCATTGCCAGTGCGCTCGCCATAACCGTTGACCGTGCCCTGCACCTGCACCGCTCCGGCACGTACGCCAGACAGCGTATTCGCCACGCCGTTACCGCCATCGTCATGCGTGTGAATGCCCAACGGGGTTTTAAATTGCTCGCCCATCAAGGCCGTGATCTCTTCCACTTCCCAGGGCAGCGAACCGCCGTTCGTCTCGCATAGCACCAGAATATCGGCCCCACCATCGGCTGCGGCACGCAGCGTTTGCAGGGTATATTCAGGATTGGCTTTATAACCATCGAAGAAATGTTCGGCATCATAGACAACTTCTTTGCCCAGCGCTTTCATATAGGCCACACTCTCTCGGATCATCGCCAGATTTTCTTCCAGGGTGGTTTCCAGCACGTCGTAAACGTGCAAATCCCAGCTTTTACCCACCAGGGTCACAACCGGGGTTTCAGCATCCACCAAAGCTTGTAAATTGGGATCACCCTCTGTTGGACTGTTTTTTTTGCGCGTCGAACCAAAAGCAGCTACCTTCGCGTTTTTGAACTCCATTTTGCGCACGCGCTCGAAAAACTCGGCATCTTTGGGGTTCGAGCCAGGCCAGCCACCCTCGATATAATGCACGCCAAATTCATCTAAACGGTGGGCGATTTTTATTTTATCGTTTACCGAGAGCGAGATGCCTTCACTTTGAGTGCCATCGCGCAAAGTTGTATCGTAGATTTTGACAGATGTAGACATGGGTATCTCCTAAATTAGTACAATGAGTTGAATTTGTTGCTTCGTGCGAACACCATCAACCGGAGATTCCCTGGGTGACGCGATCATCCGTCACCCAGTCCACCTTCCCGTTCCGCAAAAAATAATCCAATATCGTCATGCTAAAAATCTCGGGCGGCTTCATAGGCCGCGATTTCGGCTTCGTGTTTCAACAAATAGCCAAGCTGATCGATCCCTTCGAGCAAACACGTTTTACTGAAAGAATCAATTTCAAAGGAAACCTTCTCTCCACCGGGCAGGAACAGCGTTTGGGATGCCAAATCAATATCAATTGTGGCTGCAGGTGCTTCTTCTGTCAGGTCGAAGAGTGATGCGTGCGTCTCTTCGTCTACGATAATCGGTAACAGGCCATTCTTAAGCGAGTTGTTCCTGAATATATCTGCAAAGGAAGTGCTAATGATGGCCCGAATCCCCCATCCAGTTAATGCCCAGGGAGCATGCTCACGAGATGAGCCACATCCGAAATTATCACCAGCCAGCAAAATTTCTGCGCCCTGATATTCATCCTGATTGAGCGGAAAAGCAAGGTTGGGACTGCCATCTTCAAGCTTACGCCAGCTATCGAAAAGCCCTTCTGCCAAACCGTCCTTATTGACCACTTTCAAATAGCGAGCAGGGATAATTTGGTCTGTATCTACATCGGTGTATGGCAGAGGAATGATTTTTGAAGTTAGTTTAGTGAAAGATCTCATTGCATCATCTCACGTGGATCGGTGACTTTGCCGGTGATAGCACTGGCAGCTGCGGTGAGGGGGCTGGCGAGAATGGTACGTCCGCCTTTCCCCTGCCTACCTTCAAAATTGCGGTTGCTGGTACTCACCGCGTATTGACCAGGTTCAAGTTCATCACCGTTCATCGCCAAACACATGCTGCAACCGGCAAAACGCCATTCGCCGCCTGCATCACGTACAATTTTGTCGATACCTTCTGCTTCGGCGCGTTTGCGGATACTCTCTGAACCGGGAACAACTAGCAAACGCAACCCATCGGCAACTTTGCGCCCTTTCAGGATGGACGCTGCTGCTCGAAGATCGCTCATGCGTGAGTTCGTGCATGAGCCAATAAAAACCACATCTACAGGATGCCCTTTCAAGGTACTGGCAGGTTTAAGGTCCATATAGCTGAGTGCCTTTTCAAGTGAGGATTGCTGCGCAGCAGAATCCATGTTTTGCAGGCTGGGTATCCTTTCACTGATTTGGATACCCATCTCAGGGTTGGTACCGTAAGTCACCATCGGTTCAAGCTTGGAGACATCGATGGTGACGGTTTTGTCGTAAACTGCGCCCTCATCGGAGGGAAGTTGCTTCCATCTCTCAACGGCGGCATCCCAATCAGCGCCTTGGGGTGCATAGGGACGTCCTTTGAGATATTCAAAAGTCGTCTCATCGGGAGCGATCATACCTGCTCGTGCGCCGGCTTCAATGGACATATTGCAAAGGGTCATGCGTCCATCCATATCGAGGGCTTTGACTGCATCGCCTGTATATTCAAAGACATGCCCAGTGCCGCCACCAATCCCAATTTTAGCAATGAGCGCCAAAACCATATCTTTAGCTGTCACGCCAAAGGGAAGTTCACCTTCAAAGCGGACTTCATACGCCTTTGATTTTGATTGCAGCAAAGATTGGGTCGCGAGGACATGCTCCACTTCGGATGTGCCGATACCAAAGGCAAGTGCGCCAAATGCGCCATGTGTAGATGTATGGCTGTCTCCGCAGACAATAGTTTTGCCAGGTTGGGTAAACCCTTGTTCTGGCCCGATCACGTGGACGATGCCACGCCCATCGCTTTCAGCATCGTAGAGGGTAATACCAAATTCGGCGCAATTCTTGGTGATTTGCTCAAGTTGGGCAACAGCCATATCATCCGCGGAGTCGAAGCTGAGAGAAATCGTTGGTGTGGAGTGATCCATCGTGGCGATGGTGCGCTCTGGGCGGCGAACTTTTAGCCCTTTTTCACGTAAACCGCTAAAGGCTTGGGGGGATGTCACCTCATGAATGAGATGCAAGTCAATATAGAGCACGCAGGGCGCATCATCGCTTTCGGCAACAATATGCGCTTCCCATACTTTTTCGTATAGCGTTTTGGGATTGTTGGATTGATTCATACGAACAAATAGCCTATTTTTTTAATCCTGAGACATCCCATTTGGCAGGGATAGTACGCGGCTCAGGGAAGGTTTCCATGCGATCTTCCACATCGGCATATTGCTGGGGAGCCTCAGCGGCCATCATCCCCGACATATCCCACTGAGAGGGGAAAGTGCGCGGTTGGGGGAACTTCTCAAAGGCGTTTTCACGGGGGGCTTTTTTCTTTTCGGCCATGTTTCTTCTCCTAAATCATCAATAAAGACAAGCTTACAGAACACACAATTCGTCTTTCAGTTGGCTATCGGCTGACTGATTACCGCTTCAAAAACTTCCGAACGCTCACGGGCAGCTAGCAGTTTATTTACAGCAGCCAAATAAGCTTTGACGCTGGCGGTGATGATGTCGGTATCCGCGCCGTATCCGCCAAATGTGCGCGCACGGGTGCGCCCGCTTTGGGGTGATGTGCGCCGCGGGACAGAGCCGTTTTTAGCTTTCAGGCGCACAGTAACTTCACCCATAGCATCAATTCCCTCGGTCACGGCGTGGATATTGAACTCCAGCAGCGTATTCGGAACCTTTACAATCTCATCAACGGCTTTATAGGCCGCATCCACGGGGCCGGTGCCAATGGCGGCTTGAATGTGCAACTCGCCATCGGGGCCAAGCAAACGTACGGTAGCGGTTGGCAACCCTATCGTCCCGCACGCCACCTGCAAACCATCCAGGCTGTAGATTTCGCTGACGCGGTCCATTAGATCTTCTACCAGAGCTTCCAAATCGGCATCCGTGATGGTTTTCTTCTTATCGGCCAATTCTTTAAAACTTTGGAACGCTCGATCCAGTTCTTCGCCTTCCAGCCCATAGCCCAATTCTTCGAGACGCACACGCAAGGCATGGCGGCCCGAATGTTTGCCTAACACCAGACGAGAGCGGTGCAAACCCACCGTTTCAGGTTTCATGATCTCATAGGTGCTGTTGTTTTTGAGCATCCCATCCTGATGAATTCCGGCTTCGTGGGCAAAGGCATTCGCCCCAACGATGGCCTTATTCGGCTGCACTGGCATTCCGGTGTAATTTGAAACCATGCGGCTGATGCGCGTGATCTGCGTAGTATCGATACCTGTTTCCAGGTTGTAGACCGGCTGGCGGGTTTTTAGCGCCATGACCACTTCTTCGAGCGATGTGTTTCCGGCGCGCTCACCAATTCCGTTCATGGTTACTTCGGCCTGACGCGCCCCGGCCTGAATGCCTGCCAGCGCGTTGGCGGTTGCCAGACCAAGATCGTCATGGCAATGCACCGAGACAACCGCGTTTTCGATGCCCGGCGTGTGCTCCACGATTCCGGCAATCAGGGCGCCGAACTCTTCGGGCGTGGTGTAGCCCACTGTATCGGGGATATTGAGCGTGGTCGCCCCGGCCTTGATCGCTTCGCCCAGCACCAAATAGAGAAATTCTGGATCACTGCGTCCGGCGTCTTCGGGTGAAAATTCGACATCATCACACAAAGATTTCGCGTAAGCAACCATCTCGCGCACCTGGTCAACAACTTCTTCGGGATCCATGCGCAACTTGTATTGCATGTGGATGGGGGAAGTTGCCAAAAAAGTGTGGATGCGCGGTTTTTTGGCAGATTGGATCGCCCCCCAGGCCGCGTCAATATCTTTTTGGGTGGCACGGGCCAGCCCACAGATGGTGGGGACGCGATAATCGGGGTCATCTACGCCCTCGGGCGGATTCCCCACTTCCACGGCGATGCGGCGCACACCTTCGAAGTCATCCGGTGAGGCCGCCGGGAACCCGGCTTCGATTATATCCACACCCAAACGCGCCAGCCCGCGGGCGATCTCCAGCTTTTCAACGGAGGTCAGGGTTGCCCCAGGGGATTGCTCGCCATCACGCAGGGTGGTATCAAAGATACGGACGTAGTTGTTGTTCATAGACCAACTCACTTTATTACGATGCAACGTTCAAATATTTGAATGTTGCATCGTAAATTTCTAAAAAGGTTATTCTCCCGGCTTAATCGTCACCGGGTTGACAAAGGGCATCATCTCGCGCAATTCGGCGCCAACTTTTTCGATGAGATGATCTTGTTCGGTACGCCGTTTGGCATTGAACCAGGGACGGCCTTTTTGATTTTCTTCGATCCAGCCGCGGGCATAAGTGCCATCTTGAATTTCTTTCAACATCTGGCTCATCGTGTGTTTCGTTTCTTCAGTAATTAATTTCGCCCCGGCAGTATAATCGCCATGCTCGGCCGTATCTGAGATGGAATAACGCATATAGTTCATTCCGCCACGATACATCAAATCTACGATAAGTTTGAGTTCGTGCAATACTTCAAAATAGGCCAACTCGGGCTGATAACCGGCCTCAACCAGGGTTTCAAATCCGGCTTTGACCAACGCGGTCACGCCACCACACAGCACGGCCTGCTCGCCGAACAGATCGGTTTCGGTCTCTTCGGAAAAAGTGGTTTCCAATACACCGGCACGCGTCCCGCCAATGCCATAGGCATATGCCAAGGCGTTTTCTTTGGCGTTTCCGCTGGCATCCTGGTATACAGCCACCAGACAGGGCGTGCCCCCACCTTCGGTGAAAACCTCGCGCACGCGGTGCCCCGGAGCTTTTGGTGCGACCATACTGACATCTACATCAGCAGGCGGGGCAATCGTCCCGAAGCGGATATTAAATCCGTGTGCAAACATGAGTGTTTTGCCAGCCTTTAAATTCGGGGCAATATGCTCCTCATAAACCGCGGGCTGAGCTGTATCGGGGGCGAGCAGCATCACCGTATCTGCCCAGGCAACTGCTTCACCAATGGGCTTAACCGTCACACCCGCGGCTTCAGCCTTCTTCCAGGATGAACTTCCTTCGCGCAGACCCACACAAACATCCACGCCGTTATCATGCAAATTCAAGCTATGGGCATGGCCTTGCGAACCATAGCCAATCACAGCTACTTTTTTACCCTTGATTAATTCGGGGTTTGCATCTTTGTCGTAATAGATCATTGCCATAAGAATATCTCCACAAATTATTGATCATTAAATACTGCTAATGGCTCTTGCCATTCCCGTTTCCATGCGCGCCTGGTGTATGGCGCACACCCGCGCCCGTGCCACGCATCATGGCAACCTGACCGGTTCGCACCATTTCCAAAATGCCGATGGGGCGCAAAAGCTCAACCAAACTCTCGATCTTGTCTTCGGTGCCTGCAATCTCCACAATCACCGAATCGGGCGCAACATCGACAATTTTTGCCCGAAAGATAGAGGCCAGACTTGTGATTTCACCACGGTGTTCCGGGTCAGCTTTCACCTTGATCAGCGCCAAATCACGAGCCACCGCAGGTTGGTTGGTGACATCCTGAACATCAATTACATTGACTAATTTATACAAATTAGCTTCTACGATGCGCACATCCACGTCTTTGCTATCCATCACAATGGTCATGCGCGAGATGTCGGGGGTTTCTGTACGCCCAACATTGAGCGATTCGATATTGAAGTTGCGACGGCGGAACAAAGATGCTACCCGGTTCAACACACCGGGCCTATTTTCAACTAAGGCAAATAATGTATGTTGCATAAGATTCTCCTACTTTCAGCAGCCAGCATTCAGATCATTAGTTTCCAATTGTTTAAAACTGGTTACCGTCTACTGGCGACTGCCTAATATCCCTATCGAACCGGTCGCCGGATCATATCGTCCAGATCAGCCCCAGAGGGCACCATTGGGTAAACAGCTTCTTCTTTTTCAACACGGAATTCCAGCACAACCGGGCCGGGTGTTTCCTGAGCAAAAGTAAATGCATCAAAAACTTCCTCCGGTTTGGTCACCAGACGGGCCGGAATACCATGCGCATCGGCAATCTTGGTGAAGTCAGGTCCGGTCATCGGAGTAGCCGCATAGCGCTTGTCGAAGAAGAATTCCTGCCATTGGCGCACCATTCCCAGGAAGTTGTTATTCATAATCGCAATCTTGACGTTAGCGCCTTCCTGCACGGCAGTGGAAAGTTCGGCCTGAGTCATCTGGAAACTGCCATCTCCATCGATCAGCCAAACTTCTTTTTCTTTGTGGGCAAACCAGGCTCCGATAGCAGATGGCAATCCGAAGCCCATTGTCCCCGCACCGCCCGAAGTCACCAGGCGATAGGGCAGTTCAAAGTGGTAATATTGCGCCGCCCACATCTGATGCTGACCAACGCCGGTTGCCACAATCGAATCGCCATTGGTCGCATTCCATAAAGCGCGGATGGCATGAGCCGTGTAGAGTTTGCCATCATCCGGCCACGACATAATGCTGCGATCTTCGGCTTCGGCTTTCCACCCTGCAATTTGTTCCATCCATGTTTCATGCTCATATTCATCGAGCATGGGGATCATATCGGTGAGTACGGTCTTTAAATCGCCCACCAATGGCACATCCACGGTGACGTTTTTATGCACTTCGGAAGGATCAATTTCCACGTGGATTTTGCGGGCGCGCGGTGCATAGGTGCGCAAATTGCCCGTTACACGGTCATCAAAACGCATACCCAGCGCTAAAATCAAATCCGAATTCTGAATAGCGTTATTGGCATAGGCTTCGCCATGCATGCCCATCATCCCCAGGCTAAGTTCGTGCGAAGCAGGCAAGCCGCCCAATCCCAGCAATGTCATCGCTACGGGAGTTTGGGTTTTAACTGCCAGAATCTGCAATTCTTCCATTGCGCCCGACATCAACACGCCATGCCCGGCTAAAATCACCGGACGCTCAGATTTAGCAATCAATTCAACCGCTTTTTCCAAATCGGCTACCGGGGCATGTTTGGGGGGCTTGTATCCCGGCAGCGATACTTCTTCGGAGTATTTAAACTCGGTAACTTCAATTTGTGCATTCTTACAAAAATCGATCAGAACTGGGCCAGGACGCCCGCTGCGGGCAATATGAAACGCCTCCCGCACCACCTGGGCAACTTCGTCGGCACGCGTAATCAAATAATTATGCTTGGTAATTGGCAATGTGATACCGGTTACATCCGTCTCCTGAAAGGCATCTCCGCCAATCAAATGCGAGTGAACCTGCCCAGTGATACAAACCATCGGGGATGAATCCATCATAGCCGTGGCAATACCGGTGACCAGATTCGTAGCGCCCGGACCCGAAGTTGCCAACACAACCCCAACTTTTCCAGATGCGCGGGCATAGCCATCTGCCATATGCGCGGCACCCTGCTCATGGCGAGTGAGCACGTGATGCACCGGATAATTGAGCATGGCATCATGTACTGGCATAATCGATCCACCAGGATACCCAAAGGCAACATCTACACCTTCACGCACCATGCATTCCCACATAATCTCTGCGCCTGTTTTTTTCATAATTGCTTCTCCTCTTAAAAAAGGTCTTCGGTAATTTGGGATTAGTCACTCAGGGGGGCATCCCTAATTACATAATCATCTGTTTCCTTACTTACACCAATACAGCGCCCTGATTAGCGCTCGTCACCATGCGCGAGTAACGCCGCAACCAGGAACTCTTTGTATGCGCCTCAAATGCGGGCAGCGCATCCAGGCGCGCTTGAATCTCCGCATCGCTCAGACGAACGGCTAATTTTCGTTCGTCCAAGTCAATTTCGATCATGTCACCATCTTGCAGGGAGGCAATTGGGCCGCGCGCTGCTGCTTCGGGGCTAACATGCCCAATACAGGCGCCACGCGTCCCGCCCGAAAAACGCCCATCCGTAATCAAGGCCACCTTCTCGCCCAGCCCCATACCCATAATCGCCGAAGTCGGCGAAAGCATCTCCTGCATCCCTGGGCCGCCGCGCGGGCCTTCATAGCGGATCACAACCACATCGCCTTCTTGCACCTCATGATTCAAAATCCCGCGCATGGCTTCGTCCTGACTTTCGTAGATGCGCGCCGGACCACTATGTTTGCGCATAGATGGAGCCACGCCTCCGGCTTTAACAACGCCACCATCGGGAGCCAGATTCCCGAACAAGATGGACAACCCGCCCTGAGCGGAATGCGGACTCCCAATGGGGTGGATGACATCAAAATCGCGGATATTATGCCCGGCGATTGATTCCCCCAACGATGTCCCCGCCACAGTGGGACGATCTAACGATAAAGTATTTCCTGCTTTCGCGATTTCATTCAAAATGGCGGGGACTCCACCAGCGCGGTGCACATCTTCCATATGCCACTTGCCCGATGGGCTAACCTTGCACAGATGCGGCACTCGCTCGGCGATTTTGTTAATGCGCGCCAGGTCGTACTCGATCCCGGCCTCGTGGGCCAATGCCAGGGTGTGCAGCACGGTATTGGTGCTACCGCCCATCGCCATATCCAGCGCAAAGGCATCATCAATCGCTTCGGGGGTCACAATTTTCCGTGGGGTCAGGTCGCTTTCGACCAGGCGTAAAATCTGCCGGGCAGCGCGTTGAGCTAACGCCTCACGCTCCTCGCTCAACGCCAGCGCCGATCCGTTGAAGGGCAAAGCCAGCCCCAGGGCCTCCAGCAGGCAGTTCATTGAATTGGCTGTGAACAACCCGGAACAGGAGCCACACGAAGGGCAGCCATAATCTTCCAGTAATTTCAAACGTGCTTCGTCAATCTTTCCAGCTTTATAAGCCCCTACGCCCTCGAAAACCGAAATCAGGTCAACGACCTCGCCGTCGGGGGTACGGCCAGCCGCCATCGCCCCACCGGATATGAAAATCGCCGGTATGTCAACACGCAAAGCCGCCATCGCCATACCGGGCACAATTTTGTCGCAGTTGGGAATACAGACCATACCGTCGAACTGGTGCGCCTGGATCATCGTCTCGACGCTGTCGGCGATCAGCTCGCGCGAGGGTAAACTAAATTTCATACCTTCATGTCCCATCGCAATGCCATCGTCCACGCCGATAGTATTAAACTCAAAGGGCACACCACCCGCTGCGCGCACAGCTTCTTTGATTTGGCGGCCAAACTCTTGCAGGTGAACATGACCGGGGACAATATCAATATACGAATTGACAATGGCAATGAAGGGTTTGTCAAAATCGCCGTCTTTAACCACGCCGGTAGCTTTCAATAACGATCGGTGGGGCGCTCGCTCATAGCCTTTTTTGATGATGTCAGATCGCATAATTTCACCTAATCAAAAAGGGCTGCCCGTGTGGGCAGCCCTTTGCTCTAACTCTTGGAATGTGTTTTGCTGTTATCTGCTCGTCACTTTCCTAACTGCCCAAACGGAAACGGGGTTCGTAATCCCAAGGATAAGAACCAAAAGGCTAATCAGGATAAAGATAAACAAAACAAATAAATTTGGCATAATTTTTTTGCCGGGCGTTCCGGCTGTCTCAATATTGGGCGGGATTGTACCCAAGGGCACAAGAACTGTCAACCGCTAAGTGTAAAAATTGCGTAAAGGTCTAAAAATCACGGCGCCATTGCCAAGGCCTGAGCCAAATCAGTGATCAGGTCTTGTGCATCCTCAATGCCGAGCGCCAGACGCACCAGATTATCTCGGATGCCCATTCCAGCGCGCTCTTCCGGTGAGAACTCATAATAGGTCATCAGTGCCGGTTGAATGACGAGCGATTCCGTGCCGCCCAATGAGGTCGCAATCTGCGAGAGTTGCAGATTGTCAATGAAGCGGGAGGTTGCTTCCAAACCGCCGCGCACGGTAAAGGATACCACCCCTCCGAAACCTTTCATCTGTTGGATGGCGACTCTGTGATCGGGGTGAGAGGATAGCCCCGGATACCAAACCTGCTCGATTTTGGGATGCGCTTCCAAGAATTGGGCAACCTTCATCCCGCTCTGGTTTTGCTGCTCGACACGCAAGGCCAGGGTTTTGACGCCGCGCAGTACCAAATTGGCGTTGTTGGGATCAATAATTCCACCCAACACGCCCAGCGGACCGCGCAGCGAGGCAATCAGCCCTGCCTCTCCAGCCACCACCCCGGCGAGCAAATCATTATGCCCGGCAAGATATTTAGAGGCAGAATGCACCACCAGGTCCACGCCCCACGCCAGGGGCTGGATATTGACCGGCGTGGCAAAGGTGGCATCCACCATTGTCCTGACTTTACGACGGCGAGCGACTTCCACAAAACGTTCCATATCCAGCACCCGCAAATAGGGGTTGGTTGGCGACTCGGAGATCAGCAGGCGTGTCTCCGGGCAGATGGCATCTTCGAGAGCCTGATAATCACCCATCGGCACAATCGTGCAACCAATCCCCAGGCGTTTGAGAAACGTCAGCGCAAATTCACGCGTGCGACGATAACAGTCGTCGGTGAGGACAATATGCGAGCCGGTCGGCAACATCGACAGCACCACGCTGGTAATCGCCGCCATGCCCGAAGCATAGAGCAGGGCATCGTCAGCGCTTTCGAGAGCCGCCAGGCGCGCCTCAGCCGCGGATACGGTAGGGTTGCCATAACGTCCATATTCGATCACACCGCCAGCATCGCCCATGAGATAGGCGTCTTTATAGGCACACACAGCGGCAGTATCCGCGAAGGTGTAGGTGGCTGTCTGTATGATGGGTTCGGTTACCGCGTTATAGGGGTTGGCGCTCCGCCCCCCATGCACAGATTGGGTAGAGGGGCCGAAACCATTTGATTTGGGTTCGATGGGGGGTGCCTGGGTAGATATGGTAGGGTAAGCCATACAAACATTCTCCTTGTGGGAATCAAAAAGCCGCCCGATTGGGCGGCCTATTGTGCAAAAGATATGTACGTTCTAATGCCTGCGTCTGCGAGACGCGACCACCCAAGCCCGCGAGCGGGGCATCAACACGCTCATCATTGTGGCAAAAATGCCGAGGGAGATCAAGGTGGTAGTAAACATATTGGGGCGAATTCTAGTCAATGCCGCCGGATTTGTCAATGTTATCGTAAGGCAATTCACACGCGGCTTTTTCGAGCAGTTCAAAACCAGCCTGGATGAGACGTTCCAGATATTGCGGGTCACTTATCTCTGGGCGGCTGAGGGCCTTATCCAGCGCGGCGCGCACCCCGCTGGCGCGCCGCGCCCACAGCGAATCGGCAGAAAGCCGCGCCAGACGCTCGATGAGAATTTGGGTTTGGTGCTGATTTGTGTCCATTTTTATAATGCCCACCACGAAGACACACCGTTCGTGCCGCGAGCACGCCGGTGCGAGACGGCAAAGCCACGAAGTTTTTTTCTTTTTGCCTTTGTGTCTTCGGGCCTTTGTGGTGAACCCTATCTAATTGGCTCGAATATCTTCCAACGGAAGTTCGTACTGCCGAGAGGGAATCGTGCCCAGTTTCTCCGGCCATTTACCGGTGATGTGCTGGACGATGCGCCCGACATGAACGTGGCAATTTTCGATGAAGTAGCTATAGCGCGCTTTGCGCTCGCCGCCCGCAGCCGTCCCGGCGACATACAACCCGGGGATATTCGTCTGCATGGTGTGGGGATCAAAAACCGGGGCGCGGCTTTCACCCTCCAGCGTGACTCCGGCACGCTCGAAGAGAGTCATATCCCCGAGGAAGCCAGTCAGCAGCAACACAAAGTCGGCAGATTGTTCAAAACGCGAGCCATCGACGCGCTGCAAAATAACCTGTGTAGGCGTAATCTCCAGAGGGGTGGTTTCAGGCAGAAATGTGATCGTGCCGAGTTCAATCTGTGCCAACAGATCGGGCAGGATGAAATGTTTGACCGATTTCGGATCAAATTCGGCGCGGCGATAGCTGAGGGTCACATCGGCCCCGGCGCGCCAGCAGCGCAGTGCGGCTTCGACGGCTGAGTTGCGCCCGCCCACGATGAACAATTTCTTGCGGAAATAGGCGTGCGGCTCATCGAAATAATGCGTCACATGCGGCAAATCTTCGCCGGGGATATGGAGCAAGTTAGGGGCGTGCATATCCCCGATGGCGAATACCACGCGCCGGGCCTGGTATCGCCGCTCCCCGGCACGGGATTGGGTCACCAGTTCAAAACTTGAATCCAGCCGCGTAATCCCCATCACTGATTCGTAAGTGTTGATTTGCAAATCCAGCGCTTCGACAATACCACGTAGATAGGCCAGATACTCTTCCCCGGTGACGCGCTGTTGGTGCATGCTGGGCATGGGGATGCCCACAATTTCGATGCGCTCGGTGGTGCTGAAAAAATAAGTCTGGCGCGGCCACCAAGATAGAGTGTAGCCAATTTGTTGGGTATCGAAATGCAGGGTGGAAACCCCGGCGCGTTTCAGCGCCGCGGCCAACTCGATGCCAATCGGCCCCGCGCCAATGATGGCAACTTCGGAAATAGGTTTAGAATCGCTCATAAGGCGATTTTACCAATAATCGCGTATAATTCTATAACTGTGTATGGGTAGTTCCACGAGGAAACCAAGAAAGCAGGAAACAATTCTATGAACGATCAAAAAGTTATTTTTTCAATGGTGCGGGTCAATCGCCGCTTTCCGCCCAGCAACAAAGAAGTCATCCGCGATATTTCGCTAGGATTTTATTATGGAGCCAAGATCGGTGTTGTCGGCCTGAACGGATCGGGCAAAAGTACATTGCTGAAAATTATTGCCGGGCATGATGATGGCTACGAAGGCCAGGTGGTTTTTTCGCCAGGCTACAGCGTCGGGCTATTGGAGCAAGAACCCCAATTGGATGACGCCAAAACCGTGCGCGAGATTATTGAAGAAGCGGTGCAGCCGATCGTTGATAATCTCAAAGCTTTTGATGCCATCAACGAGAAATTCACTGAACCCGATGCCGATTTTGAAGCCCTGATCGCCGAACAAGGCCGCTTGCAAGATTGGCTTGACCAACACGATGCCTGGAATCTGGATCATAAATTAGAGATGGCGATGGGGGCGCTGCGCTGCCCACCGGAAGATTCTTCGGCGGCTGTGCTTTCGGGCGGCGAGCGTCGCCGCGTGGCGCTGACGCGCCTGCTGCTCACCGAGCCAGATATTCTGTTGCTTGATGAACCGACCAACCATCTCGATGCCGAATCGGTGGCCTGGTTGGAGCGCCACTTACAACAATACCCCGGCACAGTTATCGCGGTGACGCACGACCGTTATTTTCTCGACAATGTGGCGGGCTGGATACTGGAACTCGACCGCGGGCATGGCATCCCCTGGAAGGGCAATTACTCCTCCTGGCTGGAGCAAAAACAAAACCGTCTGCGTCTGGAAGAGAAAAGTGAAGACAAACGCCTAAAAACCCTGCAACGCGAGTTGGAGTGGATTCACATGGCCCCTAAAGCTCGCCATGCCAAAGGCAAGGCCCGCGTCACGGCCTACGAACGGCTGCTCTCGCAGGAATATGAAAAACAGCGCGAAGATCTGGAGATTTATATCCCGCCGGGGCCGCGGCTCGGCGACCGCGTGATCGACTTCGAGAAAGTTAACAAGGGTTACGATGAGCGCCTGTTGATTGAAGACTTCACCCGCAGTATTCCGGCGGGCAGCATTGTGGGGGTGATCGGCCCCAACGGCGCGGGCAAGACCTCCCTGCTACGCATGATTGCCGGGCAAGAGCAGCCTAATTCGGGTAATGTCGCCATCGGGCAGACAGTGCAGTTAGGCTACGTAGACCAGTCACGCGATACGCTCGATGGCGAGAAAAATGTCTGGGAAGAAATCAGCCGCGGAGACGAGTTCATCAACCTGGGCGGCAAAAAGCGCAACAGCCGCGCCTATGTATCTTCGTTCAATTTTTTGGGTAGCGACCAGCAAAAACAGGTCAAGAATCTCTCCGGCGGGGAGCGCAACCGCGTCCATTTGGCGAAAATTCTCAAAGAAGCCGCCAACGTGATTTTGCTCGACGAGCCGACCAACGATCTCGATGTCAACACGCTACGCTCACTGGAAGAAGCCCTGGAAAATTTTGCGGGCTGCGCCATCGTGGTTTCGCACGATCGCTGGTTCCTTGACCGTATCGCCACGCATATTCTGGCCTTTGAGGGCGATAGTCAATTAATGTGGTCTGAAGGCAACTGGTCGGATTACGAAGAAGCACGCCGCAAACGCCTGGGCACCGATGCCGACACCCCCCAACGCATCAAATACCGAAAGTTAACGAAATAGGACACGGATCATGTAGATTTACAAAGAATTCACCACAAAGGCACGAAGACACAAAGAAAAATAATCCCTTCGTGCCTTTGAGTTTTTATGGTGATAAAGGCAAACATACCCGCTGCCTGCGTAGCAACTCTTCGGTTTAATATTCCTGCACGCGGTAAGTATAGCCATCAATCGCCATATCCAGCGCTTCGAGATGACGGCGCACATACTGGCCGCAGTTTGAACCGATATAATTCTCTTCCACTTCGCCGATACTCATAATCACCTGATACCCGGCAGCGCGCAAATCCTGAAGGATTGGATAATCGCCATTCCCGCTATGTGGATCAATATACGAGTTTAAGCCATTCTCGGCGGCGCGGTAAGTTGGGTTCAACGGCGTGATCTTAATCAAAAATTTCTCTGGCGAAAAATGCCGCAATAGCACATCGGGGTCTACCGGGCTATCTTCAGCCAGGGCAAAATTCAATGTAACCTTGCGGTCGCCATCTTCGTAGAAACGCTCGCCGAAGGCCCCCATCTCAGCAAAACTCCACTTTTTCACCGGAATCATCTCATCGCGCAGGCGTTCATCCGTAGTATGAATTGAAAACTGGAACTGAAAATTCCCGCCGCGGTAGAGCCTATTCTTCACATCCAGCAACCGCTCGAAAAAGCGCTCGGTGCCATGCGGAGCAATCGTCGAAACCGAGGGCATAAATCCGGGGGCATGATAACGCTGCGGAAGTTCTTCGATCACATCCAACACCGCCATATTGAAGGCGGGTTCGCCCATACGGGCAAACTGAATTTTAAACTGCTGCGTGTTAATCTGCCAATCCGGGTAGCGCAAATTCACCACATAATCAATCTGGGCAAATAAATCTTCCTTTGAAACCTTACCGTGGAAATAGCCCCCCGCATCGCACATCGAGCAACCCACCGGACAACCATACAGGGTTGATACCATTAAAACCCATTTTTCTTCACGCGGCATCGGCGGCTGGATAGCTTCCACAAATTCAATAAATTTACCGCCTTCCAATTCGGCCACATATACCATAGCAATATCTTCTCGACCTGACGAAGCGAGGACTTTCATAAAATAATCTCCTTAAAATTTCACCACAGAGACACAAAGCACACGAAAATTTTCTCTGTACAGTTACTGAGAAGATTCTGTGAACTCTGTGTCTCCGTGATTATATTCTTGACAAATCTGCATCGCAGCGCGGATGCCATCCCCAATGGCGATGGACGTTTGCCGATAGATGCCATTTTTAACATCTCCAATGAAATAAAGCAAGGCGCGACTTTCCAGGCTCTGGGCCTGATCCTGCACCCGAGGCGATAGCACGTCCAGACGCGGCACGCGCCCAATGGCGCCTAAAAGATAGTCAGCCTGGATTTTTAGTTTTTTGCGCCCTGAAACGCAGCGCAATAATAGGCCATCGTCTGCACCCGGTTCTAGCGTTTCAAGCGCCGTGTGCGCCAAATAGCAAATGCGCGGCTTAACTTGCGAGCGCTCCCACAACAGAGGCAGACACTTGAGTTCGCCGCCGCGATTCAAAATCGTCACCGTGTTGCCGCGCCCGGCCAGATTCAGGGCATAATCAAAGGCCGCATCCCCTGCGCCAACAATCGCAATATGCTGCCCGGTCACGCCGAAGAGATGGAAAACTTCATAGAACACGCGGTCGATCAGAGGCGCGGGAATTTCCAAATTTGTAAAAGTGCGCGGCCGCGTCCCCGTGGCGACAACCACCCTTCGGGCCATACGCGCCCCGTGGGAGGTATCCAGCCGGAAGGCGCCACCATCCCAATCGAGCTGAGTCACGCGCGCGTGAGTCAGGTTTACTCCTACAGCTTGAGCCTGACGCTCGAAGAGGCGTACCAACCTCGTTCCCGCGATGCCGCGCGGGAATCCAGGGTAATTTTCTACCAGGTTGGCATTACACAGCAAGCCGCCAGGGGCATCCATTTCGAAAACTAGCGGATCGACGCCAAAGCGTTTGATCTGAATTGCAGCGGCCAACCCCGCCGGGCCAGCGCCGATAATCGCAACCGGGTTAATATCTATTGCCGTCATAAAAAAATTTTGGCACCGCTAAGACGCCAAGAACGCAAAGCGAAAAAAATAAAGTTCTTGGCGGTAATTTGTTGGTAATATTCAGGCATTGTGGTCATCGGGTGTAAGCAAAGCCAAAATATCGGCAACCAAGGTGAGGTGGGCGCAGCCGTGCGCCAGGTTGGTGAGCGTGGCGCGGTGGAAAGCGATATTGTAGGTAGCCGTGCCATCTACAGGGAAGAATATTTCGAAACCACGTACAAAGGCAGCGCGGACAGTGGTCTCGCAGCACAGGTGCGTCATCACACCACAAATGATAAGCTGTCGCACATTCAGGCCATGCAGACGATCTTCAAGATCGGTCTGATAGAAAGCATCGTACTGCGGCTTCTGTAATATCACACCGGGGCGCGTATCGAGTTGGGGTGTGATAGCGCGGAGGGGGTTTTCGACGGTGATGATTTCGCGCCACCACTGGCCCATCATAGCCGCATTCTCAGGGGTGTTGATGTGCTGCGTGAAGAAGATTGGGCAATTGCGCTGCGAGAACGCGTCAATCAAGTTTTGCAGGCCGGGGAGAATCGCCACCGCGCTGGGGATGTACGCATGAGATTCGGGGTGCAGGAAATAATCCTGCATATCCAATACCAGCAGAGCGCTACGTTCCGGAATCAAGGCAAACTCTCGAGGGCGGGAGCTTGCCTGATGGAGCATTTGCGTGGCCTGAACGTCGATGGTATTGGAAGAAAAATAGCGCTCTTTCACCGATCAGATTTTAACATAGCCATTGATCCTTCCATGAGTGATAAAAGTCATTCGGCAAGCGTAATATTCGGACTAAATATATCCCATTTTTTTGCGCAATATAAAGTCAGTTTCAGTATCAAACTCAGACCTCCGAAGTCACAGGAAGGTTCTGAGCGAATCGAACAAGCTCGTCGCTTCTTCACTTCGTTCGAAATGCTGCACGAAAACTTCGGAGGTCTTTTGTAGAAATTCAAACCTTTGACAAAAATTTTGCACTGTGCTATTCTTCACCGCACAGAGACCGACCGGTCGGTCTGATTGTGAGAGCATACATGCTTGAAACCGAAAAGACCACGCGCCAACGTATTCTGGATGCCGCCGTGGAACGTTTTGCCCAAAATGGCTACCACAATACCAGCGTAGCCGATATTGTCAGCGATTCGCAAACTTCGAAAGGCGCGGTCTATTTCCACTTCCCCAGCAAAGAAGAAATTTTCCTCGGCCTGGTCGACGAGTTCGCCGGGATTCTCGAAAAACGGCTGAAGGAAGCCATCGACAAAGAAACCAGCGGCGTTCGTCGGGTAAATACCGCCTTGCGCATCTGCATGGAAACCTTTACCTCATATCAGAAATTAGCCAAAATATTCCTGATACAAGCGGTTGGCCTGGGGGCAGCCTTCGAAGAGAAGCAGCGCGAAATCCACCTGCGTTTCATCCGGCTCATTCAGCGGCATCTCGACGAAGCCGTGCAAGAAGGCGATATTCTATCCATCGACACCGAAATCGCGGCCTACGCCTGGATGGGCGCGATCAATGAGGTAATTATCGAGTGGGTACATACCGGACACCCCACGCCACAACGGGCGCTCCCGGGGCTGCAAACCGTGCTGCTGCGCAGTCTTGGCATCTCCGAAGAACGCATTTCGCAGTTAGAGAATTTATAAAGCCAGGAATACACAGCATAGTTTCTTGGTCTTATCAAAAACACGAAAGGATAATTTCAATGTTTACAAAAAACAAGTTCGTCCTAATGCTATTCATAATTATGTTATCGGGTGTGATGCTAAGCGCCTGCGGCGGGAAGTCCGAACCAGCGACCCTAAAGATGGCTCTGCTCCCCGTGCTGGATACACTCCCCATCCATGTGGCTGCCCAAGAGGGCTTTTTCGAAGCCCAGGGTGTGAAGGTGGAAATCATACCGGTGGCCTCCGCCCCCGAGCGTGACCAAATCATCGCCGCGGGCAGCGCCGACGGGATGCTCAACGAGATCGTCTCGACCTTGTTCTACAACAAAAACGAAGTTCAGGTGCAAATTGTGCGCACCGCCCGCGCCGCTACCAGCACCGCGCCGCTTTTCCGCATTCTGGCCGCCAAAGACAGCGGCATCGCCATTGTAGAAGACCTCAAGGGGGTTGAAATTGGCATCTCGGATGGCACGGTGATCGCTTATCTGACCGACCGCTTGCTGGAGGCCGAGGGCTTTACTGCCGATGAAATCGCCACCCTCTCTGTACCGAAAATCCCCGACCGGTTGGCATTGCTCGGTTCTGGCGATATGCAGGCTGCCATGCTGCCCGACCCAGCTTCGTCAATGGCCTTGTTAGGCGGGGCAACCGTTGTTGTTGACGATACCAGCCATCCCGAATATGGCTTGAGTGTTTTTTCCTTCCGCAAGGATGTGATTGATGCCAATCCCGAAGCGGTACGGGCCTTCCTCGCAGCAGTTGAGCAAGCCGTGGAGAAAATCAACGCCAACCCGGCGCAATATACCGCGCTAATGGGCGAGCTGGGTCTGGTCCCCGGCCCATTGCTGGAAACCTACCAGGTCAACCCCTTCCCCACCGCGGGCGTGCCCTCACAGGCGCAGTGGGATGATGCCGTGAATTGGGCGATGGATAAAGGATTGCTGGGAACCGATGTTGCCTATAGCGAATCAGTGACGGCAGCATACCTGCCCTAAGCCATTCAAGACCTTAATTTCAATCAAAAGAGAAACTTCTTGGAGAAGTTTCTCTTTTGATTCTGGGATATAATCCGCTTTTGCCATGATTCAACTCAATGCGCTCACGTTTGCCTACGCCAACCAAAAACCAATTTTTCAGGATTTTTCCTGGGAGGTTCAGCGCGGCGAAACCTGGGCGGTGCTTGGCCCTTCGGGATGCGGCAAATCAACACTGCTGTATCTGATCGCGGGTTTGCGCTTCCCCACCGCGGGGAATGTACTCATCAACGGGGAACGCATTACGCGCCCGCGGCCGCACACCGGGCTGATTATTCAAGAATACGGCCTGTTGCATTGGGCCACTGTGCGCGAAAACGCTCAACTTGGCTTGCGCATCCGCGGCTTTTACGGGCCAGATGGCACGCACGCGCCGCAAGATTTTCAGCCATCCCTGAATGTTGATCCCTGGCTGGATCGTTTAAGATTACTCCCCCATGCCGAAAAATACCCGGGGCAGCTCTCCGGTGGGCAGCGCCAGCGCACCGCGATTGCGCGCACTTTGGCGCTGGAACCTGATCTGCTGTTGATGGACGAGCCTTTTTCATCACTGGATGCCCCCACGCGCGAAGACTTACAGAACCTGACCCTTGAGTTACAAGGCGAGCAAAATCTGACCCTGCTGATTGTCACGCACACCATTGAGGAGGCCGCCATTCTTGGCAAGAAAATCCTGCTGCTGGGGGAACCACCCAATACACACCCGCGGGTGATCGAAAATCCACAGGCCGGAAGCGATAATTTCCGCGGCAGCGATGCATATATGAACATCTGCCGCGACCTGCGCGCTCAAATGGAGTTGCCATGAAACGCCGCGATCTGATTTATGCCGTATTGGCGCTCTTCACCATCTGGCATATCGCCGCCTGGATGATCGATCAACCGATCTTGCCATCTCCCATCGAGGTTATCCCGGCGTTTTTTCGCGAATTGGGGGGCGATCTGCTGCCACATTTCGCCGTCAGCCTTTGGCGTGTGTTTGCCAGCACGGCGCTGGCGATTTTGCTAGCCTCCCCCGCGGGGCTAATTTTGGGGCAGTCGCCGCGCATGAACGCGCTTTTCTCACCACTGATCTACCTGCTCTACCCGATCCCAAAAGTGGTACTCGTCCCGGTATTGATTCTGCTCTTTGGGTTGGGCGATATGCCCAAAATCGCGATTATCTTTATCATTCTTTTCTTCCAAATTTTGGTACTGGTGCGCGATCAAGCTGCCAGCCTGCGCCCGGAGTTGATCCAGAGTGTGCGCAGCCTGGGGGCTGGGCGGCGGGCGCTATTCCGCTATGTGTACCTACCCGCCAGCCTACCCGCTATTCTCACTGGGCTGCGCCAATCTGTGGGGACGGCGGTGGCGGTGCTATATGTGGCCGAGTTATTCGCCACACAACGCGGCCTGGGCTATTACATCTACCTCAAGGGCAGTACACTCTTCGACTACCCAGCCATGTACGCCGGAATCATGGCGATGAGTTTATTAGGGTTGGGATTATATTTCTCGGTAGATTGGCTCGAACGAAAGTTGTGTCCCTGGGAATTCGCAAAATGAGGGCGAAGGAAGAACCACTGCACCATGATTATTATACCTGTTCCCAAATAGAACTGATTGCTCAGGCTTACGCCTTCGCAATCAAGATTTCG